>WBZT01001320.1_pt1 | contig 18274 bp, 14 predicted proteins | sample 5204241 | NCBI WGS metagenome assembly WBZT01 (sample SAMN12344358, study PRJNA552823) | activated sludge metagenome | biome: Activated sludge suspended growth; feature: Nitrification reactor; material: Wastewater; isolation source: activated sludge from nitrification reactor of wastewater...
GTTCACCACGCTGACCGAGAGCGCCGATTCCGCCGCGCTGGTCCGGCAGCTCAACGAGTATTTCGAGGAGATGGTGCGGGTCGTCTTCGCGCATCAGGGCCGGCTCGACAAATTCATCGGCGACGCCGTGATGGCGGACTGGGGCAGCATTGTGACCGGCGGGCCGGCGCTCGACGCGCAACGCGCCGTGGCTGCCGCGCTCGCGATGAAAGCAGCGTTGTTCCGGCTCAACCAAAGCTGGCGCGCCCGCGGCATGATCGAACTCGCCTTCGGCCTCGGCCTGAACCACGGCGAAGTCATCCTCGGCAACCTCGGTTCGGAGGAGAAGATGGAAGTCTCCGTCATCGGCGACGCCGTGAATCTCGCTTCGCGCCTGGAAGGCCTGACGAAGGAATACCATCTCGACCTGCTGCTGGGCGAAACCGTCGCGCCGCTCGTGCGGGAGAAATTTCTCCTGCGGCTGGTGGATTGCGTGCAGGTCAAGGGCAAGACAAAGCCTGTGGACGTGTTCACCGTCGTTGACGAGATGGCGCCGGCCAATCCGCCCCCGCCCTGGCTCGCGTTATACGAAGATGGCGTGAAGCGGTATCGCGCGCGCCAGTTCTCCGAAGCCGCAGCCGTTCTTGAAAAATCGCTGCAATTCCAGCACGACCAGCTCACGGAAATGTATCTGAAGCGTTGTCGTGAACTGATGCAAAACCCGCCGGACAGCTCGTGGAACGGCGTGTTTGTGATGACGAAGAAGTGAAGCACGGTTCTGGTCGGGCGCTTGACGCTTCTGTCATCTATAGGTTACACTGGCCCGGTGAGCGAGAGGGAAATCAAGAAGCTGGAACTTCAGAACGGACTCGTCCCGTTTGACGAGTGGTTCGATTTCCTTCGCGACAAAAAATGGCAGGCGGCGGTGGATGCCCGCCTGGCCCGTGTGCGCGCCGGGAATTTCGGCGATTTCAAATCCGTGGGCGGTGGTGTGTTTGAACTGCGAATTGATCTGGGTCCGGGCCTCCGCGTTTATTACGGGCTGCACGGCCAGCGGGTTGTGGTGCTCGTTGGTGGCGGCGACAAGCGCAGCCAGGCCCGCGACATCCGCCGCGCGCAGGAGTTATGGCAACAATTTACGAAACATGCGTCTAAAAAATTACCGGACTGATTTGCTCAAGCGGCTGCGTGATCCCGAATACGCTGCCGAATACCTTGCCGGCGTGCTGGCGGAAAAAGACAGCGAAGCGTTTCTCATCGCGCTCAAAGACGTGGTGGAAGCCACCGGCGGTGTGGGCGTACTAGCCGGACGCGTCGGTCTCAAGCGACCGAGCCTTTACAAAATTCTTTCCAAGAACGGCAATCCCACGCTGGAAACCTTGCAGGAGATTCTGAAACCTTTGGGCCTGCGCGTTTCGGTCGCTTTGGACGAGGCGGCGTGACCGTTGATGAAATCACCCGTCGTTACGAAGCCTGCGAAAGAACTCACGATTCTTGCCGAGCGAAATCCAGTAGCAATTTCGAGCGAAGTGGATGTGCCAAATTTCAGAATTGGACCAGTGTTCTTTCAGCAAGTCCAAGTAGACAGGATCATACCTTTGTGCGTTCTTGATTCTCAAATCGCCGAGTACCCGTATGGCAACACTGGTTTCGTCAGTGCCGAGCACCGCGTAAGACCGCCAAGTTTCCCAGTTGCGGAGTTAGGAGATGATTTTGGTGCGAGTATAGGTGATTTCCAATTTGCCGAAGATCGCCCGCAGTTTCCGTCGCTTCGCAACCGACGGACGTTTCGTCCAAGTCCACTCCTTCATCGTTTGCCTGCTGTCCGACTTCCAAGTCCCAAGCAGCCTGCGGTCAGTTCTTGGGACACTCGCACGAATGAATGCGCTCATGCTCTGAAGACTTGAATGAACATCAGTATCAATTCACCAACTGATACCAGTTGTTCCGCTGATGCGGCTCGTAGCCGAGGTCTTTGATGAGCCGTTGCATGTCCGTGGCTTTGGATGAAGCGGCGTGACCTGGTATTTGATCGGCTGGTCCGTTTCCTCCTGCCTCCATCATTTGTCGTTCACAAAGCTAAACGAATCCAAGAAATGAACGATATCGGTTGAAGCTTTACGTTCGTTCCCTATCGGTAAAACGACCATGACCTGATAAAATCGCTTCTTGGTGAGGAACAAGCGCTGAACGTAAGTATTTCCTTCATTTTTTTTCACGTATATCAATTCACGGCCTAAGACCCCTGTAGCAGTTATCGGCTTTTCTGCCAAAAGCTTCCCACCCGTGGTCGGGATCCCATTCCGCACTTCATTATAAATTGTCTCCGCTCCTACCTTGATTCGCTGTTCGGGAACGTCGCCATAGAGAACAAAGTAGGCTGCTCCCTCCGCCTCTACATAAAATCTATGAAGAACTTTCAGATCGGCATTACTGACATCCTCTTTGGGCTTGCCTGGAAAGCAAACGCTAAATCCCCCTTCTTGTGACGTAAATGGCTTCGAATTGTCATGCTCTTTGGAACAGCCGCATGAAATGAGCGCTGTCAGTGCTGTTACCAACCATACCGAAGATATTTTCATGACGCTGAATATTCTTCGTAAAACATCTGCAACGGAGAGCTAGTTGACCAGCCGATACCAGTTATTCCGCTGATGCGGCTCGTAGCCAAGGTCCTTGATGAGCCGCTGCATATCGGCCACGGTCATGCGGAAGGTCGTGCCCGCCTGCGAAACGACGTTCTCCTCGATCATGATGCTGCCGAGATCGTTCGCGCCGAACTTGAGCGCGACCTGCCCGATCTCCAATCCCTGCGTCACCCAGGAGCTTTGGATGTTCTCGAAGTTGTCGAGGTAGATGCGGCCGAGCGCCTGCGTGCGGAGGTATTCGTGCGCGCCCACCGTTGGCGCGCGCAGCTTCGTGTGCTCGGCCTGAAACGTCCAGCAGATGAACGCGGTGAAGTGGCCGGGGAGTGCGCCCGTCCCGGGCGCAGCAAGGTTGGCCATCGCTGAACGGTTGGAATTCTCTGCCGCGCCAGATGCATTTTCCGTTGCTGCGGGCGAGGACGCCCGCACTCCGTCTAATCGCGCGAGCGACTTGTCCTGCTGCTGGCGTAAGCGCTCCAGGTGTTCGATGCGATCCTCCATCGTCTCCACGTGTCCGAACATCATCGTCGCGCTCGAATACAACCCCAGCCGATGCGCCACGTCCATGACCTCGAGCCAGTCGTTGCTCATCGCTTTGAGCGGCGAAATGCGTTGGCGCACGCGGTCAACGAGAATTTCCCCGCCGCCGCCGGGAATAGAGCCGAGGCCGGCCGCCTTGAAGTCGGCGATGATCTTCTCCAGCGGCTCATTGAACACTTCGCGGAAATGGATGAACTCGCTCGGGCTGAAACCGTGGATGTTCACCTGCGGAAACTTCGCTTTGATGTGCGCGAGCAAATCGAGATACCACTGCTTGGTCAGCTTGGGATGATGCCCGCCCTGCATCAAAATCTGCGTACCGCCGAGCGCCAGCGTTTCCTCGATTTTCTGATCCATCTCGGGCAGCGTGATGACGTAGGAATCGTCATCCTTCTCGGTGCGGTAGAACGCGCAGAACTTGCAATAGACATTGCAGACGTTCGTGTAATTGACGTTGCGATCAACGTTGTAGGTGACGATCTCGTTCCCGCGTCCGCCGTAAGCCCTGGCCTTCGCGAGCTGCCGCCGCCGGTCCGCCAGCGCGCCGAGTTCTTCGAGCGGCAGCGCATAAAGCCGCCGCGCCTCGGCCTGATTGATGCGCTGGCCGTCCCAAACTTTCTGGAGCAACTCATCGAGTGACGCGTCGTAAATCACGCGGAGAAAGTAGCCAAGTTCAATCGCCCTCACAAGCGCTGTGAACGGAGCTTCAAGTAACAACCCCCGCTTTCGCTGGCTTCTTCAGCAATGCCGCGCGGAATTGCCAACTTGAACCGATCACGGTCACTCGCCGATTGCCACCGCCGCCTTCACCACTTCCGCCGCCTGCGAACGGTCGCCGTGGCTCTTGCTGATCTTCGCGAAACGCACCACACGCTTCCGGTCAAGGATGAACGTGGAGGGATAAGCCGTCTCCGACTTCGCATCCCACCGCAGGCCGTAGGCGTTGACCATCGTGAAATCTGGATCGGTGACGAAGATGAACTCCTTGGGCCATTCCGCATTGCCGAGAAATTCCTGCGCCTTGAATTTCAACTGGCTCGCTGGCCCGGGATAAACCATCAGCACCCGCGCGCCGGCCTTGGCGAAGTCCGCCGCCGCGCCGGTGAAGTCCCGCACCTGTCGCGTGCAAAGCGGACACTGGTATCCCGGCCAGCCGCGCAGCACGACCAGCACGACTTTGCTTTTGGCCGTGAGTGCGCTCAACTTCACGTCCTGGTCCTGCAACGTCTTCAAGGTGAAGTCCGGCGCCGGTTCGCCGACCTTGGGTGGCGTGGCGGCAACGACGCGAGCGGTGAAGGTCAACGACAGTACGGCGACCGTGAGGGATCGAATCCAATTTTTCATCGTGGTTGTTGGTCGGTGAACGGTGCGGGACCTTACGGGAGCGCCGGTCTCCGACCCGGCGCGAAGGTGTTCGCTGGCGGCGAAACGCGCCGGATCGGAGATCGGCGCTCCGGCCACGTGGTCCGCGAGAGCTTGTTTCTCCTCAGCGAGGCTTGGCGGTTTCATCTTCAGTCCACGAACATCGTCTCATTCGCGAGCAATAGGACCTGTGCGTATTTCTCCAGCGGCGAGAGCTTCGCGTCCTTTTCTGGTGACGTGGCGAGGAATTTGTCGGCCAGGCGAAGCTCGTCGCGGTCGGGTGAACGGAGCCAGACCAAGCGTTCCAGCGCGCGGATTTGTTCGCCCGAAGTTTTGGCATGCTTCACTTCGTCGCGTTGGGCCAGGGCCTTGGCTTGCTCGATTACGAACGGACTGTTCATCATGAATAAGGCCTGCTGCGGCACGGTGGTCGTGAAGCGGGCCTGGTTGCTCACGTCCGGATTGGCGAAGTCGAACGTGCGAAAGAGCCCGGGCAAATTCTGGCGCTCGATCAAGCCATAGACCGCGCGGCGTTTGGCGAATGGTTCGCCGATGATGTCCACCGGCAAGCCGCCGACGGAGAGATCCAGCTTCCCCGCCACGGCGAGCATGGTGTCGCGCATGGCCTCGAAATCGAGGCGCTGGCGATTGAAGCGCGAGAGGTAACGGTTCTCCGGATCGGCCTTGAGCGTCCCGGGCGTGGCGTCGCTGCTTTGTTGATACGTGGCGGAAAGCAGAATCAGCCGATGCAGTTTCTTGATGCTCCAGCCATTCTCAACGAACGTCGCCGCGAGGTAATCCAACAACTCCCGCTGCACTGGTGCCTCGGTGCGCACGCCGAAATCTCCGGGCGTGGAAACCAGTCCCGCGCCGAAGTGATGCAGCCACACGCGATTCACGAACACGCGCGCCGTGAGCGGATTCGTTGGATTGGCGATGGCGCGAGCGAGATCAAGGCGGCCGCTGCCATTCGTAAGCGGCATGGGAGCGGGGCTGAGTAATTCCAAGAACTGCCGCGGCGCTTCCGGGCCGTGGTTGCCCGGGTTGCCACGCAGGAAGACATGCGAGTTACCCGGGTTCGCGCGATCCGTCATGGCCATCGCGCGCGGCGGAGCGCCGGCGTGCGTCCAGTCTAGAGCGGAGATTCGGTTGCGCATGGGGGCCGCACCTTCACCTAACCGGCGCGCATGCATCTTGCGGACCTCCGGCTCGGTAAGATTTGGCGGCGCGTTTTCCGCGTAGAGCAAGTGGCGCAGGGCTTCGCGGTTCGCGTTTGGGAGTGCGGTGGGCGCGGGGATTTTCTCCTTCGCCGCTGTTTCGAGTGCAGCCTTCCATTCATCATCCACGGCGCGGAACAATTTGCTGTAGGCGGCCACGACCTGCGTCAATGAGTTCGTGACCGCTTCGGCCAGCGCCTGCGCAACTGCGGGATTTGCCCGCCCCGCATCGTTTGTGAAAGCCGTCAACCTTTCCGGGAGCTTCGCGACTAGTTCACTTTCGCTCAACGCCGCCAGTTCGAACCACGGCGCGAAGATCGCGTCCGAATTCGTCCGGCGTTTCTCTAACTCTGCCATCCAACGACGCAACACGGCCGGGTTGGCCTTGTGCTCGCCGGCGAACGTGTCGAATTTGCCTTGATCCTCCAGCTTCACCACGTCGCGCGCGGCGAGCAGGTAATCGCCGATGTTCTCCCGCAAGCCGTCGCGGAACTTGGCGATCTCCTTCTGCTCAAAGTCGGCGATTTCTTTTTGGATGATTTCTTTCTGCTTGAGGTAGTCCGCGTATTCCGGTGAGTCGCCCAAAGGCCGTAGCAATGGCAGTTCGCCGGGCTCTTCGGTGCTCGCGAAGACACCGTGCAGCGAGTAGTAATCCTTCGTGGGAATCGGGTCAAATTTGTGGTCATGGCAGCGAGCGCAAGTGACAGTCAACCCGAGTGTGCCGCGTGTCACCACATCGAGCCGGTCGTCAATAATGTCGTTTTGATTGTTGAGAAAGCGCCGGCCCAGCGTGAGGAAGCCCAGTGCGGCCAGCGAACTTTTGTCCTCGCCGAGAGGCAGGCGGTCGGCGGCGATCTGTTCGATGAGAAACTGATCGTAAGGCTTGTCCTCGTTCAGCGCGCGGACGACGTAATCGCGATAGGTGTAAGAAAACGCGTACCGCCGCTCCTCGCCGCCGGCCAGATAACCTTTGGTATCCGCATAGCGCGCGATGTCCAGCCAGTAACGTCCCCACCGCTCGCCGTAGTGGGGCGACGCCAGCAATCGCTCCACCAGCCGCGCGTAGGCGTCGGGCCGCTTGTCATTGACGAAAGCCTCCACTTCCTCGGGTGTCGGCGGCAGCCCGAGGAGATCGTAACTCACACGACGAATCAGCGTGCGGCGGTCTGCCGCAGGGGCAGGCTTGAGTCTCTTTTCCTCCAGCTTGGCGAGCACGAAATTGTCCAAGGAAGTCTTCGCCCAGCGGTCGTTTTTGACCGGCGGTGCCGCGGGCTTGTTCACGGGCTGGAATGCCCAGTGCCGTTTCCTCGCCTCCGCAATGTCGGTGAGCGGCTTCGGGCCGGTGGCAACGCGCGGGTCTGGTGCGCCCATCTTCACCCACGCTTCAAGCGCGGCGATTTGTTCGGCGGAAAGCTTCTTGTCCTTCGGCGGCATCTGCAAATCCGGGTCGGTGTAACGCACGGCCTTGATCAGCAGACTCGCATCCGGATCGCCTGGCACGAGCGCCGCGCCCGTTGTGCCGCCCCTGAGCGTGGCCTCGCGCGTGTCGAGTTTCAGCCCGCCCTTCACCTTCTCCGCCTTGTCGCTGTGGCACGAATAACATTGGTCAACGAGGATCGGGCGGACTTTGGACTCGAAGAATTCGGTTTGCTCGGCAGTTGGCTCGGCGGCGTGGATCGAAACACCAAACACCAAACACCAAACACCAAAAAAACTCCAACTTCCAAACCTCAGCCGACCCGCGTTGCGGAGTTGGAGCTTGGAGTTTGAAAGTTCTTTGGTGTTTGGTGTTTGGTACTTGGTGTTTTCCTGCTTCACGCCATCAACTCTTTCACCACGTTTCCATGCACATCAGTCAGCCGGAAATCGCGGCCGGCGTGACGGAAGGTCAGCTTCGTGTGATCGAAGCCCAGCAACTGGAGTAAAGTCGCATGCAGGTCGTGAACATGAACCGGCTGGTCCACCGCTTTGAAACCGAATTCATCCGTCGCGCCGTGAACGTAGCCGCCGCGCACACCGCCACCCGCCAGCCACATCGTGAACCCGTGATGATTGTGATCACGTCCATTGACCTTGCCGGCGTTCGCGCCAGGCGTGGGCAGCTCGACCGTCGGCGTGCGACCAAACTCGCCGCCCCAGATGACGAGCGTGTCTTGCAACATCCCGCGTTGCTTCAAATCCGCGAGCAGCGCGCCGATGGGTTGATCCGATTCGCCCGCGAGCTTGCGGTGATTGACTTCGAGATCGTCGTGATTATCCCACGGCTGGCCGTCGCCATGCCAGACCTGGACGAAGCGCACGCCGCGTTCGAGCAGCCGTCGCGCGGTGAGCAACTGCCGCGCTTGCGTGCCCTTGCCATACATCGCGCGGATGTGCTCGGGCTCTTTCGTGATGTCGAAAGCGTCGGTCGCATCCAACTGCATCCGATACGCCAGCTCGAATGACTGGATGCGCGCTTCCAGTTGCGCGTCCTGCGCGCGGCGTTTTGCGTGGCGCTCGTTGAGTTGGTGCAACAGGTCGAGTTGTTTGCGCTGTTCGTCGAGCGAGACCGAGTTGTTTTTGATGTGCTCGATAAGTTGTTCGACCTTTTCGTGCTTCGTGTTGATGTACGTGCCCTGGTAAATGCCGGGCAGAAATGCGCTCTGCCAGTTCTGCGATTCCTGAATCGGATAGCCCGGGCACATCGCGATGAAGCCGGGTAGATTCTGATTCTCCGTGCCGAGGCCGTAGGTGATCCATGAACCGAAACTGGGCCGCGGCAGACGCGCCTCGCCGCAATTCATCAGCAGCAACGACGGCTCGTGGTTCGGCACGTCCGCATGCATCGAGCGAATGACGCAGAGGTCGTCAACGTGCTCCGCGACGTGCGGAAACAGCTCGCTCACCTCGATGCCGCTTTGGCCATATTTCTTGAACGCGTAAGGCGACTTCCACGCCGCTCCGGTCTTGCGCTCGGTCTTCAGGTTTTCCATCGGCAACGGCTGGCCGTGGAGGCGCGTAAGTTCGGGCTTGGGATCAAATGTATCGAGGTGCGACGGCCCGCCATTGGCAAAGATGTGGATCACGCGTTTGGCCTTCGCCGGAAACTGCGGCGACTTCGGCGCCAGCGGCGAGACGGAAGTTGGATTCGCTTCGGTCAACGCCGCTTGGAGAACTTGCGGCGCGAGCATATTGGCCAGGCTCACCATGCCGAAGCCCATGCCGCAGCGGCAGAGAAATTCCCGCCGCGTCTGGAAGTGGTCTTCTAGCTTCGGTTTGTGATCGTGCGCGCTCATGCTTTCGACAATCGTCCGGCCACGGGCTCGGTGGAATGCTCGGCTTTCTGACGGCGACGTCAACCCGCAAATTCGAGGCGGCTGTTCAAAGTCGAGGAGCTTGCAGATGGGGGTGGGTGCGTTAAGCTCGTCGCATGTCCAGCCAGTTGCAATTCGTACTCAACGGCCAGGCAGTTGCGTTGCAAGAGGTATCGCCCAATACGACGCTGTTGGAGTTTCTGCGCGGACGTGGCCTTACGGGCGCGAAAGAAGGCTGTGCCGAAGGCGATTGCGGGGCGTGCTCGGTCGTCCTGGTCGAGCGCGATGCGGCCGGCCAACCCGGTTATCGCGCGGTGAACAGTTGCTTGCTGCCCGTCTGCTTGTTGGCGGGACGCGAGGTGATTTCCGTGGAAGGCGTCGGCTGTTCGGCCAAAATGCATCCGGTGCAACGCACGATGGCCGAGGGTTCCGGCTCGCAATGCGGCTACTGCACGCCGGGTTTCATTTGTTCACTGTTCGAGGGTTATTACCGGGACGATCTCCACACGAATGACGACCTTGATGATCAGCTTTCCGGAAATCTCTGCCGCTGCACCGGCTATCGGCCAATTCGCGACGCGGCTATGGAAGCCTTCTTCTGTCGTAGCAACGGACGTGAGTCCGCTCAAATTCTAAGCGGAAAAAGGTCAGAGCCGACTGACGTCGGCTGCTACAAAGATGAGTTCACCGTCCGCATGGAAAATTCCACCGCCAGGCCCGGAGCGGTGGATTACGAGTGTGGTGATGAAAAATTCTTCCGGCCAACTTCGCTCGCGCAGGTTTTTGAGTTGCTGAAACACAATCCCGCCGCGCGACTGATCGCCGGCGCGACTGAACTTGGGTTGGACATCACCAAGCGCCATAAGAAATTTCCCACGCTCATTTCCGTCGAAGCCGTCGCGGAGTTGAAAGAGATCAAATCCACATCGAACGAATGGCACATCGGCGCGGCGGTCACGCTCACAGTCATCAAAGACAAGCTCGGTGCGGAATTTCCGGCGCTGAACGACATGCTCCGCGTGTTCGGTTCGCGGCAGATTCGCAATCGCGCCACGATCGGTGGCAACCTTGTCACCGCCTCACCCATCGGCGACAGCGCACCGGTGTTGCTTGCGCTGGATGCAAAAGTGATTCTTGCTTCGCAAAGCAGCGAACGCGCCTTGCCCATCAGCGAGCTTTTTCTGGCGTACCGCAAGACTGCGCTCCAGCCCGGCGAGGTGTTGAAGACGATCATCATCCCACGCGGCGCATCGCAGCCTGGACTGACGCGCAAAACCGCGTGGTTCAAGGTTTCCAAGCGGCGCGAGATGGACATCAGCACCCTAGCCGCGTGCTTCGTGGTTGATGTGGATGTGCAAAGCGTCATCCGCCACGCGCGACTTGCTTACGGCGGCGTGGCCGCGATGCCGGCGCGCGCCAAACAAACGGAATCAACGTTGCTTGGAAAAATCTGGAGCGAGGCCACCGTGCGAGCGGCTGTGCCGATTTTGGCAAAGGAGTTCACCCCGATTTCCGATGTGCGCGGCTCGGAAGAGTATCGTCGCGGTTTGATGACCAGTTTGCTGGAGAAATTCCATTTTGATTCTGTAGCAGCTGACGTAAGTCGGCTCAAAAAACCTGCGAAAATGCAGAGCGGACTTACGTCCGCAGCTACAATCGTCGTTCCCCACGAAAGCGCGCACAAACACGTCACCGGCGAAGCGATCTACGTGGACGATCAACCCGCCGGGAAAAACTTTCTCGAAGTATGGCCGGTTTGCTCACCGCACGCGCGGGCAAAAATTCTGAAACGTGATGCAACGGCGGCGCGCGCCATGCCGGGCATCAAAGCCGTGTTGCTGGCTGAGGACATTCCCGGCGTGAACGATGTTGGGCCGGTGGTGAAGGACGAAATTCTCCTCGCGGACCGGGAGGTTTCCTTTCACGGCCAGCTCGTCGCGCTCGTGGTTGGCGAATCCCAAGCTGCCTGTCGCTCGGCAGCGGAGAAAGTTGCGGTCAAATACGAACCGCTCACCCCTGTGCTCACGCTGCGCGATGCGATCGTGAAGGGAAATTATCACAACGAACCGAGTTTTATCCGGCGCGGCGACGCGGGAAAATCGCTCGCCGCGGCGCCGCTGACGCTCGAAGGCGAATTCGAGTTCGGTGGGCAGGAACATTTTTATCTCGAAACGCAGGCGGCTTGGGCGGAGCGCGGCGAGGACGGATCAATCTTTGTCTCCTCCTCCACGCAGCATCCATCCGAAGTGCAGATGACGGTCGCGCACATGCTCCATCTGCCGGTCAACAAAGTCGTCGTGCAAAGTCCGCGCATGGGCGGTGGTTTCGGTGGCAAGGAAACGCAGGCCGCCACGCCCGCCGCGCTCGCCGCACTCGCGGCGCATCACGCCGGACGACCCGTGCGCGTGCGGTGGAATCGCGATCAGGACATGATGCTCACCGGCCATCGCCATCCGTTTCTGGCGAAGTTCAAAGTCGGTTTCAACGAGCGCGGCAAATTGCTGGCGGTGCGGGCGCATCTTTGGTCCAACGGCGGCTGGTCGCTCGACCTTTCCCAACCGGTTACGGATCGCGCGTTATTCCATCTCGACAACTGTTACTACATCCCTGCTGCGGAATTTCGCGGGCAGGTGGCGAAGACAAACCTTTCCTCGAACACGGCGTTTCGCGGTTTCGGCGGGCCGCAAGGGATGCTCGTCATCGAGGAAATCATGGATCGCGTGGCACGCCGGCTGGGTTTGCCGCCGGAGGTTGTGCGGGAACGCAACCTCTACCATGGGGCCGGCGAGACGAATACGACGCATTATGGGCAGCTCATCGAAGACAATCGCATCCAGACGATCTGGCAGGAGTTGAAACGATCCGCGGAATTGGAAAAGCGGCGCGTAGAGGTTTCGCAGTGGAACACGGCGCACCCGCACGCGAAGCGCGGCCTTGCCATCACGCCGGTGAAGTTTGGCATCAGCTTCACGGTCACCCACCTTAATCAGGCCGGCGCGCTCGTGTTGATCTTTCAGGACGGCACGGTGCAGGTGAATCATGGCGGCACGGAGATGGGGCAGGGGGTTCACACGAACATGGTGATGATTGCAGCGAAGGAACTCGGCGTGCCGCTGGCAAACATTCGCATTATGCCGACGAGCACGGACAAAGTGCCGAACACTTCCGCCACCGCGGCCTCATGTGGCACGGACCTGAACGGTGCGGCCGTGAAAAATGCCTGTGAAATTCTGAGGGCGCGCCTTGCCGCTGTAGCCATCGAACTCGTAGGACAGGCGTCGCGCCTGTCATCATCAAAACACCCCAAAGAAAAATTAGAGACAGGCGCGACGCCTGTCCTACACCACGAGGAATTCACTTTTGCCGGCGGCTTTGTTTTTCATCGCGCCGCCCCGGAAACGAAAATCTCTTTTGCCGATCTCGTGCAGCGCGCCTATCAGCAACGCGTGAGCCTCTCGACAACGGGATTCTACGCCACGCCGGACATTCACTGGGATCGCGCGGCGGGACGCGGCAAGCCGTTTCACTATTTTGCCAACGGCGCAGCCGTGACCGAGGTCGAGGTGGACGGCTTCACCGGGATGCACCGCGTCTTGCGCGTGGACATCCTCCACGACGTCGGCGATTCGATCAACGGAGGCATCAATCGCGGGCAGATCGAAGGCGGTTTCATTCAAGGCATGGGCTGGCTCACGGCGGAAGAACTCAGATGGGACGACCAGGGCCGCTTGCTGACGCATTCACCGGACACCTACAAAATACCCTCCATCGGCGACACGCCGGAAGTTTTCAACGTGACGTTGCTCCAGAGCGCGACGCAGAGAAACGTCGTGCATGGCAGCAAAGCCGTCGGTGAACCACCGTTCATGCTCGCCATCTCCGTGCGCGAGGCGATTCGTGATGCCGTAGCAGCGTTTGGCTCGGGCGAGGGTGAGGTGCTGCTTGCCTCACCCGCGACGTGTGAAGCGATTTGGATGGCGATTCAGCGAATTAAGAAGCCGTGAGCCCGCAGGGTGCGATTACTTCCCCGCCGTCCAGCCGCCATCCAGAATCAGCGCGCTGCCCGTGACCATCGCGCTTTCGTCCGCCGCGAGATAGAGCGTCGCCGCCGCGACTTCCTCGGGCTTGAGCATTCGCCCGGTCAATTGCGTTGCCGCCATCTCGCGATAAGCCTGTTCGGGATCAGGGTATTCCTTCAGACGGGCCAGGACGAAGGGCGTCTCCACCCGGCCGGGGCAGAGGCAGTTGAATCGCACGCCGGTGTGCGAGTGGTCCAGCGCAAGCGCTTTCGTCAGTCCGACGACGGCGAATTTCGTAGTCGTGTACGCCAGCCGCTCACGCACGGCGACGATGCCCGCGATGGACGCCATGTTGATCACGCTGCCGGCGCAGCGCGCGAGCATCGTGGGGACGAAGGCTTTGCAGCAGTTGAAAATGCCGCGCACGTTCACCGCGTGCAACCGGTCGAGGTCGGCGGCGGTGGTGTTCAGTAACGTGCCGACGTGACCGATGCCGGCGACGTTGACCAGCACGTCGAGCGCGCCCGCGGTTTTGGCGGCTTGCGCGCAGTCCGCCTCGCTGGCCACGTCCACCGCCAGAAAACGCGCGCCGATCCGCGCTGCCACCGTTGCGCCGTTGACCGGGTCGCGGTCGGCAATCCAGACCGTGGCGCCCGCGCGGGTGAAGGTTTCTGCGACCGCCGTGCCGATGCCGGAGGCGCCGCCGGTGACGAGCGTGGTTTTGTTTTTCAGGCTGAACACGAGTGGGGTGCTGGGGTTGCGATGCCGCAATATGGCCAGATTCACGGCGGGCACGCCAGTGAGGAATGCGCTTTCGCGACCGCCGGAGAGGAGTTAAGCTCGCGGCGGCTGCGGGAAGATCCGCATGGCTGGCTTGGAGGCAACCACCCAGGCCGGGGGAAATGAAAACGCTGTCCAATCAGTATCAGGACATGGAGGTGGTGGACTTGGACGCCGCGCCCGAACGGCGGGGTCCTTACCTGATCATGCAGACGGGCGTGGCGCCGCACGATCCCACGGTCCGCGAACGGCTCTTCATCCTGCGTCCTGACGGCCAGTGGGCCGAGTTGAACGCCTACCTGAGCGCGGGCCGGCCGGAACTTCTCGACGAAGTGGTCTTCAACACGATGGATGAACTGCGCGCGGTCGTCGGAGATTTGTCTGGCGAGGCTTGCGTGGAAGAACTGCCGGTTTCAAAGGCCGGGCTCCAAGCGTGGCTGGCGGACCATCCTGCGGGGTCAATGCTCGAACGCCTCAACGCCTGGCTGGCGGACTACTGGCTGCGCCGTCAGGCTGAAGCGCCGCCGCCAGACTGAACCCGCTCGAGCCGTCCCGGAAATCCGGCCTTTTCGCCGCCCGCATTTCCCGGTAACTTGCCGCGGTTGTGGGCGTGTGGCGGAATTGGCAGACGCGCAGGACTTAGGATCCTGTGGAGTAATCCGTGCAGGTTCGACCCCTGTCGCGCCCACCATTTTCCCGCCGCGAGTGCGACGAAGGCTCACGGAACGCTGACCGAATGTCACCGCTGACCCATTGTCTCCTCAGTTGGCTGGTCGCCGCGCGAACGACGCGCAACTCGCGCGACTGCCAGCTCGCGACGCTCGCGGGGCTGCTGCCGGATGCGGACGGTGCGGGGTTGTTGGTGGACATCGCCACCGGTTTGTTTGCCGCCAAGCCAACGCATTTCTACGGGCTTTATCATCATTACTGGCTGCACGGATTGTTGGGCGCGGGAATCATTTCGCTCGGGCTGGCCGCGTTCGCGCGCGACAAACTCCGGGTGGCGGCTGTGGCGCTGGCGCTGTTTCACCTGCACCTGATTTGCGACTTCATCGGTTCGCGCGGGCCGGCGCCGGAGGATTTGTGGCCGATCTTTTATCTCGGCCCGTTCGACAAGGATCCGATGTGGATTTGGAAAGGGCAGTGGCGATTGGATGGCTGGCAGAACAAAACGGTTTTCGTCGCCGCCTTTGCCGCCGTCTGGTGGCTGGCGGTGCGCGAAGGGCATTCCGTGGTCGGCGTGTTCAACCGCCGCGCGGACCGGGCGGTCGTGGCCGTGCTTCGCAATTGGTCAGCGCGGCTGGCGCGGCGATTCAAACCGCCCAACCTCTGACCGCTTCAATGCTTGTGCTTCGCGAGTTCCCACACGAGCAGGATTCCCTGCACCAGGCCAAACAGCAGCAGCAGGATTCCCGAGCCGCGTTCCATCTTCAGTTTCGTGGTATCGGTGAAGTTTTTGTGTCCGAGGGAAATCGCCCAGCTCAAGCCGAAGAACCACAGCCCGACACCGGTGCCAACGCCGGCCAGGCAGGCAAACCGGCTGCCCCAGTCGGTTTGCACCCAGCCGTGCGCCACAAAGATGCCGATCAAGACGATCCAGCCCAACAACACTCCGGGGTTTGCCAGCGTGCGGACGAAGCCAATCATGAAGGCGGAGTGCGGATGCAGTTTTTCCTCGACGCGCTCCTCGATCTTTTCCACCGCGCCGCCCAGGCGCAGCGGCACGTTGACACTTTTGGTGAACGTGAACTTGAGGCCGAGGAAGATCATGAATAGGAAGCTGAACACCTTGATGCCCGCCTTGAGCCAGCGTCCCTCGAACAGCGACGCGAAACCGGTGAAGGCGATTCCGCAATAGACCAGTTCCATCAGCGTCGCGCCCGCGCCGATCAGCGCCGCCCACTTGAAGCCGCGCCGGGCGCCTTCGTTCATGATCGTTAGGTTCACCGGCCCGACGGGAATGCACACCAGCACGCCGCTGAGGAAGCCCGTCAGCGCGGCGATGGCAAGATCCTGAAGCTGGCCCATGATTCAACCCGGAGACGCCGCATCGTCCTCGTCCTCCTCCTCGATCTCGTGCCGCATGCGGCCCGAGATGTAAGGGCGAACGAAGCCATAAACGAGGTACAGCGTAAAAACGGCGGGCAGGATGAATTGCAGCAACCGGTCCCAGAGAATCACGAAGAACCCCACGATCAGGACGATCATCACCATTTTGGGGAACGTGCGCGTGGCGCGGAAATCCAGTTTCTTGAAGGTCGGATACTTCACCTGACTGACCATCATCAGCGAGAGAAACACCAGCAGCACCGGCAGCGCGTAGCGAAGATAGCTCTCGCGGAACTTGGTGTAGTCATGATCCTCGGCCCACAACAGAAACAGCGTGAGCGAGGCCACAAATCCCGCGGCGGCAGGAATGGGAAAACCGATGAACTCCTTGCCGCCCCCTCCGCCCGGCTTGTCCGCCAGGCAATTGAAGCGCGCCAGCCGGAACGCGCCGCAGATGAGGTAAATCGAGGCGATGAACCAGCCCAGCTTCGGGTACAGCCGGAACACATCCGCCAGCACGATGCGGTGAACGAGGAACGCCGGTGCGACCCCGAACGAAACCACGTCCGCCAGCGAATCGAATTCGCGGCCAAAGGGGCTTTCGTATCCGCCCATCCGCGCCACGCGGCCATCGAGCAGGTCGCAAATGCACGCGAGCAGGATGTAAAAGAGCGCCACGCGGATTACGTCCGTGAAGCCCGGCGCGTCGGGATTGGCCTCGACGATCTTGGTCAGGGCGATGAAGCCGCAAAACAGATTCCCGGCCGTCAGCAAGTTCGGCAGAAAATAAATCTTCAGCCGGGCTTCGCCGGAATCGCCGCCGGGAGTGGGGTTGGGATCGGTCGTGTTCACTCGAACGTGGCCAGGACAGTTTCGCCGCCTTTGACTTTGTCGCCCAGTTTGCAGTGGATCTTCGCGCTCAACGGCAGATAGACGTCCGCACGCGAACCGAACTGGATCAGGCTGATGCGTTCGCTACGCGCGACCGTTTCGCCCGCTGCCGCCCAGACGATGATCCGGCGGGCAATCAGGCCGGCGATAAGCCGGACGCCGAGCTTGGCTTCCGGATAATCCGCGGGCGCGAAACCCAGCAGCACGTTCTCATTGTGCTCGCCGCAATCGCTGCGCGTGGCGCTGAGAAATTCGCCCTCGTTATGCTGGTAGTAAACGATCTTGCCGCTCACCGGCGCGCGCTGGACATGCACGTTGAAGACGTTCAGGAAAATGGAAATGCGCTGGCAGCGGCCATCCATGAACTCGACTTCGGTGGCTTCATCCACCACGTCCACCGTGCCGTGGGCGGGCGAGACGATGACCGCGCGCTCGGTGGGCGCCTGCGGATCGGGGTCGCGGAAAAAATAGAGCGTGAAGGCGACGAACAAAAGCCAGAGCACGACCAGCGTGGAGGCCAGTCCCACCACAAACGAGCCAATCACGGTGGCCAGCCAGCTCACGAGCAGGAGCAGCAGCACCGCCCCGAGGGAAAGGAAAACCAGTTTCAGCGCCGCCTGCTGCGCCTTGCCCGCATGTTTCATCCGCGCAAGGTACGAGCGGAGGGAGATCGTTCAAAGCAGAAAATCGGCGCCCGAAACGGTTGCCGCGCCGGATCATTCCCTGGCCAGCATCTCGCAGTAAGCCTGATGCAGCTTTTCCACGAGCGGGGAGTGCGGCACCGGTTCGCCATCCAGCGACACGACTTCGATCAGCCCCAACACGCTTTGCGTCAGGAAGACCGCGTCGCATTCGCGCAGCGACTCGCGCTTGATGACGCGTTTATTGGTCGTCAATTGCAGCGTCTGGCAGATTTCCAACACCACGGCGCGCGTGATGCCGGGCAACACGCCGCGGCCGGTGGGCGCGGTGCAGACCTTGTCGCGGTAGATCCAGAACAGATTCGCGCCCGCCGCCTCGGCCACTTCGCCATTGGCGTTGAGCAACAGAGCTTCGTCGGCCTGGCGCGCGGCGGCCTCGCGCCGCGCCATCACGTTGAGCAATTTGCTACCGTTCTTGAACGCCGAGAGCGGATCGCTCGCGGGCAGGCGGTAGGAGGAAGTGATCAGCGACCAGCGCGCCGGTTGTTGCGGATCGAGCGGCGGCGCCGGGTGCAGGGTTATCAGCAGCGTCGGCGTGTGTTCCGGGGCAGGGGTGTAACCGCGTTCGCCGGAACCGCGGGTCAACGTTACGCGCAAAACCGCGTCGTTTGCCGGGTAGCGCGCGATCAATTCGGCGGCGGAGCGCTGCAATTCTTTGGGCGGGAACGGCAGCTTGAGGCCGAGGTATTCCGCCCCACGGGTCATGCGCTCCAAATGCTGGGCGAGGCGGAAGGGCCGGCGGTTGCACACGCGCACGGTTTCGAAGAGCGCATCGCCGTATAAGAATCCCCGGTCGGT
>WBZT01001321.1_pt1 | contig 18267 bp, 14 predicted proteins | sample 5204241 | NCBI WGS metagenome assembly WBZT01 (sample SAMN12344358, study PRJNA552823) | activated sludge metagenome | biome: Activated sludge suspended growth; feature: Nitrification reactor; material: Wastewater; isolation source: activated sludge from nitrification reactor of wastewater...
GGCTGCGGCCGATCGGCGCAGCCCACGGCGCCGGCAGGCCTGCATGTCTTCGAAGGGCTCGCCATGGGCTCGACCTACAGCATCAGGATCCACGCGCCCGGCGCCGCCGCCGAACGGCTGGCGGCGGCCCGGGCCGCTGTCGACGCGGCGATCGGCGGGGTGGTCGCGAAGATGTCGCTCTACGACCCGGCGTCCGAACTCTCCCGATTCAATGCCCACGCGTCGACGGCGCCCTTCGCGGTCTCGGCCGACACGTTTCGGGTCTTCGAACTCGCCCACAGCGTCAGCGCGGCGTCGCACGGCGCGTTCGATGTCAGCGTCGAGCCGGCGGTCGAAGCCTGGGGCTTCGGCCCGCAGCGACGCCGATACGTTCCTGCCGACGATGTCCGCCGCGCCGCGCGCTCGCGCGTGGGCTGGCGCCGCCTCCGACTCGACCCGCGCACGCGCACCGTGGTCAAGACATCGCCCGACGCGGCGGCCGACTTCTCCGGCATCGCCAAGGGCCACGCCGCCGAACTCGCAGCCCGTGCACTCGACGCGCTGGGCTTCGACCGCTATGTGGTCGAGACCGGCGGCGAGGTCCGCACCCGCGGTCGCAAGGCCGCAAACGCCAGCTGGCAGGTCGCGATCGAGCAGCCCGACGCGATGCCGCGGCGCGCCCGGCTGGTGGTGCCGCTCGCCGACCTTGCGCTCGCGACATCGGGCGACTACCGGATCTTCTTCGTCCAGAACGGTCGGCGCTATTCGCACGAAATCGATCCGGCCACCGGGGCACCGGTGCGGCATACGCTCGCCAGCGTCTCGGTCGCGATGCCCGACTGCGCGCTGGCCGATGCCTGGGCGACCGCGCTCATCGTGCTCGGGCCCGAGCGCGGCCCGGCGCTCGCCGAGTCGCTCGGCCTGGCCGCGCACTTCATCGTCCGCGGCCCCGCCGGGTTCGAGGACCGCTCTACGCCTGCGTTCGCAGCGCTCGGGCCGCAGTTGCTGGTCTGATCACGCGCGGGCGCGCGCTGACGGCGCCCCTCGCGCGCGCGCGGGCGCGCTTCGTCAGCCGACTCGCCGCAGCGGCCCGAGCGCAGCGAACGCAGTGAGCGCAGCGAGATCTGCGGCGCGCCACGAGCCCGAGAAGCGCAGGGGAGGCGGCGCGCAGCGCCGTCCGCCACCGCTGGGCGCTGCCGCCCGTCCGGCGACGCCGTTGCCGCGCGGACGCCGCCCTGCGGCAACGCGCGGCGGTGCGCAGCGCCTCGCTACTCGATGCGCCGCAACGCCTGCGGCGCCTCGAGGTAGTCGCACGCGAGATTCGCCAGCGCGCGCACGCCCAGCAGCAGCCCGGCTTCGTCGACGAAGAAACGCGGCGAGTGGTTCGGCGCCGCCTGGGTCGGGTCCTGCCCCGGCGGCGTGACGCCGACGAAGAAGAACATGCCCGGCACCACCTTCTGGTAGCAGGAGAAATCCTCCGACGCGGTGACCTTGGGGATCGCGAGCACGCGCTCGGCGCCGGCCACGCGGCGCAGCGTGGGCGTCATCGTCTCGGTGAGCTGGGTGTCGTTGACGGTGACGTCGTAGCCGCGCTCGATGCAGACCTCGCACTGCGCGCGCGCCGCCCGGGCGATGCCCTCGGTGGTGTCGCGCACGCGGCCATGGATGTCCTCGCGCATGCCTTCGTCGAAGGTGCGGATGGTGCCGAGCATGTCGACCTTGTCGGGGATGATGTTCTGGCGCACGCCGCCCTTGATCGCACCGACGGTGACGACGGCCGGCTCGCGCGAGATGTCGACCTGGCGCGCGACGATGGTCTGCAGTCCGAGCACGACCTGCGCCGCGGTGACGATCGGATCGACCCCCGACCAGGGCGCCGCACCGTGCGTCTGGCGGCCGCGCACGCTGATGCGGAACTGGTCGGCGCTGGCCATCAGCGGGCCGCCGCGCAGGCCGATCGTCGAAGTGGGCAGGCGCGACGTGACGTGCAGGCCGAAGATCGCGTCGGGCTCGGGATCGCGCAGCGCGCCCTCCTCGATCATCAGCTCGGCGCCGCCGCGCTCGCCTTCGGGGGGCCGCTCCTCGGCCGGCTGGAAGACGAACTTCACGCTGCCGGCGAGCTGCTCGCGCAGGCCGGCGAGCACGGCGGCCACCGCCATCAGGATCGCCGTGTGCGCGTCGTGGCCGCAGGCGTGCATCACGCCGCAGTCCTCGTGGTTCCAGATCGCGCGCGCCTTGCTCGCGAACGGCAGCTCCACCTCCTCGGCCACCGGCAGCGCGTCCATGTCGGCGCGCAGCGCCACCACGGGGCCGGGCCGGGCCCCCTTCAGGAGCGCGACGACACCCGTGTGCGCGACCCCGGTCCTCACCTCGTCCAGGCCGAGCGCGCGCAGATGCGCGGCCACCACGCCCGCGGTGCGGAACTCGCGGTTGCCCAGTTCGGGGTGCTGGTGCAGGTCGCGCCGCCAGGCGATGAGCTGCGGCTCGATGGCGGCCGCGGCGCGGTCGATGGCCCGGGCAAGCGAGTTCGGGGCGAGCGTGAGTCGGTCCATGACAGCTCCCGGTGCAGCAAGGCGCATCGTCGCACGGCGCGGCCCGCCACGCGTCAGACCGCGGCGCGGCCAGGGTCGGCGCCGGCATGCCCGCAGCCTCGCGTTGCCCGCTGCCGCCGCTGCACCCGCTGCATCCGCTGCATCCGCTGCATCCGCTGCATCCGCTGCACCCGCTGCACCCGCTGCGCCCGCTGCGCCCGCTGTGGCTGCCGCGCCTGCCGAGGTCGGAGCCGAGGCCATGCTAGATTGCCGAAAACCACGAACCACACCCACAGCGCGAACCCGACGCATCGGCGCACCAGGCCATGCGTGCGCTGCGGCCATGCGTGCGCTGCGGCCGCGCGCTTCGCGCTCCCCCTCCTCACCGCTCGCCCGCCGCCGCAGCGGACACATCCGGCCCGCCCTGCATGGCCCCGAATCCGAGCCCCGGCACCGACGACGACGCAGCCCCACACGCGCGTGGCTGGATCCTCGCCGCGCTGATGTGCGCGATGCTGCTGGCGGCGATGGACACGACGATCGTCTCGACAGCGGTGCCGCAGATCGTCGGCGATCTCGGCGGCTTCGCGCACTTCAGCTGGGTGTTCTCGATCTACCTGCTGGCGCAGACGGTCACGATCCCGATCTACGGCAAGCTCGCCGATCTGGTGGGGCGCAAGCCGGTGCTGATCGCGGGCACCGTGATCTTCCTCGTCGGCTCGGCGGCCTGCGCGGCCTCGTGGGACATGCTGTCGCTGATCGCGTTTCGCGGCCTGCAGGGGCTGGGCGCGGGCTCGATCATGGCCACCGTGTCCACGCTGGCCGCCGACCTGTACCCGGTGCACCGGCGCGGCGCGATCCAGGGCTGGCTGTCGAGCGTGTGGGGCGTTGCGGCGATCGCCGGGCCGCTGCTCGGCGGCACCTTCGCCGACTACCTGTCGTGGCGCTGGATCTTCCTGGTCAACCTGCCGATCGGCGTCGTGGCGCTGGCGCTGATCGGCGCCTACCTGCACGAGCACTTCGAGCGCCGGCGCCCGCGCATCGACGTCGCGGGGTCGGGGCTCGTCCTGTTGTGGGTGGGCGCGCTGATGTTCGCGCTGCTGCAAGGCGGCCAGGCCTGGCCGTGGCTGTCGGCACTCAGCCTGGCGGCCTTCGGCGTCGCTGCGATCGGCGCCGTCGCGACGGTGCTCGTCGAGCGCCGCGCCGCCGAGCCGGTGATGCCGCCGTGGCTGTGGCGCAGCCGCCTGCTGGGCGCCAGCAACCTGTCGATGATCGGCATGGGGCTCGTGATGATGGCGCCTTCCACCCTGCTGCCGACGCTGCTGCAGGCGGTGCAGGGGCTGGGCGCGGTCGGCGCCGGGCTCGTGCTGGCCAGCATGAGCATCGGCTGGCCGCTCGCGTCGGCGCTGTCGGGGCCCGCCTACATGCGGTTCGGTTTTCGCGACACCGCGCTGGCCGGCGGCGTGCTGGTCGTGGCGTCGCTGCTGGCCTTCTGGGCGCTGCCCGCACCGGCGCCGGTGGCCGCGATCCTGGCCACGCAGGTTGCGCTGGGCGCCGGCTTCGGGCTGCTGTCGACGCCGGTGCTGGTCGGCGTGCAGTCGGCGGTGGGCTGGGAGCGGCGCGGCGTCGTCACGGGCGCCAACATGTTCTCGCGCTATCTCGGGCAGAGCCTGGGCGCGGCCCTCGTCGGCGCCGTGTTCAACACCACGCTGGCCGAGCGCCTCGCGGCGGCCCCCGCCGGGCTCGGCGGCAGGCTGCCGCCGCGCATCGACGCCGTGCTCGATACGCTGCATGCCGCCGCCACCGACGCCGCCGTGCGCGCCTGGCTGCGCGAGGCGATCGACGCCGCGACACGGCAGGTCTTCGCGGCCATGCTGCTGCCGGCGCTCGTCATCGTGATCGTGCTGCTGGTCGCGCCGCGCTCGTTCACGCTGGCCGGCACGCACGACGCCGGGCCGCAGGGCTCGCGCCGAAGACGATGAACGGCGCTACGCCGCGGGCCAGGCCAGCCCTTCGTCGGTCAGGATGGCATCCAGCGGCACATCGTGTGCTTCGGCCGTGAGCCAGGGCACCCAGCCGTGCGAGTACGCGACGCCGACGGTGGCCGGCCGCGGCTCGAGCAAGGCCAGCGTGCGGTCGTAGAAGCCGCCGCCATAACCCAGGCGCAACCCCCCGGGCCCGTAGCCCACGCACGGCAGCAGCAGCAGCTCGGGGTGGAAGACCTCGGTGCCCTTGGGCTTGGGGATGCCGTAGGCGTCGGCTTCCATCTCGCAGCCCGGGTACCAGAGCTGGAAGCGCAGCTGCCGCGTCTGCCGGTCGGCGACCGGCAGCCCGATGCGGCGCGTGGCGTCGGCCTCGCTCCAGCGGTACAGCGCCGGCAGTGCATCGAACTCGCCCTTGATCGGCCAGTACGCGCCGATCGTGCGCTCGCGGCGGCCCACCAGCCACACGCGCAACACCTCCTGCAACTGCATCGAACGCTGGTGGCGGTCGATCAGGTTCATGCGCTCGGCCTGCAGCTGGCGACGCAGCGTCTTCTTGTCGCGCGAGGGTTCGAGAGGCGGCAGGATCAATGTCATGGGCGGCGCGGCACAGCGGCTCGGGTGTGGACGGGGCGCGCCGGACACACACGCGGCGCGCACCCGAGGCGCGATTCTCACCGCACGCGCGCCGGCGCGGCGTCGGGCACTGCGCGCCAGCGTGCGCGGCGGGGATCGAGCGCGCCGTCGCGCCGTCGCGCCGTCTTGCGAGCCGCCCGATGGCGCAGCGCGCAGGCTCGAGCGGGTGCGCGGCGTGCGCGGCAACGCCCGTGCATGCCGGCAAGCCGAAAAGGCGCATCACATTGCGCTAAATTGCGACCATGGTCATGCGAAGCCCGCCTACATTGGTCGCGATGAAGCGCCGCCTCGTCGCACTGGCCGGATTCGTGCTCGCCACGGCAGCGTTGGCCGCGCCGGCGCCCGCGGTGCGTGCACAGGGCCTGCCCGATGCGTCCGCCGCGCCCGCCGCGGGCGCCCCCGACATCGACGGCGGCCCGCTCGTCCTGCAGGCCCGCGATGCCTACCGCCTGCGCGATCGGGTGCGTCTGGCGAGCCTGCGTGCCGCCGCCGCGGCCGCGCACCATCCGCTGGCAATGTGGGTCGAGTACTGGGAGCTCAACAACCGCCTGGCCGATGCGCAGCAGGGCGAGCTCGACGCCTTCGCCGCACGCTGGCACGGCACCTACGTCGAGGACCGGCTGCGCAACGACTGGCTGCTCGAGCTGGGCAAGCGGCGCGACTGGGTGAACTTCCGCGCCGAGCACCCGCGCTTTCGCATGAACGACGACCGCGAGGTCGCCTGCTATGCGTTGGTGGCGCGGCACGCCGCCGGCGAGGACGTGCGCGAGGCCGCCAAGGCGGCCTGGTACGCGCAGCGCGACGGCGACGACGGCTGCCAGCTGCTCGGGCAGACGATGGTCGACGCGCGCCGCTTCACGCGCGACGACGTCTGGCACGAACTGCGCCTGGCGGTCGAGGCCAACCGGCCGCGCGCCGCGCGTGCCGCGGCGGCACTGCTCGGCGCCGGCGAGGCGGCACGCATCGACGCCGTGTTCAAGAATCCGGCGAGCCTCCTGCCACCGTGGCGCGACACGCAGACGCGCAGCGCACAGCAGTTCGCCGTGCTGGCGCTGTGGCGGCTGGCCGCCGCCGACACCGACGCCGCGGCCGCGCGCCTCGAGCAGAGCCTGGCTTCGGAGCTGCCGCGACGTGACCTGGCCGATGCCTGGGCCGGCGTGGCGCGCCAGGCCGCGCTGCGCCTGCAGCCGCGTGCCGGCGCCTACGCGGCCAATGCCTGGCGCGCCTGGGAGCGCGCCGGCAAGGCCGGCGATGCGCCGCCCTGGAGCGACGAGACCCTGGGCTGGCTGGTGCGCGCCGCGCTGCGCGACAGCGGCAACGCACGCTGGAGCGTGGTGCAGCGCTCGATCGACGCCATGAGCGCCGCCGAGCAAGGCGACGCCGCCTGGCAGTACTGGCGCGCGCGCGCGCTCGAGGCGCAGGCGCCCGGCGGACCCGAAGGCGACGGCGCGCGCGCGCTGGCCCGCCTGACGCTGCAGTCGATCGCGTCGCCGCTCACCTTCTATGGCCTGCTGGCGCAGGAAAACCTCGGCGCGCGCGCGCCGCTGCCGGCCGCGCCCGTGCAGGCCAGCGCCGACGAACGCGAGGCCATCCGCAGCCATGCGGGGCTGGCGCGCTCGCTGCAGCTCATCGCGCTCGGCCTGCGCAGCGAAGGCGTGCGCGAGTGGAACTTCTCGCTGCGCGGCCTGCGCGAGCGCGAGCTGCTCGCGGCCGCGCAATGGGCCTGCGAGCGCGAGGTCTGGGACCGCTGCATCAACACCAGCGACCGCACGAAGACCGAGGTCGACCTCGCACAGCGCTATCCGACGCCGTTTCGCAAGCAGATGCTCGCCAAGGCGAGCGAAGTCGGCATCGACCCGGCGCTGGTCTACGGGCTGATCCGCCAGGAGTCGCGCTTCCTGCTCGACGCGCGCTCGGCGGTCGGCGCCTCCGGGCTGATGCAGCTGATGCCCGCCACCGCGCGCTGGACGGCGAAGAAGCTCGGCATCGAGTGGCGCCCGGAGCTGATCACCGACCGCGACGTCAACCTGCGCCTGGGCATGTCGTACCTCAAGCTGCTGCTCGACGACTTCGGCGGCTCGGCGGTGCTGGCCGCTGCCGGCTACAACGCCGGCCCGGGGCGTCCGCGCCGCTGGCGCGAGGGCGGCACGTTCGAGCCGGCGGCGTGGATCGAGGCGATTCCGTTTGCCGAGACACGCAGCTACGTCAAGAACGTGATCGCCAACTCGCTCGTCTACGCCAGCGTGCTGGGCGGCAAAGAGCTGCCCGCACTCGAGCCGCGCCTGGGTGCCACCATCGGCCCGCGCGACCCGAAGTCCCCCGCCAGCGACGCCAACCTGCCCTGACCACGTGAGGCCCACGATGAAACGCATCCTCGTCCTCGGCGGCACCGGCTTCGTCGGGCGCTCGCTGTGCGAGCGCCTCGTCGAACGCACCGGCGCGCGCATCCTCGTGCCCAGCCGCCGGCCGGCACGCGACCAGACCGTGCGCACGCTGCCGGCGCTCGACCTCGTGCAGGCCGACGTGCACGACGACGCCACGCTCGCAGGGCTGGTGTCGGGCGCGGACGCGGTGGTCAATCTGGTGGCCATCCTGCACGGCAGCGCGCGCGCTTTCGAGCAGGTGCACGTCGCGCTGCCGCGGCGCCTGGCCGCGGCCTGCCGCGACAGCGGCTGCCGGCTCGTGCACGTCAGCGCGCTCGGCGTCGGGCGCGACGCGCCTTCGCAGTACCTGCGCAGCAAGTGGGCCGGCGAGGAGGCGCTGCGCACCGCCGGCGCCCCGCTCACGATCTTGCGGCCTTCGCTCGTCTTCGGCGCAGGCGACCGCGCGCTGAACCTGTTCGCGAAGCTGCAGGCGTACGCGCCGATCGTCCCGCTGGCCGGCAGCGCGTCGCGCTACCAGCCGGTGTGGGTCGAGGACGTGGCCAGCGCCATCGTCCATGCGCTCGTGCAGCGCATCGGCCTCGGTCAGGTCTACGAGGCGGTCGGCCCGCGCGTGTACACGCTCGGCGAACTCGTCCGGCTGGCCGGTCGCTGGTCGGGCCACGAACGGCCGCAGATCGCGCTGCCGGGCTTCGCGGCCTGGCTGCAGGCGCTGGTGATGGAGGCGCTGCCCGGCGAGCCGCTGCTCTCGCGCGACAACCTCGCCTCGATGCGCGTGCCCAGCATCGCCAGCGGCACCTTGCCCGATCTGCGGGCGCTGGGCGTCGGTGCGGCCGCGCTCGAGGCCGTGGCCCCGGGCTATCTCTCGCCGTATCGCGACTGCGCACGCCTGGAGCGCTGGCGCGGCGCCGTCGCGGGCCGCTGAGCGGCCCCGGCGCGCGATGGCCGGCCCCGACGCGGCACGGCGCGCGCGCACGTAGCATCGGCGTTGCGCGTGCGCCGCGCGCAGCAGGAGACGACGATGCAGCTCGTGATCGGCAACAAGAATTACTCCTCGTGGTCGATGCGGCCCTGGGTGCTGATGAAGCAGCTTGGCATCGCGTTCGAGGAGATCCGTCTGAGCCTGAACCTGGGCGCAGGCTTCGGCGAGGCGGTGCGGCCGTACAGCCCGGCACGGCGCGTGCCGGTGCTGCTCGACGACGGCTTCGCAGTCTGGGACAGCCTCGCGATCGTCGAGTACCTGCACGAGCGCCTGCCCGGACACGGCGTGTGGCCCGCCGACGCCCGTGCACGCGCGCGCGCCCGCTCGCTGGCCGCCGAGATGCACGCGGGCTTCGGCGCCTTGCGTTCGGCCTGCCCGCTGAACGTCGAGGCCGCGCTGGGCGAACTGGGTGCACGCCTCGTCGCCGAGCAGCCCGCGCTGCGCAAGGATGTCGCGCGCATCGAGGCCATGTGGTCGGACGCGCTGGCCGCCAGCGGTGGCCCGTACCTGTTCGGCGAGTGGTCGGCGGCCGACGCCTACTACACGCCGGTCGCGCAGCGCCTGCGCACCTACGGCGTCCCGGTGTCGACGGCCACCGAGAGTTTCGCCAACCGCCTGCTCGCGGCCCCCGGCGCGACGGCGTGGATTGCCGAGGCGCTGGCCGAACACGAGTTCATGCCGGACAACGAGCCCTATCGCACGAGCGGCACGAGCGGCACGGGCCGCTGAGGCGGCGAGCCGCCGCGGGCTCCACATGCGTCTTTACGTCGTCGGCGGCGCGGTGCGCGACCGCCTCATGGGGCTCGAGGCCCATGATCGCGACTGGGTCGCGGTCGGTGCCGCTCCCGAGGACCTGATCGCCCTCGGCTACCGGCCGGTGGGCAAGGACTTCCCGGTCTTCCTGCATCCGGCCACCGGCGAGGAGGTGGCGCTGGCGCGCACCGAGCGCAAGAGCGCACCGGGCTATCACGGCTTCGTCTTCCACGCCGCGCCCGACGTGACGCTCGAACAGGACCTGGCGCGCCGCGACCTGACGATCAACGCCATCGCCCAGGCCGAAGACGGCACGCTCGTCGACCCCTACGGCGGACAGCGCGACCTCGAGGCCAGGGTGCTGCGCCACGTCTCGCCGGCCTTTGCCGAGGACCCGGTGCGCGTGCTGCGCCTGGCGCGCTTCGCGGCGCGCTGGCCCGATTTCACGGTGGCCGGCGAGACGATGGCGCTGCTCGGGCGCATGGTCGCCGCCGGCGAGGTCGACGCGCTGGTGAGCGAACGCGTGTGGCAGGAGCTGGCGCGCGGGCTGATGACGCCGCGGCCCAGCCGCATGTTCGAGCTGCTGCGCGAGTGCGGCGCGCTGGCGCGCCTCGTGCCCGAGCTCGATCGGCTGTGGGGCGTGCCGCAGCCCGTCGAGCACCACCCCGAGGTCGACACCGGGGTGCACGTCATGATGGTGCTGGACATGGCGGCGCGGCTCGCAGCGCCGCTCGCGGTGCGCTGGGCCTGCCTCGGCCACGACCTGGGCAAGGGCACGACGGCGCGCGAGCTGTGGCCGCGCCACCATGGCCACGACGCGCGCGGCGCCTTGCTGCTGCGCGACGTGCACGCACGCCTGCGCGTGCCCGGCGAGTGCCGCGAACTGGCCGAGCTGATGGCGCGCGAGCACGTGCACCTGCACCAGAGCATGACCTTCGGCGCCGCGGCCCTGGTGCGGCTGTTCGAACGCTGCGATGCCTGGCGCCGGCCCGAGCGCTTTGCGCTGCTGCTGCTGGGCTGCGAGTGCGACGCACGCGGCCGCGGCGGGCACGCCGAAGCCCTCTACGGCCCCGCGCTGCGGCTGCCGCCGCTGCTGGCCGCGGCGCGCGCCGTCGACACCGCCGGCGTCGCCGCCGCTGCCGCCTCCCGCGGCGCACGCGGCGCGGCCATCGGCGACGCGGTGCAGGCGGCGCGCGTGGTGGCCGTCGAAGCCGCCCTCGCGGCCGGCGGCTGAATGCCTCGCGGCGCGAAAGCGCACACGGACGAGACGAATGGCCGCTCAGTGGCCGCGCTGCCGGCGCAACGGGTACAAGGTCGGTCCCTAGAATCGCCGCGATGACCGACCCATCGATCGAACAGCAGTTCGTGCTGACGCTGGCCTGCCGCGACGCTATGGGCATCGTGCACGCGGTGTCCGGGCTGCTCTACCAGGCCGGCTGCAACATCGTCGATTCGCAGCAGTTCGGCGACCTCGAAGGCGAAGGTGCCACGGGCCTGTTCTTCATGCGCGTGCACTTCCAGGCGCCGCCGCAGCTGGCCGACACCGACACGCTCGCGCGCCTGTTCGAGCACACGCGGCAGCAATTCGACATGCAGGTGCAGCTGCACGCGCTGGCCCGGCGCGCGCGCGTGCTGCTGATGGTGAGCCGGCACGGCCACTGCCTCAACGACCTGCTGTTTCGCTGCCGCAGCGGCACGCTGGCGATGGACGTCGCGGCCGTCGTCTCCAACCACCGCGACTTCGAAGCGCTGGTCGCGAGCTACGGCGTCGCCTTCCACCACCTGCCGATCGGCGGCGCGGCGCCCGGCGCCGACGCGCTGGCGGCCAAGCGCGCGCAGGAAGCGCAGATCGAGGCGATCGTCGAGCGCGAGCGCATCGACCTCGTCGTGCTCGCGCGCTACATGCAGATCCTCGGCCCCGAGCTGTGCGAGCGGCTGGCCGGACGTGCCATCAACATCCACCACAGCTTCCTGCCCAGCTTCAAGGGCGCCCGCCCGTACTTCCAGGCGCACGCGCGCGGCGTCAAGCTGATCGGCGCCACCGCGCACTACGTCACCGCCGACCTCGACGAGGGGCCGATCATCGAACAGGACGTCGAGCGCGTCGACCACGCGCTGTCGGCCGAGGACTTCACCGCCGTCGGGCGCGACATCGAATGCGTCGTGCTGGCGCGCGCGGTGCGCTGGCACATCGAGCACCGCGTGCTGCGCAACGGCCGCAAGTGCGTGGTCTTCCGCTGAGCGGCGCGTCGACGCAGGCGGCGCCCCGGCTCGGCGCCCCGGCTCGGCGGCTCGGCTCGACGCCCCGGCTCGGCCGCTCGGCGGCTCGGCGGCTCGGCCGCGCAACGGCGCAACGGCCCCGGGGCCGCCGCAGCGCTCAGAGCCGGTGCGTGCGATCGCCCGTCGCGAAACCGATCCAGTCCTCGCCCGCGGGCAGCGCGAGCCCGCGCGCCAGGCCGAGCACCTTGAACAGCTCGCCCATCTCGTGCTCGTTGACCAGCTTGCCCGCGGCGCCCAGCGTGCGTGCATCGGCGCCCTCGAGCAGCGAGACGAAGCCGCAGTTGAGCAAGAAGCGCGCCTGCGACGTGTAGCCGATGACGTCCAGGCCCGCGTCCTGCGCCGCGAGCGCGATGCCGGTGAAGTCGACGTGCGCGCTGATGTCCTTGGCGCCCACGTCGGCCAGCGGGTCGGTGTCGACGCGGTGCGCACGGTGGCACACCAGCGTGCCCATGTGGCGCTGCGGCAGGTAGTACTCGGCTTCGGGGAATCCGTAGTCGATGAACAGCGCGGCGCCGCGCACGAGGCGCGCGGCCAGCGAGCGCACGAAGGCCTCGGCCTGCGGGTGGATCTCGGTGACGGTGCCGGCGACGTAAGGCGCGTCCAGCGGCGGCCTGAGCGGCGTCGCGCGGTCGCACCAGGCGAACGCGACGGGCTCGGCAGCGCGCACCGCGCGCAGCGCGCCGCCGGGCGGTGCCGCCCCCGCCCCGGCGCGCTCGGCACGCACCACGCCGCGCTCGGCCCAGCGCTCGCCGTCGAAGGCCAGCAGCGTCACCGGCATCGCGTCGAGCACCTCGTTGCCGAGCACCACGCCTTCGATGCGCTCGGGCCAGGCGTCGAGCCAGCGCACGCGCGCGCCGAACGGCGCCAGGCGCTGCTGCTGGCGCGCGCGCAGCGTGCCCGACAGATCGACGATCGAGTAGCGCCGCACGCGCTCGCCGAGCGCAGCGAGGAGCTGCTCGGCCAGCGCGCCGGAGCCGGCGCCGAACTCGAACACCTCGCCGCCGCCGTGCCCCGCACCCGCGGCGCCGAGCGCGTCGAAGACCTGCGCCACCTGCCGCGCCAGCGCGCGGCCGAACACGGGCGACAGCTCGGGCGCGGTGACGAAATCGCTGCCGTCCTCGGGGCGGGTGCCGAAGATCGGCGCGCCGCGCGCGTAGTAGCCGAGCCCCGGCTCGTAGAGCGCGATCGCCATGAAGCGCTCGAAGGGCAGCCAGCCCTGGGCCTCGTCGATGGCCGCGCCCAGACGCTCGCGCAGTCGCGCCGATAAACTTCCAGACCCCGCCTGCGGCCCCGCATCGCTCACGGCGGGATCGTAGCAAGCCTGCACCGACCGGACGCCCACGACACCGTGCCGCACGCCCCCCAGCCCGCCGCCGCCGCCGCACCGGTGGCGCTCGTCACCGGCGCCGCGCAGCGCATCGGCCGCGCCATCGCGCTCGAGCTCGCCGCGCACGGCTGGCGCGTGGCCGTGCACTATCGCCGCTCGGCCGGGCGCGCCGCCGAAACGGTGGCCGCGGTGCGCGCCGCCGGCGGCAGCGCCGAGGCCTTCGCCGCCGACCTCGCCGACGAAGCCGCCTGCGAGGCCCTCGTGCCCGCGGTCGTGCAGCGTTGCGGCCGCGTCGACGCGCTGGTCAACAACGCCTCGCTGTTCGAGGCCGACGACGTCGCCAGCTTCGGCTTCGCGTCGATGGAGCGCCACTGGCGCGCCAACACCGCCGCGCCGGTGGTGCTGGCGCGCGCGCTGCAGCGCGCCGGCGGCCGGGTGGTGGTCAACCTGCTCGACCAGAAGCTGTGGAACCCGAACCCCGACAACTTCTCGTACACGCTGTCCAAGGCCGCGCTCGAGGCGGCGACGACGGCGCTCGCGCTGGCGCTGGCGCCCGCGGTGCGCGTGTGCGGCATCGCGCCCGGCATCACGCTGGTGTCGGGCGACATGAGCGGCGCCGAGTTCGACGCCGCGCATGCGCTGACGCCGCTGGGCCGCGGCTCGACGCCCGAGGACATCGCGCGCGGCGTGCGCTTCCTGCTCGAGTCGCCGGCCATCACCGGCACCACGCTGCTGGTCGACGGCGGCCAGCACCTGGCGGCGCAGCGGCGCGACGTGCTGCACCTGGTGCGCGGCGGGAGCGGCGCGTGAGGCCGCACGCGCTGGCCGATGCGCGCCTGGCCGACTGCCGGCGCCTGTTCCTGCGCGGCCACGAGGTCCTGGTCGACATCGGCGTGCACGCGTTCGAGCGGCAGCGCGCGCAGCGCGTGCTGATCGACATCGACCTGTACGTGCCGCTGGCGGACTCGACGCCGCGCGGCGACCGCCTCGACGAGGTCGTCGACTACGACTTCGTGCGCCACGAGATCGCGGCGCGCATCGCGCAGGGCCGCATCGCGCTGCAGGAGACGCTGGCCGACGACCTGCTGGCGCGCATGCTCGCGCACCCGCAGGTGCGCGCCGCCTGCGTGCGCACCGCCAAGCCCGACGTCTACCCCGACTGCGACGCCGTCGGCGTCGAGGTCTTCGGCATCAAGGAGACACGATGAACGCCCCCGCCGACGCCGCCGGCGTGCGCAAGGCGGCCCACGAGGCCAACAAGCTCGCCAAGCGGCTGCACCGCGAGGTCGGCCGCGCGATCGCCGACTACCGCATGATCGAGCCCGGCGACCGGGTCATGGTGTGCCTGTCGGGCGGCAAGGACAGCCACGCGCTGCTCGACATCCTGCTCGGCTTGCGCGCGCGCGCACCGGTGGCCTTCGACCTCGTCGCCGTCAACCTCGACCAGAAGCAGCCGGGCTTTCCGGCGCACGTGCTGCCCGAATACCTGGCCGGGCGCGGCGTCGCCTTCCACATCGAGAACCAGGACACCTACCGCATCGTCAAGCGCCTCGTGCCCGAGGGCCAGACGATGTGCAGCCTGTGCTCGCGGCTGCGCCGCGGCATCCTGTACCGCGTGGCGAGCGAACTCGGCGCGACCAAGATCGCGCTCGGCCACCACCGCGACGACATCGTCGTCACCACGCTGATGAACATGTTCTTCGGCGGGCGCCTCAAGGGCATGCCGCCCAAGCTCGTGAGCGACGACGGCCGCCACGTCGTGATCCGCCCGCTGGCCTACGTCGCCGAGACCGATCTCGAGCGCTGGGCCGCGCACCGGCAGTTCCCGATCATCCCCTGCAACCTGTGCGGCAACCAGGCGAACCTGCAGCGCGTGCAGGTCAAGAAGATGCTGCGCGAGTGGGAGCGCCAGTACCCGGGGCGCAGCGACAACATGCTGCGCGCGCTGGCGCACGTGGTGCCTTCGCACCTGATGGACCGGAACCTGTACCCGTTCGCCACGCTCCAACCCAGCGGTGTGCCCGATCCGATGGGCGATATCGCATTCGACGACGAGCCCTGCGCGCCGGCTGCCGCGGCGCCGGTCGCGTCGCCGATGCCCGAGCGGTCGTTTGCGCGCGAGGAGGAAGACTCATGACTGCCGCCATTGCGTCGTCGAAGCGCCGGCTGCTGCTGGCGGCCACCGCCGGCGCGGCGCTTGCCGCGCTCGCGGGCTGCGCGGCGATGCGCAGCGTATCGAGCGACGTCTCCACCTACGGCGACTGGCCGCCCGAGCGCAAGCCCGGCACCTACGTTTTCGACCGCCTGCCCTCGCAGCAGGCGCGGCCGGCCGAGGCCGACGCGGCCGAGGCGGCGGCGCGACCGGCGCTGGCCAGGGCCGGGTTCGTGCCAGCGCCCGCGGGCCAGGCCCCCGACGTGCTCGTGCAGGTGGGCACGCACACCACCCGTACCGACTACTCTCCCTGGGGCGATCCCTTGTGGTGGCCCGGCGGCTTCGGCTACTGGCGTCAGGGCCCCTGGCTCGGCTCGCCTTGGTGGTTCTCGGCACGCTACGACGCCACGCGCTACGAGCGCGAGGTCGGTGTGCTGATCCGCGATCGTGCCAGCGGCAAGCCGCTGTTCGAGGCCCGTGCCAGCAGCGAAGGCAACACGCCGGGCAGCGCCCAGACGCTGGGCGCGATGTTCGAAGCAGCGCTCATGGACTTCCCGAAGACCGGCGTCAACCCCCGGCGCGTGGTGGTGACACCGGCCGAGGCCGCGCGCTGAGCGGGCGCCGTTTCCCTCAGCCTGCGGCTGCGCGAGCCGGGTGCTGCGCCACCCGGCTCGCGCATCGCGTGGCTTCGGCCGGGCACGCGCGGGCAGGGATTACAGGGTGTCGAGCGGACGCAATCTTTGGTTAGAGTGCGCAGCGCAGTTTCTCAGGAGTCACGAATGAAGCGAGTCTTGCGTTGGGCCCCGATGGCAGCGGCGGTCTGGTTCGCGGTTTGCGGCACGGCAGCGGCCAAGGTCCCGGCGGCCGAGGCCGACCGGCTCGGCAAGGACCTGACCTGCATGGGCGGCGAGAAGGCCGGCAACAAGGACGGCACGATCCCCGAGTTCTCGGGCAAGTGGCTGGACTTCCCGCCGAACATCAAGTACACGCCCCATGTCGGGGAGTTTCCGCCCGATCCGTACGCCGACGAGAAGCCGCTGTTCACGATCAGCCAGGACAACGTCGCCAAGTACGCCGACAAGCTGTCCGAGGGGCAGAAGGCCCTGCTGGCGAAGTACCCGAAGACGTTCCACATGAACGTCTACCCGACGCATCGCGACTTCCGCTACACCGACGCGGTGTGCGCGGCGGCCAAGAAGAACGCGCTCAACGCCGAGATGGTCGACGACGGCAAGACGCCTAAGGATGCGGTGATGGGCGCGCCGGCGTTCCCGATCACCAAGAGCGGCGTCGAGGCACTGTCGAACAACATGCTGTCGGCGCGCGCCTACACCGAGGACACGCTGCGCGACACCGCCGACGTGCTGTCCAGCGGGGTCATCGTCTGGGGCCGCCAGCGCAACACGAACCTGTCGCTCGTCAACGATCCCAAGAACGTCGGCAAGCCGCTCGAGGGCATCATGGCGTACACGATGAACAGCACGCTGCTGCCCGAGCGCGACAAGGGCACCATCAACCTGGCGATCGAGCCGTCGAGCTACGCCAAGGGCAGCCGGCTGGCGTGGATGTACGACCCGGGCACGCGGCGCGTGCGCCAGTTGCCCGAGTTCGGCTTCGACCAGCCGATCGGCGGCACCGGCGGCAAGCTCACGATCGACTCGGACCGCCTGTTCAACGGCTCGCCCGAGCGCTATACGTGGACGCTGCTCGGCAAGCGCGAGATGTACATCCCTGCCAACACGTACAAGATCAACGGCAAGGGCATCAAGTACGCCGACCTCATCAAGCCGGGCGTGCCGAACCCCGATTACCTGCGCTGGGAGCTGCACCGCGTCTGGGTGCTCGAGGGCAAGCTCAAGGAGGGCTACCGCCACGTCTACGGCAAGCGCGTGCTGTTCCTCGACGAGGACACCTGGATGTCGGTGATGTCCGACTTCTACGACGCGCGCGGCAAGCTGTGGCAGTACGCGTTCATCAACTACTACTACGCGCCCGACATTCACGCCTGGCAGGCCGGCACCAGTTTCTACTTCGATCTGAACTCCGGCGGCTACGTCGGCTACAACCTGTTCCAGGAGCGCGACCGCGCGCCGGTCCTGAACAAGGGCGACCTCAAGCCCGAGATGTTCACGCCCGAAGCGGCGCGCGCGATGGGCCAGTAGCCGGCCCGCGCGCGCAGACGCCGGAGCGGCGCGGGCTCGGACCACGAGCGGCGCCGAGTCGGGCATCGATCGGATGCCCTCTCGACGCCCCTTCGAGTTCACGGCATCTCGAGCGTGGCCCCCGGCACGGCCGGCGCGGCCAACAGCGCGCGCATGTCGCCTTCCCAGCCTTCGAAGGTCCGCCGCGCGCGCTCGCGCTGCGCCGGCGTGGTTGCGTTGTGCAGCCGTGCCGCCAGCTCGCAGTTGTAGTCGACGACCCGCCGCTGCTGTGCCCGGTACGCCGGGTCGGGCGAACTCTCGTAGCCCGCGGCCAACGTGCGCAGCGCGGCGAGGCGCCTGGCGCGGCCGGGCGGGTCGTCCACCAGGCGGCGCAGTGTCGCCACGACGTCACGCTGGCGCTGCTGGCGCTCGCGCAGCCAGGCCTCGGCGTCGAACGGCGAGGCCGCGACGCCCTCGGCGAGCACCTTGCGCTGTGCCTCGCCCAGCGTGCCGTAGACCTGCTCGGCGCGCTCGAGCGCCCGATCGAACGCGGCGCGCTGCCGCGCCGGCGCATCGGCCTGCAGGTACTCGCCGCGCATGCGCTCGATGTTCTTCGCGTAGCGCCGCTCGAGATGTTGCAGTTGTCGCTCGTCGAGCCCGGGGACGAGCTCGGCCGCGAGCACCAGCGCGCGGTCGATCGCCACGTCGGCGCGCTCGCGCCACCCGGCCCACAGCCGGCACGTCGCGGCGGCGCTCGTCGGCGCCGCCGCCTGCGCACTCATCTGTGCCAGCAGCGCGGCATAGCCGGTGAGCTGGCTGCGGCGATGCCATTCGAACCAGCGGTCGATCGCCGCCTTGGCCTCGTCGACGCGTTCGCGCGGGAAATCGAGATAGTCGTCGAGCCACCACCAGGCCAGCTGCGCGCCGTTGTTGTAGCTGAGGCGTACTGCACTGCAGCCGGCGAGCGCGAGCACGATGGCGACGAGCGGCACGCCGATAATCCGGGTGCGCACGTCGACGGACCACCTACGAGACAACTGCATGGCACTCAACGTCGTGATCATGGCCGCCGGCAAGGGCACGCGCATGAAGTCGGCGCAGCCCAAGGTACTGCACCGTCTGG
>WBZT01001322.1_pt1 | contig 18267 bp, 25 predicted proteins | sample 5204241 | NCBI WGS metagenome assembly WBZT01 (sample SAMN12344358, study PRJNA552823) | activated sludge metagenome | biome: Activated sludge suspended growth; feature: Nitrification reactor; material: Wastewater; isolation source: activated sludge from nitrification reactor of wastewater...
GATTTGGCCCTCTGTCGGTGCATCGTGATGCCAACGTTGGCTCTTGCGCGCCAATTGAGCATTGCCCCATTTTTGAGCCATCTCATCAGCGATTTCACTAAGCTCTTCAAAAGTTCCCTCATTCAATAATCGAGCACTGTGCCAACGGTCCACATCCTTTTTCCAAACTGCCCACAGTTCCATCTTTTCACCAGCAGGCGACATGGCCAATGTGCGCTCAATGTTATCCTCTTCACTCTTGCCCATGCCCAGCACCATCCATGAGCGCTTGTCCTGTTGGCTCCAGCGCCAGGGGGAAAGATTGAGATAATCCAAGGCCCGCCCGATGATCTCCATCGGATCGCCCTTCATCCACTTTACATCGCCGTCAAAAGTGAACCCGGCAATGACTTCTCCCTCTTCGGCCCCCTCTTCCATGTAGGCTGCCTTTTCGACATTCACGCCCAGCACATCCCCCAGCATGGTTACGTTGCGCACTTCCGCCGGCGCATAGTCCAAAATCAGGGCATCATCTTTACCTGGTAGCAAGCGCAACCCCCGCCCGATGCACTGCACATAATAAGAATCTGATTGTGTAGGCCGCACCATGTGAACGCAGGATATTTCAGGCAGGTCAAGGCCCTCAGTCCACAGGGCAACATTGCACAGAACGGAGATTTTTCCAGAGCGAAAGTCTTTTATCAGTTGCGCGCGCGTCTCTTTGCGGGTCGTGCCATCGGCGGCCCCGGCGGGGATTCCCGCCGCTGTGAACTTTTCTGCTAACTTATAGGCGCCCTCTACCGAAGCAGTAAAAGCAATCGCAGGCCGTGCTTGGGCATATTTTTTATGCGTCTCTACCACCAAATCAAAACAATTGTCAGTCTCAAAAACATCGGCTAGCCTTTTTGAGCTATAATCCCGCTCTTCCCCGCTGCCCGTCTTGGGAACATCGGCCAAACTGATCCCTGTCTGGATTGCCAACCAGCGAGGCGGCGCCAGATAGCCGAGCTTAACTAATTCTTTGATGCCATAATGGGCGCTCACTTTTTCATAGACATCACCGAACTGCTTACCATCGGCACGGATCGGCGTAGCTGTCACGCCCAGATGCTTTACATGCGGGTTGGCTTGTCGCAACTGATCGTAGACGGCCAGGTACGTGTCAGAAGTGCTATGATGGCACTCATCGGTTACAATGTAATCAATGGGACCCTGCCGCAGAATACGAGACATACGCCCCCGGCCATTCAGCGTCTGCACTGTGGCGACAATGATTTGCTTATCACAGTCATTTTGATCGGCCATGACAATACCGGCTCGCCGCGCCAAGTCTGGCCAGAATGCGGCCAATCGTTCAATCGGTTGTTCAATGAGTTCTTTTCGGTGGGCAATGATGAGGCAGCGTTTTTTAGGGTTATTGTGTAGCTCTTCGGCCAGCAGGCCCAGGAAAATGACGGTCTTACCGCCGCCCGTGGCAACCGTGATCATTAAGTTTTTGTAACCATCTCGCCAGTCTGCTTTTATACTATCGATCGTCTCTCTTTGATATGGTCGTAAATTCATGATATGATACTCCCTGTTACACCCTCTCAATTGCCCGTTTGGATGCCGCTAACATTCAGACGGGCTTCACTTTTTGCACTTTAGTAAAATGCTCTAATAAGGGATTTTGCAGGGACTTTAGTAAAACGCTCTATTAATATATATATATTAGAGCGTTTTACTAAAGTCCCCCCCGCCTAATCGCTTTGGGAGGGCGGCCCCCCGTACTTTTCACAATGGCCAATTCCCATGATCCTTGATTAATAAGCTCATCAATGTATTTCAGCGCCGTTGGCTTGCTTATGCTTAATCCGTTCATCAAATCGCTAACTGACACAAAGCCTTGTTTTTTTTCGCAATCCTCAGCAAAGGCCACGACCGATCCCCACTTAAAAACGTCTACCCCTTCTGGCGCCCCCATCAGCCCCCGAATGGTCATAAGTTCTGTTGGCGGCAATTCATCAATGGGGACATTGGTGAGCAGAAAGACCGGCACATTACGGAAAAGGATTCTGGCTCTATGGACAGCCTGAATAAGTTCTGCTTCTCGGTATTGCCATAGGATTTCGTTTAACTCTTCATCGGCATAGGCTGATACTGGATAGCACCAGCCGTTGCCGTCGGCGTCCACAAAATTGTATGTACGATCACGGGTATACCACTTGGTATCAAATGGACGCATACGGTTGTTCCAGATGGCCTTTGCTGTCTTTTCCATCTGGAAGAGTGGCGGCTGTGGGGTGCCCACTACAACCAAGACATCGCACTCTTGAAAGAGGTTTGATCCTCGATTAGCGTAGAAGTGCATTGTAGTTTGACTGAACTGCTCTTTGATGGCCTGGAACGTGATAACAGCCGGTTGTTGGTAGTTTCTGCAAATCTCATTGACCTGAGAGACCACCTGTGCAACTCTATGCGTTTGCTGCTCTTTCTTGTCTATCAAGCTGCCTTTGCCATTGGCACGGTCAACCACTTGATAGACTCTGCCGGTCAATTGTGGTCGCACCTCAACCTGCTCCACATCACGCTCAAACAGCGCCTCATACAGCCCCTTGCGGCCCGTGGCATCAAACCAGACAATATGTTTCGGCATCTGCTCATTGACATGGTTACGCGTGAGGATGGTAAGCCCGTGCTCACTCAGCCAGATCCGGTGCAAGTACTCCGCTTCTGCCTTTGCCGCCATCGCTTCTTTTAGGATCATAGGCACAAGCGTTGGCAAATAGTTGTAGGGTGCCTTTTCTGCGTCGTCATCGGTGTGTAGATGAGGTGCTAGTACCGCCGCGCTCGCTGGCACACTGAACTTCTCGCAGGCGCCTATCACCACATCCGCCCCTAACATCCGAATAAGGTCAGGCCCATGCAATTTGGTCCCGTTGTCACAGAGCCGCTGCATCTCGTAAAGCACCTTGGTCAGCGGCTCATCCGCGGGCAACTGTGACCATGCGATATGCCTTGACGGTATGCGCCACTCATTAACAAAAGCGCCCATAGGGTTTTCATCCCCGATGACTACGCCAAATTGAGAAGACAGCGGGTGACCCAAAACAACATGAGCATGTTGTCCATAGATAAGCGGCTCTCGGCGCTCCTTTTGCTGATGGTAACGGCAGCCCTTGTTGACATAATCCCATCCGCAAACTTGGCTACAAAAGTCCATGCCCGAAAAACCCTTGTGCATCCATAGATTGATAGACTCCGTGTGGTTGCAAGTATGTTTTTTGGGATCGTCATCGTTCTCTTGTCTGGCCAACCACTCGTACCAGTTGTTTAGCGGTTGCCCCTGCTCTACGGCCGTCTTAATGACATCTGTAAAAAAATCATGGCGTGGGCCTGCGTAAAAAACACGATGCCCCGTACGCTGATATGCCCATTGCGCGAACTCAACTCCTGCCCAGGTTTTCCCCGTCCCAGGCGGCGCCGGAATCAGCAGCATGTGGCTGGGCGACTCCAGCATCATATAATCCCGCATTGCCTGCGCAATCTTCTGCCGTGAAATAGGCAACGAGTCGCCACACCTAACCGTGTCAGGCGGTAGACATTGCCGTATGCTGCGCTGTTGTCCTCGTAGGTATTCCGGCTCTTCGATGCTTACAGGCTCAGGTGGCGGCTCGTGCTGTTTGAGAAAGCTCTCTAAAATATCCAATTCGCACCCGATCGATCACAGAATACATATTAGTTCTGCGTTCTAACATCAGCCGGCAAGAAGCTATTAACCAACTGTGATTCAACCTCTAGCAGATAGGCGCCAATGATCATTTGGCGTTCGATTAGTTCTGATATTTTTCTGTCAAACATATCATATTACCTTTTCGCAAACCGTGTTTGGCGAACGTAAGCCGGGACCGGGGTTTTCCCTATGGCTTACGATCGGCGAACATGCTACACTGTTAAGGGAGTTGTGCGCTTCGGAGAAAAGCCGGCCCGCTGCGCGCAACGTAAACCGCAAGGTGAAGTAGCGACCCGTGACCGTTGTCAGCATCACCGTTTGCACATCGGAGCTATCATCATGCATATTCGGCTACTCCCTCTCCGTGCACTAGATAATCTAGTGAAACGTCCAGTAGATCCGCCGCTGCGATGAGCAGTTCCAGCGAAGCACCTCGTTTCATGCCCTCGACGCGCGACCAATGCGCCGCCGTAATTTCAATATCCTTCTGCTCTTTTAGCTGTTCCAAAAATTCGAGCTGGTTCCAGCCCTTATTTTTGCGCGCGAGCATCAAACGGCCCCCGACTGATTGTAAAATCTGCATTGTTCATCCTCCTACAGACAATTAATTGACTTACATAGTCACATGATAGCGCAAAACTTGACCAAAGTCAATAGGCAATTGTCTATAGGTCAATTAATAAATCAAGAGGTCGTTTGCCAAAAAGGGCCAATCGCTATCAGCGCCAAGTAGAGCGCATCGAAAAACAAATGGCACTGCTCACTATTCAGATAGGCGATGTAGACGCTGCGCTACAGGCAGAGCAGATGACAGGCCGCCGGATTGACCGACTAGAAGAGATTGTCAACAGCGGATTGACCATGCTGACCTTGGCGGAGATCCCCACGGCAAACGCTTATTTTCGCCGCCTGGTCAGGGTGGGGGTAAAAGATAACGAAGTTGCCTCAGTGGATGTAATCTAATTCTGTATTTCCTCAGTAAACCGTCGTAGCCCTCTTCTCTCCACGTACATAATTTGTCTCACACGCCAACCAATCTAACGAATTTACCTAAAAAGTCATTTTGCCTATTGACACGCTACAATTATCGTGATATTATTGACCTTAGAGACAACAAATGTACTTGCAACGCCAACAACGCAGCACCGCTCTTTAACAAACACACATCCGAACCGCTTTAGTAGCTTGATGAGCACTGCTGACTGCGCAGCAGGAGACAACGCTAAGTGCCAACCGGTGGAACGGAGATGGTCACAGTAATGTGGCTGCATACACATCAAGTGTGTGCAACGGTGGCAAGCCCAGTAAACACAGAGCCAAGCAAACATAAGGAGCGAATCATGGTAACGGTTAAGCAGTATGACAACGGCATTATTGATGTGAGCGTAGAGCGGTACGGTTATCGCCATAGTTACCGCACCGTGAGCAAGAGCAGCGTAGCGAGACTGGCCAAAGTCTGTGAGCAATGCCGAAAACAGGTTGGCCGCAACGTCACCCACATGATGATAGCAATCAAGTTGTAGCCCATACATCACAGGGAGTAGACCTCCCGCCTTAATCAGCGACATCGTGACAAGCCGATGGGAAGATGAGAGTCAAGGCAAAAAAATCGCCCGCATCAGTGCTGTAACACCTAGCGGGCAGTTCAAATGAAAGGTCAGATCAAATGTTAGCACAACGCATCGCTTTAGTCAATAGCGAATTAAAAGCCAAAATTGACCCGGATGCGAACACGGTCACGCTTGAACCTAATGACCGGGTGCGAGGGTTCGGGGTAGCGATTGAACTGGCGGAAGCGATTCAATTCGCCAAGCTCATTCTGGAGATGGAAGCGCACTTGCAAGCCGAGTTTGATGAGCGGTTCGCAGAGTGCCAAAACGCTGATGACATCGGTCGTGATGAATCGCTGAGTCCGTGGCGGTAAAACAGTGGCAGGTTCCTCCGACCTGCTCATTCAATTGAAAGGATTTTTATCATGTTAGCGCTTACTTTTTTCTGGAACATCGGCAACGGCAGCCTGTTCGCTGCTCTGCTGAAAGGTCTGTTGTTGTTCGTCATCCTCGCCGGCGCGGTGCTCTTTACCGCCTGGTTAGGCGCAGCGGTGTTTGCGGCCATCGGTTTTGTCGCCGGTAAAGCGGTGACCGTCGTTGGCGTGTTTGCAGCCTTGGCAAAGCTGCCTGTGCTGACCAGCGGATTGATTTGAGGTAACAATGAACATGCAAAAACGCTTAGCGAACCAGATTTACGAACTCAGTATCCAGTACGAAGCCGCAGAAGCTGATGGCCGTCCGGTGATTGCGCTTGCCGACCGGATTGGCACGTTGCGCACGCTGTTAGCAGCAGCGAAGGAAGATGCGAAAGAGCCGGTCATGTTGCCGGTTGAGCAGGCAGACTTGCGGGAATGGTTTTGGAATGTCGTAGCGCAACCGAAACCGCAGGTAGAGTCAGATGGTGATGTTCTTTGGGCGTAATCAACCGGCTGGCCTGTACGCTGTGACCCCTTCGTCACTGTCGGCAGGCTGGCCTATTTAGAAAGGCCAGATCGTGAAAGAGCGCCAAATTCCAAGCCGTGAGTTATACGACGCATTTGCGGCAACTGGCAATGCCAACTACAGCTACGAAGATATTGTTGCTGTTTTGCAGGAGGCCATCTCTGTCAACGCCGAATACGAGGATGCTCAAGAGGCCGCCTGGCGCAAGTTTGACGAGTATGTAGGCGGCATCGATTTTTTGTATATGAGCGATGAACAGCGCTGCCTCTATGGTGATCTTTCTCGGATGATCAATGAAGTTGGTGGCGTCTGCTTAATTGCCATGAAAGGCAGCAAGGAAATGGTTCCGGTGCGCCGAATCCAAAGGGAGATTAGAGCAGTCCGCAGGAGCATCAAGCGAATCAACAGTTTTTTCAACGAAAGGCAATCTAATGTACGACACACGTAATCCTTATGCGGAAACAATCCGCAACGCAGAGAACCTGCAAGCCAGTCTCCACAACATCTGCACTGATTTTGAGCTTGCGATTGAGCAGCGCCAGTTGGCTATCCAGGCATATACCACAGCCAAACAAGCCTATGAAGAGCAGGAAGCGGAGTTCCTCTTTGAGCTTTCCATGACAGACGAATACAAGGCCGGCAAGAACGCAGAGATTCGCAAGATGCTTCAGGATGTGGCGCTCATCAAGGCGCGCACCGGCGGCCCCTTGCGCATGGCTTGGGGCGCACTGAACCAGGCGACCAATGTCCGTGACAATGCGGAGTTGGCCTATTCGCAGATGGACGCACGCTTCAAGGCGGTGCGAGTTGCCGCCGAATTGCAGGCGAGCATGTTGCGCGCCGCTGCGTTGGGTTAGTTTATCTATCGGCTTATTTTCCCGAATCAGAAAGAGAATCTTTATGACCACAGCAATTACCAAGCTTCAAACCGGCGTGCAGTTGACCGAGTTGGAACTGATGATTATGGAAGAGGCGGAATCGGAAGAGAACGCCTTCGACATGATCCCGACTCGCATCACCATTGCGCCGGGGGGTATCAATCAATTTTCGAGCAGCGACGGTGAAACGATGAAAGAGATTACGGCCATCGTTGCAGTCAGCCAAAAGGCTCGTGCATACTGGCCGGGCAAGGGTTCAGATCAATCTCCGCTCTGTACCTCGCCCGATGGGGTGCATGGCAACTTCGCCCTGGCGCCGACCAAAGGCCAGTTGCAGGATGCGGTCAACCACCGAGCAGTGCATCCTGCCATCCGCCTCTATGATGAGCAGCGCGAGTTTCCCGACTTCTTCGACTGTGCATCTTGCCCACTTGCGCAGTGGGGCAGTGCAGACGCTGGCAATGGGCAAGCCTGCAAGTCAATGCGGCGCTTGGTCATCTTCGTGGACGGTTGGGTTGCGCCGGCGCTGTTGACACTGCCGCCCACCTCCGTCAAGGCGTGGGACATCTACTGTTCAGCGCTCAAAAACAAGCGCAGCGGCTATTTCGCTGTACGTAGCAAGCTCAGCTTGGAGAAGGCCAAATCAGCCGGCGGCGATCCCTACAGCATCATCTCTGTCCAGGTAGCCGGCGCGCTGACCGCTTCCGAAGTACAGGCGGTCATGGAGCTACGGCGCCAGTTTGCCGAGTATGTGCGAGAGTTGCCGATTGAAGCCGGCGACTACGTGATGGTAGACGGCTCTACGCAGACCGTTGACCCGGAGACGGGGGAGATTCACAGCGACGCCTCGCAGATCCCATTCTGATGAATAACTGTCGGCAGCTTGTCTGCTGACTGCGCAGCGCAGAGTTCCCCCGTCTCTGCGGAAAGGAGTAACACAGTGGCTAAAACAAAGACGTGGAAAAATACCGAGCGCAAAGCAGCGGAGATGCTAGGTGGCCAGCGGGTTGGCAACCGTGGAACTAACACCGAGGATGTGTCTCACGCCTGGCTATCCGTGGAATGTAAGCATCGCAAAGAGATTCCCACGTGGCTAAAAATGGCCATGTGGCAGGCACGCACAAACGCCGCCGCTGACAAGTTGCCGGTGGTCATCCTGCACGAATCTGGCCAACGCCACACCGACAACCTGGTCGTGATTCGCATGGCCGATTTCCAAGAATGGTTTGGTGAGGATGCGCCGATCGACGACAGCGCAGCCGGCGAGCTTTACGCAGAAGGATGTACAGAATGAATACGATTGACCAATACGTCGAATTTCTACGCAACAAAGCGCAACTGACAACCGAAGCCGGCATGACGGCCGTCGCTATGCACCCGTCGCTATTCCCTCACCAAGTGGACATTGTGCGATGGGCATTACAACGGGGCAAGGCGCTCATTGCTGCCAGCTTTGGGATGGGGAAGAGCCGCATTCAAATCGAGTTGTTACGCCAAATCCACGCACTGACAGGCCGCAAGGTCATGGTGATTTGCCCACTCGGTGTAAAGCACCAGTTCATGTATGAGGATGGGCCGGCGATGGATGTGCGCTTTGCCTACATCGGCAATGATGAGCAGGGATTGAACGCTGACACACCATACCTCATCACGAATTACGAGCGGGTGCGTGATGGGCAAATTAGCGAAGGCTTTTTACAGTCTGAGATTGCCGGCTTGTGTTTAGATGAAGGTGCGATTCTCGGTAACCTGGGCACGAAAACCCAACAGGAGTTTAGCAGGATCCTGAGCGCCATTCCCTACCGTTGGGTAGCGACCGCAACCCCGGCCCCGAATGATTACAAGCAAATGATTTACTTTGCCGACTTTTTAGATGCGATGGATGCCGGTCAGTCGTTAACTAGGTTTTTCGGTCGCAACCCTGACAAAGCTGGTGATTTGCAACTTCTGCCCCACATGGAACGTGACTTCTGGTTATTCGTCGCGAGTTGGTGTCTGTTCATTGAACGCCCCTCTGATCTTGGGTATGACGATACTGGTTACATTATGCCAGAGATGAAAATCAATTTCCACCGCCTGACCGCTGACCACTTGGCCGCACAGAATTTAACAGACCAGTTCGGACAGCATTTCCTGTTTGCCGACACCGCAGCGGGTGTGCAACAGGCTATGAAAGAGAAGCGCTCCAGCCTGGATAATCGGGTGCTGAAAACCGCTGAGATTGTCGCCAGCTCACCCAATGATCACTTTGTCATCTGGCATGACTTAGAGGATGAACGCAAGGCCATCTGCAAAGCCGTTACTGCTGCAAAAGCCGTCTACGGTTCGCAGGACAGTGACGACGCAGAGCGGCTTGTGTTGCAATTTGCGCATGGTGAGATGCCCATCATAGCGGCTAAGCCATCTATGTTCGGATCCGGCGTCAACTGGCAAAAGTATTGCCACCGTGCCATTTACACCGGCGTCGGTTTCAAGTTCCGTGAATTTATCCAGAGCCTGCACCGCCTCTTACGCTACGGCCAAACGCATGTGGTAGAGGTAGACATCATCCACACTGACGCCGAGGATCACGTCGTGGACATCCTCATGAAGAAGTGGAAACAACATGATGAGATGGTTGCCAAGATGCGCAGCATCATTAAAGAGTATGGATTGACAAATGAGTCACTTAGCACGGGTATGCAGCGCAGCCTGGGCATTGAACGCCAAGCGACAACTGGGGAATGGTTCACCGCAATCAACAACGATACTGTACTTGAAACCATGACGATGGCGGATAACTCAGTTGATGAGATTGTGACATCAATCCCATTCGGCAACCATTACGAATACGTTGCCAGTCTCAACGACTTCGGCCATAACCAAGCGGATGCTGATTTTTGGACGCAAATGGATTTCCTGATCCCTGAACTGTTGCGCGTGTTGAAACCTGGCCGCATGGCGTGTATCCACGTAAAAGACCGCCTGCTGTATGGCCATCAGACGCCACACGGCATGATGGAGGTAGATTACTTCACTCATGATTGTGCGCGTGCTTTCAAGAAGCATGGGTTTGTCAGTTATGGTGAAATTTTCATCCCCACCGACGTTGTGCGCGAGAACAATAGCACCAACCGGCTAGGGTGGTCAGAGAACGCCAAAGACGGCTCCAAGATGGGCGTAGGTCTATCGGAGAAAGTCTTGTTATTCCGCAAGCCACAAACCGACAAAACCCGTTCCTATGCCGATGAGCCGGTGCGCAAGGATAAAAAGGATTACAGTCGCGGCCGTTGGCAGATTGACGCCCACAGCCTATGGCGTAGCAATGGCCATGACATTGATGATGTGGAGCATGTTAGCCCAGCGGATGATCCCTCACTGCTGACCGGCATGGATGGCTCACAGGTGTTCAACTGGTATCGCGACTGGAGCAAAGCGAACGGGTACGACTACCATCAGCACGTTGCTTTCAACGAAGCAATGGGCGACCGGCTACCGGCAAAATTCATGTTGATGCCACCACAGGCGCCGGAAGAGTACGAAGAGACTGTTTGGACTGACATCCTGTTCATGCGTACTTTGAACATGAGCCAGGCCCGCCGGCGTGTTGAGAAGCATGTTTGCCCTCTGCCGCTCGATATTGTGGAGCGGCTCATTGTGCGCTACAGCAATCCAGGCGAGGTTATTTTTGACCCCTTCGCGGGATTGTTCACCGTGCCGTTCGTAGCGATTCAGATGCAACGCTATGGCCGTGGTCATGAACTCAACCCGCTCTACTATCAGAACGGCGTGAAATACTGCCAAGAGGCAGAAATGAAGCGCAGCGCCCCGACGCTCTTTTCTTTTGAAGAACTGGAGACAGCATGAAAACGAAAATACCGCTGGGCACGGCGCGCGAAGTGGCAGGGCAGCTTGTTGAGCAACTGACCGACGCCTGCAAGCGCATCGAGGTGGCCGGCAGCATCCGGCGCTGTCGGCTGGAGATAGGCGACATTGAGATCGTGGCCATTCCAACGGTGGACCTGTACGACCTGACCGACTCCTGGTTAGCGTCGAATGTCATTCGGCACACAGATCCCAAGCGCTGGGGCAGCCGATTGCGCAGCTTCCGTCTGGCCGTGAAGGGCCTGGAGGATGATGTCCAGGTGGATTTATTCTTGCAACCAGACCCGGCGACATTCGGCGTGAACATGATGATCAGAACCGGCTCAGCAGAGTTCAGCCGTAAGATGGTCACGAAGCGCAGCGCCGGTGGTTTCATGCCGGATGGCTACCAAGTGCGAGACGCACGAGTCTGGGCCGGCGCGAGGCTTCTGGAGACTCCAGAGGAAGAGGTCATCTTCCATACCTGGGGCATGGCCTACGTGTTACCACCGCAGCGCACCGATTGGTACGAACCGAAGTTCGGTGATGCGCCGGTGGTTGAGGTGGAGCCGGTGCCGGTTCAGGCGGGATTGTTTTAGTGAGATAGTACGCCAACGACCGTGAATCGTTGGCGTACCAAATGAACCCTTTGGCAAGAAAGGGTCCGATACCAATGATACTGAATAAACCTGATTTGCGCAAGGTGAGAATGGGACTCGCCAAATGCCCTACCTGTGGGCAATATTATGATCCGACTACGACAGGCGGACCCTGTCCGTATTGCGCTCGGAAATATCACCTGCCAACTATTTTCTTTGTCGTTGTCCTGCTGGTGTACCTGTGCCATCCGGCGCCCCTGAGCGCGGCCGCAACCACCTGCGAAGTGCAGCCGGATGGCAGCGTGATGTGCTGCGAGTTGCAGCCGGATGGCACTGAGCTTTGCACGAGCAGCGCGCAGACAACACCGTTCGTTCCTACCGCTACGCCTACACCGCTGCCCACAGCGACGCCAACCGTGACCCCCACGCCAACGGAGATCATCCTGGTTCCGCTGCGGCCCCACCGTGCGTTTTTGCCAGTTATCAGATGAGGGGATAACTATGAGTGATTCAGTAAAGACTTTTACCGACGAGGCGCTGGGCTTCATAGATCGTAACCCCGCGCTAAACAATGTTCAACAGACTTTTGGCGGCTTGCTCTTCGGTTCCATGCGCGCACTTGCCGAATGCCCCGTTTGCCCTGGTCATTTCAGGATCCCACTGGATGAGGATGGGACTCCTAATGCGTTCGGTAGTTGGACATATCTAGTTTGTCAGAATTGCCAAAACACCTGGACCAGCAAGCCAGCCTAACATCAATCACGGTCGCCGCCGCCTGCACCGCTGAGACAATGCACACGCAGGCTTTCGACCATACAGCGCTACCCCGAAGAGCGGGCAGGGGAGCGCAAGAAAAGGGTAGATGAAATGGAACAAAAAACGTTCAACCTATTACCCCCATCTCCCGACAAATGTCAACAGTGCGCAACTGAGCATTGGCCCGAAGAGCCACACAATCAACGCAGTTTGTTTTATCGGATCTGGTTCCATCAGAAGTTTGGCCGCCTGCCGACCTGGGCCGATGCGCTGGCCCATTGCGCGCCGGAAGTGCAACAGGTATGGTATGCGGAGTTGGAGCGTCGTGGGATTAACCTGGAAGGAAAAGTATGATGAAAGCACTCACGATAAAACAGCCGTGGCTCTGGTGCATTACTGACAACAGCAAACGCGTCGAGAATCGCACATGGAAGCCGCCGTACTACATGATTGGCAAACGTATAGCACTGCACGCCAGTAGAAAAAATCAGCGCGCGGAATGGAAAGCCGCCTGGAACCTTATCGACGGCGGGATGCCATTATTAAATTTATTACCGGTAGGCGCCATTGTCGCTACGGCACTTATAAAAGCCTATGTGGTGGTCAACGATATGGGCGGCGTAGAGGAACAGACAAAAGCCGCAGCCAACTATTATCCGGCTGCCGATCCATGGTTTTTCGGCCCAGTTGGGTGGCTGCTGACCGATGTGCGGAAACTATCGCAGCCGATACCGTGCAAAGGGGCGCTGGGCCTGTGGGAAGTGCCGGCGGATATAGCCGAAATAATTAGCCAGGAATGGAAGGACGCGCCATGAAACACCTAACCGCCGGCGAGTACATCGCCGCACAACAGGAACAGATTGACCGGCTGCAAGCCGAGTTGGAGGAGAAAACCGCAATGGTAAATTTCCCAGATGATTTTGTGACCACTTTCCGCATGATGCAAAGCGCCGTCCATAACAACGCAGCGGCGCATGGCTGGTGGGAAACCGACCGCAATGATGGCGAGATGATTGCCCTCATGCACAGCGAACTGTCCGAGGCTCTTGAGTACATTCGGCACGGCAACCCGAATGATGATCACTGCCCTGAGTTCAACGGCGCCGTGACGGAATTTGCCGACGTGATTATCCGCATTATGGACACCTGCCATCAAAGAGGATGGCCATTGGCAGAGGCGATTCTTGCTAAGCATGAGTACAATGTGAAGCGGCCTTACAAGCACGGAGGGAAAGCGTTCTAATGATCCTAAGCAGAACTACCGAGGCCCATCGGGAGTCAGCACGCCTAGGCAGCATCAATCGTGCTTACAACGAATTTTCTACAGAGACGTGGGCCCTAGATCCACTCGACGTTATGACCGCCGAGCAGTTTGAGCAACACTTGGTAAGCCTCTACGGAGCGGAATATCTGGAGCCGGTGCAATATCACCGGTGCCGGGGCAAGTTCGAGATTGACCCTGTGCGCACAGAAATCGCTGACGCCTTCCGTCAGCATGGCGCGCTGACCCGGCTGGAAGCGCAACGGCTGAGCGGATACGGCAATGGGCGTATCGCTGACATTGTGAAACCGCCTACCTATGTCGTAGCCTGCGTGGTCAAGGTCAGCCGAGGCTATGCCTACAAATGGAGACTGGCCGATGCTTCTCTTCACGACTGAGCAAACCGAATCATGGCAACGGGACATCATCGCCGGCGCTGCGCAACGCAATAAATTGCACGAACTCTGCTGGTTCATCCAGATGATTGTTCCGCTGTCCAAAGCGCAGGCCCGCACCATGACCCAACAACAGCGGCTGGATTATCGCTATCGCACCGCCTGCGCGCCAAAGGACTGGATACCCTATGTGCCCATCGGCAGCGACCCCGCCGCAAGCCGCTACGAGGCTGAGATACTCGCTGCCCTCTTCGCCGCCCACAATGCGCCAGAGATTAAGTTCGCGCCGGCGCTCTGCCTAGCGACTGACCTATCTACGCAAAAATGTTACGAGTTTGGCCGGCCGTGGGATCATGTGTGCAGCCGCTGTGGGAGTGTGTTTGCTTCGACGGTGCCGAATGAGGTGGCGCTGTGCGGGGGGTGCTGTACTGAGTTGTATCGAATGGCAATGTATTAGAAAGGCAACCGAAATGGAACGCTCAGCTTATCATGGCGTGAAAATCAGTGAGGCTGCGCAGTCAGCAGACAAGCTGCCGACAGCCCCGGCCAAAGAATCATCTACCGTCAATCATCCAGCGCATTACAACGCACACCCTAGCGGCGTTGAGTGCATCGACATCATTGAGAATTGGACATTCAATCTAGGGTCAGCCGTCAAATACATCTGGCGTGCAGGGCTGAAACCGGGGAATGATAATGTGGAAGATTTGCAGAAAGCCGTGTGGTATATTGAGCGGGAGATTCAGCGGATAAAAAATGGCGTGTTGAAGCTATAGTGAAAGGGCCGTTCGATCCATGGATCGAACGGCCCTTTTTTCTCCCCACATATATGGGGAGCGATTATGCTATACTGCGCAACACTCCCCGCTCATTCACACGTGCCAATCATAATCACGTAATACACCCCCCAGACCGACCCCGGCGCATTCAATACCGCAATGCCATAATCAGCCTGGCCACGAAAGAACTCATTCTGACCAAACAGGTGGCGAGCATGGTCAGCGCTGCTCGTCACCGCTGCATAGGCAATCTCAACCACAGATGGCCCGGCAACCAACGATTCAATCTGGTTTCCGTTGCCATAGTTTGATGGCAATGGGCATCCGGCCTGACGCGCCACCGTGTTGGGGCAGACGCCGGCCGGATCACAGTGCGCCCAATATCCGCCCGTTGCTAGGCTCTCCGCTCGCACCTGCGCCGCTTGCACTAAGAAGCGATTGCAGTGCCACTCGCTGCGCTGTTGACGGCCATCGGCGGCAAGCAAGGCAAAGAACTGCGCAGCCGCTGGCGTGCGCAAACAGGGGCTATTTGCCGCAATAGGGAAGTAGACGCTGTTCCGTCCCAGCGGCGATAGAAAGGCTCGTGACGACTCGACTGCTGGCTGTATGCAAGCGCTTAGCCAAACCACCAGAGCAAGAGCAGCGGCAATGACCAGGCGAGTAACACGATAGCGATGATGACCCATTGAAACCTTCTATCCTCGAACATCAGGATCCATAGGCTTATCAGCAGGCTGCTTATCCGCCAGTTGTTGCAGTGCGGTGAGCGCACCGATCAACTGCTGCCCGTTGTTCTAGTCGGCGCCTCGCCCAGGACGATGTCCGGCTTTGTCGCTCGGCGCCGGCACTGCGGGCAGCGGGTCTTTGTCAGGCTTCTTGCTCGCCGACTCGCCCGGTGTCGCCTCTTCGCGTGTTATCTGATCGAGCACGGTGATGGCACCGATTAACTGTTGCTCATTGCGTTCGGACTGAGCCAGTAAATCCGCCAACTGCTGCTTGCGCTCGCGCTCGGTGCGCAGTTGCTCGGTGAGAAGTTGTTTACGTTCCTGAATTGTCATTTTGTTCCCCCGTTGTTGTCCTCAGCTTGCCGTGCTGAAGACAATGCTACTCAATGTCATATAGTCATCTGGTGAGCCGATGACTACATCGATATTGCCATCGGCGTCAACCTGTATAGTGGCATGTAATCCCGCATCTGATGTCACTGCCCAGCGGTCGGGAGCAGGCGGCCTGTACCCACTGGGTAGCGTAGCGATTCGTGCGCTGCTCCCACTTGTGCGCACAACGAAACCACGAAGGAAAACCATATCCCCGATTTTTTTATACTGACCGGCTTGCCATCCGCTGCCAAGATTGCCCCATCCGCTGCCAAAGGATAGGTTCGCCCAAGCGGTGCCCAACATGCCGCCGAAGGTGGTGGCGCCTCCGCCAGCGGCAATTTCGACCGGCCCCGATGAGGTGTCATTGATGACTACTTTGCTCGTAGACTTGCCGCCACGAATATAGGTGTGCTCATCAGTTGAGTAGCTAAAATGACTCGCAAACTCCGTGCCCATAAAGACGGCTGTTCCGCCCGGACCGGCCCCGCGGGCGACCTGTAAATTAGCGGCGGGGTCAGTCGCGCCGATCCCCACATAGCCCGCGGCGTTAACAATGAAATCGGTGACGCCTGTGTTGCCGATGGCTAGGCTAAATACGCTCTCACTGAGCGTCATCTCGCTGGATGTAGATGCGCTGCCGCTGTACACAAGCGCGCGCAGGCGATTTGTGCCAGACGAACCTGTAGCCTCTGCTGCCAACTCCACAGAGCGTCCGCCGGACGCCTTGGCGCGCAATGCTACCGACTCCGTCGTCGCTGCCCCATTTGTTTTTAGGCCGATACCCGTGCTATTGACGAGTAAGCTGTCGAGCGGATTACTGCTATACAGGTAGCCTTTTAATGTGGAACTATCCTGGTACAGCCGCAGGTAGGTGTCCCCAATAACAGAGATGCCATCAGCGGCCAATACAACGTTGCCGCCGCCCGCCCGGACCTTGCCATCAGTGCCCATCACCACCTGGTCAACACCGTCTAGCTGCCCGACGATTTCGTTAGCGTCAAAGTTGAATCCATCTAGCGTGCTGTCCTTCGTTCCCGCGCCTATTTGTAGATAGCCGCTGCCGGTGAAGCCGGACGGGTTGTCAATCGTTATCGCCCCCTTGACGGCCAGCGTTGCACCGTCCCAGTTTATGCGCTTATCTAGCAGGCTAGTGCCAACCCATACATCTTGCCCACTAGACCCGATGTTGACCGTCTGATTGGCGTCGTGGTATAACTCGATGTCGATATTATTGAGCTTGGCCCCCAGCGACGACAGGCGCAAATACTGCGAAGTTAACCCCACCCCGTCGCCGGCATAAAAGCCCCATTCCGGCCCCTCCCCAAAAATGCCGTTCAGGTTGCCGTCCTGCGTTCTTACTACGGCGCCGGTTGCTGGGTGCCCCTCCCAACTGACGACCCGGGAATAAGGTGAATTCTCGCCGTAAATGCCATCGATCGCCGAAATCTCATGCCAACCATTGCCCGATACGCCATAATCTAGTACGATCGAATCTGGCGCAACGATGCTGCCCGGTGACATGTAACCGGATGTGAGATCCAAATTGCCGGACAGGTAGGTAGGCAGCAGGTCGACTGTGACACTGATCCACGCCGCCGCACTCGCCAATGTAGCCGAGGCATCACCATAGTCGCCGGCGGTATCTCGTAGATCGAATGCTGAAAACGCGCCGATGCCGGTTGCGCCCAAATCGGCATCTTCCATAAAGCCATCAGGTGGCGTAACTCGGATGTCCCCCGCAATGCCGCCGAAAAATAGATAGTAGTCCCCATTAGACAGCGACAGGTTCGACAGCCCGATCATGCTAGTCGTGGCGCTGGTAGATAGATTGACCTGAACGCTATAATCTACCTCGACGTTACTTAGACAACGCAACGTCACGATCGCTGCTGTAGTAGTGTCATATGACCAGGTGTAATCTGCCGGTTCACTGCCGCCAGCAATTTTGTAATAGAGCACCATGCGTAAACCAGGCACAGTGGCATCTGCCATCACGTACCAGTCCGCTGGCGGTGTGATCGTGGCTGCTGTGTTACTCAGTACAACCTGTGCTAGCATATAGTGACCGCTAGCTGTGCCTGAAACCTTGGCGACGGCGCTTGCCGTGGTCGACGCTGAACTAGTGGTCTGGTTGGCCCCGACGTTTGAGATCGTATTGATCGCTGCCGACCCGAGCCGCGTAAATGACCAGCGCTGAACTTTATCCGCCTGATCACTGTAGCTTGATACCGTGCCCCAGCAATCGCTAGCCACCAATGAGCCGTCTGCGCGACTATACTTGCGTGCGCGCACAGTGTCGCCTGGTTCAAACACCTGCATCCCCTCAGCCGATGGGAGATCATCGACATACAGCGGCAATGTTGCGCCGGGGTAGGGCGCAATAAAGTCTTGCGCAATGGTTGTGACTGATTTGCTGATAACCTGTGAGCCAGCCAGCGCCTGCTCAAGATCAGCGATGAATAGTTTGATTTTT
>WBZT01001325.1_pt1 | contig 18257 bp, 18 predicted proteins | sample 5204241 | NCBI WGS metagenome assembly WBZT01 (sample SAMN12344358, study PRJNA552823) | activated sludge metagenome | biome: Activated sludge suspended growth; feature: Nitrification reactor; material: Wastewater; isolation source: activated sludge from nitrification reactor of wastewater...
GCGCGTGACCGGCGTTCTGGGGGGCATGAGACACCTCCGGAGGTTGACAGGTATACGGTGTACACCTATTGTGGTATACGCCGTACACCACAGACCTTACCGGAGGCACCCCATGACCCGCACCCGTCGCCTGGCCTTCATCGCCGGCGCGCTGTACCTGCTCACCGTCGTCACCTCGATCCCGGCCTTAGCGCTCAAGGACCCGGTGCTGGCCGACCCCACGTCGGCAGGAGCCGCGGCACTGCAGTGGGCGGCCGCACTCGAGTTCGTGCTCGCACTGGCCTGCATCGGAACCGCCGTCGCGCTGTTCCCGGTCCTGCGACGCGTCGACGAGGCGACCGCGCTCGGCTTCGTCGGGTCTCGCACGCTGGAGGCGGCGATCATCGTCATGGGCGTGATCGCCATGCTGGGCGTCCTGGTCGCCGGCCCCGCGGCCCCCGCGCTGGTGAGCATGCACGACTGGGCCTTCCTGCTCGGACCGGGCACGATCCCCGCCGTCAACGCCCTGCTGCTGGCACCGCTTCTGCTGCGCGCCGGCCTGGTCCCGCGGGCCCTTCCGCTGATGGGGCTCGTCGGTGCGCCCCTGCTACTCGCCGCCTCCGTCGGCACCCTCTTCGGCATCATCGACCAGGTCTCGCCGGTGGGCTTCTTGTCGGCACTGCTGATCGCCGCCTGGGAGATCGGGTTAGGCTTCTGGCTCGTGATCAAGGGCTTCAACCCCGACGCCGTCGAGCGTCTGGAGATGCGTGAACTCGTGGAGGTTGGCTGATGTCGAACCCCGCGTACGAACGGCTGCTGCAGGACTACATCGACTACCACTTGGCCCTTGTGGTCGTCGGCGGGTTCTTCACGCTGGCACTGCTGGTGTTCGCAGTGTTCTCGTGGCTGCACGTCCGGCGGGCGCCGAAAGGTGTCGAGCGCCGAACCCATCTCGTGTTCGCCCTCGCCAGTTCTGTGGTGGGCATGCTGCTCGCAGTCGTCGTGGCAGGGAACCTCAGCAACGTGCTGAACCCGCGCCAGGGCCTCGCGGGCGCGATCGGCGCCCCCGGTGATCTGAAGCCGGCGGCGACGGGGGAGCTCACGAGATCCCTGACTGGGTGGATGCGCTCGGGTAACGCCGAGGTGCCGCCGGTGATCCAGAACGCGGTCGACGCGCGCTTGGCATGGCAGGAGCCGAAGGCTGTGATCACGACAGTCCTGTTGCTGGCCTTCGTCGCGGTCAGCGTCGCCGTGTGGCGCCGCGTGTTCTCCCGCTCGCGAGCCGGGCAGCGGGTGACTGGCCGCGTGCTGCTGGGCTCGGCCTCCGCGTTCGCGTGCTTCCTGCTGATCCTCATGGTCATGGGGAACACACAAGCGTCGTACGCGCCGATTGTGATGACGTTGCTGTTCGGGTAGGCCACGTCACCTGTCTGGCGGCATCAAGATCAGTTTTGCGGTGATCCTGCCGATACCCACGTCACGAACCGCTTCGGGGGAGTCGCTTGTGGCACGACGAGTTTCAGTGGTGATCCTGGCAGTCCTCGTTGCCGTGGGCGTGTGGGCGGCGTGGGTGTTCGACGAGGCCCACCGGCACATGGTCCAGGCTCAAACAGAACTTTCCTACGCGCGTGGCCAGGTGCTGGCCGATGACCCCGCGCTCGCGCAGGAGGGGGTGGCGTTGGCGAAGGCGCAGACGCAGGCAGCAGCCGACCTGACCGACATGTGGGTGTGGAAAGCGCTGGCGGCGGTGCCGAAGGCCGGGGACTCCCTGCGGGCAGCGCGTGCGGTGATTTTCGCTGCCGACTCCAGTGTCAATGGCCTCGCGACCATGTCCGCCGGCATCTCCGGCATCGACCAGGAGTTGTCGCACAACACATTCGACCTCGCGTCGCTGGCCGTCGCCGACGAGGCCATGACCGACAGCGAGGCTGACTTCTCCCGCGCCCGCGCCCATCTCGCCAACGCCCCGCGAGCCGACCAGGGAGCCTGGGTCCTGCCGAGCCTCCAAAGTGAGGTCAGCCGCATGGAAGCGCAGATCGACGCCATGTCGTCGACGGCCGCAGTGGTGCAGCAACTCGGCGACTACGCCCCGGCACTGCTGGGCGCGGACAACCCCCAGTCGTACTTCGTCGGCGTTCAGGTGCCGAATCAGATGACTGCGATGGGCGGTGTGGTGGACCTGTGGGGGGTTGTGCGCGTGGACGACGGGACCGTCACCGTCGTCGACTCGGGCGCGGGTGAGGATCTGCGGCTGTCGAACACGTCCTCGCCGGACTTCCCCCGTGTCGCACAGTCATGGCTCGACGCCTACCACGCCGAAACGGGCCGGCGTCTCGATGGAGCGCTCGCGGTGGGTCTGGATGCGCCGAGGTTCGGGGGAGAGGTGACGCTCGCGAACGGGGCGACGGTGCCCGATGCCAGGGAGTTCCTGGTCTCCGGCATCTACGACATGTATCCCGACACGGGTCAGACGCGCCAGCGCCGTGAGGCACGGGAGGCTGTCGCCGCGCAGGTGGTCGAGGCGGCCTTCGCCGCGGACCTTCCCACGCTCGAGCCGATGGTCCGCGATCGGCGAATCATGCTGTGGGTTCGGGATCCGCAGATCCAGCAGGCGATCGCGGCCACCACGCTCGGGCATGCGCTGCAGCCGGCAGCCGCGCACACCGTCGAGCCGGTCCTGATCAATGTCGATGGATCGCGGCTCGATCGCCGCATCATGCGTGGTGTCGATTACGCCGTCGGCAGATGCCCCGCGCCGGATGGAACGGTCCGCTCAGAGGTGACGATGCAGTACCGCATCGGGATCCGTCGGGATGCGCTGATGCCGGAGGCGATGATCGGAGCGGCCCGCGTGGGACCCAACGGCCCGATCAGCCGGATGAGACTGAAGGTCTACCTGCCGGCCGGTGCGCAACCGGTGGCCGTGCTGGTCGGGGGCGAGGGGCATGCGTGGCGGCAGTCAGAAGAGGCGGGACGACCGGTGGTCAGTCTGTCGCTGGCGCTGCCGCCCAAGGCCTGGCGCACAGTCAAGGTCGAGTTCGACGAGCCCGACAGCCCGGCACCAGGGACGATCGAGGTTCAGCGGATGCCGCAAAGCGCCGGCGTGATCGTCGAAGATCACCCGTGCGAGCTCGAGCAGGCGTAGCGCGCCGCCAGTCTCACCGCGGTCCGCGACCCGACCCCACACCCACGAAGGCCGCCCAATCGCGCGGCGCAGCCCCCGCGCGCATCATGGCCAGGGCACCCTCCCGCAGAGCCGAAGCCGGGTCACTGTCGGGCAGGTGGTCGACGACCTCGGTCATGAGCCGTCGGCCGGCCTCGTCGTTGACGGCCCACTGTGCCGCGATCACGGTCGACGTCCCCGCCTCCATGGCGGCCGGGACGAGTCCCAGCGGTTCGTCGCCCGGACCGATCCGGTAGAGACCCCCGTTGCACACGCTCAACGTGACGCACCAGGCCCGACGCAGATCAAGGGTGCGCAACAGCGCCGCGGGCAGCCGCCCGTTCGAGCCGGCCGACATGCTCAGCAGGAGTTGGTGGTCCTCGCCGGACACGCTGTCGGGAAACGTCCCGTGGGTGGCAAGGTGGACGACCCCCGCGCTGGGGCCGTCTTCCCGCAGCGCGGTCAGCGTGGCTTTGGCCCCGACTCCGACATCGGCGTGCAGGCCGGCCTCGCGCCATGCCGTGCCCAGGTGTTCGACCTCATCGGCGGCGTGCGGCAGTGCAGGCATGCCGGCGTATCCCAGCAGCGGGTCCCCCAGGGCGATCGCGGACCGGTCCGCCTGGGGGCGCGCGGCCAACAGTGCCCACACCGAAGCACTCGGGCTGACCGTGACCGCCACCGACTCCAACCAGGGGTCCCCCGCGGCGTCGAACAATGCCATCCACGGGACCGGGTGCAGCTGGCGGTGTGGCACCACCGTCCACCGGGTCTTGCCCACTGCAGAGCCCTCGTCGAGCACAGGCCGGACGAGCACGTCGAACAGCATCCGTCCCGCCTCGACCGCGGCCGCCGGATCCTGACCCTGGACGGCCTGCCGGGCGCTGGTGACCATGTCGCCCATGGGACTGGCATCCACCGGCGCCCGGCCGTCGATGGCGTAGCTGCCGATGAACCCCGAGGTGAAGCCCGCCGGAAGCGGCAGGTCCGGCACCAGGCTGACACCCTGCGAGGTGACCACCAGCGCGGCCAGGCCGAGAGCGGGGTGCAGCGGGTGGTAGGGCACCACGTACTCCACCAGCACTTCGTCGGGATCAAGGGCGGCTTGCACGCGGGCCAGTGCCGTGGGCTCGGCCCCGCCGTGGAAACCCCCAGTTCCCGAGGACGCATACATCGACTCCACCGTGGACAGTGCCTGTTGACGGGCGGCGGCGGTGTCGTCGTCGATCGTGCGCACCGCGCTGATCAGGCGCATCTCACGACGCAACGGGTTCGGGTCCGGGTCGGGTGGGAAGGCGAGGACCTGCTCGGCCGTCTTCGCCTCGGCCGCATCGCCGCTGTCCCCGTGGAAATGCCCGGACAGGGAGTCCAGCAGGACCCTGGCGCGGGCGGACTCGGTCAGCCGGAATACCTCCGCGAGGTCCGGATGGGGATCATCGAGCAGGTCCCGCAGCAGCGGGCCGGTGACGCTGTCGCTGTTCTGTGAAACGAGCAGACGTCCGGTCCGGCTGCGCCACCCGAGGCGCAGTTGCTCGCAGGCGCCCAGCATGTGCGACCGCAGATCAGCCCTACCGGCCGCGTCGGGTTCCTGGCGCTCAAGGATCGCCTGCAGTGACGTCGATGCGATCAGCCACGCCTGCATGTCCCCGGCGTCGGCCGCGGCCGACATGGCCGAACGCAACCGGAGCTCGGCCCGCGTCGGCGTCCGGTCAGTGGGCACCGTAGCGGGACTCCAGTTCCGAGAGCATCGCGGAGACCTCGGCGGTCTTGGTCGGACCACCGGTGGTGTCGAACCCCAGGTCGATCGGCAGGTGGTCCGAGCCGGCGGCCAGCCTGCGCAGCAGGGCGTCTGCCTCGAGCAGCCACTCCTGGGACCAGACCTTGCCCATCCCCGCGCCGGCCACCGCCGCGACCAGCGAGGCCAGCCTCTCCAGCCAGCCCTGCTGCGCGCCCGCGTCGGGCAGCCGCCCCGCCCAGTCGAGGGAGTCTGCGCAGTCCCGCAGGGACTGGATCAGCCGGGCCTCGTCGTTGTCGCTGGTCTCGCATGCGAACCAGGCGCAGTCGGAGGCCAGCACCCAGCTGCGCAGGATCAGGCCCACGTCCCCGATCTCCAGGGCCAGGGCGCCGACCTGAAGTGCCTCGCCGCGGGCCGCATCGTAGGCCGGCGGATCTTCGGAGAGCATGAACAGAGCCTGCGCCGCATCCAGCCGGTCCGAGAGCGCGCGATCGCGCTGCCCCAGATTCAGCCGGATGAATGCTGCGGTCGTCGCCGCGACGTAGGCGATGTCCGTCCGGCCCGCCTCGTTGGCACCGATGAAGTCCGCATGGGCTTGATCGGCGACCTCGTCCCGGATCAGATCGGGCTGGGCCGCGAGCGCCTCATCGAGCTCGCCCTTGGCGGTGGCTTGGTACAGCGGCATGAGATCCATGGTCATCCTTGCTGGTCGGGGTGACACCACTGACGCAGGCGTTCGGCGGTCGGCGGTTGGGAGAAGAAGGAACAGTGCCACACATCGGGAGTCCGTCCGAACGCAAGCCTGCGCTCGGCGGGCACGGGGAACCCGGGTACTCCCGCCGCACCGGCAGCGCCGTCGGTGGGTACCACCATGTCGTTGGCGCGCTGCCCGAAGACCAGGTCCACCGCGGCGTCCTTGACCCTCACCAGCGACAGCAGGCTGCCCGTGGGCTCGAACTCCACGTCGATGGCGTAGCGCGCGATATCCGGACTGCCGGCGCTGCCGAGCGTCTTCAGGCCCGGATCGGTCGGGTCCATGGCACGCAGCCCCGGAAGGCCTTCGACTGCTCCCACCGCCAGGATCTTGACCACGTCCAGGACCCCGCTGAGGATGTCGGCCGGCAGCGACAGCGGCCCGTCCGGGACCAGGTTGAGCATCGTGGTCATCCGGTCGATGAAGGCCTTGATGTGGGCATCGTCGGCCAGCGGGGTGCCGGTGTTGGGAGCGGCCACGAACACGGTGCTGCGCACGCTCAGCGGCGAGTCGGCGGCCGCCGCCACGTCCGCGATCGCGCGCGCCACCAGGCCCCCGCGACTGTGCGAGACGATGTCCACCTCGAGGCGTCGATCCGGCGGGATCAGCGACAGAAGGTGTGCGGCGTTGTCCTGCGGGGTCACTGACAGGCTCGGGTGGTCGAAGGCGAGGACCCGGCCGTCGTAGGCGTGCCACAGATGACCGATGAGGTCGTCGGGCAGTCCGGAGAACGTTCCGTGGCTGGTCGCGAAGGTGCCGTGGACGAACAGAAGCGCGCGACCGTCGATGCCGTCCCAGCCGCGGTCTGCCAGGTTCCCCGCCCCTGCTGTGCGGGTCTCGCCCGGCGCGAACGTGCGCAGGCGATAGGGCCGTGAGGTCTTCTCGTACTTGGCGGCCAGGACCCGTGCCAGCAGGCCCACGCCCCGTTCGACGGCCGGGAACACCAGCACCGACATCAGTTTGCGTCCGATCGCGGCGGCCAGTCCTCGGTCGTCGGAGTCCGCGGCCCCCTCGATCGGTGCGGTGGCGACTTCCCGCCGCACGCTGAATTCGAGGGTGCCGGGCGCGGTCGCGTCACCTTGGGGGAAGTGCCAGGTGGCCACGCCGGCCTCGTCGACCTGCAGCAGCACCTGCGGCGACTCGGGCCCGAGGTCCGGGACCTGCAGCAGCAGCAGACCCTCGTCGTGCGGTCCCCGCACGTCCACTCCGGTCGCGGGTACCTCGACGGCGTCGATCTGCACGCCGTGCACCTGCTGCAGCCCGGCAGCGGCCAGGGCGTCGCTCAGTGCCGGTGTCGCGGGTGGTTCCTCGTCGGCCCTGCCTCCCAGCATCTCCGGGGCGCGTTCAGCGCTGCCGAGCAGACCGGGAGCCACCAGTGTGACGCCTGCGCCCAGGTCGACCGGGATACCGCTGCCGTCCAGATCTGCCATCAGGGACCACCTCCAGGGTCGGGTTGTGCCGGACCCCTGCTCAGGTGCAGATCCGGATGGCCGTAGAAGACGTATGCCAGGGGAGTGGCCGTGCCCGCCTCGCCGGCGCCGAAGCCGGCCCGGATCTGCCGCACCGCCTCGCCGACGGTCACCCCATCGCCCAGGGTTCGCTGGTAGAAGTCCAGTGCGATCGACTTGGCCACTTCGTCGTCGACGTTCCACAGCGGTGCGAGGAACCCGCGGCATCCGGTGCCCAGGAAGGCGCCAGCCAGGCCGCCGTATGTGGACAGCACGGTGCTGGCGGTTCCGACCTGACAGGCGTTGAGGAAGACGAAGGGTGCGCTGGCTTCACCGAGTCGGCTGCCCTCGACCGTGAGGAGGTCCAGGCGGCGCCCGCCGGCCAGCAGGATCCCGGTGTATTGCTGTTGTTGGGTGCTGACCTGACCATGGCTGGCGAAGTGCACTACCGTCGGCGCGTAGGCGGCACCGTCGCGCTCGAGGGCACCATTCATGAGCCGGTCCACGTCGCCCTCGCTGACCGTCAGCGGGAGAGCCTGATAGCGCAGCGCGATGGCCTTGCCCTCTTCGATCGCGTGGGGCAGATTGCGGATCTTGGTGTCGGCCGCGTAGTCGCCGATGACAACCGCCACCGCGTCGGCTTCAACCCGCGCCGCCGGCGGCACCGCTGGTCGATCCGGGCCTCGGCGCCGCCGCACCGGCGGCACCCAGCGGCCCACCCGCCAGAGGCTGCCCAGCGGTCCTTCGGTGACCCCCGGTGGAAAGAGTGCGGGGTCGACCACCTCGTCGTCGACCCAGGCCAGTTCCCACGGCACGAACGGTTCGCTGGTGGTCAGCAGCAGCGACGGACGGTCGCCAGAGGGTGTGGCTTTCCAGGTCGCCTCGACCATCGCCCAGAACTCGTCGGGGATCACGCGGTTGACCAGCTTTCCCATCCCGCGCACGGTCAGCGGGAGCGACACGGAGTCCTTGGCCGCGGGCAGTTGCGCCATCAGTTGCACCGCGAACGCTTCGGCCGAGGGTGCCTCCAGGGTGGTCATGACCCGCTGCGACGGCCGCTCGATGTCCTCGCGGGGATGGAACAGCCACTCGAGTTGCGCCGCGCCGGGCTCGCTGCGGATGGCGACGGTGAGGCTGGGCGCGGTGTCCACTCCCAACTGCACCCCGGTGCCACCCGATGCCGCCACCGGCGCATCAGAGGCGGGCTCGGCGTCCACGGCGAGGACCCGCACGTCGCGCCATGCGATCCCGCACAGCTCGCCCGCGTACTCGAAGGACACCTCCAGGGTGCGCGTCGCGAGGGCCTTGACGTCGCCGGCGACGACGGCGAACTCGACGGTCGGCCCCTCCGGGGTGTCGCGCGCAACAGTGAGTTCGCGCCGGATGCCGTCCGGGAAGGTGAAGCCGAATCCACCGACCTGCACGACGAAGGTCACCTGGGACGGGGCCGAGGCGACGATCACCGGCGTGGCCGCCGGGTCGGTGCTCGGTGCTTGCGCCGTGAACCGGGCGACCAGTGTGAAGCGGTCGCCTTCGCGTACCTCGTCGGGGGCATCGAGCGCGGGGAAGGCGCGGAAGCGGGACGTGGTCTCGAGTCCGGGGGGTTCTGCGCCTGCGGTCTCGGGTCCGGGGGGTTCTGCTTCGGCCATCTCGGGTCCGGGGGGTTCGGCCTCGGCGGTGAAACTCGGCCCGGGATCGGCCATCGCGGGTTCTGCGCTGCGGTCTCCGCCGGTGGCACGCACGACCCCCAAGACCTCACTGCCGCGCACGAGGACGTCCCCGGGACGGGGAGCCGCATCGAGGTCGCCGATGTCGACGGTGGGACTCTCGGGCAGCACGTCGAGATCCATCACAGCGGTGAGCGGCAGGTCGGGGTCAGCGCCATCGGTGACCAGTTGCACGCTCCCGGCGTCGATCGCCCAGTGCCGCTCACCAGTCGGCCCGTTCTCGCGGATGACCACCATCGCCCGCTCCGGCAGGTCTGCGACCGCACCACGGACCGCCGCGACCGGCCAGTCGGCGAGGACTAGCAGGGCATGTTCGGCTTCCATCCGCGGACTCCTTGTGGGAATGCCCAACTGTACCGACGCGCGAATCGCCTGGCTATGCCTTCAGCGGTGCCAAAGCGGCAGGGTGACGCTCGCCTCATGCACCCGCGTCACCCTGAGCCGCGGCCTGAATGAACCACGTCGCCTGCCAGCGGTATTCGACAGCGGGCGGGCACCTCAGGATTGCCGCAGCGCCAGTACGGAGAGGTCGATGTCACGCGCGGTTATGGGCGCCTGGATCGACAAGTCGCTTCTGTCGAAACGGCTGCAGGAGATCGACACGTCGTGGCTTCCGGCGGGGACGTCAGTGGTAGCAACGAGGGCGATGTTTCGGAATCTGGCGGCCTGGGGGACGATCTCCTCGAACGTCACCTCCTTGCCATTTCCGATCTGCACGGACGTTGCCCCGTTGGTCGACAGGCGAAGGACGCACGACGCCCGGCCGAGTCCCCCGTTTGTACTTCCGATGAAGGTCTCGACCGCGGCATTGACGACGAGCCGGGTCGGGATGTCGGACACGATCGGCCCGCCAGTGATCAGAACATTGTTGTTCGTGCTGGATAGCGCCAGGACGGTTTGACTCGTGCTGGTCAGCGCCACCGGATCGCCGGCAGCGCGCGTACCGAACGAGGAGGCCAGCACGCCGTCGTCGCCCGTGTCACCCTTGTCGCCCTTGTCGCCCGTCTCGCCCTTGGGGCCTGCCGGGCCCGTCTCGCCCTTGGGGCCTGCCGGGCCCGTCTGACCCAGCGCACCCGCGGATCCAGCCGCCAGGATCTGTGCCTGCGGCCAAAGACCAGTACAACGCCTCGAGTCCGGTGCTCATCGCGTCGCTGGACGACATGTCCGGGGCGCAGTCGACCGAGATGGTGCAGGAGGTCGCAGGCTCCGCGCAGACGGAACTCACGGCCATCAACGCGACTCTCGAAGCGGACCCGGGGGCGTCTGGCGCCGACCGCCTCGCCACGTTGCGCGACGCGTTCGTTGCGCTGGCCGCACTGCAGGCCTACGAGGAGACGAACACCGACGTGTGGACCGACAACCGCGACACACTTGTCAGCAGCCTCGACACCCTCACCAGCTACGGCGGTCCCAACGAGACGGCGACTACGGAGGGTGAGGACGCCGTGCGCACGATGGACGACCTCACGCGCCGCGTCGACAAGGCCATGTCCCGCTACCGCAAGCAGGTGAAGAAGGCCAAGGCGCAAGCGAAGTCGCAGCGACAGGACGTCCGCGGATACCACGTGAACATGGAGTCACTGATCGACCAGTACACCGCGCTGCGCAACGACACCGGCGCGTACGTCGACACCATGTACGACCGGGACCTCTACATGTACGAGGTCATCGACTACTTCACCCAGGCCGCGACGGACCGTCGCGAGATCTCCAACCAGATGGCCGCCCTGCGACCCCCCACCGACATGCGCGGCGTGCACCAGCGGATCGTCACGGTCATCGGCGACGGCGCCGACGCCATCAACTCGGCCGTGGCGGCGCTCGAGGACGCCGAGTGCATCTACGGGGAGTGCTACTTCGAGTTCGACGCGCAGTGGGAGCAGTTCCAGACCGAGTCCGACCGCATCACCGCACGCTACGGCCAGGCGTACGACGCCTGGCAGGCCGCGATGGCCAAGGCGCTGCGGGGTGCCAAGGGGGTGGACCTGCCGGATCGGCCGGATCTGTGATCGCAGAACCGAACGGCCCCGGGTTAGGCATGCCTTCGGACGATGGTGTCCTCTGAGATCCGGTGGCAGACTCGGTCCCCTCTCGCCTCCCGGCCGCCGGCGAAGCGATGGTGAAGGGACCGGCCATGGTACTTGTGGCGCAACGATTCGCAGGATCCCCGACGCTCCAGAAATGCGTCACTGCCGGCTACCGGGTGCTGGCCGGTGAGCCGGACACCGATGCGGTGCGGCGAATCCAGGCCTCCCTGGGCAATGTCGGCTACCCGTGCGGGACCATCGACGGCGCGTTCGGGAACAACACCGGGACCGCGGTCAGCGCGTTCAAGCGGGACATGGCGCTCAGCCCCACCGACCCGGTCGTCGGTAGCGGCACGATGACCGCACTGGACGGTCTGCGGGCGGTTGACCCTGACTCTGCGCTCCGTCGACTCCTCAGCCGTCACCGCCTTCCCGCAGCGGGCCATCTACGAGTTGACGAGTGCCGCCGGGACGTGGACCATCTCCGGCACCGGCGTCAGTTGCACCCGGCAGGGCAACGGCGTGTTCGGCCTCGGCGACATCCGCACCGACGAGCAGTACTGGGTGAACCCCTGGCGCGGGTACACCTACACGATCCATGCGATCGGCAGTTTCACCACCATGTGGCCGTATGTGGAAGCGTGCCCGGCCTTCGGCGACGGCGAGACGCTGCGCGACCGCAGCCAGGAGTTCCCGTTCCCCCTGGTCACCAACCCGTGGAGCGGCGCGGACCCGCTGCCGCCCCTGCCCGGTGGTCCACAACTGTCGGGGTCGTTCAGCCGGGAATCCGGCGGGGAGCGCTGGTCGTGGACCTGGGACCTGAAGGCCGGGCCGGGTGAGCAGTACTCGAAGCCGAAGGGTCCGCTGGGTTCTGGGTAACCACGGACAACTGGGTTGCACCTGGTTACCCAGAATGCCCCGGTTCACCCCACCCGGCTGCGGTCGGTCCCGGCCGCGGGCAGTTCCAACTGCCGCGCGGGCGTGTCACACTCGCAGCGTGCCCGACGACTTCGTGATTGCACGCAACCCCGATCCGGACTCGAGCCTGCCGTTCCTGGTGCGGATTCCGGTGGGGGAGCAGGGCATCGTGCTCAAGGTGCGCGACACCTGGCCGCGGACGTCGAAGGTCTACTGCCACCGTGCCCCGGAGTGGCCGGCGGATCCGGAGATTCTCGAGCGGGTGCCCGTGCGGAGGTGCGAGCGGCGCGGGGCGGCGATCGACCTGGTCCTCGACCGCGGCCGCGAGAACCGTTCCCAGTTCGTCATCACCCGGATCCGGGGCGGCCGGGAGGCCATCTTCTGGCAGTCGCCGCGCACGACCAAGCAGGCCCGTCCGGCGGTGCCGCTGCCGACGGGGCGGGCACAGGGTCTGGCGGACCTGCTCGTCCACGTGGACAGCCACGAGCGCTACCCCTACACGTTCGCGCGGCAGTCGGGCCGGGGCCACGTGCAGACCCAGCGCCGCGGGCTGCCGGCCGGGGACTACGCCGTCGAACTCGACGGGCGCATCGTGGTGGCGGTGGAACGCAAGTCCTTGGCGGACCTGGCAAGCAGCCTGCTCAGCGGCAAGTTGCGCTTCGCGATGGCCGACCTCGCCGCGCTGCCCCGCGCGGCTGTCGTCGTGGAGGACCGCTACTCGGGGATCTTCAAACTGGAACACGTCCGCCCGTCGGTCGTGGCCGATGCCCTGGCCGAGGTGCAGGTGCGCTACCCGTCGGTACCGGTCGTCTTCGCCGAGACGCGACCACTGGCGGAGGAGTGGACGTACCGCTTCCTCGCCGCGGGTCTGGCACAGGTTGCGCTGGAGACCGCCGGCGGGGAGGTGGAGTTGCCGTCCGCCGGACCGCTGCCAGCCCCGGAACCGACCGTCGCCGAGGTGCGGGCGTGGGCGCTCGGGCAGGGGCTGCCGGTGTCCGACCGCGGCCGGTTGCGTCCGGAGGTGTGGGAGGCGTTCCGGGCGGCGCACTGACCCCGGCGTAGCGTTCAGTCATGGCGCAGGAGTTCGACGTCCCCCTCGGCCCCGACGGCACTCTGCCATTGCCCGAACCGATCCGTGCGGCACTCGAGTTGGCCGACGGCCAGGACGTGCGGTTCCTTCTCCGCGACGACGGCACCGTGGAGGTTCTGGCCCCACCGTCCGCGCCTCCGATGGCGGATCCACAATGGCTGGTGTCCTTGCGGCGGGCGACCGCGCAGGCCGAGGGTGAGCAGATCGTGGCCCTGCTGGGTCAGAGCCTCTTCCCCGGCGTACTGCTGTGGGCGGCGCTCGGCCTGCTGGTGGCGATGGAACAGAACGCCCCCGATGCTGCGGAGCTGGCCGACGCCGTTGCGGCGCAACTCGAGGAGCGGGCATGGCGCGGCGATCTCGAGCTCGCGGAACTGCTGCGGGACAAGGCAGCCGGCAAGGACCGTGGTCGACCCAGCGTTCCCGCCGATCTGCAGGATCTCGCCAACGTCATCGACCAGGATGCGTACACCGGCCCCGGCGGCTTCCTGAACCTCGACGATGGCGACGTGACGCCCGGGGAACTCCTCGAGGCGGATCCCGGGTTCGCCGACGAACTCGAAGAGGGCAACTGGCTGTCCGTGCCTGCCGAGGGGTCGCGGGCGGCGTGGTCGGCGATGGAGTTGTTCGCCGATCTGCAGGAACCCCGCCTGCGCCGCCGACTCCTGGCGGCCATTGAGGGCCGCGGCGCCTTCCGTCGCTTCCGGGAGGCCATTGACGACGAACCCGAAGCCGTCGGTTGCGCATGGCAGCAGTTCAGTACGGAACGCGCCGCCGGTCGGGCGGTCGAGTGGCTCGCGAGCGCGGGCTACGACGTGGCCCCACGGGCTCAGTGACGAGATAGTCACGACGTCGATCAGCCGGGTTTGACACTCGCCAAGCGTCGCGTAGTCGGCCATCGGCGGCGCCACGGGTTACCAGGTCAGCTTGCGCGAAGGCTCCAAGTGGGGCGCTTGGAAGAACGCGACGAACACGTGGAAGTGTCACAAGCCCAAGAAGCTGCCCAAGGTGACGAAGGTCCGGGCGCGCGCAGCCCCCGATCGTGGGGGAGCCGATGTTGTCCTCCCGGGCACATGATCCGGAGGGCCGAGCCCCCTCCTGCCTGCGAAGTCGACCGGCCTTCACAGGCTCAGCGCCGCGCGCAGCCCGTCGTCGATCGCCGCCATCGTTGCCGGTGTGAACGCTCCGAGGTCTTGGTGCACCTCGTCCTCCCAGATCTCGTATATGTCGTCACAGGCGGCCCGCCCGGTGAGCACTTCTCCAGCAGGGATTTCGACGATGCTCGGGAGCGCGGGCTTGGGCGTTGTCGTCAGCCGGACGGCGAGGACACTGGGCAGGGCGCGGTTGCGCGCGTTGTTGGACACGACGACGAAATAGTGGTCGACGTCGAAACCCATGGGCAGGGCGCGGTAGACACGCCCGCGCAGCATCCGACTCACGCCTCGTCGGCCCAGGCGGGGCGCCGTCGCCGGGACAGCCGGCGGCGTGCTGCCTCGTCAGCGATGTACTCGACGGCCACCTGCCCGTAGCCATCGGATTCCGCCAGTTGCCGGACGGCGGCGAGACCCGCCTCGAAGATCGCGTGGAGCAACACGCTCTCCGTGACCTCGCCCTCGGACAGGCCTTGGCCGGCCAATCGCGAGAGGGCCTGCAGGTAGGGTGCCGACTCCTTGAGCAGCGCGAGGTCGGCCTCATCAGCTGCCGTGAGGGGCAGGCTTGGGCGGCGGACGACGGTTTGACTCATGCGACTGGCCATGAGGTCAGTCTGCAGCACATTATGCGGCAAATCAATGCTCATAGTCGGACCATAGGCGCAGCGCAGGAGAGCGTGAAAGGGGGCGGAACGAGTCTGTGGATGGCCGGGTTCACCTTCGGCGTTGCGGCTGGATCACGAGGATCCCACCTCACCTGCAGATGCGCTCGTATGTGCGGTGCCAAGCCGCCGTGGTCACGCCGGGCGGGTCCGCGGCGTTGAACGGTCCGATGGAGGATAGGCCCTGAGCGAACGCCTCGGCCTGCTCGCCGGAGACGATCGTGTAGCCGGGGAACCGCGTCCTGGACCCGGACCCACGCACCGTGAGTGGCCCCTTTGAGCGATAGCACTCCGAGCCCGACCAGCCCCTGATCACCCGACCCTCACGGCGCATCGGTCCGATGCTGTAGACCGTGTTCGCCTGACTGGAAACCATCGTGTAGCGCACAGACCGCCCGCGCACTCCCAGGGTCACCACCGATCCCAAGCAGCCACTGGCGAAACAGCCCTGCTCGCGGATCATGTAGACCCACTTCTGCCGGGCGCTGCTCACCGCCGACTGGCTCCAGCCGCAGGAGTCGCGCCAGCGCGCCGGGGTGTTGACCCGGGCGGTGCGGATGAGCCGGTCCCCCGTGGTGGTGCCGGTGACGAAGGAAGTCCGACTCACGCGTCGCCATTCCCCGGCGGTTCCGAGGGTGTACCTGACCTTGGGCATGCCGTTGCGAAGCGGCCAGGACACCCGGACCCGCTCCCGTTCGTACTGCTCGAAGGTGCCCTTCATGGGCACGCTGTTGCCGGATCGGCGACCGGCCAAGCAGACGCGACCTTCGAAGAACTTGCCGTACGCCCAGAACTTCGCGCCCCTTCGGATCACGACCATGCCGCCGGTCCACGGGCCGGGATCGCGGTCCAGCCAGTAGTCGACCCGTGTGCTCGGGCTGGCGGCTGCCGCTGGGGCGACGATGCCTGCAAGGGCCAGAGCCAGAACAACCGTGATTGTGCGTCTCATGGCGGATCACTCCACCGGGCTGAAGGTCCGACACCAGCTGCCTGTGTTGCCCGCTGCGTCGGGGACTAACTGGAAGTACTGTCGCAGGCTCCCGCGCCGCCAGGGCAGACCGTCCTGCGCCTTGGACCCGGTCAGTCCCGACACCTTGAGCCTGGCCCCCTTCATGCGGATCGTGTACCGCGCGCGGAGGGGGTCGGGAGCCACCCGCTGTTCCTTGCCGACGAACTTGTGGCCGCGCAGCGTCCCCCACGAACAGTAGGTGCCGTCGCCCGGGTAGTTGCCCTCGTCTCGGTAGAGGCGCATCTTGTGACCCGAGCGCCACACCCGCAGCATCTCGTAGGTGTTGCCGGAGGGCTTGATCCAGACGGAGGACCCTGCGGGCACCCGGTTCGAGACGACCGCCGAAGCGGCCGATCCGGAGTCGAAGCAGTACGGCCCCTGCTGGATCCCGAGCCCACCATCGGATGTCCTGACCAGGTTGAGGTCATCGCGAAGCGTGGGCTGCGTGGGGCTGGCCCATGCCCGGATCCGATAGCGTCCGGGGGCTCCTCGGGGAATCTGGCGATGCACGGATCGTTGGACACGCACATCGATCCGCGCGCGTTGTGCGTCGGTCCCTGCCCAGCAGTACGAGGCCCTCTTGCCCTGCGCGGATGCGAACCATCCCACCTTCGAGCCGACCGGTTTGTTGGCGTAATGCAGCACCAACATCACCACTGCGCCCCCGGCGTCGTACTTGCCCGCGTCGAGTTCGAACGACAGACCTCTCGTCCTGCTGGTGGGCACCTGCAACCTTGCGACGCCTTTGCGCACCTTTGCCGACTTGCGCCACGTGTTCGCGTCATCGATGGCATCCCAGCCGGGATGCACGCTCTGGACCGCGGTCGCCGAGCAGCCGTTGCATCCAGGTATCCGGATGGTGAGGTCGGTGGTGTTCGCAGACGCCGGCGATGCAGTCGCCAACGCAGCCGTACCCACCGCAAGAGTTGCCACGAAAGTGCGTCGCCGCGATCCCCCGTTGATCATGGTTCGAGCCTATACCGGCGTCCCCCGCCTGCCGCTAGTCTTGCGGACGAAGCTCGACGGACGGGGGAGTGAGATGCGCCGCCAGGTGTTCTCCACTGTGATCGGCATCGCGATCGCCATGGGTCCCGCGGGTGCGGCCCATGGCACGGAGATCCCGCCGGACCAGGTCGGCTTTTACTACCAGCACGCCGGCGGCATGAAGGTGCGCGCTGACGGCACGATCCGGGTGTCCTTCCAGTGGTACTACAAGCGCGACAAGGGTCTGCCGTCGTTCCCGCGGCTCACCTTGGTCGTCGATGAGGTCAGCGGGCGGAGCCTCAGGGGGCGAGTCGTCGCCCAGCGGCAGTCACCCGTGCGGGTGGGGTCGCGCTTCGTGGTGAGGCAGCGTCCCCCGGGCATGCGCCTGCGGGTGCGCGGCTTCCCCTATCGCTGGCAGTTCTGCGATCAGGCGCACCAGGGTCAGTGTGGCGCGTGAGCGGTGTCCCGTGGGGGCGGGAAGGATGTTGGGTAATCAGGTGCAACCCAGTTGTCGCTGGTTACCCAGAATGCCGGCCTCGCGCCTAGGACTTCGGCTTGAACCTCTTGAAGTCCCAGTTCCCGGTGCGCTTGAACGACAGGATCACGTCATCGGTGGTCGTGTAGCCGTTGAAGATCGCCTGCAGCCCGGGGCGTGCGATGTACATCTTGCCCTTGTGTTCCCACATGAATGCGCCCTTGTACTGCACGGTGGCATACGGCGTGCCACGGGCCGTGGTCGCCGACTCGCAACTGACCATCTTGGGTTCCTCGTGGAAGCTCACCGCCCCCCACGCGGTGGCACTGCGCACGTGCCTGCCCATCTTGATGTCGCCGAAGCTCGACCGGGAGTCGTAGGACGTCAGCATCTGGCAGGCCCCGCCAGGTCCGCTGTAGTGCTCGGCGCAGGCGATGGCCGGCTGCGCGATGCTGTAGGCGAACTTCTTCTTGAACTTGACCGTCTTCGTGTACGTCTCGTTGTCGCATCCCGAGTAGGTGATGTCCGCGTGGGCGGGCAGCGCGGTCAGCAGGGAGCCGGCGAGCACCACCACACCGGCCGCAGCAGAAGCGGTCTTCACTCCTCGGAGGCTAACCGGGAGATGGCGGCCTTTCATCCTCCGTTCGGCTGCGCGTGAATGACCGGGGTGGGCAGGACCGCTACGGTTCAGCGGCCCGAAGCCAACCCGAACAGCGCCGCACGGGCCAGTCGCTGAACCACGCGGGGGTCGCGGTTCCGGTAGCCGCCGGCCATGGCTTCGAGCGCCACCACTGTCGGTTCTGCGCCAAGACCTGCTTGGTCAACGCTGACCGTTGTGGTGCCTTTCGTGCGCCACCCGCGGTCGGCCAGGATCTGGGCCAAGCCCGCATACAGCGCGGGTCCCGAGACCCCGGCCGCGCACCCGAGCAGGGCGAACCAGCCCGCCTCCGCCGCGAAACCCTTGCCCAGGGGCAGCCGTGACAGCACGGCGCCGACGAGCGCTTGGGGGTCGTCCACTGCAACGCGGGCACGGTGGGTCGCCATGAGCACCCCCTTCGACTTACGCAGCAGACCCAGCGCCTGGGCGGATTCCCGAAGCTCGGCGACCGGCGGTGTGAGATCCTCCCGGTTGGCCTTGCCG
>WBZT01001326.1_pt1 | contig 18253 bp, 15 predicted proteins | sample 5204241 | NCBI WGS metagenome assembly WBZT01 (sample SAMN12344358, study PRJNA552823) | activated sludge metagenome | biome: Activated sludge suspended growth; feature: Nitrification reactor; material: Wastewater; isolation source: activated sludge from nitrification reactor of wastewater...
GCCGCCGCGCGCACCGAAGGTCAGCGCCACGTCGCCGGCGAAACCGCCGAGCAGCGCACAGAAGCACTCCAGCGTGCGCACGGCCAGCGCATCGCTGCCGGCGAGCGCGTCGGCGACGATCTGCTCAGTCGTGGCGGCGGGCGCGACCACGCCCAGTACCTCGGCCACCGCGCGATGCAGCAACGGCAGCCCGATGCCCGAGAGCAGCCGCTCGGCCGAGACGTGCCCACATGCGCGGCGCGCCACGGCGATGACGGCGCTGTCGAAGTCGTCGCCGGCGGCCAGCGTCGCATGGCCGCCCTCGCCCGGCACGGCCACCCAGCGCCCGCCCGAAGCGCCGCCCGAAAGCCGGCTCGAGTGCACGAGCCCGGCCACGCCGAGCCCGGTGCCCGGCCCGATGACGGCGCGCGCGCCCGCCGCGGCCGGCGCCACGGTGCCGACGACGCGCAGTTGTTCACCCTGCAGCGCGGGCAGCGCGAGCGCCAGCGCCTCGAAATCGTTGAGCAGCTCCAGCCGCTCGAGCGCCAGCGCGTGCTGCGTCTCGTGGCGCGAGAAGCTCCAGGCGCTGTTGGTGAACGAGATCCGGTCGCCCTCGACGGCGGTGGCCACGGCGAAGGCGGCCGCGCGCGGCGGCTCGTAGGCGCTGCCCAGCTCGCCGGCCAGGGCGCCGAGGTACACGCGCGCCGCCGCGGCGGCGTCGGCGTGATCGGCACTGTGCAGCGTGCGCACATGGCCGGCCGGCGCACCAGGCGCGGCCACCCACCCGAAGCGGGCGTTGGTGCCGCCGATGTCCGCCACCAGCCACGGGCAGGGGGGCGCGGCCGCGGTCATCGGCGCGCCACCGCCGCCTTGGCTCGGCGACGAAGGAAACTCGATCGGACCACGGTGCAGCGCCCCTCCCGCCAGCGTTCAAGACCGCAAGGCTACACGCAAGCCGCACGCTTCGGGCGCTGGGCACAGGGCCCCCGGGCACAGGTCCAGGCCGCAGGCCGCAGGCACAGGGCACAGGGCACAGGGCGCCTCGGCCACGACCCCTGTCATATGATGCGCCATCATGGTGGAGCAGCGCATCACGCAGCACTTCTTCGAGAGCGCGGACCTCAAGTACCAGTCTGCCGAAGTGCTGGCGCGCCCGATCGCCGAAGCCGCCGGCGCGCTGCTCGGCGCCATCACGGGTGGCGGCAAGGTGATGGTGTTCGGCAGCGGCCACGCGCGGCTGCTCGCGCCGTACCTGGCGCAACTGCTGGTCGGGCGCTTCGAGCGCGAGCGCCCGCCGCTGGCGGCGTTCGCGCTCGCTGCCACCGCCGTGCAGGCGGCACCGCAGGTGCGCGCGCTCGGCCTGCCCGGTGACGTGCTGCTGCTGATGGACAACGGCGAAGGCGAAAGCGCCGCCGTCATCGCCGCCGCGCGCGGCAAGGACATGACGCTGGTCGTGCTCGCCGGGCGCGGCGCCAACGAGCTGCGCGAACTGCTCGCCGAGAGCGACGTGCTGGTCGCCGTGCCGCACGAGCGGGCGGCGCGCGTGGCCGAGGCGCACATGCTGGTGCTGCATTGCCTGTGCGACGCGATCGACTTTCATCTCATGGGAGACCTCGAACCGTGAAACGATCCCTGTTCCTGCGCCGCGCGCCCCGCGGGCACGTGCGCGCCGGCCTGCTGCTGCTGGCCACGGCGCTGCTGCTGTCGGGCTGCGAGGTGCTGCTGCTGGGCGGCGCCGTCGTGGGCACCGGGCTCGTCGCCACCGACCGCCGCACCACCGGCACGCAGCTCGAGGACGAGACGATCGCGCTCAAGGCCCAGAGCCGGGCGCGCACGCAGGCCCCGCTGGGCCGCATCGACGTCACGAGCTACAACCGGGTCGCGCTCATCACCGGCGAAGTGCCGGCCGAGGCCGACAAGGCGGCCGTCGAGAAGGTGGTGGCCGGCGTCGAGAACGTGCGCGGCGTCGTCAACGAACTGGCAGTGGGCGAGAACGCCTCGCTCGCACAGCGCTCGGCCGACTCGGTGATCACCGGCAAGGTCAAGGCCAGCTTCGTCGATGCCAAGGACCTGCAGGCGAACGCGTTTCGCGTCGTCACCGAGCGCGGCATCGTCTACCTGATGGGTCGCGTCACCGAGCGCGAGGCCAACCGCGCGGCCGAAGTGGCGCGCGGCGTGGCGGGTGTCAAGCGCGTCGTCAAGGTGTTCGACATCCTGAGCGAGGAGGAACTGGCGCGCCTCGGCCAGGCACCGGCCGCCCCGCCCGCCGGCACGGCCAGCGCCGCGCGCTGAGAACCCGTGAACGAACCCCTCGCGCCCGCTCGACGCGCCCCGACGCCCGCGCTCGGCGTTGCAAATGCTCGCCATGTCGCGCGATATGGCTGCGCTTTGCGCCTCGAGCGGGGTCGTCAGGGCGCACCGCTCGGGCGCGACCGATTGATTCACTGGTTCTGAGCGGCGCGCCACGCCACGCGCGGCGTGGCCTGCGCAGCCCGGCACGGACGCACGGACCTGCGAAGATGCGCCAGCGCCCGCTCATCGTGCGCCTGTGCAACTGGATCGGCGATGTCGTGCTCGGCCTGCCCGCGCTCGAGCTGCTCGAGGCTCAGGGCTACACGCCGGTGCTGTACGGCAAGCGCTGGGCGGCGACGCTGCTCGGCGGCTATCCGTGGGCCGTGCACGCGCGCAGCGCCACGCTCGCGCAGCGCGTGCACGAGTTGCGGGCACTCGGCGCGCAGTGCCGCACGCGCGACGCCGGCTTCGCGCGCCGAGTGAATGCGCTGGTGATGCCGAACTCGTTTTCCAGCGCGCTCGAGATGCGGCTGGCCGGGCTGCGCGTGGCCGGTTACGCGCGCGACGGCCGCGGCCTGCTGCTGGCGCGACGCGTCGCCGCGCCGCCTGCACGGCACGAGCTCGAACGCATGCTGGCGCTGGCCGCCGCCTTGAGCGGCGTGCCCGCGCAGCCGCCGCCCGAGATCGGGTTTCGCATCGCCGCCGCCGCCCGGGCGCGCGCCGCCGAGATCGTGCGGCAGCACGGCTGGCAGCGCGGCTACGTCTGCCTCGTGCCCTTCGCCACCGGCAGGGTCAACGGCCGCGACAAGCGCTGGCCGGGGTTCGCCGCGCTCGCCCACAGGCTCGCGGCCGCCGGCCACACGCTCGTGCTCTGCCCGGGCCCGGGCGCCGAACTGGCCGAGGCGCGCAGCCGCTACACGCAGGCCGAGGTGATCGAGGACCTGCCGCTCGACGCCTACGCCGCGCTGCTGCGCGGCGCCCGCCTCGTGGTCGCCAACGACACCGGACCGGGGCATCTCGCCGCGGCCGTCGGCGCGCCGCTGCTGAGCGTGCTCGGGCCGACGACGATCGAGCAGCACCGCGCCTGGGGCCCGAACGTGCGCCTGCTGCATGCGCCGCCGGGCTGGCCCGGGGTCGACCAGGTGCTGGCGGCGGCCGAAGAGCGGCTGGCCGCGCCGGCGTGCGAGGCCGCCCCGGGTACGGCGTGACGCGCCCGCCGGCGCACGCGACCGGCCCCGCGCCCATGCGCACCGGGAGACCGCGACGCCCTGGCGCAGGCGCCGCTGCGGGGCGCGCGCCGTGCGGCGCACGACGCGCCGGATGTACGGTGCGCTGCGCGCCCGGGCCTCAGAACCTGTGAATGAACCGGCGCGCCCGAGCGGCGCGACAGGACGACCCCGCTCGAGGCGCAAAGCGCAGCCCTATCGCGCGACAGGGCGAGCCTTTGCAGCGCCGAGCGGGGGCGTCAGGGCGCGTCGAGCGGGCGTGAGTGGTTCGTTCACAGCTTCTCAGCGTCGCGCCGCCGCCGACAGGCGCACGACCTGCGTGCGGATGTACCAGTCGGTCAAGGCCACCCGGGCCGCCGCGCGCCGCGCCTGCGCGAGCACGGCGGCCGCCGGCGCCACGCCCTGCGGCTGGATGCGATGGGCGTCGACCCACGGGTGCAGCAGCGGCGCGTCCAGGGGAAACAGCACTCCGGCCGGCGTGTAGACGCGCTCGAGCTGCGCGACGGCCGCGTCGTCGCCCGCAGGCGGCTGCCACAGATTGCGCCCGCCGGCGAAGTAGCGCGCCCCCGGCAGCGCCAGCGAAACCAGCGTGGGGACGAGGTCGGCGTGGCTGCAGTAGGCCAGCGCGTCGGGCGCGCCGGACGCGGGGGAATAGGCGTCGGGCACGCGCAGGAACGCGAAGACGCGATCGACATCGGGAAACTCGGCCGGCAGGTCGTAGCGGTAGTGCGAGCGCAGGTTGTGGTCGCCGGCCGCAGCGACGATCGTGCGCTCGCCCGCCGGCGAATGCCGCAACGCATTCAGGAAGCCGCCGAAGGCATCGGCCTGGTACTGATAAGTCAGCAGCGTGCGGCGCAATTCGGCCTGGTCGAGCTGCGCGCGCGGCCCCAGCGCCGCGGGGTTCACCGGCAGCTGCGGATGCGGCGTGTCCAGCGTGAAGGGCGGATGATTCGTGGTCGTCAGCAAGACGAGGAAGAGCCGCTCGCCGCGCGCGTCGGCCTCCTGCAGCAGGGCCTGCGCGAGCCTGAACAGATAGGCGTCGTACACGCCCCAGTCGGTGGCGCCCGCCTCGGGAAAGCGCTCGCGGATCGCGCGCGCGTCGAACACGCGATCGAACCCCTGATGCATCAGTGCAGTGCCGACGTTGCGCCAGTCGCTGCCGCCCCCGTACAGGAACACGGTGCGGTAGCCCGCGCGCAGGAACGGCAACGCCGCGGCGCTCTCGAAGCGCAGCGTCGCGTTGCGCCCGGTCGTCAGCGGCGTCACCGGCGAGCCCAGCAGCAGGATCTCGAGCTCCGAATGCGTGCCGTTCTGCCCGGCGACGAAGTTGCGCAGGCGCACGCCATGGCCGAGCTCCTCGCGCAGCCGACCGAGCAGGTCGTTGCCGGGCCCGTCGGTGCCGAGCAGATCGGCGCCGAACGACTCGAGCAAGGCCAGCACGACGTGCGGCGAGCGCGCGAGCGTGCGCGTGGGCCCGGGCACCTCGGCGTAGAGGCTGCGTTCGATCTGCGCGGCGTCGGTGCCGGCCAGGCCCGCCGCCCGCGCCGCGTCGGCCAGATCGCGAAAGCCCAGCCGATGCACGCCCGCCAGCACGTCGCTGCCGATGTCCACCTGTTCGGCACGCATGCGCGCGGCGCGGTACAGCGTGAAGACCGTGTTCGGCGCCAGCGCGTTGACGAACGGATCGGCCGACACCGTGACATCGCGGCGCACGAGCGGAAAGGTGCCGACGCCGCCGCGCGCCGCCGCGAGCAGCAGCACGAACTGCAGTGCCGCCAGCACGAGCGCGAGCGCGCGGCTGCGCGAGCGCGGCCAGTGCGCGTCGAGCCGGGCGGCCAGCCGCGGCAGGCCGAGCGCCAGCAACACGACGCAGACGGCCCACGCGAGCGCACCCCGCACGAGCGGATAGTCGTGCCAGACGGTCTTCAGGACGGCGGCGGTGTCGTCCTCGAACAGCCCGAAGACGATCGGGTCGAACCGCGTCTTGTAGAAGGCGTAGTAGTAGTGCTCGCAGCCGGCCAGCAGGACGAGCGCCGACAGGAGCGCGACCGCGAGCCATTCGGCCCAGCGCGCGGCGGCCGCCCGCCGGCCCAGGACCCACGGCAGCAGGCACGCCACGCCCACCAGCAGGGCCAGCGTGGCGCCGGCGGCGAGGTCGTAGCGCACGCCCCACCACAGCAGCATCGGCGGCAGGCCGCCGGGGCGCTGCGCGCCGGCGTAATCGAGCCACAGGCCGAGCCGTGCCAGGGCGCCGACGGCGAGAACGCCGGCGACCAGCAGCCACAGTCGCGGCAACAGCCTGGGTGCGGCTGCCTGGGGGTGACGGGAAACAGTCATCGCGAAGACGAGCCGCCGATTGTCTGCGCAGGATTCGACCGCTTCGGCGGGATGCATCGAGCCTGCGGCGCAACGGACCGCGGGCACGGGCGCACGGCGCCTGGCGGGCGCTCTTGCGCGCGGTCGCGGGGGGGTCTGCGCGCCTGCAGCGCGCGGTCGCGGGCGTTCTGCGCTCTCTTGCGCGCGGTCGCGGGGGGTCGGCGCCCTTGCGGCGCGCAGTGAAGCCAGCAGGCAGCCGGAGCACCCCCGCAATGCACAATGCGACCGATGGACGGCGAAGTGCCTGGTGTCCTCCTCGGCCGTCTCCGATGCGGCCCGGCCGGCGTGCACGACGGACCCGATGTCGGGCCACTGCGCTCGGCGGCGCAGCCGATGCACGCCTTCGCGGCGCCGCACGGCGCCTCGAGCAAGCCATGGCCGAGACGCTGCACCTGATCGAGCCGACGCTCGCCGAGGAGGTCGGCCACTGTCATGCGCTGGTGCTGGCGCTGGCACAGGCTGCACCGCCGGGCTGCGACGTGCAGATCTGGGCCGCGCGCGCGTTCGGCTCCGCGTGGAGCGGCCCCGGCCGGCTGCATGCGCATTTCGGCCGCCGCCGCCGGCGTCTGCAGGCTTTTGCGCTCTACCGCAGGCTGCTGCGCGAGCCGGGTCGGCTGCTGATCACGACCGCGGGCACCACCGACTTGCTGCTCGCGGCCTGGGCGGCACCGGGCCGGCTCGAACCCGGCAAGTGCCACGCCTTCGTTCACTGGCTCAACGCGCGCGAGTCCAAGCGCAGGCTGCTCGAGCGCGTGGCGCGCAGACAGCCGCATCTGCGGATCCTCGCGCCCACCGACGGCGTGGTGCGGTTCTTTCGCGACTGCGGCTTCGACGCCGCCGCCGTGCCCTATCCGCTCGCAACCGACCCGCCCCCCGCGACGGCGCAGGCGAGCGGCTTTCGGCACCTGCTGGTCGCCGGCGGCGCCCGGCTCGACAAGGGGTTCGACTGCATCGTCGGACTGGCGGAGCTGATGGTGCAGCGCGGCCTGGACTGGCCGCTCACGGTGCAGATCTCGCGCGAGCAGCGCCACCACGACGACGACGCGCTGACGCGATGGATCGAGCGCCTGCGCGCCTGCGCGCTGCCGCGCCTGACGCTGCGCGAGGACACCCTCACGCCGGCCGGCTACCGGCAGCTGTTCCCCGGCGCCGTGGTGCTGCAGCCGTATCGGCCCGACCTGTTCGCCGATCGTGTGAGTGGCGTGACGCTGGATGCGCTGGCCGCCGGTGCGCCGGTGATCGCGAGCGCGCACACCTGGATGGCGCGGCTGGTGCAGCGCTTCGACGCCGGGGTGGTGTTGGCCGAACGCACGCCGCACGCGCTCGTCGCCGCCATCGAGCGGGTCCTGGCCGCACACGCTGCGTACGCGCAGCGCGCGCTGCAGGCGGGCGCACACGTGCGCGCCGCCCATTCGGCGCGACCGCTGCTCGCGCAGGTGCTGGGCCGTGCCGGGCACTCGGACACGCCGGGGCCGTCGTGAGCGCCGTGAACGCCGTGCACGCCGCGCCGAGACTGTCGGTGATCGTCATCACCCGCAACGAGGAGCCGCGCCTGCGCGCCTGCCTCGAATCGCTGGCCTTCGCCGACGAGTGCATCGTCGTCGACTGCGGCAGCAGCGACGGCACGGTCGCGCTGGCGCAGCGCCTGGGCGCGCGCGTGATCGTCACGCCCGACTGGCCGGGATTCGGCCGCCAGAAGCAGCGTGCGCTGGACGCCGCATGCGGCGTCTGGGTGTTCAGCATCGACGCCGACGAATGGGTCGACGACGTGCTGGCGCAGGCGATCCGTCGCGTCGTCGAGTCGAGCGTGCCGCTGGGCGAGGGCCCGCAGCAGCCGACGGCCTACGTCGTCGAACGCCTGTCCGCGCTGTGCGGCCGCTGGATGCACCACGGCAGCTGGCAGCCCGACCCCTGCCTGCGCCTGTTTCGCCGCGGCACGGCGCGGTTTTCCGACGATCTCGTGCACGAGCGGCTGATCCACGACGGAGCGCTCGCACGCCTGCCCGGCCGGCTGCTGCACAACAGCCTGCCGCGGCTCGAACAGGCGCTGGACAAGATGAACCGCTACTCGAGCGGCCGCGCGCTCGACCTCGCGGCACGCGGGCGCCGCGGCGGCCTGGGCCGGGCGATCGGGCACGGCCTGTGGGCATTCGTGCGCGGCTACGTCCTGCGGCGCGGCTTCCTCGACGGGCGCCTGGGCTTCGTGCTCGCGCTGCTGGACGCCGAGGCCGCGTACTACCGCTACCTCAAGCGCTGGTTCGATGCCGAGCCGGTGGCGCATCCCTTGCCGGCACCGCGCCGCTCGCGCGGCTGAGCACACCGATGCCGGCCGCCGCAGGCGCGACGCCGCCCCCGCTGGTGCTCGCCAATCACGGCCTGCGGCACTCGGGCGGCATCGAGCGCTATCTGCTCACGCTGGTCGACGCGCTGCACGCGCGCGCGATCCGCCCCACGGTGGTCGCGCGGCGCTTCGAGCGCTCGCTGCCCGAGTACGGTTGGGTCGATCCGGTGGCGGTGCCGACCTTCGGCCTGCCCGCAGCGCTGCGCGACCGCTGGTTCAGCCGCCGGCTGGTCGCGCTCAAGCGCCGGCATGGCTGGTACCCGGTGATCGGGCTCAACCAGACGCGCGCCTCCGACATCGCGATCTGCGGCAGCACCCACCCGGGATGGCTGGCCGCCAGCGGACGCGCACCGGACTGGCGCGACCGCATGGCGAGCGCGCTGGAGCACGATCACTTCAACGGCGCGGCGGTCGTGATCGCGCATTCGCGCCTGATGGCGCGGCAGCTCGTGCAACACCACGGCGTCGCGGCCGATCGCATCGAGGTGCTGCATCCGCCGGTGGACACGCGGCGCTTCCACCCGGTGAGCGCCGAGCAGCGCCGCGCGCTGCGCCGCGCGCTCGGCCTGCCGCCGGATCGCCTGGTGTTCCTGCTCGCCTCCACGGGCCATGCGCGCAAGGGGCTGGACCTGCTGGTGCGCGCGCTGGGCCACAGCACGGAGCCGGTGCTGCTCGTGGTGGCGGGCCGTCCGGTCGAAGTGCGTGCGCCCAACCTGCGCTGGCTGGGCTACCGCAGCGACATCGAGGACGTGTACCGCGCGGTCGACTGCACGGTGATGGCCTCGCGCTTCGAGCCCTTCGGGCTGGTGGGCGTCGAGAGCGTGCTGTGCGGCACGCCGCTCGTCGGCGCGCGCGGCATGGGTTGCCTGGAGGTCATCGGCGGCGACGCGCTGCTGCCCTTCGACGCGGGCGATGCCGCGAGCCTCGACGCCGCCATCGCGCAGGCGCTGGGGCGCTGGCGCGCTGGCCGGCTCGCGCTGGCCGACCCCCGCGCGGCGCTGCGCTACGACCCTTCGGTGGACGCGCACCTGGACGCGCTGCTCGGATGGGTGGCGCGGCTGCGCGCGAGCGCTGCGCTACCATGACCGGCCCACATCGTCACCGCCCGCGCCGCCGGCACGGGCCCGCAGCACATGGCCCACCCGCAGCAGGCCGAGTACTTCGGCAGCGTCCGCGACGCCTATCCCGGCTTCTTTCGCGGCGTGCGCGTGCTGGAGGTCGGTTCGCTGGACATCAACGGCTCGCTGCGGCCGCTCTTCGAGGGCTGCGAGTACACCGGCGCCGATCTGCAACTCGGCCCCGGTGTGGACCTGGCCTGCCCGGGCCAGTTGCTCGAGTTCCCGAGCGGGCATTTCGACACCGTGGTCTCGGCCGAGTGCCTCGAACACAACCCGTTCTGGCGCGAGACGCTGGCCAACATGCTGCGCATGACGCGCCCCGGCGGCCTGGTGCTGGTGAGCTGCGCGACCACCGGTCGCAAGGAGCACGGCACCACGCGCACCAATCCCGACGCCTCGCCCTTCACCGTGGCGGCGCGCTGGGACTACTACCGCAACCTGCGCGCCCGTGACGTCGAGCGCGGCGTGCACCTGCCCGGCTGGCTCGCCGACTGGCGCTTCTGGACCAACTACGTGAGCCGCGACCTGTACTTCGCGGGCCTGCGCCACGGTGGCGAGGCCGCCCTCGATGCGACGCTGCTGGCCGCGCTCGATCGCCGCTACGCGCTGGGCGCCAGCGCCAAGTCGCTGCGCCGCGGCGTCAAGAGCAGGCTGATCGGCGATCTGCTGTCGCACGGCTGAGGCGCGCTGCCGGTGTCGAGCCTCGTCGGCCCCGGCTGCGAACTCGGGTTGCGCACCGAGGAGGGCAGCCCGGTGGGGGTCGAGTCCGTGGCGCGACGCCCGCCGGCATGAGCGGCGATGCGCGCGCCGCCGCATCGGCCGCCGACGCGGCGCGGCCATGGGTCTCGATGCTGCTCATCGCCTACCGCCAGGCCGGCACGGTCGGCGCGGCGGTGGCCGGCGCGCTCGCGCAGACCTATTCGCCGCTCGAGATCGTCGTCTCCGACGATGCGTCGGGCGACGGCACCTGGGACGCGATCGAGGCGGCGCTGGCCGGCTATGCCGGGCCGCACCGCATCGTGCGCAACCGCAATGCGCGCAACCTCGGCATCGGCGCGCACCTGTCGAAGCTGGCGGCGATGGCGCGCGGCGAACTGCTCTTCGTCACCGCCGGCGACGACGTCTCGCACCCCGAGCGCTGCGAGCGCACCGTGCAGGCCTGGCTCGCCCACGGGCGCCGCCCCGACCTGATCGCCTGCCCGCTGCTGGACATCGACGCCGCCGGCGCGCAGCAGGGCCTGCTGCAGCCCAGCGACCTGGGCGCGTACCGCGGTGCCGACGACTGGATTGCCCGGCCGCCCCATGTCATCGGTGCCGGTCAGGCGTGGACGCGCCGGCTCGTCGAACGCTTCGGGCCGCTGCCCGAGGGCACCATCGCCGAGGATCTGGTGATGGTGTTTCGTGCCATCGTGAGCGGCGGCGCGATCACGCTGGCCGAGCCGCTGGTGGCCTACCGGCGCGGCGGGCTGTCGCGCCGGCGCCGTGCGCTGCGCGCCGCCGACGTGCGGCGCAAGCTGCTGGCCAACGCACGCCATTCGCTGGTCGAGCTGCCCTGCCTGCTGCGCGACGCCGAGCTCGCCGGCGTGCGCAACGAGGTCGCGCCCGCGCTCGAACGCCAGCTCGCACGCGAGCGGCACATCGCGGCGCAGTTCGACGCCGCGGCCACGCCACGTGCGCGGCTGCGCCGACTGCTCCGCGACCGCGCGGTGCCGGCCGCGACGCGCCTGCGCGTCTTCGCCTACGCCGCGCTGCCCTGGCTGCTGGCACCCTGGTTCGCGCTCAAGCGCCTTGCGCTCGGGCGACGCGCGCAGGCCCGAGCGTCGGAGAACCTGTGAAACCACTCACGCCCGCTCGACGCGCCCTGACGGGCGCGACCGATTCGTTCGCAGGTTCCGAGGCCGCGGCTACGCCGTCAGCCGCCGGATCAGGCTCGACGTGTCGTCGCGCCCGCCGCCGGCGGCCTGCAGCTCGGCGTAGAACTGGTCGACGAGCGCCGTCACCGGCAACTGCGCGCCGTTGCGCCGCGCCTCGTCGAGCACGAGGCCGAGGTCCTTGCGCATCCAGTCGACGGCAAAGCCGAAGTCGAACCGGCCTTCGAGCATCGTGGGCCCGCGCTGCTCGAGCTGCCAGCTCTGCGCCGCGCCCTGGGCGATGACGTCGAGCACGAGCGGCATGTCCAGCCCGGCGCGGCGGCCGAAGGCCAGCGCCTCGGCCAGGCCCTGCAGCAGGCCGGCGATGCAGGTCTGGTTCACCATCTTGGCGAGTTGCCCGGCGCCGCTGGCACCGATGCGCGTCACCGCGCGTGCGTAGTTCATGGCCAGCGGCTTCATGGCGTCGAAGGGCGCGGCGTCGCCGCCGCACATCACGGTAAGCGCACCGTTGACGGCGCCCGCCTGGCCGCCCGAGACCGGTGCGTCGACGAAGTGCAGGCCGCGCTCGCGCGCCGCGGCGTGCAGCTCGCGCGCCAGCGCCGCCGACGCGGTGGTGTGGTCGACGAAGATCGCGCCGGCCGCCATGCCGGCGTAGGCGCCCTCGGGCCCGAGCACCACGCTGCGCGCGTCGTCGTCGTTGCCGACGCAGGCGAACACGACCTCGGCGCCGGCCGCGGCGGCGCGCGGCGTGGCCGCGCCGGCGCCCCCGTGTTCGCCCACCCAGGCTGCGGCCCTGGCCGCGCTGCGGTTGTAGACCGTGACGGCGTGGCCGGCGCGCGCCAGATGGCCGGCCATCGGGTGGCCCATCACGCCCAGGCCGAGGAAGGCGACGCGGCGCGCGGGAGCGCTTTCGTAGCTGCGGGGGCTGTTCATCGCCGGCATGGTGCCACGGTGCAGGCGCGCCGGCCGCGTGCAGCCGCGCATCCAGCAGCGCAAGACGGCGGCTCGGGAGGGCAGCGCGAGCGCGCTGCCCGCCTGCCCCTCGGACGCTCAGACGATCTTCATCGCCTCGGTGCCCGCCGCCAGGTCGGGGTTGCGCGCGCGCGCGCTCTGCAGCTTGATCGTCAGGCGCAGGTCGTTCACCGAGTCGGCGTTGCGCAGCGCATCCTCGTAGCTGATCAGGCGCTGCTCGTACAGATCGAACAGCGCCTGGTCGAAGGTCTGCATGCCGAGCTCGCGGCTGCGCTTCATCAAGTCCTTGATCTCGGCGACCTCGCCCTTGAAGATGAGGTCGCCCACGAGCGGCGTGTTGAGCATGATCTCGACCGCCGCGATGCGCCCGCGACCCTGTTCGCGCGGCATCAGGCGCTGGCTGACCAGCGCCTTCAGGTTGAGCGAGAGGTCCATCAGCAGTTGCTGGCGCCGCTCTTCGGGGAAGAAGTTGATGATGCGGTCCAGCGCCTGGTTGGCGCTGTTGGCGTGCAGCGTGGCCATGCACAGGTGGCCGGTCTCGGCGAAGGCGACGGCGTTCTCCATCGTCTCGCGGTCGCGGATCTCGCCCATCAGGATCACGTCGGGCGCCTGGCGCAGCGTGTTCTTGAGCGCGATCTCCCAGCCGTCGGTGTCGATGCCGATCTCGCGCTGCGTGACGATGCAGTTCTTGTGCGGGTGCACGAACTCGACCGGATCCTCGACCGTGATGATGTGGCCGAAGCTGTGCTCGTTGCGCCAGTCGACCATCGCCGCCAGCGACGTGGTCTTGCCCGAGCCGGTGGCGCCGACGAAGATGACCAGGCCGCGCTTGGTCATCGCCACGTCCTCGAGGATCTTCGGCAGCCCGAGGCCCTTGATCGTCGGCAGCGTCTGCGGGATGGTGCGGAACACGAGCCCGACATGGCCCTGCTGCATGAAGGCGTTGACGCGAAAACGGCCCACGCCCTGCGGGCTGACGGCGAAGTTGCACTCCTTGGTGCGCTCGAACTCGGCCGCCTGCTTGTCGTTCATCACCGCGCGCGCCAGCGCCACCGTGTGCAGACCCGTGAGCGGCTGCGGGCTCACCTTGGTGATCTTGCCGTCGACCTTGATCGCCGGCGGGAAGTCGGCGGTGAGGAACAGATCCGAGCCGTTGCGCGAGACGAGCAGGCGCAGCAGGTCGTTGACGAACTTGGAGGCCTGGTCGCGTTCCATCGTGCGGGTCCCTCGCTCGGTCAGCCGGGGAAGTTTTCGGGGATCTTGGCCTTGGCGCGCGCCTCGGCCGGACTGACCACGTTGCGGCGCACGAGGTCGGCCAGGTTCTGGTCGAGCGTCTGCATGCCCAGGCTCTGCCCGGTCTGGATGCTCGAGTACATCTGCGCGATCTTGTTCTCGCGGATCAGGTTCTTGATCGCGCTCGTGCCGATCATGATCTCGTGCGCGGCGACGCGCCCCGAGCCGTCCTTCAGCTTGCACAGCGTCTGCGAGATCACCGCCACCAGCGACTCGGAGAGCATGGCGCGCACCATCTCCTTCTCGGCCGCAGGAAAGACGTCGACCACGCGGTCGACGGTCTTGGCCGCGCTCGACGTGTGCAGTGTGCCGAACACGAGGTGGCCGGTCTCGGCAGCGGTGAGCGCGAGGCGGATGGTCTCGAGGTCGCGCATCTCGCCCACCAGGATCGCGTCGGGGTCCTCGCGCAGCGCCGAGCGCAGCGCGTTCGAGAAGCTCAGCGTGTGCGGCCCGACCTCACGCTGGTTGATGAGGCACTTCTTGCTCTCGTGCACGAACTCGATCGGGTCTTCCACCGTCAGCACGTGGCCGTACTCGCTCTCGTTGAGGTGGTTGACCATCGCCGCCAGCGTCGTGCTCTTGCCGCTGCCGGTGGGGCCGGTGACGAGCACCAGCCCGCGCGGCTTGAGCGCGAGCTCGGCGAACACCTTGGGCGTGCCGAGCTGCTCGAGCGTGAGGATCTTGCTCGGGATCGTGCGGAACACGGCGCCCGCGCCGCGGTTCTGGTTGAACGCGTTGACGCGAAAGCGCGCCAGCCCCTGGATCTCGAAGCTGAAGTCGCACTCGAGCGTGTCCTCGTAGTGCTTGCGCTGCGCGTCGTTCATGATGTCGTACACCATGGCGTGGACCGTCTTGTGGTCCAGCGCTTCGACGTTGATGCGCCGCACGTCGCCGTGCACCCGGATCATCGGCGGCAATCCGGCCGACAGGTGCAGGTCGGAGGCCTTGTTCTTGACCGAGAAGGCCAGCAGTTGGGTGATGTCCATGCGGATCCGGTGTGATGCGCCGCGGCCGCATCGCGGCGAACCGCCCGGAAGACCCGGCGAGAGCCCTCCGGACCACAGCGCGGCAGCCGCGCGCTGCCTCGCGCCCCGATTAAGCTCGGGGCATTATGGGCAGCATCGGAAGCAACCTGCAAGAAGTGAAGCGGCGCCTCGCCGCGGCCTGCGTCGAGGCGGGCCGCGACGCCAACATCTTCACGCGCGTGCCCGCCGCCGCGGCCGCCGCGCACGGCGTCACGCTGCTCGCGGTGAGCAAGACCTTCTATGCCGATGCGGTGCGCGAGGCGCACGCGGTGGGCCAGCAGGCCTTCGGCGAGAGCCACGTGCAGGAGGCGCTGGGCAAGATCGAGGCGTTGTCCGACCTGCGCGCGACGCTCGAGTGGCATCTGATCGGGCCGCTGCAGAGCAACAAGACGCGGCCCGTCGCCGAGCACTTCGCCTGGGTGCATACGGTCGACCGCCTCAGGATCGCCCAGCGCCTGGCCGAGCAGCGCCCGGCACGCCTGCCACCGCTGCAGCTGTGCCTGCAGGTCAACGTCAGCGGCGAGGCGAGCAAGAGCGGCGTCGCGCCGGCCGAACTGCCGGCGCTGGCGCGCGCGGTCGCCGCGCTGCCCGCGGCGCGCGTGCGACTGCGCGGCCTGATGGCGATTCCGGCACCGGCCGCGGATCGCGACGCGCAGCGCGCGCCGCACCGCGAGCTCGCCGCGCTGCTGGCGGCACTGCGCCGCGACGGACTGGCGCTGGACACGCTGTCGATGGGCATGAGCGACGACCTCGAGGCCGCGGTGCTCGAAGGCGCCACCATCGTGCGCGTGGGCAGCGCGATCTTCGGCCGCCGGCCGCGCGCCTGAGAACATCGCCGCCCCGGCGCCGGGACGGCCGCGCCGCGCAGCCGCGTCAGTTCAGGTACATGCCCAGATAGCGCCGGCCGCGGCTCACCGCCTCGGCGTCGGGGCAGATCGCGAACCACTCGACGAGTTTCTGGCGTGCCGCCTCGCGCTGCTCGCCCTTGTCGCGCAGCACGACCTCGAGCAGCTGCTCGAAGGCGGCGTCGAAGTCGCCGTCGTGCGCGAGCAGCGCCGCCAGGCCGAAGCGGGCCTCGAAATCCTTCGCGTTGGCGCCGATGCGCGCGCGCAGCTGCACCGGGTCGCCGGCCGGCTTGTGGCGTGCCATCTCGATGCGCTTTTCGAGCGCCGCGTGGCGCTCGGCACGCGCCTCGGGCGCCACGCGGGCGAGCAGTTCGGCGGCGGTATCGAGTTCGCCGCGCGCGATCTGGCGCTCGGCCAGGTCGAGCCGCGTCTCGGCGTGCGCGGGGTCGATGGCCAGCGCCTCTTGCAGCAGTTGCTCGGCCTCGTCGGCGTGCCCTTCGGCGAGCGCGGCGGCGGCGGCCTGGCGCAGCTCGTCCAGCGGCGAGGCCTGCGGCGCGAACTGGTCCAGGTGCTTGTCGAGAAACTGGCGGATCTGCCCCTCGGGCAGCGCGCCGACGAACTGGTCCACCGGGCGCCCGCCGGCGAACAGCACGACGAGCGGGATGCTGCGGATGCGCAGCGCGGCCGACAGGTTGGGCGCCTCGTCGGTGTTGATCTTGGCCAGGACGAAGCGCCCGCCGTAGGCTTGGGCCAGCCGCTCGAGGATGGGGCCGAGCGAGCGGCACGGCCCGCACCACGGCGCCCAGCAGTCGAGCAGCACCGGCACGTCGAGCGAGCGCTCGAGCACCTGCTGCTCGAAGTCGGCCTCGCTCACGTCGATCACGAGTGCGGCGGGCGCGCCGGGGCCGGCCGCTGCGGCTGCGGGGCCGGCCGCGACCGTGGTGGCCGGCGTCGCGGTCGCCGTAGAGGTGGCCGCGGCGTACGGGTCGTGCGCGGCAAAGGGATTGCGGGGTGAGGTACTCATGCGCCGATTCTCGCCCGACTCGTGCGGGGGTGCACCGGCGCGGGCAGCGCCCCGGGCACACCGGCGCGGGCAGCGCCGCGCGTGCACGTCGATACACTGCCGGCATGGACGGCTCGACGATCGCACCGATCGCCTTCATCGGCGGCGGCAACATGGCTTCGGCCTTGATCGGCGGGCTGCGGCGCGCCGGACGGGCGGCGGGCGACATCGTCGTCGTCGAGCCGTCGCCGGCGCAGCGCGAGCGGCTCGCGCGCGAGTTCGGCATCCAGGCGCAGCCGTCGGCCGATGCGCGACTGGCCGCGGCCGTGATGGTCGTGTGGGCGGTCAAGCCGCAAAGCTTCGCCGATGCGGCGTCGCCATGCGCCAGCCACGTCGCACGGGCGCTCCAGGTCTCGGTGATGGCCGGCGTGCGCAGCGAGAACATCGCCGGCGCGCTGCAGCTCGATGCGCGTGCGGCGCGCATCGTGCGCGCGATGCCCAACACGCCGGCGCTGATCGGGCGCGGCATCGCCGGCCTGCATGCGGGGCCCACCGTGTCGGACAGCGAGCGCCGCGCCGTCGAGGCGTTGTTCGCGCCCACCGGCTCGGCGCTGTGGGTGAGCGGCGAAGCCGATCTGGACGCGGTGACGGCACTGTCGGGCTCGGGCCCGGCCTACGTCTTCTACTTCATCGAGGCCATGGTGCAGGCGGGCACCGAGATGGGCCTCGCGGCCGGGCAGTCGCGCCGGCTCGCGCAGGAGACCTTCGCCGGCGCCGCGGCGCTGGCCATGCAGTCGGACGAGACGCCCGCGCAGCTGCGCGAGCGCGTCACGTCCAAGGGCGGAACGACGCACGCCGCGATCACCTCGCTCGAGGGCGACGGCGTCAAGGCGGCCTTCGTTCGCGCGCTGCACGCGGCGCGGCGGCGCGCCGAGGAACTCGGCCGCTGAAGCCGGCGGCCGCGCCGGCGCGGCGCGCGGACGCTGCGGCAGGGCCGCGCTCAGCGCAGCGCCAGGTCGAGCGCGGTGCCGGCGAAGACCGCGAAGCCCACCCAGTGGTTGAGGCGAAAGGCCTTGAAGCAGCCTTCGCGCGTGCGCCTGCGGATGAGGGTGTAGTGCCACAGCGCCTGCGCGGCCGCGGCGCCGATGCCGAGCAGGAACCAGCCGCCCAGGCCCGACAGCCGGCCCAGCAGCGCCCAGCTCGCCAGGTGCACGGCGTAGAAGAGCATCACCGCAGCGACATCGTGGCGCCCCAGCGTGATGGCGCTGGTGCGCATGCCGATCTTCAGGTCGTCGTCGCGGTCGACCATCGCGTACTCGGTGTCGTAGGCCAGGACCCAGAACAGGTTGCTCGCCAGCAGCGCCGCCGCCACAGGCGGCACCGAGGCCAGCGTCCACTCACGCCCGCCCAGCGCCGCCGCGAACGCCATCGGGATGCCGAAGCTGAACGCGATGCCGAGCACCGCCTGCGGCATCGACACCCAGCGCTTGGCCCAGGGGTACAGCAGGGTCACCGCCAGCCCCACGAAGGACAGCACGATGGCGGGCGGATTGGTCGTCAGCACGAGCGCGAAGGCGAGCAGCGACAGCGCCGCGCCGAGCGCGAGCGCCTCGCGCACCGACACCGCACCGCGGGTCACGGGCCGCGCCGCGGTGCGCTTGACGTGGCGGTCGAAGTCGCGGTCGACGACGTCGTTGTAGCAGCAGCCGGCGCTGCGCATGAGGATGGTGCCGAGCACGAACACGGCCAGCAGGTGCCAGCCGGGCCAGCCGTCGGCGGCGATCCACAGCGCGCTCAGCGTCGGCCACAGCAGCAGCAGCCAGCCGGCCGGGCGGTCCCAGCGGACGAGGTCGAAGTACAGCGCCAGGCGCGAACGCGCGCGCTGCGCAACGGCGGCGGTGGTGGTGGAAGT
>WBZT01000966.1_pt2 | contig 18248 bp, 12 predicted proteins | sample 5204241 | NCBI WGS metagenome assembly WBZT01 (sample SAMN12344358, study PRJNA552823) | activated sludge metagenome | biome: Activated sludge suspended growth; feature: Nitrification reactor; material: Wastewater; isolation source: activated sludge from nitrification reactor of wastewater...
GCCAAACAAAGGCATCACAAAAAGGAACTTGAATCGTCTCATGTTTGAACCGCGAAAAGAGTACGTAGTAACCGACTAATTGACCCGGCGAAGCAATTGGCAAATTCGCGTGTGCTGGTTTTGAGCAGTGTGGGCAGGACGCTGGAAATTTGACAACTCTTCCATGCACTTTTACGCGATGTGAAAAGAGCGTCATTCTGTTAAGGCGAAACTGAAGGGCGGGACAACGGTTTGATATATCACTTGTTGCAACCGCTGCCCCGCGATGAGCTAAGAATCAAAGCCTCTCAGTCTGCAAATTTCTCTCTGTGCCTGACCGAGAGCCTTATACGCTTCCGCAAGCTCGAAGTTTACACGCCGAATCTCGGCTGCCGGTTCTTCGACCGGTAGCTGCGAAACAATGGGTTGTGTATTGAGTTCAGTTGTGTCCGGCTTCTTATTTTCAGTCTTCATTGTTACCTTTCTCGTTATATTCGGAGCGGACTGGGCAAAATCGCAAGCGGGCTCAGGGTTGTTTGTGCCGCGTTTCGTTTCACAGTTTCGACATTATTCCGGGGATAAGGATGCCTCCAGTATATTTTCTCACCCATAACGATACGGCTTGGTGAGCGTGAATGAATTCGGCAAGTGCCGCACCTCGCGCACGGCGCCGTCGGCCAGCAACACCTCCACGATGTCGAAGCGGAATTTCACTTCGGGGTTCTTCAACAGCCGCAGATAATCAAGCGCCGTCAGCGAGAGCAGCCGCTTCTTGCGCGCGTCCACCGCGGCGGCGGGGCGCGTCCAATCCTCGGAGGAACGGGTCTTCACTTCCACGAACACGAGGCCATCGTTGTCGCGGAAAATGAGATCAATTTCGCCGCGTTCCGAGCGGAAGTTGGCGGTGAGAAATTTCAGGCCGCGCTTTTGCAGGTGTTGCTTCGCCGCGCGTTCGCCCAGTTCGCCGCGGCGCAGGTGTTCGGGCTTTTCGGTCCGACCGAGGAGCGACTTGATGCGGGCGGCGAGGTTCATCTCAAGGGGAACACTTCAACCACGGACGCACAGGAAGAATGACGAACCGGAGTCTTCGAGCTTCGACATTCTTTTGTCATTCCTCATTGGGGCGGTGTTCAGTTGTGGACGAAACTTCGTTGCATCAAGCCGGGATTTCGGTTGTCGGGGATTGGCGCTCCGTGTTTCTATTCCCGCCAAGCTGACAACTCAACGACAAACTGCCGACGCCAGCCGGGTGGTGGAACGCCTCTGCCCGGTCTGCGGCGGCGGCCAATCAGAATTCCATTGGCAGAAAGGCGGACTGCGCCTCGTGCGCTGCCTGGATTGCAGCATGGTCTTCGTGAACCCGGCGCCCGCCAGCATGGCAAGCGGCGAGTTTTACGACACGGAAGGAGCGGCGTATTACCTCTCACCCGCCAAATTGGAGAGCGATTACGCCGACGTACGGTTTGCACGCGAATTGAAATTGTTCCGCGAATTTTGTCCGCGCGGCGCGGTGCTGGACGTGGGCTGTGGCTCGGGCGGCTTCTTGTTTCAACTCCTACGGCGGTGGCCGGGCGAATATGCCGTCCTCGGCACGGATGCCAGCGGGCCGCCGCTGGATTACGCGGAATCGCGCGGCGTGCCGGTGGTGCGCGGCGATTTTCTGACCCAGGACTTTGACGGGCGGAAGTTCGCCGCCGTCACGTTTTGGGCGGTGGTAGAGCATCTGGCCGAGCCCAACAAATTCCTGACGAAAACGCGGGCGTTGTTGCGCCCCGGCGGAGTCTGCTTCCTGCTGGTGCCCAACCTGCGTTCGCTTGCCCAGCGACTCCTCGGCGTGAAGTATCGCTACGTCTATGCGCAGCACTTGAATTATTTTTCGGCGCGGACGTTGGCGCAACTCACCCAGCAGTGCGGTTTCGAGATCGTCGCGACGCGCGGCACGCATTTCAATCCGGTCGTCCTCTGGCAGGACTGGCGCAGCGGCGGTCGCGAGGTGGCCAATGCGGAACGCGGCGCTTTGCTCCAGCGCACCACAGCGCTGAAACAGAACCCGTGGCTCAAGCCTCTGAAGGCTGGCTACCGCCTGGCCGAACACGCGCTCGCCGCCGGCGGGTGGGCGGACAATCTGGTGCTGGTGGCACGGAGTCCATCCGCCCCAGCCAAAACTTGAAGCGAGCGCCTCAATCCGGCAGCGGCTCGAAGCAGCGTGCCAAGGCCGCGGTGAGTTCCTCCGGAGAGAACGGCTTCGGCAACCGCACGAATTGCGCGGTCTCCGCACTGGTGAAATCAACGAGGTCGAAGCTGTAGCCGCTGGAGAGGATGACTTTCAACTCCGGCTTTGCGGCCCGCAAACCGAGGGCGAGTTGTAGTCCGTTCTCGCCGCGCGGCATCACCATGTCCGTGAAGAGCAGATCAATCTGTCCGCGCTGCTCGCTCCAGACGGCGCGCGCGTCCGGCCCGTCCGCCGCCGTGAACACCCGGTAACCATGATGCCGCATGTAGGCGGCGAAGGCGCGGCGCACGGCGGGATCGTCCTCGACCAGCAGCACCACGCGCGCTCCGGCGGGAGCCGGCGGCCCGGCGGCGCGCGGCGGCGCGGACTCCGTCGGCGGCACGGCGGGCAGCCAAACACGAAACGTTGTGCCCCGGCCCAATTCGCTCTCGACCTCGATCCACCCCTTGTGTTGTTCGACGATGCCGTAGGCGGTGGCGAGCCCTAAACCGGTGCCGCGGCCGACTTCCTTCGTCGTGAAGAACGGCTCGAACAAACGCTCGATCGTCGCCGCATCCATGCCGTGTCCAGAGTCGGAGACGGTCAACCGGGCGAACGCCCCGGGTCTAGCCTCCGGATGCTGGCGGACCGCGGCCACGCCCACCTCCATTTCATCGAGCTCGATGCGCAAATCCCCGCCTTCCGGCATGGCATCGCGCGCATTGAGACACAGGTTCATGAGGACCTGCTCGATCAACGCACGGTCGGCTTCAATCCACGGGCTGCCGCCGCGCGCGGAAAACTCCAGCCGGATGCGCTCCCCGAGCAACGGCGACAGCAGCCGGCAGGAACCGGTGGCCAACTGTCGCAGATCACACGGTTTGATCTGGAGCATGGACTTGCGACCGAAGGCGAGCAACTGCCCGACCAGCAACCCGGCATCGCGCGCCAGGTCCAGCATCAGCCGCACGGACTCATCCGCCTCGGGATCGCGCAACCGCTCCCGCAACAGCCCGAGGTTGAGCGTCATCGCGGCGAGGATGTTGTTGAAGTGATGCGCCACACCGCCAGCCAGGTGCCCGATCCCCTCCATCTTCTGTGCCTGCCGCAACGCGTCCTCGGCCTGCTTCAGCGCGGTGATATCCCGGCCCGTCATGACCGCGCCGGAAATCGTGCCGTCCGGCTCGCGATACGGCGTCAGCTTGACGTGGTGGAAGAAACGGCGGCCACCGCCAAAGTCATTCCACTCCAACACCTCGAACGCCTCGCCCCGCAAACACCGCTCCACCTGCGGCCGGGCCTCCTGCTCGAAACGCTCCTCGCCCAGAATCTCGCGCATCTCGTGGCCCACCATGTCCGTCAACTGCAATTGCCGCGCCTCCAGATAAGCTTGATTGACCAGTTTGTACCGAAAATCAGCTCCGATCAGCGCAATGAGATCGCTGCTCGTGGAAGCCACCCGCTCGAACTGCCGGAGCGTTGCTTCCATGCGCTTCCGTTCGGTGATGTCGCGGGAAACCCCTTGAACATGAGTCACGCGGCGCTCGGCATCCGCGATCAGCGTGGTCACGACCTCCGCACAGACAACGGTCCCATCACGCCGCAGTTCCAGAAGTTCATCAATTTGCGTGCGACAAGATTCGTCCCCAGCCGCAAAACCAGCGAGCCGCCCCGGCATCTTGGCCGCCACCCGTTCACGGGATTCCGGCGCCAAAGCCGCCAGCAGCGGCAAGCGAAGAAATTCCTCGGCCGTATAGCCTCCCCGCCGCTCCACCGACGGGCTCACATAAATGTAGCGATCCTCGGCCAGGCTGTAGAGCCACACCACATCCGCCACGTTCTCGGCCAACAGGCGATAACGAAACTCCCGCTCGCGCAAATCCGCCTCTGCCAGGGCGCTTTCGGTGATGTCCTCAATGATACCGAGCCGGGCCGGATGTTCATGCTGATTGATGATTGACTGGCTGGAGACACGAACCCACCGCACCTGACCATCCGCCCGCCGAATCCGAAACTTGAGTTCCACGGGAACACCTTCGTCGTCACCCCGTCGAACCGTCTCCTCGACCCGCGCCCGGTCTTCCGGCAACGCGCTGTCGAAAAACTGCTCCAGACTCCACGGTGACGCCGCGCCGGGACAGCCAAAGATCGCCGCGTGGCGTTCCGAACGCACGACGGCGCGACTCACCAAATCGCGTTCCCAAACCCCCACCCGCAGCACTTCCAGGGCAAACCGCCAGCGCTCCTCACTGAGCCGCAGTTGCACCTCCATCCGCTGGCGCGGGGTGATGTCACTTAGCATGCCGACGACGCAGGTTTCTCCCTCCAGCTCGACCAGTTCCAACGCCGCCAGCAAATGCACACCCTCACCCGATTTGCGCCGCCCGCTGACTTCCACCGCTTCCACGCGCCGCTGCTCGCGCAATTGCGCCATGACCTTCGGCCGTTCCTCGGGCCGCGACCAAAGACTCAGTTCCAACTCGGTATGCCCGAGTAGTTCGTGCCGGGCATAACCGTAAAGGCGGACGAAAGCTTCGTTGGCGTCAATAATTACTCCGTCGCGGAAGCGGCTGATGGCCACCGCGAGTGGGCTGGCATGAAACACCGTCGAAAAGCGCAACTCGCTTTCCAGCAGAGCGGTTTCGACGCGCCGACGCGCCGACCGCAATTCATGGATATACAGCGCGAGCAACCCACTCCCTCCGAAACCCGCCAACAGCAACCCCCAATTCAATCGGCCTCCGTGCTCCCGGACAAAGCGCTCCTGTGCAAACACCGTGATGCGCCACCGCCGGCTGGCAAATTCAAATTCCTGCTCGGCGCGAAGACTGGTCAGATGCGGCAACGGTTCGTTTCTCGCCGCGGCCGCCATTGCCCGGGAAGACCCTCCCGTGAAGACCAGTTGGTCCGCTTCTGGAGCGCCCAAATCTCGGATCTGAATGACCAAGCCGCGAGGAATCTCCGTTTCCAAAGCCGCTCCCACCACCTCCGCCAGGTGAAAGGCGCCCACGACAAAACCACGCGGCGGTCTCGGGTCCGCCGTCGCCGTTTCAACCAGCTGCGGGTGGGGCAGAACGGGCACAAAAACGAGGAAGCCAGTTTGATTGGAGTTGCCAACGGGCAGCTCGACCCGGGCCGTGATAGCCGCCGCGCCAGTTTGCTGTGCTTGTGCCATCGGGGCGGCGTAGGCCGCTTCCACCCCGAGGTCGCGACCCAGTGCGCGCTCGTTGCCCTTCAGCGGTTCGAGGTACAGCATCGGAAAATACTCCGCGCGCGCCGCAGCTCGGTTCCGTTCGCCATTCGATCCCCGGTCACAGACCTGGAACTCGGGGGACCATTCCAAGCGCGCCGCCGCCTCAAAATCCGCGCGTCCCGCCGCCGTTACGCGCGGCACCCAGGCCAGCAATTGCACGCCGGGGTGTGCCACCAGCGGCGCCGCAAATCGCTGGAACTTCTCGCGCGCCAGCGGATCAGCGACATCACAGAAGCGGGCCAGGTGATCAAGGCTCACCAAGTCTTCATCCACCTCGCGATTGATCAGTTCCATTCGCTGGCTCGCCTCCTGGGCAAACGCGAGGCGGACATTCTCCGCAGTTTGGAGGCCATCCCGCCAGAAAAGCGCGAGGGTCAATGCCACGCCCGCGGCGAGCACGAGCCAATGCAGGCGTGCCCGCCCGGCACGGGACGAGCGCTTATCGGGGAAACGTTGCCGCGGGTGAGAAGTCATTTCGACATGCAATTACGAACCGCGCGCCGCGCCTGAAGGCAGCCTGCCATTGGGCTAAAGGCACGGCCGCCACTTGGCTACCCATTTTTTGACATTTTCTAACCTCGCTACGGAGGCCAATGGGCTAAGTGTCCAGACAACGGCGTACCGCCGTGACCAGTTCATCGGGCAGGCTGGGTTTGGGCAGGAATGTGATGCGCAGGCTGGCCAAATCACATTGTTGGACGAGGTCCGCGCTGTAGCCGCTGTTGATGATCACCTTCAACTCCGGTTTGGCGGCCCGCAGCTTTTCCGTGAGTTGCAGACCGTTGATTCCGCCGGGCATCACCATGTCCGTGAACAGCAGATCAATTCGTTTCCAATGCAGCGCCCAGTAGCTGAGCGCTTCCGGACCGTTGGTGGTTTCGATGACGCGATAACCAAACTGGCGCAGGTAGTTTCCGACGGTCTTCCGCACACTCGGTTCATCCTCGACCAGCAAGATGGTTTCCGTGCCACCGGGTAGTGGCTGGGTGGTGGGTTGCGTTTCGGGGCTCGACGCGGACCGTGCCACCGCGGCGAAGAACACCCGGAAAGTGGTCCCTTTGCCAACCGCACTCTCAACCGCCACCCAGCCCTGGTGCTGGCGGGCGATGCCGTAAACGGTGGCCAACCCCAACCCGGTGCCCTTGCCGGCTTCCTTCGTGGTGAAGAAAGGTTCGAAGATGCGTTTGAGGACGGCTTCGTCCATCCCTGAACCGGTGTCAGCCACGCTCAGGCACACAAATGTGCCCGGTCGCGCATCCGGATTGGCCTGCGTGTGCGAGTCGTCTAGTTCGACGAGTTGCGTGGCAATGATGATGCGTCCGCCCTGGCGCATGGCGTCCCGGGCATTGACCACCAGATTGAGGATGATCTGCTCCACCATGCCGACATCGCCGGAGATTGCCGGGAGATGCGAGGCCCCCTGCCACTCCAGACTGATCTGCTCGCCAATCAGCCGGCGCAGCATCTTCAAGAGATTTTCCACCACCTCGTTCACATCGAGCGGCTGCAACTGCATCACCGACCGGCGGCTGAATTGCAGCAACTGGCGGGTGAGGCTGGCGGCGCGATTGGCTTCCTCCTCCAGTTCCTTGAGCGAGCCGGCCAGGAACGGGTCGAGGTTCGGCACCCCGCGCAACAGGCCAAGATGAAGCATGATGGCCGCAAGGATGTTGTTGAAATCGTGCGCGACCCCGCCGGCCAACTGGCCCACCGCTTCCATCTTTTGCGCCTGCCGGACTTCGGCCTCAAGCCGCTTGCGCTCGGTGATGTCCTCCTTGACGGCGACGAAATGCCGGAGGTTGCCGGCTTCATCGTGAATCGGCGAAATCGAAGCCGCCTCCCAAAACAGCTCGCCATTCTTCTTGCGGTTGTGCAATTCCCCCCGCCACTCGCGGCCCTGCGCGATGGTTTCCCAGAGTTTCGTGTATTCTTCCGGCCGGGTTTCCCCCGATTTCAACAGGCGCGGATTCTGGCCGAGCGCCTCCGCGAACGAATAGCCGGTCACCTCGGTGAACTTGGGATTCACGTACTCGATCCGGCCCTCGCGATCCGTGATGACGATGGACACGGGAGATTGTTCGACCGCGCGCGAGAGCTTGCGCAATTGTTCCTCCGCCATTTTGCGCTGGGTCACGTCCTCGATGACGCCGTCGTAATAGAGCGTCCGGCCGACGGCGTCCCGCACCGCCCGCGCCGTTTCCCGAATGAAAACGGTGACGCCATCGCGCCGGCGCCAGGTCGCCTCCAGACCGCGAATCTCCCCCTCGCGCTCGATGGCTTGCACAAATTGGTCGCGGGAGTAAGTGGGCTCGAAGCCGTCCGTGACCAGATTACGATCCGCCAGTTCGGTGAAAGAATTGTAACCCAGCAGCTTCACGAGCGCCGGATTCGCCAGCAGGATGCGGCCCTCCGGAGTGGTCCGGTAAATGCCCACCGTGCTGTTCTCGTACAGACTGCGGAAGCGTTCCTCACTGGCGCGCAACGCCGCCTCCGCCCGGCGTCGTTCGATGGCGATGCTGGCCAGCCCGGAGACTCCATCCAACATGTGGACCTCTTCCTAGGTGGGCACCCGCGGCTCGGCATGGTAGATCGCGAACGTTCCAAGAATTTCCTCGTCCGCCGAGCGGATTGGCTGCGACCAGCAGGCCCGGATGCCCGCCCGCCGCGCCAGATCGCGATAGGCTTCCCAGAAAGGATGCGTGTCGATGTCCTCCGCAACCACGAGTTGCCCCGTGGCGGCCGCGGCGCCGCAGGAACCGACCGCCGGACCAACCTCCAACCCGTTGATGGCCTCGCGATAAAATTCCGGCAAACGCGGCGCGGCGCCGTGCAACAGCCGCCGGCCCGAATCATCGAGCAGCATGATGGCGCATCGCCAATGGTCGTGGCCGCATTCCAACAGGGCGACGATGGACTCCAGCACCTCCGGCAGCGGCGCGCCGGTGCCCAGCAACTGGAGGCAACGTCCGCGCAATTGCTCGCGCTGTTCCGTGCGCTTGCGCGCGGTGATGTCCCACGAGATGCCTTGCAGGCCGATGATCTTGCCGGCCGCATCGCGCAAAGGCGTCTTGACGACATTGACAAAAACCGTGCTGCCATCCGCCTTCTGGTGCAGTTCCTCGCCCTCGAATGGTTCGCCGGCTTCCAGCACGCGCCGGTCATCCACCCGATACTTCGCTGCAAGTTCGGGCCGACAGAAGTCGTCGTCGGTCTTGCCGAGGATTTCCACCAGCGGCCGACCGAGGCTGCGGCAGAACGGCGCGTTGCCAAACGTGAAACGACCATCCAGGTCCTTCCGAAAAACGTGCTGGGGCAGGTTTTCGACGAGGGAATGATACAGCGCTTCCGAATTCCGCAGCCGCGCTTCCGCAAGGTGGCGCTCGGTAATGTCGCGGGCGATGAATTGAACCGCTGGTTTGCCCTCGAAAGTGACGGGCGTGATACTGACCTCGACGCACACACTGGTCCCATCCAGGCGCAGGTAACGCACCTCGGCCGGATACATGCCGGCCTGCCCGCCCAGGCGTCGTTGGATGCGATCCATGGCGCTGGCCAGGTCGTCCGGGTGGATGAGTTGTTCGCGCGTCCGGTTCAGCAACTCCGCCGCCGAGCCGGCCCGCAACAGGGTGACGGTGGCGGCATTCGCGAAGACGAGCCGGTGGGACTGAAAAATCCCGATCGCATCCGGCGATTGCTCCACCAGCGACCGATAGCGATCCTGGCTTTCCCGGAGGGCTTCCTCCGCCTGTTTACGTTCAGTGATGTCCTGGGTGGTGCCGCGCAACCCGCAGATGTTTCCCGCCGCATCGCGCATGGCTTCGCCCCGGCTGGTGATCCAACGGTGATTACCGTCCGGGAGAACCACCTCGAGGTCGCACTCGTACGGAGTGCCGTGATTCAATGCCGCCTGTTCGGCCGCGCGCAAGCGGGCCCAGCCTTCGGGCGTGAAATTGCCCGCCATCGCCGTCGAGTCCGCCGGTCCCAACGCGGGGTCGCGCGCATAGATGCGATACAGTTCCGGCGACCAGACGCCGGGCCCTTTCGGGGAATCGCTTTCCCAGTTGCCCAACCGGGCCAGGCGTTGGGCTTCCAGCAGCGCCGCCGCGCTGGCCCGCATGGCTTCCTCCGCCGCGCGCCGCCGCTCCTCGCGCTCCAGATTCTCCAAAGCGAACGAGATGTCGTACGCCGTTTCCTCCAGCAGAGCGACCTCTTGATCCTGAAACACATGCGGTTCCCCCGCACAAACGGCGAACGCGGCACACACCTCGCCGTTGTACCGGATGGGGAACGCCGCCACCGCCCGCAGGCCGTATTTGGCCGCGCCTTCCCGCCACGGCTGGGCGCGCTCATCCGCCAGGAAATCATTGAATACGCAGGACCGGCTTTCTTGCAGGCAAATGCCGACTGGCCCGCGCCCCTCGGCGCCGTGGTCGGTGCGAACGCGGGTTTCTTCCAGGAAGGCTTCCGCGTCGCCGGCGTACGCAACGGGCGTCACCCGCTGGGTGACCGCATCCGGCCAGCCGATCCACGCGAGCTTGAATCCGCCGAACTTGACCGCGATCCGGCAAACATTTTGGAAAAGCTGCTGCCGCGTATCCACCCGGACGATGCTCTGGTTGACCTGGCTGAGCGTCGCGTAAAGGCGCGTCAGTCGTTCGATCTCGCGCTCGTGGGCCTTCCGCTCCGTGATGTCGCGCAAAATGCCAAGTTTGTACCGCCGGCCTTCCAGTTCGATGACGTTGCTGCTGATCTCAACGGGAAAGGTGGAACCGTCCCGGCGTTGATGGAGAGTTTCAAACACCGCCTTCCCTTCGCGGAAAACCCGCGCCGAGTCCTGCGCAAATCCTTCGCGCGCGGACGGCGCGCGGAATTGTGCGAGGTGCATGCCGGGCAGTTCCGTCAGTGGGTAACCGTAGCGGCTGGCCATCCGCTCGTTCGCTTCCACCACGCGATCGTGTTCGTCCGCCAGCAGAATTGCATCGCTGGCGTGTTTCATGAGGTATTCGACGCGTTGGGCGAGCCGCGAGCGTTCGCGTTCGGACGCCAGCTCCCGCTGGACGAGCGCGGTTTCCCGGCGTTTGGATATGAACCCGGCCAGCAAAACGACGGCCAGGGTCAACATGATGGTCAGCGCCAGCGTCAGCCAGGCGCGCTGGCGCAACGGCGCGAAAATCTCTTCGCGGTCCACCTTGGCCAGGAGCAACCATTGTGTGCCGGGCACGGGGCGCACGTCCGCCAGCACTGGCACGCCGCGATAATCGCGGCCCTCCATCAGGCCGGTCTGCCCCAGCACGGCCCGGGCGGCGGGCAGGTAATTGGTGGCGGTGAGAGGAAAGCGGACGCGCAGTGCGCTGTTGGTGCGGTGTCGCAGTTCATTGAGAAACACCACTTCGTCGCCCACCCGCGTGATGAGTACCGTTTCCGCCGAGCGGCTCGGGGTGGGCCAGCGGCGCAAGATCGGGAACAGGCTGCGGTGCGCGTTGATTTGCAGGCCCAGCACCGCCACGGCGCGATCCGTCGGCGACGCGTCCGTGCCCGCCGCGGGGACGTTATCGTTCGTGCCTTCCCGGCGGACGACGAACGGCACCATCAGGCTCAGACAGACCGGGCCGGTTTCCTTCGGGCGATACAGTTCGGTCACGACGACTTCCCGCGTCTGCAATGCCTGCCGCGCCGCGCGCCGCACCGCTTCATCCAATTCGCTGTCCGTCGCGGCTTGCGGATGCCGCAGGCGCACATTCAGTTGTCCGTCGAGCAGAAACTCTTCATCCACCGGTCCGCCGAGAAACAGGGAATCCAGCCAGCTCGTGAACATCTGGCGCGTCCGCTCCGAGGGCGAGGGCGCCAGAACATCCAGAGCCCGGCGCGCGGCGTAAGGTGTCCGATGGAGATAATTCGCATCCGTGAGCCGTTCGCCGCGCCACTGAACGAGCTGCGCCAGCTTCAAATCGCCAATCGCGTGCAGGATTTCTCCGGCATAGGCTCGCTCCTTGGTTTGCTCTTGCCGCAGGTAACTGGCCGTCACCGCCGCAATAACCACCGTCCCCAAACCGGCAAGGGTGAGGGTAAGACCGTCCGGCGCCGACAGGGCCGGTGCGTCCAACGCTTTCAATCCTCCGAGAAATCCCAGCCCGAGTAAGACAAAAGCCATCGCCGTCCACAGCGCCATGGGAATCACCGGGCTGCCGTAAAGCCACGGCTTGCCGGCGGCATAGCTGGCGACCACCGCGCCACCGGCCAGCAAAACCACTCCCGCCAGACCAGCGGCCAACCGCCGACCGACCGAGCGTGGCCGCGGCGCGCAGGCTTGCAACCAACAGGCGCCCGCCAGCACTAATAACAGCGCGCCGGTCAGTGGGGACATCTGCCCCACCGGCGTGTCCCCGATGCGATCCGGATTTTGCGCCAGCCAATCTTCCCACGGGGAAGCCCAGCCCAACCACGGCCGGACACTCGCCAGCAGACCGCCGAGGCCGGCCACCGTCGCCAGCCCCATACTCGCCAGCCGCCCGGCGGAACGCGTCCGCAGGTAAATCGCCATGCCCAACGACGCCAAACACAACGCCGTCGTCGGCGCCATCGGGACGTAATCCGGTGTGAAAGCAAACATCTGCCCCACTCCCGCGCCCCAACTCCAAAGCGCCAGCGCCGCCAACCCGACCACCAGGACACAGCACGACCGTCCGAAGCGAATGGATCGCTCGGCTGTTTGTCGCCCTGTGTTCGTCGTCATCCTTGGCCGTTGGTTGTCCGTTGACAGACGCCTGCCTGCCTGCCGCAAACGCAACCGTGCGCGCGGGAAACAGGTGTCACGGTTATTTGATATCAGCCGCAGCGGCGAACCACCAACCGGGACTTGCCTTACGCGCGCTGCTTTTTGCCATCGGGTCCGTGCGGTCCAATGGCCCCGGCTGGACTTCATCATTCTCGTTCATCGGCGCGCGCGGGCGGCGGCTTGAATAGAATCCTCTGCCCTGCCGCGCCAACCCGGCAACGAAACCGCTGATCCGAGTCCACCGCGGCTCAAAAAAGCTCGCGCGTGGCCGGCTTGAGCGGCGCAAAACTCCGCCGGTGAATCGGGCACGGGCCGAGTTTGGCGATGGCTGCAAGGTGCTGCGGTGTGCCGTAGCCTTTGTGCTCGGCGAAACCGTAGCCGGGAAACTGGCGATGAAACTCCAGCATCATCCGGTCGCGCGTGACCTTGGCCAGCACGCTGGCGGCGGCGATGGAATAGCTGCGCGCGTCGCCCTTCACCAGCGGCGTCTGCGGGAAGCGCAGCGACTTCACCGGGTTGCCGTCCACCAGCACGTGCTCCGGCGACGGCTGCAACTGGGCGAGCGCCTCGTTCATCGCGCGGTGCGTGGCTTGCAGGATGTTGATCCGGTCAATCACCGCCGCGTCCACCGCCGCGATGCCGTGACGGATCTCCGGATGCGCCGTCAGGATGGCGAAGAACGCCTCGCGCTGGACTGCGGAGAGTTGCTTGGAATCGTTCAGGTCGCGCAGCTGCTCATCAAACCCGCCGCCCTGCCAAACCTGCGGAAGGATGACCGCCGCCGCCACGACCGGCCCGGCCAACGGCCCCCGCCCGGCTTCATCCACGCCGGCGACGAGAGTCAAACCGCGCTGCCAGAGCTCACGTTCAAATTCGAGGCGGTTGGCAGATTTGCCGGACATGCTGGAGGAATCGTGCGCGGTTCTGGCGGCAAGGAGCAACCTTTGCCGGCTGGCGTCGGTCACAGCACGTCAATCGGGTGGCTGGTCAGCCAAATGTCGAGTTGTTGAAATTGCGTCTTCAGCTTCCCCTTGAAAGCGACGAAGAACTCCCGGTTTTCCAAAGTGTCGGGGACATCCACAAACACGCGCGCCAGCACATCCTTGTACCGTTTGCCGCCCTGTCTCCAAAGGCCGTGAATCTCTTGCGTCTCGCAGGAAACCGCGTCGAACTTCGCCTCCAACTCCAGGAGCGTCTCGACGACCAGTTCAGACGGGATAGGGCGACCGTCGTTAAACTGCGACGGCAGCAGGATCTCGTAGCGGCGCAAAGCGGTCATACGTAGCGGGTCCTTCTGCGATGAATGAAATACCTTCGCTGGCCAGGCTGCCTAGCGCCTCTTCCGGCACCATCATCTCGCCGTTGGCCCAGCTCTTGAAGGAATAACGACCGGGCAAGAAGCCCAACGCCCGGCGCTTCGCCTGATCATCTGTAAACCGGATGATAATCATGGCCTGACGGTAACGCCGTGCCTTGAGCTTGGCAAGCGCCTGGGCTGCATGGGTTGCGACTGGAAGTGGCGGGCAACCAACCAAAGGTCGCGAAGCGACACCGGAAATTAGCCTGGCACAACGTGCCAGGAAGCACAGCCGAACACCGACCGAGTCCTGAAAGGACGGCGGAAGGGTGGGGATTTCCGATGCTTTCCTCCGTCCCTTCCGGGACGGGGCGCGTTTTTTTGGGGCCGATCCAGGGACGTTGTCCCTGGCTAATTTCCGGCGTCGCTCCGCGACCCACGGCGTGCGACCGGTCCGTGCGGTCCGCGCCGGGTCCGGCTGCGGGTGGATCGCCCGACAGCCCCGCCACTTCCAGTCGCCCCCGGTTTCATACACGTCACTCCCCCCCCAGGATCTCACCAAAGCCGCGTCCGGCTACACCCGCGGCCGGACGGGGCGAGTTTGCGCATTCCCCGTGCGTCCCGGAGGGACGCGACGTGAATAGCCGTGGGCGGCAGCCCACGGTTTCGTGGGACAGGCGATTCGACCCCGCAGGGGTCGAACCCGTTTCGGTCGCGGCTACCGCAGGTTGCACCTGCGGCTATTCACGTTCGGCCTCTCCGAGGCCGGCCAGATGGTGGAGCGGCCAAAATGCGCGGAAAGATGACCGCCGCCGCCACGACCGGCCCGGCCAACGGCCCCCGCCCGGCTTCATCCACGCCGGCGACGCAGGTGAGGCCCTTGCCCCAAAGCTCTGTTTCGAAAGACAGACGGTGGAGAGACTTCGCTGTCATAGGTAACCCGCATCAGCTCGTTCTCGGGCTGTGAAGTAAGTCAATCAGCACCTGTGTTCGCATCTTGATGGCATAGTCCAAAGGAGTGAGGCCATGCCTATCGCGCACCGTGGCTGACGCTCCTGCCTCCAAAAGACACTCCACTACCGGCAGGGCATCCTCCGGCCGTTCAGTAACCATGAACCGGTCTCCCGACTCCATCTTGACCGTTTCGGATTTCCTTGTAGCAAAGGACATGACCGCTCCATGAAGTGGAGTGCCGCCTTCGTTGTCCTGCCCGTTAACATCCAATCCGAGCGACAGCAAGAACTCGACGCCCGGACGCCACTTGCAGCCAGCTACAAGGTTCAAAAGCGACCCGCCCAAAGGCGCGACTCGCACGTCAGTTCGCGCCCCTTTGGAAACAAGATACTGCGCAATCTCAAGATGCTTCGCGCATAATGCACTCAGCAAAGGGTTGCTCTCTCCCCTTCCGTTGACTCTCGCGCCATTCTCCACAAGCAACGCCGCCAAATCCTTGTCGCCCGATGCAGCAGCAACGTCCAGCGCGCTCGTCCCGTCACTTGATTTGAGGTTCGGGTTCGCGCCTCTCTTCAGCAATAACTGCACAGTCTCGGACTGGCGCATCTCAACCGCCATGTAAAGCGGGGTCTCTGCGCCGGGATAGCCACGTTCAGATTGAGTCCGGGAATTGATGCTTGCTCCCTTATCGAGCAGCCACTCGACGAGCGAGGCATGTCCTGCGTGGGCGGCTTCGTGCAGTGGTGTAACGTCACCTCGGCTTCTTGCATCAACCGAAATGCCCTCCGACACAAAACGCTGAACCTCTGCCAGAAGACCTTTCTTGGCAGCGGTCCAGATTGTCAGAGGTAGCTCAACAAGTGGCATCGCGATGTAGGCAAACCTATGGCTCAACCGCAAATTTCACCAGTGTTCAATGCATCTCCACCGCGCAAGTCCCCAGCCCCTTGCGAAAGTAATTGAACTGCACGTTCGGATGATCCGCCAGCAGCGACATCGGCACGGCCGCGTCCGGCAGCTTCTTCGCGATCATCAGGCACGTCAGCCGTTGGCCGAACGGATTGTCGTGGTTGCCCGCCTGCCAGATCGAGACCTTCTCCGCCTTCCACGTCTCAGCTGGTCCAACCGATATGGCCTGCGTCGGCACGAGCGCGATGTTGCCGCCGCCGGACGTGCGCGCGTTTTGTGCGATCGTCAGCGGATGCAAATCCACCACGCGCGTGGCGAGCTTGCGTTGTTCGGCGGGCGACGGCGGTTCGTTCTTCCACTTGCCGGCGCGCTTGGGCGGGTCGTTGAAGGCCCAGTGTTTCACGTCGCCCTGGCCTCCTTGCATCACGGCGCAGCGCACGCCCGCGTCCCAGCTCCGGCGATACGGCGCGGTGTCGGCTTTCGGGAAGTGCAGGTTCGCGTCCGGCATCACGAGGTCCTTGCGGATGCGGCTGAAGCACAGTTCGCGGTCGGCCTTCTCGAACGAAAGCGGGTGCGTGACCGGCGCTTCCCGACCGTCGAGAAACCACTCGTCCATGCCCCAGAAATGCGCGGAGCGGACGTTGAGGTTCAGGTCGTTGACGAGCCGCGCCACGAGCGGCAACTGCTCCGTCGGCCCGATCGGCCCGCAGATGCCGACCGGGTTGTCGGGCGTGGATTGCCGCCAGGCGGTGATGTATTCGAGCGCCTCGGCGAGGTAGAACTCCTCGATCGAGTCATACATCACGACCTTGAAGCCGGGCCGCGAGAGCTTGAGCATTTTCTCCGGCGTCAGCGCGGCGGCGTCGCGGACGAGGTCGGCGTCAAGCGTGGTGTAATCCCACCAGTCGGGGGCGATAGAACTGAGTTTGCGGGGCATGTTTGTTGGTTGGTTAATGACTTGTCGTGCGAGTTTCAACTCGTGCCGGGAGAATTCAACAGAAAAGTCTGGTTCAACTGCCGCATTGCGCCATCGGCAACGGCAGCGTGCGGTTGATCTCGTGAAAGCGATACCCGAATCCCGCACCGCGAAGGCTCGCCAGATCCACGGACCCATTCCGTCGCTGGTAAATCCCCGGATGCACCACCGCTTCCGGCGCCGACGCCGCCGGGTAGAATTGCATTCCATTCGTCTCCACGCCCATGATCGTACCGACGTGCGCGGCCAGCAAGACGTGCGGGATTTGCGCGAGCATGGGATTCGTGAGGTCCTGCACCATGAGTTGCATCCCGTGTGCCTTGGCCCAGCAGGCCGTGAGCAACGCGCCGGTTTGCGTCTTGCAGGTTTTCAACGCCACGCCGTTCCAGCCCAGACTGCGGCCCAGCCGGACGAGCCGCCAGTCATGCGCGCTTTCGTCGAGGAACAATGGCTTCCGCGCGGAGACGCGGTGAACGTCAATCTGATGTTTCTCCAAATCGTAAGGGAACGGCTGCTCAACGTAGAGAATCAGATCGGAGATGCGCGGATGCTCGATCTTCAAGCGATCCAGAATTTCGCAAACGTACGCCGGGTCGGTGACGGTGCAGTTGAAGTCGGCGGACAGATGTTCGGCCCCCTGAGCGAGCGCGATCTCACCAACCCGCACCATGCGCGCATAATCCCACGCGGCGTCCGTGCCGCGCAGTTTCACCTTGAGACACTTCAGTCCATCGCTGCGAATCCAATCCGGCAGCAGGACAGGATAACCGTCGTTCGGCTCGTCGCCTTTCAACTCTGATGCGTCGAGCAAATCCAATCCGCCCACGAGATGCCAGGCGGGCAATCGCGTCGGAGGATTCGGCATCAAAAAGTCCTGTGGATATTTTCCGGCGAACGACGCTAGGGTTGCGGCCTCCAGAAAATCGCCGAGGTCGCGATTCATGAACTGGGCGTTGTAAGTGGAATACACCGGGCGCTCGAGCAACTGGCCGAAGGCGTCCTGCACCGCCAAATCGAACGCCGAACAACACACGAGCGCCGCGAGCCACGGCATTGGCTCGACCTCAAGCGCACGCGGTCTCGCAAATCCTTCCTCACCTCCATCCAATGGAGGAGAGGGCCGGGGAGAGGAAGCAGAACCACCGCAGCCGGCGTTGAACCTTTCGAGTAGTCCCGGCAATCGCTGCTGTTGGAAATCGTGGCCGATCTCCATCGGATGCCCTTGTCCGGCGAACTCTGTCCACGCCCGCGCCAACTCCACGCAGAACTGCTTCAGCGCTTCCGTGCGCGCGGCTAGCGGCAGTGCGCTGGGCCAGACCCATTGAGTACTCAACGGCGTCTCGCCCCAGCCTTCCGCCGACTTGCCGCGACGATCCTCAACGCGCACCCGCACGCGCGCGCAGGTGACTTCGGTGAGCGTCTCCGGCCCGAACTTGAGCGGCACCCGCGTCCGCACCGGCAGGAAGTAAAGCGCCGTTCCGACAACACGGATGTCCGTGGGTTTGCTCATAGGCTTCCGAATCCCGTCTTACGACGTTCGATGTCCGTCAGCCTTGGGCCAATTCAGGCCACCGCCGTGTTGATCGAGACGTCTTGCGGACTCGCGCTTCAGCTCGAAGATAATCACCGGCCGCTCCCGGCCTTGAAAGCGCATTTGCTTCTCCTCGGTTCGGCGGAACCCGCACCGGATCAGCACCTGCTGCGAAGCAGTGTTTCCCGCATCGGTCACACCCACGATCGCCGGAAGTGAAAAACACTCGAGCCCCCAGGCGCAAACCCGGGCAACACCCTCCGTCGCGTATCCTTTGCGCTGCTCGGAGGTCGCGATGCCGAAACCCACTTCCACCCTGTCACCGAGAGGGCTCAACCCAACGTGTCCAATGAGCCGGCCAC
>WBZT01001327.1_pt1 | contig 18242 bp, 18 predicted proteins | sample 5204241 | NCBI WGS metagenome assembly WBZT01 (sample SAMN12344358, study PRJNA552823) | activated sludge metagenome | biome: Activated sludge suspended growth; feature: Nitrification reactor; material: Wastewater; isolation source: activated sludge from nitrification reactor of wastewater...
AGCAATAGGGGATCGCTACCCTTGAACAACGGCAAGCGCTCAAGCACGTCTGGCGTGACCACCTCAAACCAGCGTCGCCCGTCTTGCGCCAGCAGTTCGTGTGCCGCCTTCGGCCCCCAAGTCCCACGCGTGTAGTTGGGAAAATCAGGGGCAGGTGTTTCTTTCCAATAATCCAATATGGGTTGCGCGATTTTCCAGGCCTCTTCCACCAAGTCTCCGCGAGAAAACAGCGTTGAATCTCCATGGGTACAGGCGTAGATCATGACTTCGTATCCAGTGTAACGCGATGCCTTGAATGCATCGCTGTAACTGAACTTCATATCTACTTTTTGCAGTGTAAGGGTCGGCCCCGGCACCTTGGCCTGAAACAGCAACTCAATGCCCTGATAAGGCTGGATATGGAACACCAGACGGTTGGGAGCCAACTCCTTGACTTTAGTACCCTTGAAAATAGCTTCCGGCGCTTTCTTGAATTCGACCACAATTTCAGTGCCACGCTTCCACAAGGCTTTGCCAGAGCGCAAATAAATGGGGACCCCTTCCCAGCGCCAGTTGTCTATGCATAACTTGCCGGCTGCAAACGTTTCCGTGGCGGACTCCGGGGCAACATCCGGTGCATCCCGGTAGCCCGGCTTGAGCACGGCGCCACTGTCATCCAGTTCCGGGCCGTATTGACCGCGCACAAAATTACGAGCCACCTCACTCTTGTCATAAACGCGGACAGAACTCAGCAATTTGGATTTTTCGTTGCGCACTGCGTCAGGTTCAAAAGAGGCAGGCGGTTCCATACATAAATACGCCAGCATCTGGAACATGTGGTTCTGCATCATGTCGCGCATCACACCGGATTTGTCGTAATAGCCGCCGCGTGCGCCGACATCCACTTCCTCGCACACATTGAACTGGATGTTGTCTATGAAATTCTTGTTCCACAGTGGCTCGAATATCCCGTTAGAAAAACGGAATGCCAGCAGATTCTGAACAGTTTCCTTGCCCAGGTAGTGATCTATACGATAGATCTGGTTTTCATCCCACCGATTCAGGACGGCCGCATTCAGCGCACGCGCCGACTCAGTATCGGTGCCAAAAGGCTTTTCGCACACAATCCGCCGCCAGCCTTTGCCTTCGCGAAAGCCGGCTTGATAGAGGTTTTCGCACAATTGCCCGAAGAATGCAGGGGCTGTAGCAAAATAAATCAGGATATTGCCACCCGCACCCACTTGCGCATCCAGTTCATCCACCCTGGCACGCAACGCCTTGAAGTGAGCGAGATCATCAAACCCGCCTGGCATGTAGTGGAAACGGCTGACTAGGTCATCCCAAGCCTTTTCGTCAAATTTTTCACGCGTGTGAAATTTACGGATCCCGTTATCGACGCTACTCATGGTCGCACGGAAAGCCGCACTATCCTGCTCGGTCAGCGCAGTGCCCAAAACCGCAAAATTCTTGCTCAGCAATCCATCACAAGCCAGGTTATACAAGGATGGCACTAGCAAGCGTTTGGTCAGGTCCCCAGAAGCCCCAAATATCAGCATAATGCACGGCTCGCTGGGAAGCATTTCCTGACTAGCCGTCATTGGATTGGAGTTTTGCACGTTATCGCTCATCACCGGCTCCTTGGTTGGTGGGCTACTCATTGCCCGAGAACAATTTTCTTACCGTTTCGAGATCCTGCGGGGTATCCACCCCCGGGGCAGGTGCATGGTCAACTATCTCAACGCTGATTTTGACGCCATGCCACAAAGCCCGCAACTGTTCCAGCGACTCAAATTTTTCTATCGGCGCCGGCTGCATGCGAGTGTAACTGGAAAGAAAGGCAACACGGTAAGCGTAAATGCCGACATGGCGATACACCGGCAGCCCGGGCGGGATGGCCTTGCCGTGCGCGTAAGCATCACGGGCGTAAGGAATAGGGGCACGGCTGAAATAAAGCGCATAACCGGCAGCATCCATCACCACCTTGACCATATTCGGGTTAAACACCTCTTCCGAATCATAAAGGGGATGACACATGGTAGCGATACCTGCCTGGGAATGGGCTCTCAAGTTGGCCGCAACGCCAGAGATCAGGGCTGGATCAATCAGTGGCTCATCACCCTGCACATTAACGACCACAGTGTCCTCGTCCCAGCCTTTTAACGTGGCCACCTCAGCAATCCGATCCGTGCCGGAAACATGATCTACACGCGTCATCACCGCTTCAAATCCATGGGTGATAACGGCGTCAAGAACCTCATGATGATCCGTTGCCACACACACCTGCTGCGCGCCACTGGCACGTGCGCGTTCCGCCACCCGCACCACCATGGGCTTGCCGCCGATGTCCGCCAAAGGCTTGGCGGGGAGGCGCGTTGAAGCATAACGCGCCGGAATGACGACGTTAAAGCCCCCCATCAGGCTTCCTCGTCAGGAGGCAGCTTGCGTGCTTCATCTTCAAGCATCACGGGAATCCCGTCACGCACAGGAAAAGCCAGCCTGCATGGCTTGCATATCAATTCCTGTTCCGGTTTCTTATAGACCAGCGGCCCCTTGCATAGCGGGCACACCAGAATTTCAAGCAGTTTTGCGTCCATGATCCGATTTCTTCAGAGTTTCCAGAACCAACGGTTTAATAGCCTCATCCACCTTGGCCGCCACCTCAAGATACCAGCTATCCGGCGGGGCAAAGCCTATACATTTCACCGCGTCTTTTTCTGTCATCAGTATCGTGGCGTCCGCCTCAAACTGCAAGTCCTGCGGGCGGTAAGGGTGATGGTCGGGGAAAACATGCTCGGCAAATTCCAGTCCCATGCGTCGGAGTGTTTGAAAAAAACGCTCTGGATTTCCAATCCCAACCACAGCATGCAGGTTGCTATCGACAAACTCGCTGGCAGGGACTCTCCATTCCGGGTTGGAAAGACTGCAAAAATCTCCGGGCTGTAAGACCATGGCCAACTCCCCATGCGGGGGTTCGCCATCATTCACAACCACAGCATCCATATTTCCAAGACGCCCCCGCGGCTCACGCAAAGGCCCCGCAGGCAGCAACAGACCGTTGCCATGCCGTCTCTGTCCATCCACCACGGCAATTTCCATGTCCCGTGCCAGACGGTAATGCTGCAACCCATCATCGCTGACAATCACATTGCAATCCGGCCTTGCCTTAAGGAGCGCCTGCGCCACTTCAACCTTGTCAGCGCCCACCCACACCGGGCAACGCAGGCGACGGGCCAGTAACACCGGTTCATCTCCGGCCAATGAGGGATCGCTGGCCGATGATACAGAGTGTGGGGCAACCCCGGTGCCGCCATAGCCGCGGCTGATGACGCCTGGTGTATAGCCCTGCTCGCGCAGGAACTCCACCAGCCAGATCACCAGCGGCGTTTTGCCAGCACCGCCAACCGCGATATTCCCCACCACAATCACTGGCACAGAAAGACGAACGGACGAAATAATGCCTAGCTGATAAAACAGGCGGCGCAGTGTGACCAGTAACAGGAAAACCAGGCTGACAGGCCATAGCAACAGGTGCCACGGGCCAAGCCGATACCATTGCTGTTGCAGCCAGTTACTCATTAATGGAATTGCTTTTGATACAGCTTGGCATAATGGCCGCCCTGCGCCAGAAGCTCGGCATGTGTGCCGCTTTCCACAATCGAGCCCTGCTCCATCACCAGGATACGGTCAGCGTTTTCAATGGTGGAAAGACGGTGGGCGATAATCAACGTGGTGCGGTTTTGCATCAGGCTATCCAGCGCAGCCTGAACGTGCTGCTCAGACTCGGTATCCAACGCCGATGTCGCTTCATCCAACAGCAGGATGGGCGCATCCTTGAGAATGGCGCGGGCAATGGCCAGCCGCTGACGCTGCCCACCGGACAGGCGCACGCCGCGGTCGCCGATTTCGCTTTCCATGCTTTGTGGCAACTGCTGGATGAACTCCCAGGCGTGTGCGGCCTTGGCGGCAGCAATAATGTCGTCATCACTCAGGCGGCGTAGCGCGCCATAAGCAATGTTGTTGCGCACCGAGTCGTTGAACAGCACCACATCCTGGCTGACTAGTGCAAACTGCGCACGCAAACTGGGCAGCGTAAGTTCACGGATATCCTGTCCATCCAGCAACACTTGCCCCTGGCGTAATTCATAAAACCTGGGCAACAGGCCGACCAGCGAGCTTTTACCGCCGCCGGAACGCCCAACCAGGGCCACCTTTTCACCCGGATTGACCTTGAGGTTGACGTGGTTCAAGGCATTACGCTTGGCGTTTTCATAACGCAGAGAAACATCCCGGAACTCGATTTCACCGCGCGAACGCTGCAACTCGCGCGTACCTTCGTTGGTTTCCGGCATTGCGTCCATCAGGCCGAACACGCTATTGGCCGCCGCCAGCCCCACCTGGATTTCCTCATTCATGCGGGTCAGCGCTTTCACTGGCGAAATCAGCATCAAAATGGCGCCTATAAAAGCGGCAAATTCCCCGGCGCTGAATTTACCTACTGCGTAATAAACCACCCATGCCAATGCCGCCGCCGCAATCAGTTCTACCACCATGCTGTTCATGCCGGAAATCCGCCCAAGGCGTATGTACATGCGCCGGTTGACCCCGGCTGCTTCGGCAAAGCGGCGGTTTTCGTATTCCTCGCCGCCAAAAATCTTGACCACGCGCTGCCCGCTGACGGACTCTTCCAATATCCGGGTCATGTCGCCTACCGACTCCTGCGCAAGCTTGCCGGAAGCCCGGATACGGGGTGTCATTTTGCGCAGGTACCACACAATCAATGGTGTCATCACGGCAAACACCATGGTCAGCCGCCAGTTGAGATACAGCATGTAACCAATCATGCCCAGAATGGTCAGCGAGTCACGCACCAGGCTCACCACCACCTTGGTAGCCACATTGCCCACCTGCTCCACATTAAAAGTGAGCTTGGAAGTCACCATGCCCGCCGAGTTGGCGTCAAAAAAACTGACCGGGAACATCATCAAACGGGCAAAGGCATCCAGCCGGATGCGCTCAATCACGCGGCGAGACACCCAGCGCATGCTGAAATCGGAAAGAAAACCGGTAAAAGCGCGTAACGCCAACAGGCCGAACAACATCCAGGGCAGCATGTTCAGCTTTGTTGGATCCTGGTTCACAAACCCGTGGTCGGTCACTTCCTTGATGGCAGCCAGGAACCCTGTATTGGTGGCCGAATATATGCACAGCGCCACAATACTGGTGAGAAACATCGGCCAGAACAGCCAGGCATAACTCAGCAGGCGCAGGTAAAGCGTTTTTGCGTCGTAGCTTGGTTGCTGGGGTGTTTGGGGAGACATCGGTTAGCCGCGCAGGCCGGGATTACGAACCGTGCTGCGTGGCGAAGGTAATGTGCGAAAGGCCCGCCTGGCGTGCGGCCTCCATGACATTGATGACCGACTGGTGCGTGGTCTTGGCGTCCGCCGAGATAATGATGGTCGGCTCCTTGCCAGGCTTTGCGCCCTGCTGGGCGGCCTTGCGCAAGGCCACTGTAATGGCAGCGACTGTGCCTTCCGCCACCTCCACCTTGTTGACCTGGGTGTGCCCGCTGGCATCCACGGCAATATCAATCACCACCGGTTTGTCCTGCTGCGGGTTGGCCACTGCAGTCGGCAGGTTAATCTTGAGCTCACTGATACGCGAGAAGGTGGCGCTCACCACCAGGAAAATAATGATCACCAGCAACACGTCTATCAACGGAACCAGGTTGATTTCCAGTTCCTCGTCGCGGCTACCTCTGCGGAAATTCATTATTTGCGCTCGCCGTGGATGATTTCCACCAGTTTGATGGCTTCCTGCTCCATCTCCACAATCAGGCTGTGCACCCGGGCGCGGAAGTGGCGGTAGAAAATCATCGCGGGCACCGCCACCACAATCCCCATGGCAGTGTTGTAGAGGGCAACTGAAATGCCGCGCGCAAATTGCGCCACATCATGGCCGGTAGCAGTAAAGGCGCCAAACAGCTCCACCATGCCGATCACCGTGCCCAGCAGCCCCAGCAGGGGCGCAACCGTAGCAATCGTCCCCAGCGTAGTGAGGTAACGTTCCAACTGGTGTGCCACAGCACGACCGGTTTCCTCGATGGACTCTTTCATCACTTCACGGGAAGTATTCACATTGCACAAGGCACTGGAGAAAATCGCGCCGAGAGGCGAATGACGCTCCAGACGCAAACAGATTTCACTGGTTGCGCCGCCCTTTTTCAGCCAGTCCTGGACTTCCGGCAACAGGTTCTTGGGCGCGACCACATCGGTGCGCAACGACCAGAAACGCTCGCCAATTATCGCCAGCGTAATCACGGAAGCAATCAGCAAGGGCCAGATCGGCCATCCAGCCGCTTCAATAATGTTCCACATGAGGGGTTATTCCGTTGTTGAAAAATTCGCGCTACTTTAACGTGCAAAGCCGCTTTCGGCAAGGCGAACGCTATAATAGCCACGATGAATGCACCTGCCGCACGCCAGGAAGAACAAGCCGTTTATATCCTGCACACCTACCCTTACCGCGAAACCAGCTTGGTAGTGGAAATGTTCTCCCACACTTTCGGCCGGGTAGCCGCTATCGCCAAGGGTGCGCGCCGCCCACGCTCGCTCATGCGCGGCATGCTGCAATCGTTCCAGCCCCTGGTCGCCACCTGGTCTGGTAAATCCGAATTGCGCAACCTGCATGGCGTGGAATGGCGCGGCGGATTACACATGCTGCAAGGTCAGGCGCTGATCTGTGGCTTTTATCTCAATGAACTGATGTTGCGGCTGCTGCCGCGTGAAGATGCGCACGAGACCCTGTTTGAGCATTACGAACAGGCCCTGCGCACATTGGCGAAAAACGAGCCACACGCCATTGTGTTAAGGCAGTTTGAAATCGTACTGTTGCAGGAGCTGGGCTATGCGCTGCAACTCACCCACGAGGCTGAAAATGGCCCTGAAATAAAAGCTGACGCCAACTACACCTTTGTGCCCGACCACGGCGCGGTGCGGGCGAAGCCAGACCAAAGCGGTGTACAATTGCGCGGCAAAACGCTGCTGGACATGGCAGAAGGCGATTACGCCGATGCCCTTACCCAGCAGCAGAGCAAACAACTGATGCGCGCGCTCATCAGCCACTACCTGGGCGAAAAGCCGCTGCATACCCGGCAACTCCTTATAGATTTACAGCAATTATGATCAAACTTGGCGTCAATATTGACCACGTCGCAACCATCCGCCAGGCACGTGGCACCCGTTACCCCAGCGTAGTGCAGGCGGCCCTGCGCGCAGAACAATCCGGCGCGGATTCCATTACCCTGCACCTGCGCGAAGATCGCCGCCACATTCAGGATGCCGATGTCACCAGCCTACGTTCCACCCTGCAAACCCGCATGAACCTGGAAATGGCGGTCACCGATGAAATGGTGGGTATCGCGCTTGAGGTGCTGCCGCAGGATGTCTGCCTGGTGCCGGAACGCCGCGAGGAGCTGACCACCGAAGGCGGCCTGGACGTGATCCGTTATTTCGACAAGGTACAGGCCGCCACCAAAAAACTGGACGATGCCGGCATCCGCGTTTCGCTATTTATTGCCCCCGATCCCGCGCAACTGGATGCCGCCAAGGCCATAGGCGCACCGGTAGTGGAATTGCACACCGGACATTTTGCCGATGCCCCGACCGAACGTGAGCAGCAGAAGGAACTGGAGCGTATCCAGCTTGCCGTGGCGCATGGGGTCAAGCTGGGGCTGGCAGTGAATGCCGGACACGGCCTGCATTATCACAATGTGCAGCACATCGCGCGCATCCCCGGCGTGGAAGAACTCAACATCGGCCATGCCATTGTCGCCCATGCCATTTTTGTCGGCTGGGATAACGCTGTGCGCGAAATGAAATCACTCATGGTCGCGGCGGCCCGCAACACCGGCTACTGATGATTTTCGGCATCGGCACCGACATTGTGGAGGTTTCGCGCATTGAAGATGCGCTTGCCCGCCATGGTGAAGGCTTTGCCAGACGTATCCTCACGGATGCCGAACTTGCCGAGTTCCAGAACTCCCATACCCAGGCAAGATTTCTGGCCAAGCGCTTTGCCGCCAAGGAAGCTTTCGCCAAGGCGCTGGGCACCGGCGTGCGCGCCCCGGCGACCATGCAAAATATCGGCGTTTCTCACGATGCCCTGGGCAAACCCGTACTCACCCTGGCCCCGGTTTTGCAGACCCTGGTCGAAGAAAAAAACATCGTCCGCCAGCACCTTTCCATCAGTGATGAAAAAGCACTGGCCGTTGCGTTTGTTGTACTGGAAATCTAGCGCGTGCTGATACGGCTTCTGCTGGGTATTACCTGCCTGCTCGCGCTGGCACCCATGGCCTGCGCTGCTGAAAAACCAGTCATCCGGCTTTATGTCACCGTGGACTGGGAAGGCTGGTCGCTGGATGACGAAAACCTGGAAACCATGCGCGCCTTCCGTCGCAAATACCCGTATATTCCCATGCTGCATTTCCTGAATCCGGTATACGCCCTGAGGCCGGGCACCGATGCGGCAGAAGTTACGCGCCAGGTGAAATCCACCTTGCTCCCCAACGATGTTCAGGGGCTGCATCTGCATGGCTGGAAATCGCTGATCGAAGCCTGTCATGTGGAATTCCACGAAACCCCGGAATTTTCTGGCGCCGGACAGGATTGCCATGCAGGGGAGTGCGGATACACCGTCAGCCTGGAGTATGCCTACAATCAGGAGGAACTCACAAAACTGGTCGCATGCAGCGCTGGGCTACTGGAAAAGCAAGGCTTCAACCGTCCCCGCAGCTTCCGCGCCGGGGGCTGGCAACAGGGCCCCAAGCTGGCCCAGGCACTCAAGGCCAACGGCTTTAGCGTGGACAGTTCACGTACCGACGTGAGCCTCATCGCGCCACGCTGGGGTGCCACAAGCAAACTGGCGGATTTCATCAACCAGCTGCACCCTGGCAGCACCCCACTCGACCAGCCCTACGAGTTGCTCCCCGGCCTGATGGAATACCCCAACAACGCCAGCCTGGCGGACTACACCAGCGCCTTCAAACTGGCCGATATTTTTCGTGACCTGGTTCAAAACGGGAAAAACGTGATGGTGCTGGGCTTCCACCAGGAGACCGCTTTCAGCTATTTACACCGCATGGAAGACGCCATCCCGCTCATGGAAAAAGCAGCGGCAGAAGCGGGAGTGCTGCTGGAGTGGGCGGCAGTCAGGGATTAACACTAAAAGGCGGCGCGCTTCAGCGCGGCATCCAACTCCGCCAGGCGTTGCGGTGTGCCGATATCCAGCCAGCGCCCGCTGAAAATCTCCCCACCCACCTTGCCTTGCGACATCACTGCCCGTAACAGCGGCGCCAGCTTGGCCTTGCTGCCGGGCTCAACGCTGGCAAACAGTTCCGGGTGGTACACACCGATGCCGCTGAATGTCCATTTGACTGGCGCACTATCCACCACCCTGCCATTTTCCAACCCGAAATCCCCGCCAGGATTGTGTTCGGGGTTATTCACCAGCACCAGCCAGGCTAATTGATCTTTTGGAAGTGATGGGATCTGCGCAAAGTCGTAGTCGCAAAAAACGTCGCCATTCACCACCAGAAAGGGGGCTTCTCCCAACAGCGGCAGCGCATTGGCAATACCACCCGCGGTTTCAAGCGCTTCTGCCTCGGGCGAATACTGGATGGAGACGCCAAACTGGCGGCCATCCTCCAAGGCCGTTTCGATCTGCTGGCCAAGGTGGGCGTGGTTGATGACGAGTTCCTTGAAGCCGGCTTTTGCCAGCTTTTCGATATGCCAGACGATAAGCGGCTTGCCGCCAACCGGCAACAGCGGCTTGGGCGTATGGTCAGTCAGCGGGCGCATGCGTTCGCCACGCCCGGCGGCCAGGATCATGGCTTTCAAAACGTCATTCCCGTTTGCACCTGGGTGTTTTCAATGGTATCCAGCAGATGAAGCATGGGACGCAAGGGGTTGTAGCGCTCACAGGTCTTGCGCAAATATTTGCTCACCAGCGGCATGTCCTTGAGGTAGCCATCCTTGCCATCGCGGTGGTACAGGCGGGCGAAAATGCCGAGCACCTTGATGTGACGCTGCGCACCCATCCATTCAAAATCGCGGTAAAACTCGCTAAAGTCGTCGTTCACCGGCAACTTGGCTTTGCGTGCCTGTTCCCAGTAGCGGATAGCCCAGTCAAGGATTTGCGCTTCTTCCCATTCCACATAGGCGTCCTTGAGCAGCGACACGAGGTCATAGGTGATAGCACCATACACTGCATCCTGAAAGTCGAGGATGCCGGGGTTGTGCTCATCACACAACATGAGGTTGCGCGAGTGGTAATCGCGGTGCACATAAACCTGTGGCTGGGCGAGGATGTTACGGTTGAGCAGCGCAAAGGTGTCTGCCAATACCTGCTGCTGGTCTGTACTCAGGGATATATCAAGATGCTTGGCTACGTACCAGTCCGGGAAAAACTGCATTTCACGTGTCAGCAGGGCTTCGTCATAAGGGGGTAATACATCCGGGCGGCTGGCCAGCTGAATTTTGACCAACGCGGCGCCTGCATCGCGGTAAAGTTTGTTGGCATCATGGCTGGCAAGGGCGGACAGGTAGGTCGTGTTGCCCAGATCCGTCAGCAGAAGGAAACCTTGCTCCACATCTTCGTCCAGCACACGAGGGACATGCACCCCTGCTTCGTCAAACAACCTGGAAACACGGATAAAAGGCCCGCAGTCTTCGTACTGCGGTGGTGCATCCATGACAATACGGGTGCTGCCGTCCTCCAGCATCACCCGGAAGTAGCGGCGGAAGCTGGCATCGGCCGAAGCGGGAGTTACCTGTAGTGTCTGCCCTGGGAACAAAACGCCCAGCCATTCGTGAATTTTTTCCAGTCGTTGCAAGATAAATTTCCTAAAAATCTAAAATACGGTTTGTTTTACAGGTTTTAAATTAAGTTATTAGTTTAACTCGTTGGCCTGTTTGGGTTTTTATTTACCACCCAACCCCGATGCGGCTGGAAGGCAGCATTGGTGCGGCTTTTGGGGTTGCTTTGTAGTAGAATCCATGCGATTTTATCACTCCCTTTACCGGTCTTAATGCCCAATTTTTCCATGGCTTTTTGCGCATGAATGTCAGGACTTTCTTTTTGCTGCTGGCTGGCCTGCTGAGCTTGCAGGCGTCCGCTTTTGCAGACGGAAGTAACGCCACCGTCCTGACCGCCGAGGAGCGGGCTCCCGGCGCCACCACCATCATCGGCCAGAGCATGGAAATGTATCTGGGTCGTGAAATGCGCGTGTTCGGTGATGCCGAGTTGCACAAGGATGGCAACTACATCAAGGGAGACCGTATTTTCATCAATACGGTGAATGATGAAATCCATGCAGTAGGCAACGTGAAGGTCAAGCAGGGTGACACCTTGGCGGACGGTACGGAGTTACGCATGAAAATGGAAGACCGCCTGGGGGAAATGGACAAGCCGGTATTCAAGCTCAATACACAATCTTCCATGCCAGGACGTGGTGATGCTGAAAAGATTTTTTTTGAAGGCCCCAATCGCGAACGGCTGGAGCAGGCACGCTACACTACCTGCCCGGAAGGCAATGACGACTGGTATCTGAAAACCAGCGAACTGGATATTGACCACCACACCGAGTCGGCAACCGCCACTCATGCCAGCATCCAGTTTCTTGGGGTGCCCATTGTGTATACCCCGTGGATGGACTTTCCGTTCAACTCTGAGCGCAAGTCGGGGTTATTAACGCCCACATTCGGCACCACAACGCGGAATGGCCTCGAATTAAGCATTCCTTACTATTGGAACATCTCTCCCAATATGGATGCCACGTTTACACCGCGCTACCTGGCAAAGAGAGGGATGCAACTCGGTGCAGAACATCGCTACCTGGGAGAAACCTATTCCGGCACCAGCTATTTGGAATATCTTTCCAACGACAACCAGACTGGTGAAAACCGCCATTATTTCAACCTGAATCACTCGTTTAATTTCGCCCCTGGATGGTCCTCGAACGTTCAGTATGAAAAAGTCTCGGATGGGCAATACTTCACCGACATGAGCACCAAGGTGACCTCGACCAGTCGTGTGAACTTGCCTCAACAAGCCAGCGTGCGTTACGACAACGGCAGCTGGCGTTTCAGTGCCCTTGCGCAACGCTATCAAACGTTGGATAACGTCTCATTCCCTTACCAAAGACTCCCGCAACTGACATTAAATGGTACTGAAAGTTATGATTGGGCAGATGTCAGCCTGGTAAGTGAATTCGTCAGGTTCGACAAACATGATAGCGCCCCGGTAACCGTCACCGGCAACCGCCTGACGGTCTACCCCAGCATCAGTTTCCCATTTACCCGTTCATACGGTTACATCACCCCAAAAGTTGGTGTCCACTATACAAAATATGATCTTAGCAACACTGGGAATGCCTATGGCAGCGAGTCAAGAACACTGCCTATCTTCAGTCTGGATAGCGGCTTGTACTTCGACCGTGAAATGCGCGTGGTCAAGAACCGCTATACACAAACCCTGGAGCCACGCATCTATTACGTCTACATTCCGGAAAAAGATCAGAACCGCCTGCCCAATTTTGACACTGGCCTCAGTGACTTGAACTTCAGCACCATCTTTTCAGAAAACCAGTTCAGTGGTGGTGACCGCATCAACGATGCCAACCAGATCACCTTTGCGCTCAGCAGCCGGATGATAGACCAGAAAACCGGCACCCAAAGATTATTGGCCACCGTGGGCCAACGCTTTTATTTCAGCGACCAGCAAGTCATCTTGCCGGGTGGAACTCCCAGAACCGAAGCGCACTCGGATATTCTTGCCGCATTAAACCTGCAACTGACCAACCATTGGTCAGCTGACATGAATTACCAGTACAACACGCAGGATGACAGCACCGTTCGTTCAAATATTTCTGCACGATACCAACCAGAGCCCGGCAAACTACTGAATCTCGGCTACCGCTATACCGTAAATAATCTTGAGCAACTTGATATTTCTTCTCAGTGGCCAATCGCACCCCGCTGGTACGGCCTTGGCCGCTTGAACTACTCCTTGCGCGACAACCCGCCCAATGATGTGCGCGGCCCCATTGAATATATTGCCGGGGTGGAATATGACGCCGGCTGCTGGATGGGCCGCTTCCTGTTGCAACGACTGGCAACAGCCACCGCCACCTCCGCCGCCAGATCCAATTTCGCGTTTTTCTTCCAACTGGAATTGAACGGTCTGAGTAAGATCGGCTCCAACCCGCTGGATATCATCAAGCGCAATATTGGTGGTTATACCGAAACCTCACAGATCCCTGAGTCCGCTCCGTAATATGAAACTTAAACACCTGACTACCAGCCTGCTTTGCATGGCCTGCCTTTATCTGCCCAACGCCTTTGCGGAAGAGGTCTCCCTCATTGATCGGATTGTTGCAGTCGTGGATAACGACGTCATCACCCGTGCTGAACTGGATGAACGGATAAAACAAATCGTGGATCAGCTTGCCAAACAGGGCACCCCCTTACCACCCAGGGCAGCGTTGGAAAAGCAGGTACTTGAGCGTTTGATTACAGACCGGCTGCAGTTCCAGCATGCCGCGCAGACCGGTGTCCGTGTGGACGATGCGCAACTGGATAAAACCATAGAGCGCATCGCCGAGCAAAACAAAATGGAGGTAGAGGAGTTCCGCGCCGCGCTCGAAGCCGATGGTGTCAGCTATCGCAAGTTCCGCGAGGACATTCGCAAGGAAATCATCCTGGCGCGGCTTAAAGAACGGGAAGTAGATAATCGCGTGACGGTCACGGAAGCCGAAATTGACAACCTGCTCACGACCAAATCCTCTCGCCAGGAAAACGTGGATGAATACAATCTGGGCCACATACTCGTCCGTGTCCCCGAACAAGCCAGTCCGGAAGACTTGCAGAAACTGAAAGCCAAAGCGGATGAAGCGCTGAAAAAACTCCAGGACGGTGCCGATTTTGGCCAGATTTCTGCCGGCTACTCCGATGCCCCCAATGCCATGGAAGGCGGCAAGCTGGGTTGGAAGAAGCCCACCGACTTGCCCACCCTATTCCAGGACGGATTGAAATCACTCAAGGCTGGTGAGGTTAGCGGCATCCTCCGTAGTTCCAATGGCTTCCATATCCTGAAAATGCTTGAACGCAGGGGCACTAACACCCCATTGATGGTCATGCAAACCCAGGCACGCCATATCCTCATCAAACAAAGTGAAGTGCTTTCCGACGCCGATGCCAAGCACCGCATGGATGACATCAAGGAACGTCTGGACAATGGCGGCAATTTTGCCGAGCTGGCTCGCCAGTATTCCGAAGATGGTACTGCCAATAAGGGCGGCGATTTGGGCTGGATCAATCCCGGTGACACCGTGCCCGAGTTCGAAAAAGTCATGAACGAACTCAAACCGGGACAAATCAGCGAGCCCCTGAAATCACGCTTTGGCTGGCACATCATCCAGGTAATGGAACGCCGCGAACAAGACATGAGCCGAGAGTCTGCACGATTCAAGGCGCGCCAGGAAATCAAGGCGCGCAAAGCCGAGGAATCGTTCCAGGACTGGATACGCGAACTGCGCGACCGGGCTTATGTCGAGTACCGCCTAGAAGACAAAGATTAATGCGCGTTAGCTCCCGCCCCCGTATCGCCCTCACATCCGGCGAACCTGCCGGCATCGGACCTGAACTGTGCGCCTTGCTGGGAGCTTACGACCCTGACGCCGAGCTCACGATTATTGGCGACCAGGACATGCTGCAAGCGCGAGCTAAGCAACTCGGCCTATCGCTCCAGAAACACCACATCCATCACGTGCCGCTGGCACAACCCAGTTGGCCCGGCCAACTTGACCCGGCCAACGCCAGCTACGTGCTTAAAACCCTGGACCACGCCATCCAGGGCTGCATGCGTGGCGCATATGACGCAATGGTCACCGCACCTGTGCACAAAGGCGCGATTAACGATGCCGGCATTCCATTCACCGGCCATACCGAATACCTGGCCGAACAGTCTCACACCCCCCACGTGGTCATGATGCTGGTGGGCGGCGGCATGCGCGTGGCGCTGGTCACCATCCACATGGCCTTGCGTGAAGTGCCCCAAGCCATTACCCCTGACTTGCTGGAAAAAACCATCCGCGTGCTACACCACGACCTGCAGCAGCGCTTTGGCATTGCCAACCCGCACATCATGGTCGCCGGACTCAATCCACATGCCGGGGAAAATGGCTATCTGGGCCGGGAGGAAATCGACGTGATTTCCCCTGTCCTGGAAAAAGTCCGCCAGCAAGGGATTAATACCTCAGGGCCCTACCCCGCAGACACCATGTTCTCGCGCGAGAACCTGAAAAAGACCGACTGTTTCCTGGCCATGTATCACGACCAGGGGCTGTCCGTGCTTAAACATGCCAGCTTTGGCGAAGGCGTGAATGTCACGCTGGGGCTGCCATTCATCCGCACCTCGGTAGACCACGGCACGGCACTGGAACTGGCAGGCACCGGCACCGCCAATCCGGGTAGCCTGAAAACCGCGATTGCATTAGCGGTTGAAGTCGCTAAAATTCGCTCATGACCCTACAGACCCTGCATTTCGCACTAAGCGCCATCGCCCTGTGTACCGCCATAGGTTTTGCCTTCCTTGGCGCGTTTGTCATCTTCCGCACCCAAACGGCAGATGCCATCCTGAAAGATTTGAGCTTCAACCTGATTGCCATCACCACGCGCGCCAAAATCACCACCGACATCCCCGGCCTGATCGCCGCACGCAAGTATGAAGTGGCTTTTGAACGGCTTTCCATCCCCGGCAATGCCAGTCAGTCCATACAATCCAACCATGTTGCATTGATGGAAGAGTTGCAAGGCATCATCAAGCTGCGCAAGGAGTATCGCCAACTGGTGGGGCTGAGCCTGGGCCTGATTGGCGCCTCCATCGCCGCCCTGGCGCTGGCAGACAGTTATGCTGTCAATTCCACACTGTCCACCCTGGTGCTGTTTGTGGCGTTCGTCTGGTTCGCGCGTGTCCTGATGATGACGGAAAAACTGATCCGTACCTGCTTCTTCAGCTAGGGCCAACAGCAAGCCCCATGAAACACATTCCACGCAAGCGTTTTGGGCAGAACTTCCTGTCCGACCCCGACATCATCCGTGCTTGTGTCACTGCCATATCACCGGCCCCCAATGACCTGATGGTGGAAATTGGCCCCGGCCTGGGCGCACTCACCCACCCCTTGCTCGACACACTGCAGCATTTGCATGCGGTGGAACTGGATCGTGACATCGTGTCCTGGATGCAGGGCCACTACCCGCCGGGCAAAATCACTATCCATAACGCGGATGCACTCAAGTTTGAATTTGCCACACTCGGTGAACGGATCAGGGTGGTCGGCAACCTGCCCTACAACATTTCAACACCCATTCTTTTCCACCTGTTGGACAACGTCGGCCACATTGTGGACATGCACTTCATGCTGCAAAAAGAGGTCGTGGAACGCATGGTAGCGGCCCCTTCCACACCGGAATACGGGCGGCTCTCCGTCATGCTGCAATACCGGCTGCAAATGGAATATCTGTTCACCGTGCCGCCCGAAGCTTTTGATCCGGCCCCCAAGGTCGAATCGGCCTTTGTGCGCGCCGTGCCTTATGCCACCCTGCCCTGCCCTGCCAAGGATGAAAAGCTGTTTGCGCGGGTGGTCGCCACCGCCTTTGGACAACGCCGCAAAACACTGCGCAACAATCTCAAGAGCCTGCTAAGTGATGCCGATTTTGCGCAACTGCAAATTGACTCCCAGCTGCGACCAGAAAATCTTGATGTTGCGCAATTTGTCGCTATCACCAATCATTTAAGCTAACAAAACCGTTGTTATAATCAGTACTTAAATTTAGGGAGAGTCATCATGCGTTTGATACTGCTGGGCGCACCGGGCGCTGGTAAAGGCACACAAGCCAACTACATCAAGGAAAAATTCAACATCCCGCAAATTTCCACCGGCGACATGCTGCGCGCCGCCGTCAAGGCTGGCACCGAGCTGGGCCTGGCTGCCAAAAAAGTGATGGATGCTGGCGGCCTAGTGTCCGATGACATCATCATCGGCCTGGTCAAGGAACGCATCAAGCAGGCAGACTGCGCCAACGGCTTCCTATTCGACGGCTTCCCGCGCACCATCCCGCAGGCAGAGGCCATGAAAGACGCCGGTGTGGCGATTGATTACGTGGTGGAAATTGATGTGGCCGATGCCGAAATCATCAAGCGCATGAGTGGCCGCCGCGTGCACCTGGCCTCAGGCCGCACCTACCATGTGGTGTTCAACCCACCCAAGGTGGAAGGCAAGGATGACGTCACCGGCGAACCGCTGATCCAGCGCGATGACGACAGCGAAGAAACCGTGAAAAAACGCCTGGACGTGTACCACAGCCAGACCAAACCGCTGGTGGATTACTACGCGTCTTGGGCCGCGTCCGGCAAGGCGGGCGCCCCCAAGCACGTCAAGATCCCGGGCACCGGCTCCGTGGATAGCATCCGCGACCAGATTTTTGCCGCACTGAAATAACCCAGCCTTAAACGGCCAGCCAATGGCGCAGCGTCAGTTGCGCCGTTTGCTGGCCGTTGTATTCATTCACCCCAAGTTGGTACACCGCCTCTATTCTGGGTGGCAGCGGGTCGGCATGGAAAAACAGCATTGCCTCGAAATGCTTGCCCTCGCGTTCCAACGTTAGCTTGAGGTGGCGCTCGCCCACCACGCGCTGTGCGGCCACCGTAAAATCCGAATGGAAAGCCGGAGCGGCAAAACCTTGGCCCCACACCGCATCTTCCAGCGCATACGCCAGTGGCAAGCCGATGTCCGGAGCCGGAATATCCCCATCGGTTTCTATCACCCGCTCCAGGTCAGCCGGAGTCAGTAATTCATTCACCACCTGCTCGAACACATGTCCGAACTCCGCCACCCGTGCTGCCTCCACCGTCAGCCCGGCGGCCATGGCGTGCCCGCCAAAGCGCAATAACAGGTCAGGATGCCGCTTGGCCACCACATCCAGCGCATCGCGCAAATGCAGGCCCTGGATGGAGCGGCCCGAGCCTTTGGCAAGGCCATCACCACCCGGCGCAAACACAATCACCGGGCGGTGGAATTTTTCCTTGAGGCGCGAGGCCAGAATACCGACGACCCCCTGGTGCCAGTCCGGGTTGTAAATGCTGATGCTAACACTTTCCTGCGGCTCAAAAGTCGCCAGTGCATCCATCGCCGCCTCATGCATTTCCGC
>WBZT01001329.1_pt1 | contig 18207 bp, 18 predicted proteins | sample 5204241 | NCBI WGS metagenome assembly WBZT01 (sample SAMN12344358, study PRJNA552823) | activated sludge metagenome | biome: Activated sludge suspended growth; feature: Nitrification reactor; material: Wastewater; isolation source: activated sludge from nitrification reactor of wastewater...
CGCAAGGTGCTGATGCTGCATCCGAGCAGCTTTGCAGCCTCGCCTATTTTTACCAATCTTTTTTCCATTCGCTAAGATTAGCACAGATTTTGTTATGTTTCAAGACTCAGCATCGAAACCCTTGTGGATGATGACAACTTCGATCTGCTGATGGGCACACAAGGCAAACACGAGTTCGCTGCCAAATCGCAGCAGGCGATCCTTGTGCGTGATGACCAATCGCTTCATCTGCTTTCGCAGGATCATTTCGAGGAGTCGCTTCAGCCCCGGCTTGTTGTAGTTCATGCCGGAACCGAGATCGCTGATGATCTCGGATCGCCAACCCTTTGCAGCACAGTAGGCCTCAACCATTCCGTGCTGGCGATCAAGGTCGGCTTTCTGGTCGTGACTACTGACACGAACATAGCCGACCGTCGGGGCGTCGGCGTCGCCAAGGCCAAGAAGGTCAGCCGTGGCGTAATAGCGCGTGCCGCCTGCGGTCTTCCTTGCCGGCAGAAGCTCGCCACTGGCTTCCCATTTGCGCAAGGTGCTGATGCTGCATCCGAGCAGCTTTGCAGCCTCGCCTATTTTTACCAATCTTTTTTCCATTCGCTAAGATTAGCACAGATTTTGTTATGTTTCAAGACTCAGCATCGAAACCCCAGCTGAGATGCCCGGACGGGTCGCGGTAGGGCGTCGCCGAATACGCTTCCCATGCGCAAATGAACCGGACGCCGAGACTAGAGGTTTTCATATTTGCCTTCTTCCTTGTCGCCCGATCGGCGGTGATGGCGCACCTCGCAATGCCCTTCGATGCGCGCGATACGGGACGACAAATCCTGAAAATGGTCATCGTGTCGCCGTCCGACGCTGGCCAGCTGCGCGTCCCAGTGCTCTGCCAAAGCGTCCACGCGCTCGGCCATTTTGCTGGTGTCGTGCTGAATGCGGCGCAGGATCATGATCGCCAGCGCACTGATCGTGCCGGCCGCCCACGGCGCCATCAGGTGCAGAAAAGCCGAAAGCGGTCCATCCGGGTTCATTGACCCTCCTTGATCAAAGCGCCGCGCCGACGTGCCAGAGGTCGTCCAGCTGCGACGCGGTGACGCCGAGCTGTGCGGCCATCGAGAGCACCGCCGGGTGCTCTCGCTCGAACATCGGAGAAAAATCCCACCAGTCCTGCAGATCGGGGCCACCCGCCGCGACCGCGGCCTCGACGCGCGAGCGCAGGCCTGCGCGGGTCAGCGCCTGGCGGATCTGGCGCGGGGAAAGGATCGGCATGCCGGCGCCGGGCGCGGCGGCGGGCTCCGGGTGGTTGCCAGCGGCGAGCCATGCCTCGTAGGCCTGGCGGTCGGCGTTGTCCGGGTCGTTGGGGATGGCCGCGCCGTCCGTCGTGCGGACGATCAGGTCGGTAGAGGTCAGTTGGTACATGGTCAAAGCTCCGCGGAAAATGAGGCCTGAGAAACGGTAAACGTCGTGTTCGTGGCGGCCGAGCCCACTACCTGAATCGACGCGCCGTCGTCGGTGATCGACTGCGTGTTGTAGCTGGCCACATTCACCTGGCTACCGATCAGCCAGTTGAACGTCAGCGTCGCGCGCTTTTTCGCGCGGCACGGCAGCCAGAACGAAGCCGAGAAGCCGCCGGTCGAGGGGCACGGAAAACCGAGCGACTTGGCCGCCCCGTGATATTCGTAGTAGCGTTCGCACAGCCCGGTCTCGACGGAGATCGGGCGCTTCTCGAACGACGTCGCCGTCGATCCCAGCTCGAGCTGCACGTCGGTAATGGCGAGCACCGCGCTGTTGGTGCCGATCACCTGCTGCGCGCCGGTCACCTGCTGGTACAGGGCCGCCTGCCAGGTGTTCGCGTTGGCCGTGCCGTAGGTCGCGCCGGCGCCGAGGTTCCAGAGCAGGCGCAGGCCGAGCGTGTTGTCGGTGGCCCAGGTGCCCGCGGTGTCGCCGGGGATGGTGACGGTCTTGTATTCCCACGTCGAGGCGGAACTGATGGCGTAGGTCGCCACGTAGGAGCGGTTTCCGGCGCCGTTGCTGACCGCGACGCAGTGCGTGCCGGTCTTCGTCGAGTACGCCCAGAACGAGAGCGTGACGGCGCGGGCGTTGGCGGTGCCCCACAGCAGATCCGCGGCGTCCTGCCCCTCGATGGCGTAGCGGATACCGTAGCTGGATCCGGCCGCCGGCGAGGCATCCGCGGTCGTGGTCTGCGCGTAGATGCTCGACTGATAGCCGCTGCCCTGGTTGTAGTAGGTGCTCTTGCTGCCCTGCACGTTGAATACGCCGGCGGAACTGACGCCGATCCCGGACCAGCGATCCGGGCCGAAGGTGACCGTGGGCGAATTGACGGAGACGGCGGCGTTGGCGTTCCGCTGGTCGATCCAGCCATTGCCGTTGATGATGCGGTTGCGCAGGCCCATGCCGATCGAGGGCAGCGGGTCGAGGATCACGTAGTCGGTGCCGTCATACTCGACGTCGGAGAGCATGTTTGCGACCACGACGGCCGGCACTTTGCTGCCCGATGCGTTGTACTGCATCAGGTTCTTGGTCGCCAGGCCGTCGCGCGTCAGCGTGTTGCTGCCTGTGGTGCCGCCGGCGTGGAACTTCACCCGGAAGCGCTGCCCGGCGACGAGCGAGGCCTGCGCCGGCGTGGTCGTCAGGGTGAACGCCGGCGCCGATCCCGACGAGGAAAACGCCGTGTAAAGCTGACTCTGGGTCGCCGCCGTGCCGTCCTGGTCGAGCTTGCAGAGGATGTTCCAGGCGCTGTTGGCGCCGTTGCGCTGCTTCAGGTAGCCGCTCGTCGTGTCCGCCCAAAGCTGATAGGCGACCGGCGACGAGGGCGCGCTGGTGCCCGAGAACAAACTGGCGAGGTCGTTGTGTGCGTTGTTGACCGCCTGCACCATGGCCAGCCCGGTAAGGGTGCCGGTGGTGGGCAGCGTGATGCCGTTTTGACTCATGGTTGCTCCTTAATAGCCCTGCGCGAGCCAGTTGATTGCTCTGGCGACGCCGACGCCGCCGTTCTTGATCTGCACCGTGAAGCCGCTTGCCGACTGCGCGCTCAGAATCACGTCGTCACCCGCCGTCGCATTGACGACAGTCACCTGCACGAGCGGTGTGCCGCCCCCTGCCGGACCGCCGAGGAACGGCGCCGAATAGGAGACGGACGAGCCGCCCGCCGCCGTCGTCAGCGTGCCGCCGTCGATTCGATCCGGCACGTCGACCACGAACTTCAGGCCGGAGAGGTACGGCGCCACCTGCGTGTCCGACGTGCTCAACAGCACGCGAGCCTTGAAATACTGCGCGTTGTAGGTCCCCGGAACGAAGTTCTGCCAGCTGCCATACACTCCCGTGCCGTCGGCGACGGCGATCTGCGGCTGCACGCCGATCTTCTGCCCGAGCGCTGCGCTGAGAAAGTCGCCCACGCCGAGCACGTCGGCGATCGCGAGCACGTTGTCGTTGACCGACTGGGCATAGGAGGTCGTGCTGATCGAGACGGCACAGGGCGCCACGCGCCCGGCATTGACGGCATGCCCGGCCGGCAGGTCGTAAGCGCCGCTGGTCGCGATGCCGCCCGTATGCAGGACGTCCGCGTTGATCAGGATATTCGGGTCGGTGAGGATGTTGCCAGCGCCCTGCAGCGTGATCGTGCCGGCGTTGAGCACCGCGCCGCCGCTCGTCGTGCCGCTCCAGGAGGTTGCCGCCTCGTCGTAGCTGGCAATCACGTTTTGCGACAGGCGGCTGCCGGTGACCAGAACCGACGTCGGAGTCGCGGAATAGGCGCTGAAGCCTCCGGCCGTCAGGAAGTGCGCGGCGATCCAGTAAGTGCCGTCGCCGACCGTCGTGAAGCGCGGCGTCGGCGTTCTCCCGAGGACGACGGACGCCGCCCAGCTCGCGCCCATGCGCACCTCGTAATCGACCGCGGGTTGCCGGAAATCCGAAACGGCGTCCCAGTAGAGGACGGTTTGCCCCGATACGAAATTGGTCGCCACGTTCTGCACGTTGGGCAGCGGCGAATAGAGCGCGGCGCCGGTGATGGTGTAGGCTGTGGGGGAGAGATCGGCGAGGCTCTGCGGGCCTCCGCCCATCGAGTTGTACGACTGCAGCTTGACGTTGATCGTTTTCCCGATCTGATCCGCGGTGAAGGGGTAATGGAAAACCGCAGAATCGAGGCGCAGGAACGCCGAGCCGGCCGCGTGCGCGCCGATCGTGCTGCCATAAGCGCCGCGACGCAGATAATCCAGGTTGTACTGGTTCGCTCCGGTAAGCGTCGAATCACGGTAGGCAATCAGTTCGCCGTCGACGTAGCAGAGCGTCGCGAACGCATCGGCGTCCGCCTGGCTGGCGGACAGCAGCGCGCCTTTGGATACCGAGAGATCGACGCCCACCACGCTGGTCTTGTCGGGGTCCGCGACGCTCGGCAGCGCGGTCGTCAGCACGCCCTGGCGGCACGGATTGCTGATGGTGCCGACCATCTTGTACGTGGCGCCGTCGAGGCTGACCCAGACGTTCGCACCGCCCCAGTTGCCACGGCCCGAAGCGCCGATCCAAACCTCCAGCCCGGCCACGGTGAGCAGATCGGGCGGCTCGAAGATGACCGGCGTATTGCTGCCCGCGGCCTTGGCGTTGTAGTTGGCCGCATAACCGCCCTGTGCCTGCACCGGGTAGCGCGGCGCCGACGAAACGCCGGCGAGCCAGTCCTCGGCTTGCAAGGTGAAGGTGCCGGTGTCGGGATCTTCCTCGATGCTGGTCACGCGCACCGCCTGGCGCGACAGCCCGAGCGCGGAATCGGTCAGCGTCAGCAGATCTCCCGGCTCGAGCAAGCAGAATTTCCAGCAGACCGTGAATTCGTAAACGTTGCGGATGAACAGCGAACGTTGCAGGAGCAGTTGGGCGACCCGCCGGGCAACGCCGGGGTCCGAGATCTCGTGCGCCTGCACCGGGTCCGCCGTGCGCAGGCCGAAGGTGTCGACGGCGACCTGGTCGCGCGCTTCGGCAATCTCGACGTTGTAGTCGTTGCTCCGGTTCACGAACTCGACCTGCACGGAGTTGAACGCGTCTGCGACGCTGCCGCGCGTCATGCGCACGGGCTCGTCGCCGGCGCCGGCGAGGTAGTCGTCGTCGGTCAGGTCGTAGAGCGCCGTTGTGTTCGGCGTGTAGGTCGCGCCATTGCCGACGGCCGCGACGTCGCCATACGGCGCCACCTTGAGCACGCCCTCGGAGAAAAACGGGGCGCTGTTGGCGAGCCGGCAGAGCGCGGCCACGGTCTGATTGGCGGCCTGCTGGCTGGAATAGACCGGCGACAGGAAGAGGCCGGTGGCGACGCAGTAATTGCTGAACGCCGAAAGGTCCCCGATCAGGGGGGGCGGAAACCCGGCGCCGTAATGGCTGTTGGTCAGCAGGTCGGCGAGGATCTCTTTCGGGTTGGCGTCGAAGATGCCGGCGCCCGGGTTGTACGGCAACGCACCGGTCACGTCGAACGTGTGGTTCGGCAGGCTGGCGCTGGCGCCCAGGTCGTAGTTCGCCGCCGCGGCATACGCGACGCCCTGGTAGGTGACATCCTGGCCGGGGTGCAGGCTGGACAAATACGACCAGGCCGACTGCGGGTAACCGCCGACGAAGCTGGAGAACAGCGCCGGAATCGTGGTGGCCGGCGTGTAATCGAAACTGATGCTGACCGCCTGATTGACCGGCGAAATGCCGTTGATCGCCCAGGTCGTTCCCGCCAGAATCGTCGACGGGAAGGTGTAGACGCCGGCGCTGAAGGTGTAGTCGAGCCCCGGCACGAGCTGCAGCAACGCCGATCCGTCCTGCATCGGCACCTGGACGACGACGCCGCGATCGATGAAATTGACGCCGTTGGCCGGCGACACGAGGCCAGACGTGCTGTAGAGCTGCCCTGGCGTGGCATTGACGGCCACGGACAGCGACGCGTCGATCGTATATCCCGCGCCGACGACGCTGACCGGGTCGCCGTAGGAAACAAGCGTCTGACAGGCGTTGGCGACATACTCCTTGTCCTTCCAGCAGCCGTTGATCGCCGCGATCGGGCCCTCGGCCAGGGCGAGCGCGAAGCTGGCGGTGTACGTATAGGTGGTGTTGGTGCTGGTCACGTGGTGACCGCCGCCCTTGCCGCCGCCGCCGCTGCTGGTCGTGGTGGTGTGCGGTACCGGGGTGAAATCTCCGTACCAGATCAGATTTCCGGGCACCCGGTTGCGTCCGTAGACGATCGGGATCGGCAGACCGTAGGCCGAGGACTGGATGCGCACACCCAGCACGGCGGTTTCCGTGGTGCTGATCGTGGTCGACTTGCCGCCACCGAACAGGCCGCTCATGTCGCGAAACTCCAGAACGAATCCAGCCGTCCGTTGAGCTCGGCGTCAAGGGCCGAGGCCTCGACGCAGCCGATGCCCCAGTACGCATGAATCAGACGCGGCCACTCGACGACGATGGCGCCATGCGACGCGCAGCGGCCGAAGCGGAACATCGCGACGTCGCCCGGTTGTGGCTGGCTCACCCGGCGGCTGAAACGCTCCAGACCGGCCAGGTAGCGCTCTTCGCTGCGGTGCAGGTGCCAGTCCGGCGGGTACTCCGGCGTGGGAATGTGCGGGATGACGCCGGCCTCTTCGTAGACCTCCAGCAGCAGCGTCAGGCAGTCGACGCCGAACGTCCGCACACGGCCGCGGTGGTGATAGGGCGTGCCGAGCCAGTCCTGCGCCGCCATGAGGATGCGGTCGCGCGTCGTCATACCGCCGTCTCCGGCACGGGCAGGAAGGGGAAAGCGCGGAACGCCGCCTTGTTGTTGAAGGTGCCGGAGCAGGTCGCGAGCGTCTTGTCGCAGCCGTAGTAGACGGTGAACGTGTCACCGGCGGCGGGCGCCAGCGGCAGCGGGTTCAGCACCTGCAGTTGCCCGGAGACCGAGGAGCGGATGCTGCGCCGGGTGCCGGTCAGCGCGCCGCTGGCGAACTGCAGGTAACCGAGCTGGAAAGCGTTGTTCGGCGCGCTGACGTTGCAGTTGATGACGGTGACCGTCGATCCCGCCTGCACCGTGCCGCCGACCGCGAAGTTCGCGCGATTCAGCCCGCAGTCGCCATCGTAGAGGGTGTGCTGGCAGGTGGGCTGGTACAGGTTGCGCGGCATCTGCACGTTGAGCAGCTCGAGCGCGGAATGCACGGTGATCTGCGCGCCGATGCGCGAGAGCTGCAGAGTGGCCACGCGCCCCGAGAAATGCACGAAGCCCCCGACCGGAACCGGCGGCGACGAGAGGAACACTCGATCGAGCTGGACCGCGGCGCCGTCGAGCATGCCGGAGGCGACGGCCTGCATCCACGGCGTCGAGCCGATCAGCTTGCTGCTGTCCGCGCGCACCGTCAGATCCAGCGTGTCGACCTCGACGCCGATGACCACGCGCACCCGGCCGCGCTCGATGACCGGGCCACTGGCGCTGAACACGCTGCCCTGGTAGGAGATGTCGGCATCCCAGCTCGTGTAGCGCAGCACCGTTCCGCTGATGAGCCTGAACGTGTAGAGATCCGCCATCAGGTACGGGCCGCCGGCGTTGAGCAGGCTGATCAAGGCAGGGCTGGCGGATTTCATAGCTTGTTGCCGGGAGCGCCGATCAGCTCGCACTTTTTGAGCTCCCAGAGATCGGCCAGAAACTTGGTGAATTCCGGCGCGTCCATTTTGAAGCGGCAGCGGAAATAGTAGGTACCGGTCCAGGTGAGCGTGTCGCCCACGGCCGGCGCCGGCGAGAAGGTGACCAGGCCGTTGGCGTCGATCGAGTAATCGGTGACCGTCGCCACGCTGGAGGTGGTCTTGAGGTAGCTGGTCGGGGCCGCGCCCTGTTCGAGTTGTGCGCCCCAGAGGTAATAGCCGGAGCCGAGCGGGTCCTGTCCGGCGGAGTAGGTGCCGATCAACGAATTCGTGCGCGCCCAGAAGAGCGAGGCATTGGGAGAACTGGTGGTGATCGTCGCCACCGCCGAGACCCACAGCCGCCGCCAGCCGTTGGCCAGCTTGTCCATGCCGTAAGCGAGCGGAGAACCGGTAATGACCACTGGCGCATCGGCCAGCGCGTCCCAGGCGACCGCGATGTTCACGCCGAAGAAATAGTTGTGCAGATAGACCGACATGGCGGTCAGGCAGCCGGGCCCCGGCTTGAAATAGACGCTGCTGCAGTACGTTTGACCGGCCGTCAGCGATCCGCCCTGGCTGATGTACCAGTCGGTCGAGTCGTTGAGGTTGTGCCACACCAGGTCCGCGGTGACGCTGCCGTCGGGCGCAGTCGCCGCGTTTGCCGTTACCGTGCAGCGCTGCTTGACGTCCCACGCGGCATTCTCCAGTTGCTCGGACCACTTCACGAGATTGCTGCGCGCGGTCGCGTACTGGAGCTGCTTGCCCTGCCAGTTGGTCTTGTAGATCCCGGTCAGCACGTTGACGTTCTGCACCGGCTCGACGAAGGTAAAACCGCCCGCGCCGAAGGCCCGCACGAGCTGGAACTGCGTGGTCGCGCCGTCGCCGGTTCCGATCGGCTGATCGGTGACGGCGCAGTCTTCCGGGTCGGTGAACAGGAAGCTGTCCCACTGGCCGCGCATCGAGAGGAAGAAACCGGCCAGCGTCTTGAGGTCCGCGCCGCGGTTGCCGCTGCGCAGGAATTCGTAGGTCAGGTGCAGGTTCCAGAGCGGATACTGCAGGTAAGCTGCGCGGTACTCGCGGCCCGAAACCGAGCGCTTCACCGTGGTGACGAATTCGGGCTGCTTGACGACGTTGAGCGTCAGCCCCGGCAGCGTCGGAAAAACCGAATTGCTCATCAGCCCCTCGCCGGCGTGAAGTTGCGCGCCATCTGGCGCAGGGCCGGCGCCAGCTTGTCGCTGTTGGCGCGAAAATAGTCGCGCACGCTGCGGGCATCGAGGGCGCTGATATGCACGTGGACGTCGCCTCCGGCGCTGCCGCCGGACGACGCCAGGCCACGGATCACGTTCGCCTGCTCGGCGGGCAGCACCATCTCCTGCGCGTGCAGCTGCGTGAGCGGATTGACGCCGGCGGGGATATCGTAGCCGCCACTTGCGGATCTCAGGCCGCCCATGACCATCGCCATGACGGCCGCGAAGGCCGCTGCGGCCAGCGCCGGTCCGACGACCGGGATGTCGGCGACGGCGGAAGCCGCGCCGCCAGCCGCTTCGGCTGCTTCGGCGGGAACGACGGCGGCCGCCTCGGCGGTTTTGGCCGTGGCGACGGTGGCCGAGGTGGAAACCTGCGCCGCGGCAGTCTGCAGCAAGCCCATTTTTTCCAGGATGGTCCGCAGCACCGAACCCTTCTGCGTTTCGACCGTCTTGGCGAGCTCCATCGCCGCCCAGCGCGCGGCCATCTTGACGCACAGGCTGACGAATTCGCCGAGGATCGACTGGAAGATGTTCGACAGCGCTTTCTTGAGCGTCTGCGTGCCCTGGATCATGCCGGTAATGGACTTCTCGAAGGCCGCGGAGATCGGCGACAGGAGCTGATCCCATTCCTCCTTGGTGTTCAGCGCGACATCGCCCTCGATCTTGGCGACGCGCTTGGCGTGCTGGCGGTAGATCTCCTCCATCTGGTCGAGGAGCTTCTGCAGCGCGACCGGATCGTGGTTCGGATCGCCGAGCAGCGCGCTGATGCGGGCGGCCTGCGCGTCCTGCTGGATGGCGAAGCGGCGGTCCTCGAATTGCCGTTCGAGCGAGAGCAACTGTTCCTTGGTGAGCTGGCCAAGGGCGAATTCCTGCTGCGCCTGCTGCTCTTCGAACTGCAGCGCATCCTCGAAGGCCCGTTCGCGGGCGTTGATCGCTTCGGCCTCGAGGGCGACCTTCTGCTGCCGCGCCTTCTTCAGGATCTCCAGTTCGAGCTCTGAGGACTTGCGGGCGATCGCGATGCGCTCATCCCCGCTGACGCGCACGTTGCGCAGGATCGATTGCCAGTAGTCGAGCTCCTGCTGCTTCGAATACTCGCGCAGGTCGTTTTCCTTCTGGAACGCGACTTTCGCTTCGGCCAGTTCGGTTTCCCAGACGGCCATCCGCGATTTGTCCGCCCGGCCGGAGCCGCCACCCTTGCTGAAATCGTAGTCCGGGTCCTTTCCTTCCGGGAACTTGCTAGCCGGCATCGGGGGCAGGTCGTAGGCTTCGCGCCAGATCTTTTTCAGGTCGTTGGCGGCTTTCTGGCTGTGCGCCGCGTAGTCGTCGTACATCGCGCCGACCTTGCCGAACTCGCCATGCAGGGCGGCGACCGCCATGGCCGCCAGAGCGCCCAGGCCTTCGCCGACCTGCTGGAAGACCACATAGACCGACTGCCCGGCAGCAACGACGGTCAGCAGCACGTTGCGGAAGATGGCGCCCATGGCCGGCGCTTCCTGCCCCATCCAACTACCGAGCTTGACGAAAACCGGCGTCAGCATCTGCCCGAACTGGATTTCGAGCGATTTGCCGACCAGGTTGAGGTCGCGCATCTGCTGCTGATACGCTTTCGCCGCGGCCTCGCCTTCCGGGCCGACGATCAGGTGCAGTTCCTTGGCGCGCTGCTTGGCCCATTCCATCTGCTCGGCGGTCAGCTTGAGGACCGGCTTGACTTCGGCCCAGGCGCGGCCGTAGAGCTGCATGCCGGCGATGTTCTGCGCGATCGGGTTCTTGATCTCCAGCAGCTTGGTGTTGGCCTCGCCCATGATGTCGACCATCGGGCGGTAGTTGCCGGAGGAATCCTTGACCTGGATTCCCATCTTCTCGAACGCGGCGCCGTTGGTGAACACCTGGCGCGACATCTTCTGACTCGCCGAAATCACCGTGTCGGATTCGACGCCGACGTGGTTCATCGCCACCTTCATGATGCTCGCCTGCTCGGTGGTGGTGCCGAGCGCCTTGGCGAGCTTGGCGGATTCGAGCGTCCAGTCGTTGCTGGCGTTGATCACCGTGCGGAACGCAGCGCCGCCCGCGAGCACGGCGGTGAAGGCGAGAAAAGTGCCGTGGATCTTCTGGAACGCGGAGTTCAGCGAGCCGAGGCTCGACTGCATCTGATCGGACATCTTGCGCACCTCGCCGACCGCCTTGTCGGTGGCTGCCTTGAGGTCGTCGATGTTGGCGCCGATTCTTAATTCGGCATCATTGGTGGGCATGGGCGGCCTTTCGTGCGAGGTACTCCGCGGAACTCATGATTTTCGGCATCGTGCCCGTCGGGAACATCTCCAGCGCTTCGCCGAGATCTTCCGCTGGCGGCTCCGGGGCGCTCTTCGCTTCGGTCGCCGGCGGCAGGCCGAGAAACGCGGCGATGCGCGCCAGTTGCACGGCCGGCGGCGGCAGGCGTCGCCATTCGTCGGTCAGCGCACGCAGGCGGGGAATGTCGAGGCCCCATTCGCACTCGCCCCAGGTCCATCCCGTGACCGAGACGACATGGGCGATGAGGGCGGGCCAGTCGAATTCCCCGCTTACGCTTCCCCCGGCGGCGTCTCCCGGATCTCGGCGCCGTTGACTTCGGCAAAGGCCGCGATCAGCTCGCCGACGTTGGTGGCGTCGATGTTCCAGGCGAAGAAATCGCGGGTGACCGTGGCATCGTCCCGGGCGCCGCGCTTGACGCCGTAGTAGATGCCATCGATCAGCGCTTCCAGCCCGACGGTACTGCCGCTGCCGATCTGGGTGAAGTTGGCGCCGATCGCCTGCAGCCCGATCGCCGGGCAGGGCAGCAGGGTGAATTCCCGGCCGCCGACACGGATCTGTCTCGGCATCGATTACTCCGAAGTGCCCCAATAGCCGACGTGGCCGGCGCTGTCCGCGAAGGCCGAGAAGTCGAATTCCGGGATCAGGAAATCGTCGTTCTTCAGCCCCATCGTGAGCTTGTCGCTGACGCACTGGTTGAGCTTCAGCGTCATCGGCTTGCCCTGGAACGCCAGGCTGAGCAGCGCGGAGAAGGTCGGCGCGTAGCCCATCAGCTGATTGGTGATCAGGCCGTTCTGGGAGACGGTGCTGGTCGCCGTGTAGTCGTAGTTGATCAGCACCGTGTTGCCGGTGTCGGCCGCGGCGAAGGTATAGACGCCACTGCCGTTGACCGAGTATTGCCCGGTGGCGGGGCCGCTGGCGACTTTCTTGAGTGGCAGACCCGTCGAGGCATTGAGCACGCCGAGGTCGCTGGCGAAGGTGCCGGAGCTCGGCGGCGAAACGGTGATCTGGAAAGGCGTCGTCGGAATGGCCGCCGAAAAGTTGTTGACCGCGGCCTTGATGCCGGCCGAACGGGTGAGGCCGAAAAACAGATCGCCGAGCACCGGTCCCGAGATGTTGGCGAACTTCGCCTTGAACGCGAATTTCGCCTTGCCGCGACCGACGGCGATCGGGAACTGATACGCGCCGTAGAGCAGCTTGGTTTCGAACGAGATGTCCGCCGAGATATCCTGCAGCGTGCCGAACTGCACCGGCGTACCGTTGCTCACCGTGTTGCCGGCGGCGTCCGACGTCTGGATGCCGTAGAGGATGCCGGTGCCGAATCCGAGTTGCATGGTTGTTTCCTTTCTTCAATATCACGCCGGTTCGGCGTAGTGGAACTGGTAGGTGAGGGTGAGCTTCCCCCCGGTGCCGTCTGAATCGCTGAATTCCCACTCCTTGCCGGTGCGGATGGCCTGCGCGACGACGCCGTTGAGCTGCGGATCGGCGAGGATCGCCGTGTGGATGGCGACGGCGATCGGATCGGCCAGCGTGCTCGGCACGTTGCCGCGGGTGTGCACCTCGATCTCGACCGCGAGCACGCAGCGCAGCAACGATCGCGCGAGGAGCTGCGATTCCTCGTTTTTCGGCTTGATCACCACTCCGGGCAAATCTTCTCGTTGGAAGGCGACCATGCGATCGCGCTCGACGCTGGCGCCGATGGCCGCACCCAACAGCGTGACCAGGAGCCGGGCGAGGATGTTTTCGGAGGCGCTGGCGCTCATCGTCTGAGCTGCGCCTTGATCAGCTTGCCGTCATCCTGCGGAGTGATCTGGCGCACCGTGTAGTCCACCCCGTCGACCGTGATGCTGCTGCCGGCCGCGAGGCCCGGCAGGTCGGTGGAGCGGTAGGTGATGGCGTACTCGGTGCTCTGCTGCATGCCTGAGAAGATCTCTTCCCCCGGCATCTCGAACAGCACCTTTGCCGACTGCCCTGCCGAAACCGCAAGCAGGCCGAAGTCGGCAAAAAAGGGCGCCAGATCCTCGACGAACATGCTACTGCCTTATGCCGGCGCTTTTTGCACGCCGAGCGCGGCCAGGGCACGCGCGACGCCGTCGGCGATCGCCTGCGCCAGCGCCTCTTGGTTGACGCCCGCGGCTTCGACCGGGGCGGCAATCTGCACCGTTCTGCCGGCCAGGAACTGTGCTGCCTCCTTGTCGGCGGGCTCCAGGCGGTGCAGGTGCTCCTGCGCTTCCTCTGCGGTGAATTCGATTTCCTGATTGCCGTAGTAGCTGTTGGTCTGCGGCTGCTTGCTGGTTTCGCCGTTGTGGGTGACCTCGACCAGCCGGGTGTGATGGACGACGAAGTCGGGGCGGACTCTGAATTTCATGTGCTGCTCCTCTGGGTGTTCGGTCGTGCAGGGCGCTTTCTCGCGCCCCGCACAAGCGTCGGTGGGTGGGTTAGAAGCCGGTGGTCAGCGCATCCGACATGACCGCGAACGACGCGCCGTGACGCACGCCGATGTCGATGGTTTGGAACATGCGCAGGATGATGTCGCCGTTGGCAAAGCCGGTCGAGTCGTAGGGGTTGACGGCGATCTCGGTGATGCCCCATTCGCCGATCAGCAACTCTTGCCAGTTGCCATAGATCAGCTCGGAACAAACCGCTCCGCTGGAGCCCTTGACCAGAGTCGAGCGCAGTTGCTGCGACTCGGCGTAGGGCCGCCCCTTGAGGCGGTCCGGCGAGTTGTTGGTGAGTCCGCCCTGCGGGTCCCAGAGGTAACTACCGGTGCTCGACTTGAGCGTCGAGAGGAAGCCGATGGCCTTCGAGTTGAGCGCGAAACCGGTGCTGGCCTGCGGCGCGTTGGCGACCCTGGTGGCGTAGATCAGCTGGATGATGTGATCAAACGTCAGCTCCGCACCGTTGGTGCCCCCGACGACCGACCCGACGCCGTTCTGGTTGACGATGCCGACCGGCTGGTTGGAGGCTCCCGAGCCGGAAAGCGCCGCCCGATCGATGGCGCGCGCGCCGACGGCCATGAGGTCGCGACGCACGAGCATTTCGATGGCCGGCGTAGCCTGCAGCAGCATCAGGCGGCTGACCTTGGAGAGCGCGCCGATCGTGCGCGGCTGCAGCGTCACCTGGTCGAACGTCGCTTCGGCTTCGGTGATGGCGCCGGATTCACCCACCCAGTAGGTGTTCGTCTGCGCGGTCTGGCGCGGGATCGCGACCTTTCCGACGAGGCCCGGCAGGAACGTGGCGCCGAGCAGCGCGGTGACCGACTGATTGCGCAAGACTTCGATGAAGCTGTCGGCGAGCAGGTTGGTGGCTACCAGGTGGCCGCCCTGCACGGCGGCACCGACCTGATAGATGGCGCGCTGCTGGAGGCCGGCGACGCTGCGCTGCATGTTGTTCCATGCACGGATGTGCTCCTCGTTCGGCGCGAAGGGCAGATCGCTGGGGAAGAAGAAGCGATTGCCGCCGACCTCGCGGCCGTTGCGCTTGGCCACGGCCTGCGACACCTCGCGCTCGAAACCAGCGCCGGACCAGTCGCCATGCACGGCGGCGGCGACGGCGCGCATCAGCGAATACGAGCGCTTCTCGGTGTTGCTGAGGCCGATGTCGTCGCTGACGCTGGAGAGCGGCTTCGGGCTGCCGCGCTTCTGGATCTCCTCGAGCACTTTCCCGCGCGCGCGGTCGATGCTCCAGCCCTTGTGGACGAGTTCGTCGCGGAGCTCGACCGGGATCTGGTGCGCGCGGCACATCGCCTCGATTTCGGCGACGCGCGCGCGCTCTTCGGCCAGCGCATCGTTGCGGGCCTTTTCGAGGTCGATGACGGAGCCGCCGGACGATTGACCGACCCCCGTGCCGTCCTCGGCCTTGTCTTGCAGGATTTGACGCAGTTTCATGGTATCTCCTTGGAGAGTGGGTGAACCGGCGGGCGCCGGGGTTGCCCGGGATTCTCCGGGCGTACAGAAACCCGGCGAAACGGGTTCTTGGTTCGGTGCAGGGGGGTCTTCGCCGGCGGATCGGCCGAGACCGACCGAGGCATCGGCCGGCACGGTCACCAGCGAGACTTCGTAGACCTCCCAGTCGGTGGCCGTATAGGTTTCGCTGTCGACGTCTTCTTCGTAGGTGAAGACGCGATAGGCGAACGAGGCGTTGGTGAGGATGCCGTCCGCGGCCTGGCGCATCGCCCATTCGCCGCGGTCATCCTTGCCGAAGCGGACGGTGCAATAGGCGCGGCTGCCCTCGATGCGGATCTGTTCGACGATGCCGAGCAGATCGGCGCGGCTGTGGTTGTAGAGCAGCGGCAAGTTGTCCTGGCGCACGCCATTACGCATGCAGCCCTTGGCGTGACTGAGGATCTCGGTCGCCCAACCCATGTCGACCGGCTCTTCGGACGAGAACGGGAAGGTGCAGGTGCGGGCGTCGAGATCGACGAGCGAAGCGCCGGCAGAGCGCAGAATGAGAGAGCGCTGCTGCGGGCGCGTGGGGCGGTGTTTCGGGTCGGTCATGGGGCGTTCTCCTGGTCAGGCCGCGGCGGCTTGCTGGGCGTCGTCGGCGTCCGGATCGCCGGATTCTCCGGCGGCCGTCTCGTTGCTGTCGTCGGCGTCCGGTTCCGGTGCGTTGGCCTCTGCGGGGGCGTCTTCCTGCTCGGCAGCGGGCTGGATGACCTGGCCCTTGCCCTTGTCGTCGACCTGCGCCGGGTCGGTGTCGAAAACGAGATCGAGCTCGGCCATGAGGTCGAGTTCTTCCCGCCGGGCCTTGAAGATGTCTTCCGGGTCGGCGCCGGCGGCCGTCTGCGAGATGACGTCGGCGACGGTCATGAAGCCGCAGCGCACGGCCTCCTTGTATGCGCCGACTTCCTTGGTCGGATCGATCCAGCTCCAGCCGCGCGGCTTGAAGCGCACGGCGTCGGTGTATTTGCGGCGGTTGTCGAAGAAATCGCGGATGCTCGACAGTTCGCCGGCGAGCACGGCGGCTTCGAGCCATTCCCGATGGATCTGCGCCCGGAAGTTGCGGATGAACCAGCCCTGCACCATCCGCCACAGGTCGCGATCGTCGAGCAGCGCAAGGCGCGAGCTCGAGTAATTCGATTGCGAATAGTCGCGCGAGAGCGACTCGTAGCTGCAGCCGACGCCAGCAGCCACGGCGCGCAGCATGTGCCGCATGAAGGGCTCCAGGCTGGCATTCGGCCGCGTCGGGGCAAAGCCGGTGAATTGTTCGCCGGGCTGCAGGTGATGGACAGTGCCGGGCGTGAGGTCGGTGAGGCGCTCGCCGCCCTCGATGTCGTCGGGCTCGGGGGTTTCCGGGCTTGTGATCAGGCCCATGATCGAGGCCGACGCGCGCGCCGCGACGATTTCGGCCTCCTCGTAGCCGCCCATATTGTTCAACCGCTTCAGCGCGGTGTGGAACCATGGCTCCCCGCGCGTCTGCGGCCAGCGGTCGATCAGGTAAAGGTGGATGATTTCGTCGGCCGGAACGCGCAGGTAGCGCGAGGCGACGAAAGTCGAAAACTGGTAATCGCCCGGGTGGACGGGATAGAGCCAGTACGCGACCGGACGATCCCAGTCGTCGATCTCCACGCCCATGCGGATGCGGTTGCCGGTGCCCGGCGCGGTGGCCTGGCTGTAGACGTCGACGAGGCGGTCGGCCTCGATGATTTCGAGCGCGAAGGGGATCTTGTTGTCCTTGCCGAACGCTTTCTTGACCTTGCGGATCAGCACTTCGCCGTCGCGGGCGATGGACTTGATGGCGACCTGTTCGAGGTCGGCAAACGACAGCCGCGCGGCGCTGTGGCACGACTCGGCAGCGCACCACGATTGCCACGCCGATTCGATGTCGTCGTTGATGCGCGAGACGAGCTTGCCGGAGGCGGTCTTGACCAGTGCCTGCATGCCGATTCCGGAGCCGATGATGTTGTTACCGATGATGCGCAAGGCGTTCTTGGCGTGCTCGTTGTCGCGCACAAGCTGCCGGCAGCGGCCGCGCAGCAGGCGCATCGAGGTGACGAGTTCGGCATCGGCGGAGGTGTTGATCGGGTTCCAGTCGGCCGTCAGCCGCCCGACTTCGGCGCCGGCGTAGAGGCGCTCCTGAGTCTGCACGGCAGGAGCGGCAGCAGCAGGAGTAAGAGCAGAAGCCGGGCCGCGTCCGCGCAGGGCGTTCCAGGCCAGGGCCAGGCGAGCAAGCACATTCATCAGCGGAACCTCACTTGCAGGCGGCGCGGGTTGCCGAGGCCTGCGGCCAGGCTGCTCGCGGTATCTTCGTTGGCGACGCGAAGCTTCCAGTAGCTGATCTCGGCGAGGATGTCGGCGATTGATTCGAATTCCATGGTGCGCGTGCCGATCGTGTATTTCTTGATCCGGCCGCGGCTCGCGCGGAACCCGGCGAGGGCCGCGTGGGCGTCGTCAAGCGCCTGTTTGGCCTGGCTGCGTCCGTCGTAGCCGGCGACCTGCTGCACCAGGTCCGGCTCGATGGTCAGGACGCCGCTGGCGACGGTGTAGCGCTGCCCGGAAAGGCTGCAGGTGGCCACCCAGTTGTATCGGCCGGGGATCCACGTGGCCGTGGTCGCCGCCGTCGCCTGCACGTGGAAATCGTCGCCGCTGGCGGCAGCCGTCAGGTTGATGACCGAGGGGCCGCGCAGGGCGTAGGAAAGCGACCAGCCGGCCGAGGCGGGGTAGCCATCGACCGTCGTGGTGAAATCGATGCTGTCGCCCGCGACCAGGTCATTGATGAGGTCGGTCATTGGATGCGTCGCTTACCGATCGAGAGATACCGGCCCCCCGGGCGGCGCGCGCGGACGAAGACGCTGTCCGCTCCAGGACGGCGATGCGAGGGGTCCATTTTCTGCGCGCCGATGCGTGCCGATTGGCCAAGGGCGACGAAGGCGGCTTGCGATCCTCCTGACAGCGCACCGCTGGCCAGCGCATGCGCGACGGCCGCGCCGGAGAGCGGGAGGGAGACCTCTTGCCCGATCGCATCGCCATTCCATCCCCACCCCAGATCGTTCCAGTCGACGGCGAGGTCGTTCCAGTCGGCGTTCATTCGAGCAGCTTCTCCGGACGGTCGGAGGCCAGCAAAC
>WBZT01001331.1_pt1 | contig 18195 bp, 13 predicted proteins | sample 5204241 | NCBI WGS metagenome assembly WBZT01 (sample SAMN12344358, study PRJNA552823) | activated sludge metagenome | biome: Activated sludge suspended growth; feature: Nitrification reactor; material: Wastewater; isolation source: activated sludge from nitrification reactor of wastewater...
ATCGGCTAGTTCCTGATCGCTGGGCTGGCGCTGGGTGACCACCTTCAAATCGGACAATCCCACCTGGCCCAAATCACGGTCCTGCACCAGCAAACCGCCGGTGACCCGCTTGTAATCCCAACCCGGTGCCCGCGCGCTGTCCCATTGACCACAGGCCAGTACCCGCACGTTCTGCTTGCTGGCGGTCGCCGCCAGTGCCTCTGGCGTGACTTCCGGGGCGATGATCACTTCGACGAACTGCCGGTCCACGATCGTCTTGGCGGTAACCGCGTCCAGTGGCCGGTTGAAGGCGATGATGCCGCCGAAGGCCGAGGTCGGATCAGCCTGGAAGGCACGATCATAAGCGTCGAGAATGGTCGCACCGACCGCCACGCCGCAGGGATTGGCATGCTTGACGATCACGCAGGCCGGGCCGGCGAAACTCTTGACACACTCCAAGGCGGCATCGGTGTCGGCAACGTTGTTGTAGGACAGTTCCTTGCCCTGCAACTGGCGAGCGGTGGCGATACAGGCTTCGGCCGGTTTCGGCTCGACGTAGAACGCTGCTTGCTGGTGCGGGTTCTCGCCGTAGCGCATGTCCTGAGCCTTGACAAATTGCGTGGTATAGCTGCGCGGGAACGGGTCGCGCCCGCCCTCGGCGCGGATCGACCCGAGATAGTTGGCGATGGCGCCGTCGTAGTGGGCGGTATGCTCGAACACCTTGACCGCCAGTTCAAAGCGGGTGGCGGTGCTGACAACTCCACCATTGTCCCGCATTTCATTCAGAACCCGTCCGTAATCGCCGGCATCGACCACCACGGTGACCGCCGCGTGGTTCTTGGCTGCCGCCCGCAGCATCGCTGGCCCGCCAATATCGATGTTCTCGATGGCATCGGCCAGCGCGCAGTCCGGCTTGGCGACCGTGGCTTCGAAGGGATAGAGGTTCACCACCAGTAGGTCGATGGGGGCGATGCCGAACTGGTTCATCGCCAGATCGTCCTCGCCGCGTCGGCCCAATAGCCCACCATGCACTCGGGGATGCAGGGTTTTGAGCCGCCCGTCCATCATTTCCGGAAAACCGGTGTAATCGGCGACATCGATGACGGGTATATCGTTTTCGGTCAGCAACCGGGCGGTGCCGCCGGTCGAGAGCAGTTCCACGTCGAGTGCAACCAGGGCGCGAGCGAAATCCACAAGGCCGGTCTTGTCGGAAACGCTGAGCAGGGCACGCCGGATGGGGAGAGCGGGTGTTGGGTTCATACAGGGGTCCGTTGCCTCGATGAAAGGGAATTAGCCAAAATGGCAAATAGCGCGACTGATGTTCAGGCAGGGTCCGCCGTGGGCACTGGCCCGAAATACAGATCGTAGAAACGGTCCTTTTCCGGGTCGTACTGCATCAATTCGCCGTTCTCCAGATCGTAATACCAGCCGTACAGGTTCAGGGCGCCTTCCTCGACTCGTTGGCGGATAAATGGGAACGTCAGTAGATTGGTCAGCGAAGTGCGCACGCCGGCCCGTTCGCAGGCCCGCTGCTTGAATTCGCGACTAGCATCCGGCCAGCGCCGCAGTACCTCGTCGCGGGCGGGGGCGGCGATCCGCACCCAAGGCGCGATATAACCTTCGCCCTCGTCATTTTCACCATAACCGTCCAACAGGGCGTTGATGCCGCCACAGTGCGAATGACCGAGCACGATGATGTTATGAACATGCAGATTGCAAACCGCGAACTCCAGGGCGGCGCTGGTACCGTGATAGCGACCGGTGGTTTCGTAGGGCGGCACCAGACTGGCGACGTTACGCACCACGAACAGATCGCCGGGCGCGGAATCGGTGAGGATGGCGGGGTCCACCCGAGAATCGCTGCACCCGATCAGCAAGGTACCGGGGGTTTGCCCCCGCATCGCCAGCCGGTTGAACAGCTCCCGGTTCGGCTCGAAGCTCTTGACGCGAAAACGTTGGAAACCTTTCAGTAGTTCGTGGATGTCGGTCATGGCGGATCACTGCGGTGGCTTGAATTCGTGTGCATTATACCCCGCCATGGCCGCGGAACCTTCCACCTGTTGCCCCGCCACCAACCGCGCCACCCAAGCGTTGCTGGCACCCGCCGTGACCCCCTGCACCCACTGGGGAAACAACCCGCCGGTCAGCACCAGCAGCCCCAGCACGCCGGCCACCAGCAACTCGCGCGGCCGCAGATCCAGGGTGGACGCCAATTCGGAACTGGCCACCGGTCCCAGGAACGCCCGCTGGAAGAAGCCCAGAAAATAGGCGGCGCTCAGAATCACGCCACCCAACGCCACCAATGCCAGGCCGGGAGATACCTGCATAATCCCGAGCAGAATCAGCAATTCGGCAACGAAGCCGTTGGTTCCCGGCAAACCGATGGACGCCATCCCCAGCAGCAGGAAAAAGGCGGCGAGTAGTGGCAACGGGCCGACCAAGCCACCCAAGCTGGCCAGATCGGTCGAGCCCAGCCGGTGATGCAAAAACCCGACAAGCAGCATGAGGCCGCCCGCGACCACTCCGAAATTCAGCAGTTGGAAGATCGCGCCCTGTATGCCCTGGCTGTTCATGACGGCGATGCCCACGATGACCATCCCGACATGGCTGACGCTGGAAAAGGCCAGCATCTTGCGAAGATTGGACTGTCGCAGCGCCACCAACGCCCCATAGAGCGCGCCGAACCCGCCCAGCGCCGCCATCAGCCAGAAGTATTCGCGCGCCGCCGTCGGGGCCAGCGGCAAGGCAAAGCGCAGGATGCCGAACGCGCCGAGCTTAAGACCCACCAGCAACGCGCTCAGGCCCACCGGACCCTCCCGCAGCACGGTCGGCAACCAGGTATGAAACGGAAACAGCGGGGCCTTGACGGCAAAACCGAAAAACAACAGCAGAAAGACGGCAGTCTGCATTGAGGGGGACAGCGGCTGTTCGAGCAGCGTCAGGTAATCGAACGACAATCCGCCAGGGATCGACGCCCCCACGGCGCCGGCGTGATGGAGCCCGAGCAGTAGGATGGCGAACAGCAGCGGGATGCCGCCGGCCAGCATGAACAGGGTGTACTTAATGGCGGCGAAGCGCCGCTCCGGGCCGATGCCCCACAGGCTGATCAGGAAATAGATCGGCACCAGGGTCAGCTCCCAGAACAGGAAGAACAGCACCAGATCCAGGGCGCAGAACACGCCCATGGTGACGCTCTCCAGCGCCAGCAGCAGGGCGAAATACAGTCGGGGCAGAGTCTGGATGCTGGTCCAGGACGCCAGGATCACCGCACAGAACAGCAGCGCGGTCAGCGGCGGGAACAAGGCGGAAATACCGTCGATCCCCAACAGGTAGTGAACGTTCAGGCTGGGAATCCACGCCGCCCGCTCCACGAACTGCATCCCGGCGTCTTCGGGATGCAACCCGGCCAGCATCAGCAGCGACAGAGCCAGTTCCAGACCGGCGCCGGCCAATGCCCAGACCCGCACGGTTCGATGCTCACGCAAGAACGGCAGCACCAGCGCCCAGACCAGCGGCAGCAGGATCAAGAGGCTCAGAATAGGGATACCGATGGGAGACAGGGATTCGTGATTAGGCAACACTCTTGCCAAGCTCCTGGGAAAAGTGGTGGAAACTAACTTGCATTTCGCAACACGGATCAGCTGCTCATAGCCCGATGCTAATCATCACCGCTCATAGCAGTCTGCTACACCACCCGAACGGTGGTGCCGTAGTGCGCGAGCTTGGCATCCACCGTCAGCAGGATGAGCGGCTCGCTCAAGGATTGCGCCACCAACAAGCGATCAAAGGGGTCTTTATGGTCAGCGAATGCCGGCAACGCGGCAATCCGCAGAATATGCGCGTTTTCGATGGGCAGCCAGGAAAACCCATCAGCGGCGACCCTCTCACAGAATTTCGGTAAATCCACGCCGAGTTTGCCCAGATTGATCTTGATGGCGATCTCCCACAGCGAGACGCGGCTCACATAAATCGGGGCATCCGAACCTTCGATCAGTTCGCGAGCTGCTGGCGGGACCTTTGTTCGCATACCCTGCCACCAGAGAATCAAGTGCGTATCCAGCAGCAATCGCATCGGTCACGCATCCGTTACCGAAATAGATTCGCCATTCTTCAAGCAGTCGAACAGATCGTCGATTGGCTCATCGAAGTCGTCCGCCATCCAGATCTCACCCTCCATGCCGCCCGGCGGCGCGATCCGGCGGCGAGGCGGTTTGTAGGCAACCAACGTGGCAATCGGCTGGCCAGCACGGGCAATGACGACCTCCTCACCACGCTCGACAGCTTCCAGAAGCCGGGAAAGGTGAGTTTTGGCTTCATGAATGTTGACGATTTGCATGGCGTTCTCCGGGTTAGCTATCGGTTAGTTTAGCCGGGTGACGGCAACGACGACAAGCTCAACACAATACCCGTCCTCGCAACAGCGGAGGGCACAAAGTCAATGCTCGCCTCCCGCCTCGAACACCCGCGCCACTTGCTCCACCGCCTCGCTGATGGTCTCGATCCATGGATCGGCGTACAGCCCGACGCCAACGATCACTGCGCACAGCAAACCGGCCACGATCAATTCCCGCGACCGCAGATCGACCAGGGGCAACGTCACCCCCTTGGGATTACGGGCCAGGAAAATCCGCTGATAGGCCCATAGCAGATAGCCGGCCGCCAGCACATTGCCGGAAGCGGCGACGATGGCCACCCCCCAGCCATAAGATTCGAACACCCCTTCCAGCGCCAAATGAGCAGCCTCGAAGCCTGGTGTGCCCGGCATGGCGATGCTGCCCAGCACCACCACCAAAAAGGTCAAGCCGAGCAAGGGCGCGGCATCGAACAAGCCGCCCAGACGGTGAAACCGGGTCGTACCCAAGCGGCGGTACAGCAAACCCGCGACGATGAACAGCCCCGCCGCCGCCAACCCTAGATTCAGGCTGAGCAGGAGTCCCCCCTTGAACCCGGACGCAGTCAGCGAGAATAAGCCGGCCACCAACGCCCCGGTATGGCTGATCACCGCGAATGCCAGCAAGCGGCGCAGATCGGTGCGGATGAAGGCCAGCAGCGCGCCGTACAACATCCCCGCCAGGCCCAGTGCCACAATGGCCGTATCCCACTGCCGGGCAGCGGCGGGCAGCAACGGCAGGACAAAACGCAGCAACGCGTAAATCCCGACCTTCGCCCCCACCAGAAACACCATGCCGACCGCCACCGTGCCATGCTTGGCCACAATGGGCAGCCAAGCGTGCAAGGGGAACAGCGCCAGCCGCACCGCCAGCCCCGCGAACAGCAAAACGAAAATCAGCGACTGCCGCCCTTCCGGCACCGGCGTTGCCAGCAGGGCGGGCAAATCGAAGGACCAAACACCATCGGCCCCGCTGGCATGGTTCCAACCCAGCAACACGATTCCAGCCAGCAGCATTGCCAAACCGCCCAGCATGGAGCGCGCGAACTGCCAAGCCGCCCGGTTGCGCCCCGGACTGGTCCCGTAGCAGGCGATCAGCACGGTGGCGGGAATCGCCTCGGCCAGCGCGAACAGCCAGAATTGCAGCAAATTCAAGGCAGTGAACATCCCCACCAACGCCGCTTCCAGCGCCAGCACGCTGCCGACGAATGCGCCGGGCCGTTCCTGCCGGTGCGGCTGGGCATAGAGGATGACGAACAGTGTCAACAGCGCCGTCAGCGGCAGGAACAACACGCTGAGACCATCGACACCAAGATGAACGCCCAGCCACGGCAACACCTCGAAACGCTCGACGAACTGCATCTCCGGCACATGCGCTTGGAAACCGGCCAGCAGTTGCACCGCTAAAATCAGCTCCACCACCGCGACGCTCAGACCCAGCGCAAACGCGGTCCGCGCCTGCCGGGTGCGCCAAGCCACGATCATGCCGAGCAAGGGAACGCCGAGTAGCGCGCTCAACAGCGGAAAACCGGCCGACCCGGTTCCCGGTTCCATGCCGCCGTGCATCATCTCGCCGATCCCGGCCAGTATCGCCAGGATCACCGCCATCACCGCGATCCAAGTCCAGGAGCGCCCCAGCCAGCGTTCCACCCGGCTCAACCCATACCCCATGCGGTGACTGGTCGTCACGATCCCCTGCCCGACGGCTTTGAAGACCAGTTGTTCCTCGACCCGGTGGAACGCCGCCGCCGTCCACTCGGTCACATGCCCCACGATCCCCTGCCCCCGGTCCATGGCGTCGGGCGCGCGTTCCAGCACCCGGCCAGTACCGAGTTGCCGCTCCTCCCACTGGGCCAGCGACGACAAGGCACTCACCGCCGGCGCCGGCAAACCGGTCGCCCGATCCACTACGGCGGTATCGAACACACTCAAATAACCGGCCAAGCGGCGCAGCGGTCGGACCACACTCCAGTTGGCGAGGTCCTCCAGCCAGAACCGTTGCAACGCCGCCACATAGATCCGACGTTGGCGAGCGAGCCAAGCCGGCACCGGGCGAGCGTGGGCGCCGTGCAGCTGGTACAGAATCGCCGGCGCACTGAGGAACTGATAGGCACGAAAAACCGCGTGACAACACAGATGCACCAACGCCAGTCGCCAGAAGCCGAGTCCGCAAGCCAGGAACATCAACCCGACCTGCCCCGAAGTGGAAAAGATCAGGGCGCTCTTGATATCAGTCTGCGCCAGTCCGCCTAGAAACCCATAGAGCGCGGTGGCCAACCCGACCACCGCCATCGCCGCCATCAGGACCGGCGACAGCTCGAACAACGGTTGCAGGCGCAGCACCAGATACACGCCGGCATGCACCATGACCGCGCCGTAGAACAGGGCGCTGGACGGCGTCGGCCCCTCCATCGCCCGCGCCAACCACGGCGCCAGCGGGACCTGGGCCGACTTGGCGACCGCCGCCAGTAGGAAACAACTAGCCAGTATCCCGGCTTGTGACGAACTCAAACCCGCCGCGCCGGCGGTCACCATTCCCCAATCGGCGCTGCCCAGCCAATGGAACGACAGCGCGATCCCCAGCAGAAAACCGGCATCGCCGACCCGGTTGGTGACGAAGACGCGGGTGGCGTTGCCGGCCGCAACCGGTCGGTCCTGGAAAAACGCGATGAGCAGATAGGAGCACAACCCGGCGACTTCCCAACCGACGAAGGTCAGCACCGCGTTACCGCCGATCACCAGCAGCGTCATCGCCGCCGCGAACAGACTCAGAACCAGGAAAAAGCGATGGAAACCGGGTTCCCGGTGCAGGTAGTTCACCGAAAACCGGGCGATCAACAGGCAGGCCAGCGACGCCAAAACCAGCAGCGCGAGACTCAAATCGTCGATGACGAAATTCAAATCCACCTGAAACTGGCCGCTGACCAGCCAACGGCCAAGCACCACCTGGTCTGGCAACGGCCCGGCGAACCGGGCGACCACCAGCACCAGTGCCACCGCGAACGACGCGGCGCAGGCTGTCAAAGCGATTTGGCTGGTGCGTCGCTCGTGCGCTTCGCCATTGGCCCGCCCAAACAAAATAGCCACGCCAATCCACGACGCGGCGGCCAGCGGCAATATCGGGATCAGAGCGACGATCCACTCAAGCATGGTCAACACCTCCGCGTCATCGTTCGGCTTCCATCGGTTGTATGGCGTACCCAGTGCCCAATATAGAACAATGGGTGTATGGCATGAAAACCATTGTGGAATTGAACGACAGCCTGCTCGAAGAGATCAAGCACCATACCGCGCGGCATCACACCACCTTGCGGGCGGTGCTGGAGCGCGTGCCGCACCACTTTCTGAAACGGTGGACCACGACCACGACGCCTTTCCGCATGCGGCGCGCGCCGTTCTCGGGGAGCGGCCCGCAAGCCGGGATTCAAGAGGAGAGCTGGAACCCGATTCGATCCCGTATCCACGAGGGGCAAAGCGGATAATCGCGGTCGATACCGATTTGGCTGAGAAATCTTCGACGCGGCCCGGCAAGAGTGCCTTGCTCACCTGCGCTACGCCAAGGGCCACCGCGAGACAAGCTGCCACGCTGACAATATCGGCTTGGGACTGTGGGCGAACTGGCTCCAGGAGGTCGGCAAGGACTGGTAGCAGGCGGGCGCCTATCTGCGGGGGATGCTACAAAAGGCTGGGATCGAGAAGAAGATCAGCCCGCATAAGTTGCGGCATACCTATGCCGCCAATTTGCTGAACGTCGGGGCGGAGTTGGTGGACAGCCAGACGCTGTTGGGGCATTCGACCCTCAACACCACCCCGATTGACGCCCATGTGGATCAGGACCGCATGGCGGCGTGGTGAATAAATCGTAGGCACCGGGATCTTCGATGCCAACGGACTTACCACCGGGGCAACGGAGGTAGCGGAGGTAGCGGAGGTGGCGGTACTACGGGCGTCACTATCGCTGGCCGTCGATAGCCGACCCGAGGCGGCCCGTAGTCGCCACGACGTCCGTAGTCACGGTGGGAACCTCGATAGTCACCGTGCGGGTAGTAGCGGCGGTGGCCTCGATAGTAACCACCGGGCCACCCGTAATAACCATGACGCCCGTAATAACCATGACGCCCGTAATAACCATGACGCCCGTAATGGCCATGACGCCTGTAATGGCTGTGGCGACCTCGATAGTGCACTCGGTAAATGCCGTCGTCGTCACCATGGTAGTCGCCGAAACGTGTGGTGGCGTCGCCATCTCGACCGTAGAGGTGGCCATCCCTCGCATGGGTGCTTTGTAACGGGACCATGATCGCGGTGGCGACCGCGACGCTCAGCAGCCATTTCATTGCGTTCATCGGTTCGCTCCTGTCCGCCCACACGGGCGGCCTGGTTCTTCATCAAGGATGGGATTGGAACTCTTCACGCGGGCAAGATTCGCCATCCATCGCCCGGTGACCCGAATGATCCCGGAGTTCGCCTGAGCACGGGCTGAATGAAGGGCGAACGAAAGCTGAACGGCCGTGCGGCACGGCAACGAACCGAAACGGTAAAAAGCGACGATCCTCGGTAACTCGGATATCATGCAACGTGCGAGGCAGGCAGAGAGAATTAAGGCGAGATGAGAAAAGCAAAGCATTAGCCGGAGTGAAGATTGAGACGTTCGGCAAACGTCAAAGTACCAACGGGAAGCAGGGGACGGAATACGCTTTGAAATAGCGTGTTATTCGACAAAATGACAATTTCTTATCGCACAGGAGATAGCTATGCAAATCAAATTGATGATCGCTATATTGACAGGTCTGTTCGCTATTTCAAATTCAGTGATCGCCGAAGAGTGCAATAGCCGATCAGAAGATTCAGTTTTTATCATGGATTGTCTTTCAGCGCGTTATAAAGTAGCCGATAAAGAACTCAACGCGATATACGATGAAGCCATGAAATCGCTTTCAAGCGACGGAAGGCAGAAACTTGAGGTAGCTCAAAAAGCATGGCTCAAATATCGCGATGCCAGTATGGCATTCATAACGGAAGTCAATAGAAAAACAGGGTCTACCGGTAATTTTATCATTGAGGATTACAGATCAGCTCTTGTGGAAAAACGAGCTGCGGAACTGAAGTATATCCTTAGCGGCCCTGATGCGGGTCCAGCCGTATGGTAAGGCGATCAGAATGGCAGTAGTTACAAGCGCGCCATTGCTCCAAAAACCCTGGGCACTCAATGATCAGCATCACCCAGATTTGCGCCTATGTTGGGCAGGGTGTGCATGGAGAAAGCGTAGGGAGGTTGCGAGCGAAGGACTCGCCATATGTGCCTCTTTGGTTAGTTTATTACTGCATAAGTTAACCGTCGAGAAGTTATGCGGAACCGCACAATCACTTGTTAGCGTACAGTAACAACGAATCACTTTACCAAACCAGAGAACTAGCGCCATAAACAATGACTGTCACCGGCATACTTAGCTCGCCATCGCAAAGAAGAACCTTTCTGCTCACCTCTGGCATGGTACTCTTTATTTGCATAATCGGTATTTTTATGATTGCCTGGTTTGCACCAAGCACGCCCATTTGGAATTCGCTAAACAGTTTATTCATTTCATCTGTAGCCAGTGGCGTCTTTGCGCTCGTAGCCGGCCCCTATATCTACTACTTTTTCGTCGACCCCAACGATATTGCTGCAAAAACCACCATACTTCCACAAGACATTAAACAAACATTGCATGTCATTGCCTTGAGAGCGAAGGACTACAAAATCTTCGTGCGGACGGGTAGGCATTTTCGCGCCGAGATTCTTCCGGTGCTCGTCAATCGAGCCTGCCAAACGCGATGCCCAATCCGAGTGGAGGTGGTCTTGCTCGATCTTCGAGACAAAGATCTCTGTGAAAAATATGCCAATTTTCGCAAGACCTCATCATTTGACCGCCAAGCTTGGAACACTTCCTATGTGCAAACTCAGATTCTGGCGACTATCTTGGCGCTCATCCACGCCTCGCGAGAACACTCTGAATTGGTCAATATTCACTTATTTTTGAGTAAACGACTGTCAGTTTTCCGTATCGAAGGCTCGACCGATGAGATTTTGGTGACCCGAGAGGACCCAAAAGATATGGCTTCGCGCTACTCTCATAATCATCGCGACTTTGGGGCATACGTCACTGAGTTTAGTTGGGTACGGGATGAAGCCTTTCGCGTGCTCAACAACGAAGCAGGAATTGGGCAGACAATGCTTCCAGAACTGTTTAGTAAAAATCAAGAAATTATGGGATTGGAAGTCGAAGCTAAAAAGGCTTGTAGTGAATCATCCCCTTATGTACGCTGACCTCAATTTTCCCCTAACAAGAGAACATGTCCGTAACATTCCAGCGCCTATTCTTTTAGGTGCCGTTAGATCGTGGCTGGAGCAGGCGAATCCAATCTGCCTCATGCACCCCCATGGCTTTTACGTCGTACTTCTCAGTCGCAACGACACGGAGGAATGGCGTTTTCACTTTTGGCCAAAAGAATCCCGAACTATTAGTGGTATGCCTGCCTATATCCATACGCATGATCGCCAAGTTGATAGTCGGGTCTTGCAGGGTCAACTCACTAATATCCTCTATGATGTGAATACAGTTTCAGTTGGTGGACACCCACTTTACCAAGTTAGCTATCACGGTGATCGATATGCAGCTATGACTACAAATATTCTTCACAACACCCATAGACGGGTTCAAACCTTAATACGGAGCCATCAAACAATTAAGTGCGGTGATACTTATCAAATCGAGCGGCATTGCTACCATAAAAGTGTAGTCTCTCAGCAACTCGCCACGTCCACAATAGTCTGCATGCATGAACGCTCACCAGGCGCGATAATGGTGGTCGGTTTAGATGGATATCCTGAAACGATCACCTTCACGAGGACCGAGCAATGCGCGCGCACCCTAGCAGAGCAGCTCTCTCTGTAACTGGTTCATGCGTTTGCGATACGACCCAGGCAGGCATTTTCATCGGCTTCAAATCCCTCTCTCACCGATCAACGCCGGCGACAACGGGTCGGTATGGCCGTGATACCAATCGCCCGAGCGGGCGCGTTCGGGCAATGGATGCGCCGGACCGACCCAAGGCACGAAGCCGCGTGCCGGATCGAAGATCGAAAATTCCCCGCTGTCGGGGTCCTTGGCGATCACATGCACCCAATCGCCGCCGATCAGTTCACGCAAGCTGGGCTGGCGCTGGTAAATGGCGGCCAGCACCTCGGTACTCGCCTCGACCACGATCTGCAAGCGTAGCGGTTCGTGAATCTCGATCATCTGCCGGGGTAGGCCGGTACGCAGATCGCTGCTAGCGCCCTCCATCACCGCGAACAGTCCGGTGACGTTATGCGGCGTCTTGGTTCCGCAACCCAATCGCTCGTTGTTGACGGTGGAAAAGTAGTACTCCAGGTTAATGCCTGCGCCCACCGGACCCACCGCCAGCAGGATGCCTTCCAACACGGTTCCGCTAGGGTCCTGAGTCGGGTCATAGGAAATCAGGAACGCCCGCCGATCCAGGAACAACCCCTGACTCATCGAGCGGCGACCGACCAAGGCAGCGGCGTTGGTGGCATGCCCCAGTTCGGGCCGCGCCTGGCTGAAATCCCTGGAACGCTCCACCACATGCCGTAGCGCCTGGGCCGGCGTGGGCTCGCGCGGCGCGGAAGCGAAGCGGCGACAGCGCTCATGGGCCGACCGTTCGCAAGCCTGGTCCAGAACCCGCCGCAATTCCGTCAGCGCCGATTCCAGCGCGGCCGGCAGATCACCGGGATCGTACAGAGTGATCAGTTCGTCGCAGGTATTGTGTTCGGCGCCGATGAACCAGGTGTCTTCCGGCACCTCGATGCCACGTTCAGCCAGCAGCGCCCGCACTTCCGGGCGATTGGCCATGGCGGCGAAGGCGCGGGCGTTCGGTCCGCCGTGGCGTCCGCTGCACGCCCCGCAGTCATAAGCGGCGAGATGCGGATTGTTCTGGCTAATCGAACCATGGCCCATCAATACCGTCAGTGGCGCGAACCGCGTGGTCAGCCCGATATTGCGCAGCAGGGCAGCCACCCGGTCGGCCTGCTCGGTGTCGGTGAACCCCAAGCGCGGCCGTTCCGGCGTGGCCGGCGTATCGTCGTCCGCCGCCGTAACCGCGACTTGCGTGGGCACCGCCGGCACCCACAGCGCGCCGATCGCCGTCACGAGGGTCGCTTGTCGGCTGGGGGCAAACAGCTTGCCGACCAGTGTCAGCAGCGCGCCCGGCGCCAACGCGGCGATCAGCGGCGCCGAGGACAGCAGGTTGCGCCGGATCTCGTGATACAGGTCGCGCAGCCGGTCGCGCCGGTCGCGTCGCTGGTCGTGCAGCGCATGGCGTGCTTCGGCACCCGGCCGCGCGACTTCGCGCACCTCATGGGCGGGCGTGGCCACCACCGGACAGAGCGGCGTGACCTCGCGGTCGTCCAGGCCACGCCAATTCATCACCACCCCGAAAAAGCCGGCGGCGCCCAAAGTCTCAATCCGGGGATTCAGCTCCTCCAGATGACGACGGATGCCCTCCTCCCGGTCGTCGATGCAAAACACGATCTGGGCTTGCGGCCGTTGCGCGCGCGCGGCCCAGCGACCGTGATTGTTGGCCAGGGCGTTGATCAGCTCATCGCGATAGTGATGCTCGTAGGCGCACTGCCACAACGCGCCGCGCAGGGTGGTCGGCAACTCGTCCAGCGGCGCCAGCAACGCCTCCAGATCCGGCAGGCTCAGCGCGCGCAACTCGCCACCGGACAACCCGAGATGCTGGGCCAGTCGAAACAGCCGCCAAGCGCTGCCATGGACCGTGTGCGTGCCGGGCCGCGTCGCCACCGGACTGTGCCGCCAAGTCCAGATCATGTCGGCGAGGGTATCCCAGGGTGCGCGTGTTGCCCTCTTCACGCTCTCCGCTCCCTGCTCCCCGCGCGGGAGAGCGGTCAACGGCGAGAGAGCCATCCCCCCCTCAACCAGCGCCCTCGCCCGGCTGGCCAGATATTCGGGCAAACGTCCTTCGTACAGAGCCTGCCGGACCAGCGCCTCGGCCGGGCGCGCGGTGAAGTAGTCGCGTAGCGCCGGCAACGAACCTTCCAGTCCCCAATGCTCGCGGCACAACTGCTCGATCCACAGACCGTCCAGGCACAAGCGCAGCGCGAGATAATCCGCCAGCGTGACCGGCGTTTCCCGATTGGCCGGGTAAGCGCCGTGTTGCTGCCGCCAGTTCATCATCCCCGACCAGCCGGGCAATTCCAGGGCAAGACGGGTCAGATAATCTTCCCAGCGCGACTCGGGAAGGCCCAAACGTCGCAACTCCGCGACGATCGCGTCCAGCGGCTGCTCCGGCCAGCGGGTCAAGGCCGCGCGCCAGCCGCTCAAACCGGCGAGGCTCCAGGCCAGATCGCTTTCGGCCAAGCGACGCCACGCCGCGTACAACCCCTCGCTCCGGTCGGGCAGCGACCAGGCCGCTAGTCCTTCGTCCAAATGGGCGGCGCACAAGCGAATCAGTACCGGACGGACCTGGTCGAGTAGATCCTGACCGGTCAACACCCGCAGCAATCCCCGAAAGGTGCTCTTCTCGCCCACCTCGGCGAACGATTGCTCAATCAGCGCCAAGGCATCGGCTTGCATTCGCTTGTGAACGACGGGGCCCTGATCCGTGGCCACGCCCTCGGCCCTGAATTGCGCCAGCAACGACTTCGCTAGGTTGATTTGCAAGTCTTCCAGTTCTTCCGGGTGCAGGTCGAAATCGGGCAGTTGCAAACCTTGCAGGCAGGCGTGCCACAGGCTTTCCAGCGCGCGGGCTTCCCCGACGATGTTCTCGCGCTCGGCCGCCGCCAGCAGTCGCTGACGCGCGGTCGCCGGCACATCGGACTGAAAGCGCCGGGTGACGTCGAATTCCTCGATCCGCCAAATCAGTTGGCTCAGGGGCAAGGCTTCTACCCCATGGACCAGCGCAACGCGCAGCACCTCACCCCGACGGATGTCCCGATCGCCGGCACGGACCAGCACGGCTTCAGTCTCAAGTGCTTCCCGCCGGGCGAAAGCCGCGTCCAGATCCGCGTCGCCAATGCGACCGGCCCGGTACAGCGCGCGAAAGTTCTCCTCGGGCAGATAGGCGCGAATGCCGGTGAGTTGCTCGGCCGCCGCCAGCGCCTGTTCGAACGGCAGGTGCTGATAACCATGCAGGGTGTTGTGATGGACAAAATTCAGGATCGGTGCCTGGCCGGGCAGCACATGATCGAGATGGGCGATGGCCTGCTCGACGATCTGGCGTGGCCCGAGTGCGGGCCGATCGGGCGCGACGGTCGCGGACATGGCCGGCTCCTTCTTCAGTTCGGGGTAAAGATCGCGCTCAAGTGCGTGATCGTGACATTCATGAGAGCGATGGCGGAGGCTGGCTGTAACCCCAGGATCAGCAGGCCCGCTGCCAGCGGGAGCGCCGCCAGCCACTCGCTCGCCCGTAAATCCTGAAGATCCGCCAGTTCCGGGCGCGGCGGGCCAGCGAACAACTGGCCGAGGGTTCGAATCGCGTAGGCCGCGCTCACCAGCACCCCGAGGCTAGCCAGCAACATCAACCAGCCCCAGCGTTCGAAACCGCCGATCAGCACGTGCAGTTCGGCCACGAAACCGATCAGGCCCGGCATGCCCATGCCCGCCAGCAACGCCAGGGTAATGAATAGGGTAAAGCCGGGCGTCACCCGCACCAGCGCGCCATAGTCGGCGATCCGGCGGGTGTGGGTGCGCTCGTACAACAGGCCGATCAGCAGGAACAGCGCGCCGGCGATCAGTCCATGAGCGACCATCTGCAAGCCCGCTCCCAACAAACCGGTTTCGTTCAGGGCCGAAATGCCGAGCACCACCACACCCATGTGGCTCACCGAGGAATAGGCGATCATCGCCTTCAGATCGGTCTGCCGCCACGCCAGCAGGCCGCCGTAGAGAATGCTGGCCAGAGCAATGCCGGCCAACAGCGGCTGCAGCGCCATCGCCCCTTGCGGCAGCATCGGCGCCACCCGCAGCAGGCCGTAGGCGCCCATCTTGAGCAAGACCCCGGACAACAGGATGCTCACCGGACTCGGCGCTTCCACATGGGCGAGCGGCAACCAGCCGTGCAGCGGGAAGATGGGGATTTTCACCCCGAAGCCGACCAGAAACGCCAGCAGCAACCACATTTGATTCTCGCGAGGCAGCGTCGCCGCCGCTTGGGCGATGGCCGCCATCGCGAACGACTGGGTCGGGGTAAGCCGATAGACCACGATGATACCGATCAGAATGAAGATCGCCCCACCCATGGTGTACAGTACGAAGTTGAGGCTGGCGGCGTGACGCTTCTCGCCACCCCACAGATCGATCAGGAAAAACAGCGGGATCAGCGTGAGTTCCCAGAACATGAAAAACAGCGTCCAGTCCTGAGCCAGGAACACGCCGAGCATGGCGAACTCCAGCACCAGCATCCAGGAGTAATACCCCTTCACGCCGGTCTTGATCCGGTCCGAGGCCAGCAGCGCCACGGCGACCAGCAAGGTGGTCAGCAGCACCATCGGCAGCGACAGTCCGTCGACGCCCAGCGCGTAGGACACGCCGATGGTGGAACTCCAGACCACCTGCTCCACCAACTGGATGGCCGCCGTGCTCCGATCGAACTGGGCCAGCAGGCTCCACGACAGGGCCAACGCCAGACCGGCATGGAACAGCGCCAGCCCACGGATGAATTTCCCCTGGGCCGCCGGCAACAGGGCGACCAGCACCGCTCCGAAAAAAGGCACCCACAGGATCAGGCTCAGCATGTGCATGAGCGTCAGTCCCTTGCAGAGCAGTGGCGTTGCTCGACGGCACTCCGATACATGACGACATCCTCCCCGGTAATGCGGCTCTATTGTTTGTATTTTGTCGGCATTATACCTTGTTGTCCTCAACTCTGATTTTCGGAACCCCCCGATGCAATGCACGATCTACAAAAGCCGTAAGAAACAGGACACCTATCTGTATCTCGCCGTCAAGGACGACTTTTCCAGCATTCCCGACGCCTTGTTGAAACTGCTCGGCGAGCCGATCCACGTCATGGACCTGGAACTCGACCCGGCGCGCAAGCTGGCCCAGGAAGACGTAATGGAAGTGCTACGCAATCTCCAGGAACGCGGCTGGCATTTGCAGGTGCCGCGTCAGGACGAATGGCTAGCAACCCGGCATTGATTTTCCAGGAATTTCGCCCATGTTCTCCGAACGCGTCGACCGTCTGACCAGCTCCCTGATCCGGGAACTGCTCGCCCTCACCCAGAAACCCGACATTATTTCCTTCGCCGGTGGTCTGCCGGCACGCGAGGCCATGCCGCCGCTCGATCTGAGCGATCCGCCGCCCGACTTGAGTCAGTACGGCACCACCGACGGCGAACCGGAACTGCGCGCCGCCATCGCCAGACAATTGGTCGATCTCGGCTTGCGTTGCCGGCCGGAACAGATCCTGATCACCACCGGCTCGCAACAGGGCATCGATCTGGTTTCCAAGCTCTATATCGATCCCGGCACTTCGGTGGCGGTGGAAGCGCCGAGCTATCTGGCGGCGTTGCAATCGTTCCGGTTGTTCGGCGCCCGCTTTGAAGAACTGTCGTTGACGGCCGGCGGCATCGACCCGGAACAGTTGCGGCAGGCGATCCAGCGCCAGCGGCCGGCGTTCGTTTATCTGATTCCCACCTTTCAGAACCCGGCCGGCGTCTGTTACGACGAAGTCACCCGCGCGGCGGTCGCGGCGGTACTGCGCGAGACCGGCACACCGCTGCTGGAGGACGAACCGTATCGGGAACTGGTCTACGAACCGGTGGATCGTGGCCCACTGTGCGCCCGACTGGACGAAGGCAATACCTGGATGTACATGGGCACTTTCTCCAAGACCGGCATCCCCGGCCTGCGGGTTGGCTACCTGGCGGCCTCCGTGGATGTCCATCCTTATCTGGTGCGGCTCAAGCAATCCACCGACCTGCACACCAATCGGATTGGCCAATGGTGGTGCGCCCGGTTCCTGAACTCGCGCGACTATCCGGCGCACTTGGAGCGGTTGCGGACCTTTTACCGCGAACGGCGCGATGCCATGCAGGCGGCGCTGACCCGGCATCTTGGCGATCTGGCCGAGTGGACGATACCCAATGGTGGGTTGTTCTTCTGGGTGCGACTGAAAGCGGGCGGTGATACCCGCGCCCTGCTGGTGCGAGCCCTGGAGCGCAAGGTGGCATTCATGCCGGGTGAGGCGTTCTTCACCAGCCCCAGCGCGGCACACGGCGCGTTCATGCGCTTGAATTTCAGCCACGCCACGCCCGAACAACTGGAGCGCGGCCTGGCGGTGCTGGCGGAGGTGATTCGGGAACAGCGAGGAATGACGAAGACGGAAGCGGCGGCTGGGATGGTGGAGATTTAGCGCGCGATTCGCAAAATAGCACCTCGAAAAACCGATTTGAACCCAACCTTACCACCTATCAGTTTGATCTAACCTATTGCCAAGGGTGGACTGAGAGACGAGATAGCAATGGGACCGGTTTGGCGGTTAGCGGCGGAAGTCGCTTGAGGGCCGAGTGAAGCCCATCCGAAACTCCGCAAGACATGTGGTGAGCAAGTTGGCTTTAGCGGTCGGGGCGATGATTGAGGCGCGGACCCCGAATACGGCGGAGTTGGCTAATGTGCTGCCGCTCAATACCGAGCGTAGGGCTGTTCAATGCTTCTCAACCAGTTCATTCTACGATCTTTTCAGATCATAGGATGCGCTGATGCTCTTGCCGACATTTCTCGCCGCGATTCCCGATCACCGCCGTCCCCAAGGTCGGCGGTATG
>WBZT01001334.1_pt1 | contig 18176 bp, 39 predicted proteins | sample 5204241 | NCBI WGS metagenome assembly WBZT01 (sample SAMN12344358, study PRJNA552823) | activated sludge metagenome | biome: Activated sludge suspended growth; feature: Nitrification reactor; material: Wastewater; isolation source: activated sludge from nitrification reactor of wastewater...
CGGCGAGGTCGTCTGGCTGCACCCGGACAAGGTGCACAGCGTGAACAGCGTCTACGCATCGGACGAGCAGGGGGCCATCACCCTGTACGCCATCCTCGTCGGCCAAACCATGGGGTACGACTGGGCATTCGAGAGTCACGGCCTGCGCAAGCCGGACCCGGACCAGCCCCAGCCCCCGACCGTTCCCGACTACGTGCCCTTCGGGCACCCGCCGTTCAGGGAGCCGCCTCTTTCCGACTTTCTGGACATCCCGAAGGATTCCCAGAACGTGGTGCCCGGCACCCTGATCGTCCTGGCCGAGTACATCGGCTACGACAAGGCCTTCAACGGCCTTGTCGTCGCGTTGGCGACCTTCTCGCCCATGGGCGAGCTGGAAGACTGGCTCGAAGCCAACCCCGAGCAGCGCGGGGACAACATTCAAGGATGCTTCGACCAGCAAGCGTTCGTCAACAACCTGAAGGCCCGCAATTTGGTCGCGGATGTCCCGCACGGGGTCTTCACGCTCGGGGCCTGGGGGAGCCCCGACGAAGCCAACTTCGTCATGGGTGCCTGAGCAGGCATCCGTGAGCGGTCAACCGGTCAACCGGTCAACCAGCCCGGCCTGCTAGAATGACGTTTTAGCAGGCCGGAGGCCCGAACAATGATCAACGAAGCGGCCTTGGCCGCATATCGTGAGAGTCAGCGAAACCCTCCGCTGACCGTAACGGTGGCGGCCCATGGCCAAACCTTTGAACTGGCGCTATCCAATAAGTACGCAAGTGCTGCCGAGATGGTGCCACTAATTACAAGGCTGTTCAGCAAGGACCGGCAGACGGTGGTAACGTCAAGGGCCTTGCACGCAAGGGTGGGCAAGTCGTATAAGCACAACCCGTGGCTTGAAAGAGTCAAGCGCGAGTGCCGCCTGACTGAAGGGGAAGACTTCTGGGAAGAAGAAGCCGACCCCAGTACGGTTGAGGATAGGCGCACCCTTGCCCAATCGGGCGGAAAGCCTGTTGTCCTAACGTACTTCAGTCTTAAAGCAGCAAGGAAGATTACGCTGCTGTCAGGCACGGACGAGGCCCACGCCTTCTATGAGTTCATCGACGCAGTCCTGGACGCGGTCGCGCCCAAGCTTCTAGACGAAATCACGGCCTTGAACAGGAGCTTGCAGCACCAAGCGGCGCTCGCAGACAGAAACGAAATCGTGGCCCAACAAGCAATGAAGCAACTTGGTGCCCCGAGCGTGTCAGCGTTCGAGCAAGCGTCGCTGAAAGAAGGGCTGCTGCAAAGAGCAAGGGTAGAAGCAGTACAGCACCAAGGAGCGGCCCTGCACATGTGGGAGCAATGGTCCAGGGCGGCTCACGCACTAGAAGCCGGGGACGTTGTATCGGCACGAGCCGATTTAAAGCAGTTGTCCGAGAAGTATGGGAAATATTCGGACATGCTCAGGCACGAGCCGCCCTGGTTGGAACTGTAGTGGGCGCGGGCGTAAGCCCGCTCCAAACTTCGCCAGCAAAACCACCCGCCAGACCGACGCCCTGCACGCACAGGGCGTTTTTGCGCCCTCGGCCTGGGCAACCTACAGGCCTCAACCCTCGGCCCGTAGCGGGCCAGCGCGTGGCCGGCACGCAGGGCCAGCGCGCAGGCCCTGCGTGAGCCCAAACCAAAACCCAAACCTCATCAACGAAATGAAAGGAAGAAAGAAATGACTGTTTCGGCAGAACAACGCAAGGAACTGCGGGAAAGGGCCGCTGACGCGGTCAATGACTATGTCCGCAGCATTCTCGGGTCAGAGGCGACCCCGCTGACAGAGCTGAACATCCTCGACCTGGTCGAAATGCTCAAGCTCGCCGATGGACAACTCGTTCGGGCAACGCAGTGGTTGATCAAGAACACGGCCTGCCGTAAGGAGGTCGTGTTCAACAACGACGTCGAGCCCGGACCGTCTTCGGATGGAAAGCACGACTTCGCAAAATTCGTCGAAGCCAAGGGATTCTCGAAGACCGGGGTCTTCGAGAGAAGCGGCCCCAGCTTGTCAGTGGCGGAAGGGGTGAGCGTGGTCAAGTGGCTGCGCACTAACCAGCGCCTGTTCGGCTAGGGTCAAGGACCGCGTCAAGGACAAGGACCGCGTCAAGGACAAGGACCGCGTCAAGCCCATAAACGTGGGCTTGGCAGGCAAACTTGCCTGAAACGACACAAGGAGAAATGAATGTACACGACATTGAACAAGATCAGAAGGCATCACCCGTGCGAGGATGGCTGGGAAAAGCTTCTGCGGCATTTGGGCAAAACGGCAGCGGACGACGAGCCGCTGTCAATCATGACCGTGCTCGAATCCAATGGCATTGAAGACACAATTTGGTGTCTTCGAGCGGTAGACGGGCACGACCGCGAAAAGCAACTTTTCGCGGTGCGTTGTGTGCGGAGGTTTCAGCACATTCTCAGCGTTGAATCAACGAACGCCCTGAACGTGGCCGAAATGTTTTCAAAAGGGCTCGTTGATCAAGACAGACTGGATGAAGCCAGCCATGCGTCGTGGGACGTTGCAGTTGAAATGGACGAGCTTGAAGCCACAACTCGGCCCGGGTCGCTTGAACTCGCACACACCTGTCTTGCGTGGGCTGTCTGGAACACAACCAAGACGTTCGTGTGTCCATTTTCCGTGTGGAACACCTCAACGGCAGTGGCCAGGGCGGCTGAACTGCTGGCGGAACATGCGGGCGAAGACTGGCGCGCCGCGTTTAAGAACGAGTTGAAGTTTCAAGCCGAGCTGTTCGTCGGCATGTTTTCACAGGAAAGGAAGGACTGAATGTACACGACGCTGCGCAAGATCAGGAACTTCGACCCCTGTGCGAACGGATGGGACACCCTGTTGCGCTATTTGGGGAAAAGGCACGCCGACGACGAACCGCTGGCAATCGTGACCGTGCTCGAATCCAACGGGCTCGACGACGCCCTGTGGGCTCTCCGAGCCCTTGACGGGTTCGACGACAAAAAGCATATTTTCGCCATTGAATGCGCGAGAAGGGTCCAGCATATCATCGACCGACCGTGCTTGATGCCGAGCCTAATACCAATCATCGACGCGCTCGATGCAGCAGAAGCCTATGCGATGGGGTACGCGTCTTTTCATGAACTGGCTAGAGCAAGAGCCACAGCCTACGAACCGATGTACCTGTCCGGCACGGCGGTTATGTCGGTCGGAACATCGAATGACGCTGGATTCGGCGATAGCTGGCTGGTGCAGGCGGTTCAAGCCGCTGCCTCTGCGGCATGGGAAGCAATCTCGGTGCCGTTTGCCGAAACGGAGTGTGATGACAACCCATGCAGTCGAAGTTGGTTTGTCTGGGACGCTGCATCATCAAGTTTGGCGGCAGCAACTGCAGCGGCAGGGTCGTGTTTTGCGGAAAGGGAGAAGGCCAGAGAAGCGGAACAGGCCTATCAGGCAAAACTCTTTGCTGAAATCTTTTCACCGGAAAGGAAGGACTAATGTACACAACGCTGAACATGATCAGGGACTGCCACCCCTGTCGGGAAGGCTGGAGCACGTTGCTGGAATTCCTCGGCAAGACGGGGCCGGATGACGACCGCCTGTCTCTCCTGACCATCCTCGAATCGAACGGCTTTGAGGACGCCGTTTGGTGTTTGAGGGCGGTGCCGGGCTATGACCGCGAGAAGCGCGCGTTCATGGCCGAATGTGTCCGCAAACTGGAGCAGTTCTTCAGTTCGTCGGTTTACTCCGACTTCCTTCTGAAGCTAGAAGCTTACGGGGCAGGGGAAAGCAGCGAAGAAGAGTTCGTCAAAGCGCAAAAACAGATAGCCGCGCATCAAGCGCAACACGACGACGAGGACGACGAGGACGATGGTTGCTCGCTCATCGACGCGCCAACCGACTACCTTGTAAAGTGGGCTTTCGCCGGCAACAACCAAGGTCGGGACTCGGGCGTGATGGTGTGGCACACGATGTGGCACACGATGTCTTCTGTCAATGACAGGCTGTGCGACGAGGAACGCGAGGTGCTCAACTCAAAACTCATTCAACTGATTGGGAGCTGAAATGTCATCGAACCTCACACGCGGCCTTGCCGCACTCAAAGAGGCAGGCCTGCCTCTTGAAACGGTTTTCACCGACCCCGACAAGGTTATGCTTCTGCCGGGAATCAGCACCAAAATCATGGATGACCTCAAGGAAGAAGCCCTGCACCAAGGGCACATCATGAAGCATCCACTGGCAAAGCGAGTCAAGGAGATGGCGGCCACGCTCCATCACCATTGCCTCAGAAGAGGCGAGAGGGTCGATCAGATTGACTCGATTTCCATGGAGATGTTCTTCAGGACCTGCCTGAAGGACTTCATCTGAGAAAGGCCACGACATGTCAAAAGAAGATGTAAAAGCAGAGACAAGGGCCGGAATCAGGGCGGCGCTCAATGCCGAACCCGAACTCGCGCTTCAAGTGTTCTTGGCCCTGAAGAACGAGAGTCCAACGGGCAGGCCTCCGACCCTGGTGGAGTGGTTCCTGCGCTTTGAAAGCGTGCGCACAGGGCGGCTGCTGTGCGTCAAGGTGCCGCTTTTGGCACAGCCCGAATGGGACGCTATCCCTACGGGGATCAGCGACGTGTGGGGGCGCTGCAGCCTCCTCTGAAACGAAACGACAAGGAGTAACACGTCATGGAAGACAAACAGTACCAGAGGCAGCATTTTTTGGACTCGATCAACGGCTTTATCCGCAGTCATGGAAAGCGCGAGATCACGGACATGCACCTTTCCCGCATCGCGGAAATGATCGGACGTGGTCATACCGGCAGCGTCTCTCAGTTTTTGCGCCATGCAACCGCGTATCGGGCCTACCAAAGCCTGAACCTCGAATTTGAAGGCAGCGAGCACAACGAGTTTTCTCGCTGGCTGGTCGATAACAACCGGTGCGTGGTCGGCAATACCCAAGGAGTTGAGTTCGACGGGTTGAGTCTCCGCGACACGGTGCATGTGATCAAGGTCATCAAGGCCAACATGTTCCTGCTGGTCTAGGGTCAGGGACCGCGTCAAGCCCATAAACGTGGGCTTGGCAGGCAATCCTGCCTGTATAAAGGAAATGAAAGGAAAGGAAATGTTCAACCCTGTCGTTGCACACAATTTTGACGATCTCTGGCATAACCTTTCATGGGATACTTGCCAAAGTATCATTGATACGTTTCAACGTAGAACCGTGGAATATGATCACACAGATCATTTCTTCATGGAATTGAATTTCCCGTTTATTTCGTAGAAAAGGAAAAAAGGAAGTAGAAAAGATGTACACGACACTGAACAAAATCAGGGCTCACGGCCCCTGCATGCACGGGTGGGAGACCCTTTTGCGGTCTCTAGGTAAAACCAGACCGGACGATGAGCCGGTTTCGGTCGTGACCGTTCTGAAGTCCAACGGACTTGACGATGCCATTTGGTGTTTGAGGGCTGTCGATGGGTTTGACCGCGAAAAGAGGCTTTTCGCGGTCAAGTGTGCCAGACGGGTCCAGCGCCTTCTCGACGACCAGAGATCGTTCAACGCCTTGGACGTGTCCGAGGCTTACGCCAACGGCCTTGCAAGTGCTAAGGAACTGCGGAAGGCTTGCGAAGATGCTTGGGCGGCGTCAGGCTCGACGACGTGGGCGATTGCTTGGGCAAAAAGGGCAGCAACCGTAGCGGCCTCAGAACAGGCGTGGGAAGCAGCTTGCCAGGCAACAGGGGCGACTATGTGTGCGGTAGAGAGCGATGCGCGGTGGGGACAATGGGCAGCGGCGTGCGATGCCGCCTATGCGGCAGAACGCGAGTTTCAAGCAAGCCTTTTCGTTGAGATGTTTTCGCCAATTCAAGAGGAGAAGTAAATGCTTACAAGCCTGATTGACATAAGGTCGCGCTTCCCGTGTGACAGAGGTTGGAAGACGTTGCTCAAGTACCTCGGAAAAACATGCGCAGACGACGAGCCTCTGTCACTTTCCGTAGTTTTGAAGTCAAACGGTTTTGATGACGCCGTGTGGTGCCTCCGAGCAATTAAGCGCCGTTATCGAGAGAAAATCGCATTCGCTCTCAAGTGCGTCAGAGAGGTCCAGCACCTTCTCGACAACCCGGTATGTTTCAAAGCCCTGGACGTGGTTGAAGCATACACAAAGGGGCAGGCTTCGGGAAAAGAAGTGCTTGATGCAAAACACGCGGTGCAACTGGTGGCCGATGAAAAACAGCAGTCGGTTGAATGGGCGGTGCTTTGGCTGTTGTACGCTGTGGTTTATGCGATTGAAGACTTCAATGAAGGGGTTGCAACAGAAATATGGGCCTCAATATGTGATGCTTCGGCCGCAGGCTGTTCGTTTGGCGATATCAGGCAAATGAGACTGACGCAAGAGCAGTTTTTCATGGAAATGATGGACGACTGAGGAGAAAAAGATGTACACGACTTTGAACAAAATAAGAGAGCACGGGCCGTGCTCTTTTGTCTGGTTAAAGCTTTTGCGGTATCTCGGAAAAGCAAAACCAGACGACGAACCGCTTTCTCTCGCGACCATTCTCAAGTCCAACTGCCTCGGAGATGCTATCTGGTGCCTGAGAGCGGTTGACGGGCACGACCGCGAAATGAGACTTTTCGCGGTCAAGTGCGTGAGAAGCCTTCAGCACGAAATCTCAGATCGGAGATCACTCAACGCCTTGGACGTTGCTGAGGCCTATGCGAACGGGCTGGCAACTGGGGCGCAACTAAGGCGGGCTCATGATGATGCCCGTTTAGCGTTGCTGGACCTTCACCTTGACAGTTGCAGCAGGGACGAATATACGGTAATGGGGGCATCGGTGAGGGCGGCGGAACCGGATGCCTCAGAAGCAGCCAGTTGGGCTTCCGCTTGGTCGATTTGGGGCGACACGCGGTTTCAAGAGAAGCTTTTTATCGACACCTTTATCAACAGAGAAGGAGAATCAAATGTACAAGACAGTTGACAAGATCATTGACCAAGCTCGCAAGGACCTCGCGGCCAAGCGCCGCGCTGCGGCCAGAAAGCAACGTGAGCGCAAGCTGTTCGTGCTCGAAGCACGGGCACGGCTTGTTCTGAAAGGAGAGAACCGTGTATAGGCTCTACGCGACATACGATACCGTTGCCGTGCGAACAGCACGCCGCTACAAAGACATCAAGAAGGCGTGCGAGGTGGCGGCATCGATCAAGGCCCGATGGGTCGAAGTTCGCCGGCTTCTTCCCTCCGGCAAGGAGCAACTGGTGGATATTTATCGGGAAGGCCGGAGTGAAATCGCAGCCTGTTCTTAAGTTGCCGAGGGTCGGAGAGAACAGTCGAAAGTTCTCTCCGGCTTTCAGTCGCAACATGAAGGCCAGCGTGCTGAGAACGCTGGCTAGGAAACAATCGAAGTATAGGCATCGTCTCGATTCGGCAGACGACTAACAAGGAGGTAAGCGTATGTACACGCCTTTTATGCGCAAATTGCGCAAGTTTTTCACCTTTAACGACTCGGAAGGAGGAAGGCTCGTCCTGTACGTGCAAAGGCCTTGTGTGCCGAAAAGGCCACTGTCCGACAAGTTGTTGGACTATCTCGTCATCATCGCCCTGTTCGGCACACTTGTCGGCTTCCCGGCCTATATCCATTGGGTGATCAAGCCGTGAACTGGGGGTCGATGATTTATTGGGGCCTGTTGTTTTTGTGCCTCTATCCGTGGTACTGTCTTTATAGGTGGATTTTCTGATGAACGAAAACAAGATTTTGGTTTTGCGCGACACTAATCCGGTAACAGAGCGCACCATGACCTGGGTTGTGCGTGTCGTGCAAACCGGAGATAAGTACGGTAGGAACATGTGTCTGACAAACACAAGTGGCAAGCCGTATGTCGAGTTCTACGATACTCATTACGTGCGCGAAGATTGCGGAGATTTCGGCTATTTCGTGGCAAGGTATTACAAGAACACGATCATGGAACATGAAGACATTGGCCTGTGCCTTGACGGGGGTGCCGCCGCGTGCAATGTCAGTGCTGATGGTATGAGACGTGTCAAGAGGTGGCTCGGAGGATCGGTATGAAAAGCTACGTCTATACCTACAGCCGCAGCAAGGCGAACAAATGGGGCTGGTGCACGCACACAGCCACCGTGTATCGCGTCAAAAGGAACAAGCTGGTGTTTGTTGGAACAAAGACGGAGACGTTCGTTGATGAGTTCCAGCTTGTGATGATGATCATGAAAGATTACAAGCAACTTCCGTTGCGAGCGTTTGGCAACAATCATTCGGCCTGGACCCTTAGAAGTTTGGGGCTGGCCAATGTTCAACGGGTCTAAGGAGGAAAACCATGGCGATGACTAAAGAAGAGTTTAGGGTGCGTTGGGAGTCAAATGAGTCAGGAGGGGGAATCTGCGGAGATGATATCGCAGAGTGCGCAGTAGCTTGGGGCCTGTACCGCACACCGAGGACGCATCAACTGTCACGAGTCATCTATGCTGTGCTGAAGGCTGCCGGCACAGAAGATGCGGAAGACTTTAACCCGGAGAATTTTGAGGAATGACCATAACCACTGACCACTTTGGCCTGGGCCGTGAGGTAGACCTCACCGTCTATGTGTATACAAGGCCTCACATGCGAGACGAAAGTCTCGCATACGAATTGCACATGGGTAGAGATGTGCTGGATGCGATTTTCGACGAATTTAGAGTTATGCCGGAAGTAACGGACCTCTTTCTTTCGTTTCCAGAGAACTGGACCAATGTCGTTGAGCAGAGAGCACTCTACCGCAGACTCGGAAAGTATTGCCCGAACCTGACAAAGGTGACGATAAAGACACAGTCGGTTTATATTGTCCAGTGCACAAAAGCGGAATGTATCAGAATCGTCGGCAGTACGGAAGGATGCGCAGACGAGACGGAGGACGGTCGCATGTGGCAACCGATGACCGGAAACGTCATCAACGCAAACAAACTCAACGTGCTGTAACAACTGAAAGGAGCAATCATGTATATTCGCGGAGCACATCGGTATTACACAGCGTGCGGCCAATCCGCCTTTAGGCGGGCACCTTTTCTCATCCTTCTGCAGCAAGACTGTGGTGAGCAAATGTACGCCGTTGTCAGGAAGGTGGCCTTGAGACAACTCGGTCACTTTATGATGGGTTTTGCCCGCATCGAAGGCAAAACCTACAGCATGTCCGGCTGTTACGGCAATGACGGCCTGCCAGTCACAATCGGGAAGATTCCGAAAGACGCAAAGAAAGTGCCGCAAGAACTGGTAGAAGCCTGGAATAAGGGGGGCGGCTGGAACAGTTGTGGCTCAGAAGCGCCGGCCATGGCAGAATGGGCGAAGGGGACGTTCAAATGACGAAGACGTGGTACTACCAAGGAGACGTGAACCTTGAGAACGGCGGTACTTTCTACTGCCTTGACGAAGTAAGGTGGGGCTACGCGGAAGCGGTCAGCGTCATGTGCTGTAAAGACGGCGGCGCGCAGTCCAATTGCTGGTGGATTTCCGAGAACGTGATCAACATGGATTGCTCAACGGCCACCATTGGAAACATCCTCAAATGGGCAGGAGTTGAGTCAGAGAACCCCACCGTGCTTGAGAAGGTGATTGCAATGCATGAGTACGGTCGGTACGAGCAACAAAGCTGCATTGTTGTGCAGATCGGTCCAGAAGATTTCGATTGCAGAGACCCTGTGGAGCCCGACACGCGTCTCAGGGCCGGGGTTGATCTCGAAAAATGGGTTCGCAGGAAATACAAGCTCGGGAGAAAGAAATGAGAGTACGCCCGTGCGACCCCTATGCATCTCAGAACGGCTCAGATGCGCTGCATGTAGCTATCATTGACGGAACCAAGCGCATGGATACGAGAGAAATACTGACCGTTGTACTTTACGCACTGGCGCGTCATGGGAGTGTTGAGCTTCAACGCACCTTGCTTGAACTGCTGTTGCCAATGCATGAGGAGGTGAAATGAGAACTGTGTTGGTCGAAAAACGAGTCTACAAGTTTGACGAACTCGATGAAAAGGCGAAAGACAAGGTGCGTGAGACTTTCGCCGACGATGTCTGGTACGACATGCGTTACGAGGATTTTTCCGAGATCGCCAACATTCTCGGAATCACATTCAACACGTGTGAAGGCGGGAAGCATACGGACATTAGCATTTGGTGGTCCGGTTTTTATTGCCAAGGCGACGGCCTCAGCTTTGACGGGACGTACTCCTACTCCAAGAAGGCCCCGAAAAGGATGAAGGCGTGTTGCGACAACCCAGAGTTGATTGCAATGGCTCAGGAACTTCAGGACATTCAGAAGCCGTTCATTTACGGGCTGAGTGGGCGCATCCGCAGCAAAGGCAACAACCGGATCACGCTCGACCTTGAGGACACAAACAACCCGTATCGCGACGTATCTTCGGCGGAAAAAGCCATTCACTCGGTTATGATGAGGTTTTGCAGGTGGATGTACGACGCCCTGCGAGAAGAGTACGAGTACCAGACAAGCGACGAGGCGATACGTGAGTCGTGCGAGAGCAACGGCTATGAGTTCTATGAAAACGGGAGTTTCGCAGCAAACTAAAATAACTGTCGCAAAGTTAAGCAACGGGCGCATAGTAGAGCTTGTGCGTCACGACACAACGGTTTGCTTTTCGGAAGTTAGCGGCTGGAGTTTGGTGTATTATCCGTTGCGTTCTCATTGGAGCGAGCCGTATTGGGTGAAATCCGCTTCGGTTGTTTGGGTTATGGAATTTTAACCTTAAGGAGCAACTATGGACAAATTTGCCGGTTTTAACTGGCCGAAAAGACCATGGACACTGCCGTATGGGAGTTTTGAAAGCCGAGCAAAGGCTTTGATAAAGCCCAAAGTTTGGCAAAATCTCTACGTCAACCCTTCGTATACAGGGTTTCCCTGGGCCGAGCCTTGGTTGCCAGTTCTTGAGTGGAATTACGCGGACGCCGTTCTTGGCGTGCGCAAGCTGGCCTACCGTGCAGATGACTGGTCCGGCACGGAATTTCGTGGTATCGTGCTGGTGCTGCCGAACAGACGCGGCTTTCTGGCTGGATACACGGATGATGTGTGGGCCAGGGTGGATTACGACATCTACGACGACCGCAGGGATGCCGCCGTTTGCGCAGATCAAATGGCGATGTGCGCGTGCGAAAGGGAGATTGAGTATCAAGCCCAGTTGGCCTTTGAGGAAGAAGAGATACGTCGTTTGGAACAAGAAGAAAGGGAAGAAAATGAAGCTCAAGAATTGTAAGGTTGGCATGCGCGTCAATGCTGAGGGGCTGAAGTATGAGTTGGACTTTGTCATTTCGGCCGTGTACGCCAAAACCGTGTGCCTGTACAGCCCGCTGTACAGGCTGACCATACATTTTGTTCGCCCCAAATACCTGAAAAAGGCGAAATGATCAAGCCGGCCCCGAAGTCACTTCTTTTGAAAGGAGGAAGCGGTTGCATCGGGAAAATGCAGGGGCCGGCCCTCGACAAAGGTATATCATGACCAAGTATCCCAAATACTGCAAAAATTGTCGCCATTCCAGACCAGAGGAGGCGAAAGGTAGGGAGTGGAACAACCTGTGCATGCACCCCAAGGTTGTTGCAGACGACCCTTGGTCAGTTGCAAACAACGATCAAGAGACGTTGTTTGGGGTGTCGTGCAAGATTGAAAGGTCGAAAGAAGGTATGTTCGCCCCGTGCGGATTGAAAGGTAAGTTGTGGGAACCAAGGTCGTAATTGTTCTGTGCGCAATGCTGTCTGGATGTGTCGCTGTACCGACCTATCCAGACAGCCCGAAGCTGAGACAATGCCAATACGAGGCAGTTAAAGCGACGCGCGGCCAGAGGTTCTACGGGGCAACAGGTGTCATTGGAGAGGCTTATGCAGAAGCCTTGGTTAGCAGAGACATACTGGAGGCCTGCATGCGCCAGTAATGCACACGAGGAACGAAATGGACCAGATTTGGGTTGAAAAGCAGAAGGACTTTGGCGTTGGAGACAGCGCCTTTCTTATTTGTTATCACGACGAAAGTCGTGGTTCAGCTTGTTATGTGCTGCGCAATAAGCCGGCATACACAAGCAGCACGTTTAAGCCGACACTGAGCGGTTGGTGCGGTACTCACAATAACCTGAGCACGATCGGCTTCGGTGCCTGGAAAGTGGTCAGGATCGCAAAGAGCGGTCGCTACCTTCTCGAAAGCTTGGAAGGAGACGAGCTTAATTATTTCCTCAACGACATGGGCTACCCGGAGCTGATCAAATGAGCGAGAACATGAACATGGCCAAGGCAAAGGCCTTGATTGCGAAACACTACAACGCGGCTCGTGTTGTCACTGTCGAGGAGGTTGAACTCATTGTGCAAATGCTGCGCAGGAAAAACGAGAAGGGGTCTTTGGACGACCGGGATGAACAACTCGCTTTTGAACTGGACCGCTATGTTGGCGGTCGTATTTTTGGCTCAGACCAATGAAATGCGTTCTGGAATTCGGCAATAGGGGCGGATGCTATGTAGAAGCGCAGACGCTGCCGACGCTGAAGCTCGGAGCAAAGCTAGCCTCGGGACTTGTTCATGTGTTCAGGAATGGCCGCATGGGAAAGGACTGGCCGCTGACCAATTCGCTTTGTTGGAAACTGAGCAGGACGCAGCCTCGAATTACATGGACATCATCCACCCATTTTGTTTCGCTCACCATTCTCGATGACCTTCCTAGAGGTTCCGCCTCTGCAACTCTTTGGAAGAAAGACAATGCAGCTTAAACAACCTTTCATGATTTCAAGCCGGCTTTTGCCGGCTTTGCGTATTGATGAGGGCACTTTGTCATACGACCCTCAAACCTTTGTTTTCTATCTGGACACGCCAGAGTTTGAGTACGTCATCGACAAGTACAAACCGGGCCTCGGTGCGAAATACAATGTTCAGCGCGCCTTTGAGGACATTCTCGACTTCATCAGTGTCGCTATTGATGAAGCGTGTCGCTCGCATAGCGAAGGGGAGGAGCCTGAATACGACCTTTTCCCAAAACATGTTGTTGATTGGTTCACGTTCAACGAAGCCGAGATCGGCGAGTTGATTTTTCTCATTAGCGACGAGGAGTTGATTTCATGACACCGCAACAGTACGAAACCTGGTTTGATGGCCTTATCCCGAGCGAATATCCGTACCTTAATGTGGGTTGGACCGCAGAACAGCATGGTTTTGGTTGGTGCGCTTATCAATACTATTGCGAGATGAAGATCGAGAATATGTGCGAGGGAGAAGATGCCCCCGAACTGCCTTCGTTTAAGCGGTGGCAGCAAGACAACTACGATGAGGAAGCAGACAATCTCGGTTTCTCGTGGAAAAACTGCGAACTTTGCAACGGCCTGCCCGGAGACCGGTACGCAGTGACGGCCTGGAATAATAACAACACGGATTACATAGCGCTGCGTGTGTGTCAAGACTGTTTGTGCTACATCGCCAACGGCGATTACCCTGATTACGTGGAGGTTTGAAATGTTCATTCCTTTTGAAGAAGTCTTTCCTGGAAAAGGCAAAGAGGCGGATGACATTCTGGAGGGACGTGTTTTGCTTTCCAGTTACGCTTCTGTGTTGAAGGTTCAGGCAGAAGACCCGGCTTGTGAGATCACACTCGGTTATGCGCAGCTTTTGGCGTTGAAAGACCTTTTGTGCGGTTTTGATGAGATTGAATTGTGCTGGCACGAGACGCTATCCCTGCCCTTGTTTGGGTTCAAGGTTGGCGAATACTTGGTTGTGTACGACGACGACGAAGACAGAATCGTTGTTGTTAAACAAGAGGAGGCTGTATGATTACGATTGGCGAGCTTCTTGAGAAGCTTTATGCTGTACAAGATCGAGAAGCAGAAGTAATTTACGATTTCTGCAACCTGATGCCGACCAAGGTTGAATCTTGGCGGGCTGTCTACGCGGAACCAGCTCTCGGTTGGAAGCCCAGGTCGTATAAGTACAATAACGTGACCGTGGCCATGCTCATTGAAGAACTGGAGAAAGGCATCGACGGTCGTGTGTACTTCGGCTGGAAAGGCGGAGAGTATCGTTATACAAAAGCCAGCCCGTTGCATGTTGACAATAGCGGTGAATGGTCAGACACGGCACTTACAGGCCTGATTGATTGCGGCTACCAGGTCATACTTACCACTAAAAGAGAGGATTAGCGAAATGGCGTTCATGCGCGCAAACATTGGTGCTAAAAAGGAACTCTTCCTGCTTTCTGATGAGCTTGAAGAGATCGTTTTTTGCAAATATAACAACGTCAACCTTCCAGAAGGTCACTACGACGAAGACGATGAGCCAGTCTCCGACGAGGACGTTGAAGAAGAAGTGCGTTACGTGCTGGAACACTTTGGAATCAGCAGCTTTGACATTGTGCTGCAGCACTACGGACAACTGTCCGCAGAGGGGTACATGGATCAGACCGATTACTGCCTTGGCGACACATACGCCGATGTGGCTCAACAGCTTCTTGATGCGTATTACAGTGGGGAAGTCGAGTATATGGACGCCGACGAGATCGACGACATGAACTGGCTTCAGTCCATTGTCGATGAGGAACAAGAAGAATGAAGCCTATTCGTCAACACGACTTAACAGACCGGTGGATTGAGCCCGGTCTGTTTATTTCCTTTGACAACGGGGATGTCGGGGTCGTGGAGTCAGACGGGGTCGGCATGCAGTTGCTGGTGTCGAGTGACGGGGAAACATGGTATAAGCACTGCCACACGACCAGGTCGCAGCATGTCATGGGCTGCATAATTTACAGCTACCCGAGCGACGAACTGTGAAAACTCAATTGCGGATGTGTAGCGATGTCGAGCGTAGACTGTTTGAACGCAACCGAGCTTTTCTCGACATGATTAACGACCCAGTCAATCCGCTCACCAATTCCGATCTGAAACGGCTCATCGAACGGTGGCCGGAGCGGTATGGAATGTATTCGGGCTTTATTGGTAAACTTAAGGATTAACCACATGGGTATGTTCAAAACAACCTTGTTTGAAGCATTGCAATGCGCCGATAGCTGGGACGTTAACGGTCATTGCGTGTACGTCATGAACATCGACGGCGGCGTCGCAACACTTGAATCGGATGACGACCGCTACATGTTTCACGATCAGGAGATAGAAGTTTATGACGGTGAGGCGAGACCGCTTACTGTCAACAACACGCATGTTTTGGTTGATTTTCGTGTGACAAGGGCGCTTTGCGAACAAGACATCATCTTTGATGGAGGTTTGACATGAAGTACGCTTACAGTTTTGACCAGGACGAGTACACCGGCTGGTTTGACTCGTTTGATGAGGCATGCGTTGCTGCCAAAAACGAGTTGGAGTTTGTTGAGCAACCGCAGACTGAGTTCTGGGTTGCCGAAGTGATCGACGCCGAGGCCTATTTGCGCAAGCGGGCACAGTACATTGCCGAGTGGTTCATTGACATCCTGGAAACTCAGCTCTGCGATATCATGCCGGCGGAAGAGGACATGATCCTGCCCAATCCTGATGGCCCGGACGGGCTCATCAAGTTTGGCAACGCCATTATCGACGCAACCGTCGCCAATTGCGATTTCCTTCATTTTGGCGTCCAGCACCCGCTGAAAGTTGACGTTAATGGAGATGATAATCACTGAGCGTGTACAAAACAACCATTGTTATTTGGTCTGATTTTGATCCAAAAGCTTATCCTTTAGACGAGCTGGCTAGAAAAACTCTATATGGAGATGCTTACTGTAGTCATCGGTCTTCTTCTTTTGTTCAATCCCCGCAAAGCCAAATGGACAACTTTGGTTTAGCTTGGTTGCGAAGAATAAAGTCTTACGATGACGACGACTGACCAGGCCAAGGTCGCGTTAAAAGCCGCCTCCCACTACAAACAGTGGGGGCGGTTTGCTTCTGTGAGGTACTGCCAGAATCGCGGCGTACCGCGTAGGCTTTTGACAATCTGTCTGCAGCTTGCTGCAGTAAAGGACATAAAATGGAAATGAGTTTGGAAGAGCGTCGTAAATTTCTGAACAACTACGACAAGCTTGTTGAGATGTTCGGACAAGAACTCGTTGACGAGGGCCTGCTTCGCTACGGCATGCTGTACGATCTGGTTGAATACAAAGACTTCCCGCTTCAGAATGCAGACGGGCGCTCGCTGAATCCGAGCAAACCTCACGGGCACAGCATCTACATTGGCAGGCTTTCTACCCCGTACAGGTTTGTTAACTCGAAAGGTTGGGAAAAGACCGCGACTGTTCCTGTGGAACGCTACCTCGTGCCATACACTTGGCAGGGGAATGATCAAGCGAAGCACATTGTTCGTCCGGCCATGCTTAAGTTGTACCCATGGTTGGAAGAATTTTACTTTCACGTGTATCAACTTTGCTTTTTCAAGGACAAGCAGGAGGAGTTTTATGTTACCTTGAGCGAAGAGTACGGTGGGCACAAGTCGCTGTACGTGCCCTTTCATGACTTCATGGTCGGCGACACAGAAGCGATTTGTAAGCGCAACGAATCCTATCTCTCTTGGTATACAAGGGATGGGGTTGTGTGGGAAAAAATGCGCAAAGACCCTGTGGTGCTTCATTTTCTTAAGAGTACGGAGGGCAATAAAAAATGATGTACGGCACGTGCCACTTTGTTGACGCAGAGGCGGCGGTATCGTATTATTCCAGATACGGCTTCGGCAGAGACCAAGTTCGTGAGAAGATAGCCTACTTGGAAATCGTGATTGGCAAACCGAAACTGGAATTCGGCGAAAGACTTAGCGTTTCCGAGGGTCGCTACATGATCACCACTCAGAACTATTCTGTGAAAGGAGAACAGAATGATTAAGGTCGTATGTCTTGGAACTCAACCGGGGCTTGGCAAGCTGTATTGCGAAATCAGGATTGCCGGTGGAAGACTCAGCATCACTGGGGTCGAAGGGCCTAAGCATGGTGGCGATTGAGTTTGAGGCGTGCGGACTTGGCGTAGGAACGTGAAAATGCTGCAACTCAAATACACCAAGAAACGCGACAGGTTTCAGACCGTAACCGTTCTTGGAGATCCAGAAGGAATCCGCGATCTGTACTGGCAGCTTACGAAGAACTACACGTGCAGCGACGGTACGTGCATTGGCGACATTAGCGTAATCAACCTGGATGGTGATGACGTGACTAGGTATGTTCTGACGAATCCTGTAGGTAACGCTACGATGCTCAGCAACATCGACTAACGACAACGTGGAATAGATTCATGGCAGACATTGAGATGTGCTCGCAAGTGCTGTGCCCGAATGCCAAGTTTTGCTATCGGGTACGAGCTACGACAAATCCGTATTGGCAAAGCTATGTGAAGTTTCAATACAAGATATCGACTCGCGGCGTCGAGTGCTACGGATACTGGCCGATGCTCAATAGCGTGGTGGCAGACTCAACCGCTATAGGAGAGACGAATGGCAGCAGAACTTGACTTGGATGATGTCGCCGCGCAGAGCCAAAATTGGCGGTCACGACAAGGCGCTGGACGCTTGCGGCCGGTCGCCATGAAGCGCCCAGTTAGGCCACTGTTTCCGAAGCAAGGATAAGCATGCGAGCAAAAGACTTCTTGGCAGAGTTTGACCCGGAGCAATTCCCTTCTTCCCTTGGGCCAGCAATCAGCGTTGATGCCCATGACCCGCCGTTTAGCCGGTCGCAGCTCAGGCAGATGGAGAGGCAAAACCTGATTGTCATGAACAAGGAAGACACGCACTACAGGCTGACGCTGAAGGCGACCAAGGTTGCTGCCCTCGTGGCCTAACGCCTGAATTCAGCGGCGCCCGCAGGGCGTCCGCTGGACTGCCGGGTTAGGCGCGAGACAGGAAAGGAAGCGAGATGCGAAGCAAATACGCGGAACTGTTGAACAGGCTAGACGCAATGCAGCAAGCCCCCTACTACGCCACGGCACGGGAAACGCTGGCCGACGCAGAGCGAACGATTGTAGCGCTGGAAACAGCACTGACCGAGTTAGTGCACGCTTACGACGCGATGCCAGATGGAGAACTTGGCAAGGGCTTGACCAATGGGCACTTCTTGAGGGCGCGGCCATTGGTGGTGCCTAACGCCTGAGTTAAGCCGCGCCTAAGCGTCGGCTTGAATGAATTGTTAGGCGTATTGTTGAACGAAGAGGAGACGATGGAATACACAGCAAAGTTACCGACCGAGGTTGGCCTATACCGACACCGCTGGGACTTTCGCGGCCAAATGCGCGA
>WBZT01001335.1_pt1 | contig 18168 bp, 22 predicted proteins | sample 5204241 | NCBI WGS metagenome assembly WBZT01 (sample SAMN12344358, study PRJNA552823) | activated sludge metagenome | biome: Activated sludge suspended growth; feature: Nitrification reactor; material: Wastewater; isolation source: activated sludge from nitrification reactor of wastewater...
ACATCGAGGTTTTTGACAACCGGAAGCGCCAGCATTCGACCCTCGGCTACCAGTCGCCCGTTCAGTTCCTGGAGAACTGGATCAGCGAGCAGCGTCAGGAAAAGGGGGTAGCATGAAATCCGTCCTTTGGCAGACGAAAAACCGAGGGAACCTCAGTCGCATACGCGACTTTCACATTAAATATGTCAGAGAGGCAAGGAAGTTGCTATCCTTGGTATTCTTACCGGCAATAGGGGAATACTGATGGCAATGAACGACGATATCCAGACAGGCGAAGCGGAAGAACGGCCGCACGCTCGCCCGCCACGGGCGGAACTGTATGCCCAGGGGAAGAAACTGCGTGTCAGTTGCCCGCGTACTTCACACGCCGCATGGAAACCGCAAGCCGACCGGCCCGAACCGATCGAATTACTGGAAAAGGCAGATCAAGGACGAGTTCCGCGACTTCTGCCGCTTCGTCACGGGCGCATGCTGCAGAGCCCGTTTGTCTTCTTCCGCGGTGCGGCATTGCACATGGCGACGGACCTTGCCCACACACCGACGACGGGCATCTACGTGCAGGCCTGTGGCGACTGCCACTTGTCGAATTTTGGCGGCTTTGCGACGCCGGAACGGCGCCTGATCTTCGACATCAACGACCTCGACGAGACGCTGCCCGCGCCCTGGGAGTGGGATGTCAAGCGCTTGGCCACCAGCTTCGTCCTCGCCGCCCGCGACAATGGCTTTCGCAAGCGCGACGCGCGCAAGGCGGCGCTTACCGTGGTCCGCTCGTACCGTGATCGGATGGTCGAGTTCAGCAGGATGCGCGTGCTCGACGTCCTCTATGCGAGCATCGACGTGGACTGGATCCTCAAGCAGATGAAGAACAAGCAGACGCGCAAGGGAATAGCACAGCGCGTGGCGAAAGCGCGCACGCGTAGCGTGGCCGAGTTCGATTTTCCTGAGATGGTGAGCAGCGAGGGCGGCAAGATCCGGATCAAGGACAACCCGCCGCTGATCTACCACATTCCTAACGAGGATCCCGATGAGGTCATGGCACATGTGCGCAAAGCATTCGGTGCTTATCTCAAGACCGTTCCCAAGCACGTGCGGCATATCCTCGACCAGTTCAATCTGGTCGATATCGCGGTCAAGGTCGTCGGCGTCGGCAGTGTCGGCACCGCCTGCGCCGTGCTGCTGTTGATGGCGGAAGAGCGGGATCCCATCTTCCTACAGGTCAAGGAGGCGCGCGCCTCGGTCCTCGAGCCGTTTGCCGGCCCGAGCGAGCACGCCAACCATGGCGAACGTGTCGTCGTCGGTGCCCGGATCATGCAGGCAGCGAGCGACATGTTTCTCGGCTGGACGACCGCTCGCGGGGACCGGCACTTCTACATCCGCCAGCTCAAGGACATGAAGGTCAAGGTTCCCATCGAACTGCTCGCGCCGACCGACCTGTTGCAATACGCGGCCCTCTGTGCCCGTGCCCTGGCACGGGCACACGCCTGCACCGGCGAGGCGGCGAGAATCGCCGGCTACATCGGCACGGGCGACGTCTTCCCACGCGCATTGACCCATTTCGCAATGGCCTACGCGGATCAGAGCGAACGCGACCACAGGACACTCAGGGAGGCAGCTCTCGCGGGACGTCTGGAAGTTTTCGTCGAAGAAGCGTGATGCGTCGACGCCGGGTACGCGATGGGTGGCATTTCAACGGCGAGCCAGCTCATTCCGACCCTTCATGGCGCACCGGCGCTCGGCACCTGGAGTCTCTTCAGGATCTCCATTTTCTTGAGTCAGGTTTTGCGACTCCACGTTCAGCGGGCGTGGCCGGAGTTCTACGCTCTCCGGCAAGATCTGCGCCTCCCGTCTTCCGGTGACATCGGGAGGCGGGTGTCTCGCTCGGACAAGGCTTAGGCGCCTGGTCGCCTGGTTGTCGCTGACGATGCTGTTGTGTTGCTCGGCCTTGGCGCAGGGCGGGAATCCGCCACTGCGAGTGGCTACCTTCATTCTGCCGCCCTTTGTCATGGAGCATGACGCGGAGCTTACCGGCTTCAGCATCGAACTCTGGAAGGAGATCACGGCGCGCCTGGGTGTGCAGACGGATTATCAGATGACGCCCGACGTGAAGGCCGTGCTCGATTCTTTGCGCGCGGGACAGGCAGAGATTGCAGTCTCCGGCCTGTTTTACACATCCGACCGCGACCGCGAGTTCGATTTTTCGTATCCGATCCTGAACACGGGCCTGCAGATCATGGTACGTGGTACCAGAGAGGCCGTGCCCTCCTCACCGCTGCAAAACATGCTGGACTTGTTGTTTTCGCAAACGACCCTTGCCTGGCTCGGTGTCGCCCTGCTGTTCGTCGTAACCGCCGGCCATGTGGTCTGGATCGTCGAGCGTCGCTACCAGGACGGGATGATTCCGACAGACCGCTACTTCCCCGGCATTTTATGTGCCATGTATTGGGCGGCTTCGACCCTCCTGACGCAGGCGGAACAAATGCCACGCCAGTGGCTCGCGCGAACGTTTTCCGTACTCTGGATGTTTGTCGGCATCAGTTTCGTCGCGCTCTATACCGCGCAACTGACTGCGACATTGACCGTGCAGCAAATCCGCGGCCCGATCAACGGACCGGAGGACTTGCCCGGAAAGCGCGTTGCCACGCTCTTGGGCGGTTCTGCAGTGGCCTATCTCAAGGAACAGAACGCGGTCGTGCAGGAGTTTCATGAAACCGCAGGGATGTATCAGGCCCTGCTGGACCGGAAGGTTGATGCTGTAGTTCTGGGCACCGCAGGCCAGCGTTATTATGCGACTCACGAGGGAAAGGGCCTGGTGACGATGGTTGGCCCGGAGTTCAACAAGAATGATGTGGGTTTCGTGTTCCCGCAGGACAGCCGGTTGCGCAAGAAGGTCAACGGTACTTTGCTGATCCTGCGCGAGAATGGAACGTATCAGAGGATTTACGAAAAATGGTTTGGTACGAATTAACGTGAATAACCTTGGCCATGCGAACGGCTTGTCCGGCTGTGGGTGAAGGGGACGTTGTGATCAGTGGCGAAGCGCCAGATTGCGATGCGTGGCATGGGTAATGGACTGCCCCGTTCGTTGACCTCGTGACAGGCCGTCACCGGCAGGTCGATCATGCCGCCGGCCCAGGTTGGTCCGGGTACTTCGAAAACGTAGGTCAGCACCATCGCCTCAGCCATCGGCAGGCCAAAGAAATCGCCCCTCAACGCCGCCGTGCATTGCCCCGGCATCATGGGGTAGTGCGTGAGATGAATCGCAGCCGCCATGGCCGCCGAATCGTATTGCACCGGCGCAGACATGCCGGGAGGAAACTCGCCGAGGCCAATCTTGCCGCAGGCGCGCTGCGCAGCCAGAACCAAAGGCTCCGTGACCTCGAAGCGCAACGGCGGCAGATCGAACATCTGACGCCTTTCGGCAACTGAAGCCTCGGGCAAGCGATGGTGGTATGCGTCGCCATCCGATGGAGGGGGATGCCTCACGGCAAGACTCCATGTGCCAGACCCTTGTGCACCGTCCAGGACGGGTTGATAGCGCTCAAGCCCCCCGGCAGATCAGCACCACCGCCTCGGTCGCGATACCTTCGCCGCGGCCGACAAAGCCCAGCCGTTCGGCGGTCTTGGCCTTGACGTTGACACAGCCTGCGGGCAACCGCAGGTCGGCAGCGATGTTGGCGACCATCTGCGGCAGGTGCGGCGCCATCTTCGGCTGCTCTGCGAGGATCGTCGCGTCGACATTGCCGACTTGCCAGCCGGCCTGCGTCAGCAGCGCCAGCGTCGCGCGCAGTAACTGCCGACTGTCGGCACCCCGATAGCGGGCATCGGTGTCGGGAAAATGACGACCGATGTCACCCAGCGCAGCGGCGCCGAGCAGGGCGTCGGTGATCGCGTGCAGCAGCGCATCCGCGTCGGAATGGCCGAGCAGGCCGCAGGCATGCGGAATGTCGACGCCGCCGAGGATCAGCTTGCGTCCCGGAACCAGCGCATGGATATCACAACCTTGTCCGATGCGGATCACTGGCCCGCCTGTATATTCGCCAGCAGGATCAGTTCCGCCAGTCGCAGATCGACCGGATAAGTGACCTTGAGGTTGCTGGCGTCACCCTGCACCAGCTTCGGCCTGAAACCGGCGGCTTCGACGGCCGACGCCTCATCGGTGCCGGCGAGCGGTTCGACCAGGACCCGGGTCAACAGGCCGTAACGAAACATCTGCGGCGTCTGCGCTTGCCACAGGCCGTCGCGTGGCTCGGTACCGGCCACACGTCGCTCGGCGTCGGCGCGTTTCAGCGTGTCCGCCACCGGCACCGCGAGAAGGCCGCCGACGGGATCGTCGGCGAGTTCGTCGCAAAGGGCCGACAACATCGCCTGCGCAAGACAGGGACGCGCAGCATCATGCACCAGCACCCAGTCTTCGTCGTCGGCCGCCGTCGCCGCAGCGTCGAGGCCATTGCGGACGCTGGCGGATCGCGTCGCGCCGCCACAGAAAATGGTTTCGAGTTTATGGCCCAGGCTTGTCCAATCATGCTGCCGCCACCATCTATCCTCTGGTGACAGCACCACCCAGACACGCTCGATGCGCGGATGGCGACAAAGGGCCGCGAGACTGTGATAGATCAATGGTTGGCCAGCAAGCATCTGATATTGTTTGGGCGTCTCGCCGCCAAAGCGCGATCCCGAACCGGCGGCGGGGACGATTGCATAGTAGTTCGGCATGGCGTAATTTTAACCAGTTATCTGCACAGGGATGGCGAAATGAATCCGCAGTGTTGCGGCCAGACGATCACTGCCACACCCGTTCCGTGGTCACCGCGGCCCTCTGGTCGAGCCGCCTTTCATCGAGGAGCAAGCACGTGACGCACTCAACCCAGCCAATCCGTCCAGCCGCAGTCGCCGGCATGTTCTATCCCGGCTCCCCTTCGGCTCTGGCGCGCGACCTCCGGCAAATGCTGAGCCACCCGCCGCCGGCACCCGGTATCCGCCCGAAGGCGATCATCGCCCCCCATGCCGGCTATGTCTATTCGGGCCCGATCGCGGCCAGCGTCTATGCGCCGCTCGCGGACCTGCGCGAGCGCATTCGCCGCGTGATCCTGCTCGGACCCACCCATCGGGTCGCGGTCGAGGGGCTGGCGCTGCCCTCCTCCCGCGCCTTCGCCACACCGCTCGGCGTCGTCCAGCTCGACCAGGAAGCCATGGCCAGCATCGAGCCATTGCCGCAGGTCATCGTCAGCGACGCCGCGCATGCCCTCGAACACTCGCTGGAGGTGCAGCTTCCTTTCCTGCAGACGGTGCTTTCCGGGTTCACGCTGCTGCCGCTCGCAGTCGGCCGCGCTTCGGCTGAAGAGGTGGCTGAAGTGCTCGAATGCCTGTGGGGAGGAGACGAGACGCTGATCGTGATCAGCTCCGATCTTTCGCACTACCTGCCCTACGCGCTGGCCCGCGAGACCGACAGCAACACCGCGCGCCACATCGTCGCACTCGATGCACACCTCGACCACCAACAAGCGTGTGGCGCGACACCGGTCAATGGTCTGTTGCTGGCCGCACGCCGGCACGGACTGCAGGCCAGACTGATCGACCTGCGCAATTCCGGCGACACCGCCGGCGACCGCTCGCGTGTCGTCGGTTACGGCGCCTTTTGCTTCAGCGCGGAGACTGAACATGCCCACTGACACCCTGGGCAGCGCTTTGCTGTCGATCGCCCGCAACGCCATCGCCAAGCGTTTCGGACTCGCCGCGCAGCCCGTCGATCCGCTCCCGGAACTGGCCGAACCGGCAGCGACTTTCGTCACGCTCACCCAGGATGGTCAGCTGCGCGGTTGCATCGGCAGCCTCGAAGCACACCGGCCGCTCGCCACCGACGTCGCTGAAAACGCCGTCGCCGCGGCCTTTCGTGATACACGCTTTGCGCCTTTAAGTCCGGCGGAGTTTGCCCGCACGCACGTCGAGGTCTCGCTACTGACGCCGCCCGAGCCCTTCGCCGTCGCCGATGAAGCCGACGCGCTGGCGCGTCTGCGGCCCGGCATCGACGGCCTGATCGTCAGTTACGGCAGGCGGCGCGCGACCTTCCTGCCGCAGGTCTGGGAATCGCTCCCCGAGCCACGCCAGTTCCTGGCGCAACTGAAACTCAAGGCCGGGCTGCCCGCCGACTTCTGGCACGAGCAGCTCATCCTCGCGCGTTATGGAGTCCGAAAATGGAAAGAGAACTAGACCATTCCCCCAAGGTGCCGGAATCGGTCCATCCGGGTCGCTGGTGGCACGCCATCGAAGACGAACGCATTCAGTGCGACCTCTGTCCGCGTGACTGTAGGCTGCATGAGGGTCAGCGCGGCGCCTGCTTCGTTCGCCAGAACCTCGGCGGACAGATGGTGCTGACCACCTACGGGCGTTCGTCGGGTTTCTGCATCGATCCGATCGAGAAAAAGCCGCTCAACCACTTCCATCCCGGCTCGTCGATCCTCTCCTTCGGCACCGCCGGTTGCAATCTCGCCTGCAAGTTCTGCCAGAACTGGGACATCTCGAAGTCGAAAGACATGGACCGCCTGCTCGACGCCGCGACCCCCGAGGGCATCGCCGCCGCCGCAGTCGCCTACGGGGCTCAGTCGGTGGCCTTCACCTACAACGACCCGGTGATCTTCGCCGAATACGCGATCGACACTGCGCGTGCCTGCCATGAACGCGATGTCAGAACGGTGGCCGTCACTGCCGGCTACATCCATCCCGAACCGGCGCGCGAGTTCTACGCCGTGCTGGACGCCGCCAATGTCGATCTCAAGGCCTTCACCGATGATTTCTACTTCAGACTCTGCGGTGGCCACCTGCAACCGGTACTCGATACCCTTGCCTACATCCATCACGAAACGAAGTGCTGGCTCGAAATCACCACGCTGCTGATTCCGGGCAGGAACGATTCCACCGGCGAAATCAAGGCGCTCGCCGACTGGGTGGCACGCGAACTGGGGCCGGAAGTCCCGCTGCACTTCACCGCCTTCCATCCCGACTGGAAAATGAGCGACCTGCCCCGGACCCCGCCGTCGACGCTGACTCAGGCGCGGCGCATCGCCCTCGACGCCGGCCTGTACTACGTGTACACCGGCAATGTGCACGACAGCGAAGGCGGGACGACCTTCTGCCCCTCTTGTCAGGCCGCACTGATCGAGCGCGACTGGTACACCATCCGGCATGACGACCTGCCAGCCGATGGCCGTTGTCCCCACTGCGGAACGCTGATTGCCGGCCACTTCACCCGTTTCGGCAAGCCTTTCGGACCACGTCGCGTGCCAGTGCGGCTGGAGCGGCGGTGAACGAAGCGATCCATCTTCCGGGTGACACGCCGATCGCCATCCCCACCGGGCAGGCCTCGCTGCAAGGCTTGCTGACCCTGCCGGCACGCTTCTCGGCACTGGTCGTGCTGATGCATGCCGGCAAACATCCCGAGGCGCGCGACGACGCGCTCGCCGTGGTCCTTCAGCACGCCGGCATCGGCACGCTGACACTCGACCTGCTGACGCACGCCGAAGAACGCTTCGCCGACATTCACCACAACGTCTCGCTGCTCGCCAGACGCCTGCTCGATGCGCTGGCACTGATCAAGCAACGGATGCTGCTCGGTGAATTGCCGACGCTGCCGATCGGCCTCTGCGCCGCTGGCGACTGTTCGCCGGTGGCGCTGCGCGTGGCTGCCCTGCGCGACCATGACATCTTTGCCATCGTCTGCCGCGGTGGCTTGATCGATCTGGCCGGCATGCTCTACCTGCGCTCGCTCAGCGCGCCCCTACTGGTTCTCGTCGGCGAGGACGACGAGCGCGTGACGGCAAGCAATCAGCGCGCCCTGCACGAGTTGAGCTGCCTCCAGGAACTGAAACGGCTGCCATCCGTGTCGCCCGATTCGGCCGCCGCTCTCGGGGCCGTCGCCCGCGAGACGACGCTCTGGTTTGTCCAGCACCTGCCCACACGGATCTGAGCAAGCGACGGTCGGCCTTGCCGGGCGGATCAGCCTGCGGAGCGTCATCCGACCAATCAGATCCGGCCCGGCGCTACCCGGAAACGAAAAAATCGTATATATTGCACTGCAACAGACTTACCGGAAGGGCCAGCACCGACTCGGCATCCCGCCTTCATTTCGCATTCCCCCTCCCCACTCGCGTGAGGGGGAAACAATTATGACTTTCATGATCGGGAGGTGCCTGGAAAAGTCATGATCGTTAGGTACCCTTCGACTGGTATGCTCTTACACCCCGGCGATGGCCAGCATGCGCAAACCACCAAGCGATTGCCCCTCTTCGAAGAAGACCCGGCGCGGCGTTTGCCTGCCAGCCGCGGCGGAGTCTTGCAGCCCCTTACCGAGCCGCTGCAGCGGCAGACCACCAGGACCATTTTATGAAACCAGCCAATCCTTCCCTGTTGAGCAGGATTTCCCTTGCCTTTGGCACCTTTTTCTCGATTCTTTCCGATGGCCAGTTTGCCGCGCGTGTTCAGGCGCTGCGCTCCGGAGAACAGCGCGCCGAACCATCGGCACCGGCGCCGACCCCCAAACCGGTCGTCGTGCCGCTCCGGGAAGCCGCTCCCGACGGCGCGCTGCAACTCCTTGGCCTGCTGCAACGCGAGGCGCGCTTCATCGACTTCATTCAGGAGGATGTCGCTGCCTATGCCGACGCCGACATCGGCGCCGCGGTGCGCGTCGTGCATGAAGGCTGTCGCAAGGTGCTGCACGACAACTTCACGATCAGCCCGGTCCGCGATGAAGCCGAAGGCAGCCGGATCACGCTGCCGGCAGGCTTCGACGCGGCGGCGATTCGCGTCACCGGCAACGTCGTCGGCCAACCGCCCTTCCACGGCAGCATCACTCACCGCGGCTGGCGGGTGGTCGAAACCCGCCTGCCCAAGCTGAGCGGCAGTCATCAACTGAACATCGTTGCCCCCGCGGAGGTGGAACTATGAGCGAGTCAAAATTTTCGATCGGCATCGATCTGGGCACCACGCACTGCGCCCTCTCCTACGTCGATATCGGCGCCTGCGATGGCGAACAGGTCGTACAGGAGGTGCTACGGGTACCACAGTTGACCGCACCCGGCTCGGTCGAGGCGCTCGGCCTGCTGCCGTCGTTCATCTACCTGCCACACCCGAGCGAGCTCGCCGCCGGCGATCTGGACCTTCCGTGGACCAACGAACAGGACCATGCGGTCGGTGAAATGGCGCGCAGCCGCGGTGCAGCAACGCCGATCCGCCTGGTGTCGAGCGCCAAGAGCTGGCTCTGCCACGCCGGCGTCGATCGGCGCGCGGCGATCCTGCCCAACGACGCGCCGCCGGAAGTGACGCGCCTGTCGCCGCTTGAAGCCTCGCTGCGCTATCTCGGCCACCTGCGCTGCGCCTGGGATCAGGCACAGCCGGAAGCCCCTTTCGTCGAGCAGGAGATCGTCGTCACGATTCCCGCCTCCTTCGACCCTGCGGCCCGCGAACTGACCGCCGAAGCGGCGCGCGCCGCCGGCTGCGAGCGCATGACCCTGCTCGAAGAACCGCAAGCGGCGCTCTACAGCTGGATTCAGCAGAGCGCCGGCGGCTGGCGCAAACAGGTACGGCCCGGCGACATCATCCTGGTCGTCGATGTCGGCGGCGGTACCAGCGACTTTTCGCTGATCGCCGTGCTCGAACGCGAAGGCAACCTCGAACTGCATCGCGTCGCCGTCGGCGAGCACATCCTGCTCGGCGGTGACAACATGGACCTGGCGCTGGCCTATGCCGTCGCCGGCAAGCTGTCCGCGCAGGGCAGCAAGCTCGACGCCTGGCAACTGCGGGCGCTGACGCACGCCTGCCGGGGTGCCAAGGAAACGCTGCTCAGCGATCCCGAAATCGCTGTCGTGCCGCTGGTGATCGCCAGCCGCGGCGCCAAGCTGATCGGCGGATCGATCCGCAGCGAACTGACGCGTGCAGAACTCAGCGCGACACTGCTCGAAGGTTTCTTCCCGCCCGCAGCCATCGCCGATCGCCCACAGGGCCGTGGGCGTGGCGGTCTGACGCAGCTCGGCCTGCCCTATGCACAGGACGCCGCCGTCACCCGTCACCTGGCCGCTTTTCTCGCCCGCCAGGTCGCCGCGACCGCCGATCTCGCGGGTTTCACCGGCGAGTTGCCCGAAGACGCGACCTTTCTGCATCCGACCGCCGTACTCTTCAACGGCGGCGTCTTCAAGTCCGAACTGCTCGCCGAGCGTACCCTGGCGACGATCAATTCCTGGCTCAGCGCCGAGGCTGCCCCGGCCGCACGTCTGCTCGAAGGCGCCGACCTTGACCTCGCCGTTGCACGCGGGGCCGCCTATTACGGCTACGTCCGGCGCGGCCAGGGCGTGCGCATCCGTGGCGGCACGGCGCAGGCGTACTACGTCGCGGTTGAATCGGTGATGCCCGCGGTACCCGGCCTGCAACCGCCGGTGCAAGCGCTGTGCCTGGCGCCGTTCGGCATGGAGGAAGGCAGCGAGGCCGCCTTGTCGGAGCAGGAATTCGGCCTGGTCGTCGGCGAACAGGTGCGCTTTCGCTTCTTCGGCTCTTCGGTTCGCCGTCAGGACCAGGTGGGCACCCTGCTCGACGATTGGCAACCCGAAGAACTTCAGGAACTCGACGAAATCCAGACCACGCTGCCGGGCGAAGGCCGTGCCGCCGGCGAGGTGGTACGCGTCAGGCTGCATGCGCGCGTCACCGAAGCCGGCACGCTTGAACTCGAAGCCCTGCCGCACGACGGCCCGCAGCACTGGAAAGTCGAGTTCGACGTGCGCGCCGGCGCCAGCGACTGAGTGCGGATGAATAGCCTGTCGCACATGATCTGAACGAAGGCGAAGGGCCTTATACTTGGTGGAATTCTTTGCTCTCCTTGTACTCGCGATGATCCCCTGCCTCGTCAACTCCCTCCGCCGTCTTGCCGGATGGCTACTGATTGTTCCACTGCTGTGCCCGGCCATCACTGCGCATGCCGGGCTGGCGATCGCCCTCAATTCGGCAGATGGCACGCTCAGCCTGATCGATACCGAAACCTATCAGGTCACTGGCAAGGTAGCCGTCTGCAAGGAGCCGCACCACCTGATGCCGACTCCTGATGACAAGTCGCTGATTGTGGCCTGTGCCGCTTCCAACCAACTGGTCTTCTTCGACCCGAACACCGGTCAGGAGCAGAAACGCATCCGCAACATCTCGGACCCCTATCAACTGGGCTTTTCGCCGAATCGCAAATGGTTTGTCGCCACCTCCTTGCGACTTGACCGCGTCGACCTCTACAACCCCAACGACTTCCAACTGGTCGCCCGCCTGCCCGCGCCGAAAACACCGTCGCACATGGCTTTCGACAACGATAGCCAGTTTGTCTTCGTGACCCTCCAGGACTCCAACGAAATCATGGCCATCAGCCTCGGCACGCAGACCATCGCCTGGGTCATCCCGGTCGCCGCGACGCCGGCCGGGATCATGATGGCCCCCGACAACCGTCATCTCCTGGTGGCCTGCATGGGCGCAGGCGTCGTCGAGGTCATCGAATGGCGCACTCGCAAGAGCGTGATGAAGATCGCCACCGGCACCGCGGCCCACAATCTGCAGCCCAAGGGCGATGGACGTCATTACTATGTTTCCAACCGTACGATCGACGGCAGCATTTCGCTGCTCGATACGCAGACGATGACGGTGGTGGAAAAATACGAGGTCCCTGGCGGACCGGACGACATGATCGTCCGCGCCGACGGCAAGGAACTCTGGACAACCGCACGCTTCGCCCGCAAAGTACAGGTTCTCGATCTGGTCACCAAGAAGATCAAACAGTCGATCGCGGTCGGCAGTTCGCCGCACGGCGTTTTCTTTACCAACCACGCCGGCCTGAGATGAAACCCGACCTTCGCCGCCTGCTTCCGGTCCTGCTGACGACAACCCTGCAAGCGCTGGCCATTCCCGCCGCGCACGCCGCTGACGCCTGCAAGGGGACGCTCTACCTGACCTTTGACACCGGCAATATGCGCCATGCCGAATTGATCGCCGAGACCCTGGCCAGGCACGGGGTCAAGGCGACCTTCTTTCTGGCGCAGGAAGCCACCAGCCGTGGCGATCACGCCCTCGATGCCAGTTGGGCACCCTACTGGCAGGCACGCGTCGCCGAAGGCCACGCCTTCGGCAGCCACACCTGGCGACACGGAAGTTTTCGTGCCGACAGCGGCGAACAGGTGCGCTACCGGCTGCCGGATGGCCGCACCGAGAACCTCGATGCGCGCGCCATCTGCAAGGAATTGCAAGATCCCGATCAGCGTTTCCAGGAACTCACCGGGCGTCGACTCGACCCTCTCTGGCGTGCTCCGGGAGGCCGTACCACACCGAACACGCTATCCGCCGCACGAGCCTGTGGCTACCAGCATGTCGGCTGGGCGCCGGCGGGCTTTCTCGGCGATGAGCTGCCTTCCGACACCTACCCCAACCCGGTGTTGCTGCAGCGCGCCCTCGACCGTCTCAAGGATGGCGACATCGTCATGGCCCACCTCGGCATCTGGTCGCGCAAGGATCCTTTTGCACCGATGCTGGACCCCCTGATCTTCGGCCTCAAGAACAAGGGCTTCTGTTTTGCCACGCGGCGGGCATCATGATCAACGCCGGCATCGAAGCGTTTGTCGAACTGCAGGGCTGGCTATTGACGCATCTGCTGCAACCCGTGCTGCTGGCCACGGGCATGGGCAGCTATCTGGAAATGGCTTTCGACGGCATCGAATCCTTTCTCTGCGGGGTATTGCAGATCACCGCTGCTTTCCTGCTGCTGCGCCCCCTGGAGGCGCTGCGACCGATCGAGGTCTGGCCAAACCGCAAGGCAGTGCGGGTGGACGTGCTGTATTCCTTTCTGGACCGCCTGGGAATCGTTCCGCTGCTCGTTTTCGCCCTGCTGGCCCCGCTGTTCGGCGGCCTCGAAGGCTGGTTGCGCTTCAACGACATCATCCCGCCGCAACTCGAGGATCTGTTTCCCGCCCTGGAAGCCCGGCCATTGCTCAGTTTCCTGGTCTATCTGTGCATCCTGGACTTTACCGAGTACTGGCGCCATCGCCTTTCGCACACCTTCCGCTGGTGGTGGGCACTGCACGCGATCCACCACAGCCAGCGCCAGATGACGCTGTGGACGGACAGCCGCAACCATCTCCTCGACGACCTGGTGGGCGGTGCCTGGTTCGCCATCGTTGCGCTGCTGGTCGGCGTCCCCCCGGGCCACTTCGTTGGCCTGCTGATCGTCGTCAAGACCATCGAAAACCTGTCGCATGTCAATGCCCGGCTGTCGTTCGGACGCTTTGGCGAACTCCTGCTGGTCAGCCCCCGCTATCATCGCTGGCATCATGCCATCGACCTGCCGGCCGGCCGGCAATACCGCTTTGGCTGCAATTTCGCGGTCCTCCTGCCCATCTGGGATCAGCTCTTCGGCACCCAGTATCGCGGCCAGACGATGCCACCCTGTGGCCTCGGGCCAGGGCCGCTGCCGGAATCGGCCGCGCAGAGTGGCTTCTGGCGACAGCAATGGGAAGGACTGTGCGCCCTCGCGGTCTCGTTCTTCCCGGCCGGTCATGGCGAACAACGCCAACGCGAATGATCAAGACCACGACGCCATGACCGTTTCCCTCTCCCCCAACCCCTCTCCCACTTCGGGGAGAGGGGAGTGTTGTGAGTCGCTCCGCGACATATGATGAAACCCGCCCATGCTCGATGAAGCCCGCTCTTTTGCGCTGACTGCGCACGGTAGCCAGATGTACGGCGACCGGCCATACGCCTTCCATCTCGAAGCAGTCGTCGGTCTGTTGTCGCCTTACGGCGCCGAAGCCCAGATCGTCGGCTATCTCCACGATGTGGTCGAGGATACAAAGACTAGCGAAAGCGAGATACGCGAGCGCTTCGGGCCCCTGATTGCCGACTGCGTCAGCCTGCTGACCGACGCTCCCGGTGCCAACCGGGCCGAGCGCAAGGCCAGCACCTACGCCAGACTGGCAACGGTCAGCGGTGCCACCGAACTGGCGCTGGTGGTCAAGGCTGCCGACCGCCTGGCCAACGTCAGGAGCTGCATCGCCGACCAGCGGCACCGTCTGTGGGAGGTCTACCGTAAAGAGCACCCGTGCTTCCGGCAAGCCGCTTATCGTGACGGCCTCTGTGACCCTTTGTGGGCAGAACTCGACGCCTTGCTGGAGGTTTCGTCTCTCATCCTGCCAAAGAAATCGACCCGTGTTTGAAATCCAGAACTACGAGAGCTTCGTCGCCGCGATTCTCGTCTTCCAGTTGATACCCGGTCCCGGCACACTGGCGATTCTCAACGCCACGGCACGCAACGGCATTACCGCCGGCCTGGGAGCCGTCCTCGGCACACTGCTCGGCGATATGGCCTATATGATCGCGGCGATTGTTGGCCTGGCCGCCGTGATGAAGGCAAACCCCGCCCTTTTCCAGGGCCTGCAGTGGTTTGGCGTCGCTTATCTGGGCTGGATGGGGCTGCAACTGCTGCGCCAGCCGGTCAGCAGTGGCAACAGTAGCCCGGAGACCAGAAAAAGCGCCTGGGTGTATTTCCGGCAAGCCTTCACGGTCGGTCTCACCAACCCGAAGGTGGTGCTCTTCTTCGTGGCCTTCTTCCCGCTCTTTCTGCGCGCCGACGCTTCTGCGTTGACGCTCGGGTTGATGATCGCGCACGTGACCCTGATCAGTTTTCTCTACCAGGCCGGCCTGGTGCTGCTTGGCAACGCGGTCGCGCGCAGGCTGCGGTCGCTGCCCCTGGTACGCAAGCTGGCAACCCGCCTGGCAGGCACCGCACTGCTCGGTTTCGGCGTCAAGCTGGCGCTCGACAATCGCTGAAGAACAGACTCCGCCGCACCCCCCAAGCCAGAAGCAACAGCGCCTCGACGGCCGCTGTGTACAATATCGCCATTTTTCAACCTGATGATTTTACGTGGTTTTGTGATTGATTTGGCATAACCGTTAAGAAGCCTCACCTACCGGCTCACGCGGGTGGCGGCAAAGACAAAGGCCGCACGATGCGGCCCTTGTCTATCTGCCGATTCGTTGTGCCGCTTGGGCCGCCGTGACGATAGGCATGCCCTGATGGTTGCCTATCGACAGCAAGTCAGAATCGCCGGAGACGATGAGATCGGCGTGCGCGGCGAGGGCGGCAGCGATCACCTGATCGTCATCGGGATCGTCGGGCACCACGCGCGGAACGGACAAGGGTTCGACCAGTTCGACGGCGTCGACGTAATCAGTCAGCACCTCGTGCGCCGTCTTGCTGATGATCGCCAAGTGCTTGGTTACCGACGGCCGGGTGAGCACGTCGGCCAGTTCTTCGAGCAGCGCCGCGCTGCTGCACAGTTGCACGCTCGGGCGCTGGTGAATGGCTTCGAGAAGCTGATGCGGCGTGCCGCGCCATAACAGCGCCGACATCACCACGTTAGTATCAAGGACGACCCGCACTGGCGGCGCCCTTCGCGGCTTGCTCCCGGGCGCGCCGCTCGGCGCGCGCCGCCTTGACCTCGGCGGCGATTTCTTCCTCGCTCATCGGTGCCACCCCGGCCGCTTCCAGAGCCGGCGCGATGGTGAGCAGGCGGTCGAGCGCCGCGCGTCGCGAAGCCTTGGCGGCCAGGAACTCCACAAAATCTTCCACCTCTGCCACCTGCTGTGGCGACAGCGTTCTAATCTTCGAGATCAATGCTTGTTCGACAGTCGTGTTCATCGCGTCATTCCTCCAGCATCAGCGCGCCAGCGCCTGAAGGTACTTCTGGGTCAGGAACGCAGCGAGCAGTTTCTTGACCACGTTCTTGTCCTCGTCGGGCAACTGTTCGACTTCCTGAAACTGCTTCAACAGTTCCCGATCCTCGAATCTGGCCTTGGCCGCCTCGTCGGTGGCGCCGTCGAGTAGATAGTCACTCGTCACGCCGAGCGCATCAGCCAGGCGTTTGAGCGTGTCGCCCGAGGGGCGCGAGGTTCCGCGCTCGAAACGTCCGATGTGCGTGTAGTGCAACTCGGCCAAGTGCCCGAGTTCAGTTTGCGACCGGTTCTTCTGCTTGCGTAGCTCGCACAGCCGCTGTTGGAGACATCGACGCTTCCATGCCTGATTGTAGCGTATTGATGCTTGACAGACTCAAGCATATTGCTGAGCAACGATGCGGACGGAACAGGCGCATCGACGGCCGCTGGGGTACAATATCGCCCTTTTGCAACCTGATGATTTTACCGAGGTTTATTCGTGCTCGTCGCCAACAACATCACCATGCAGTTCGGGGTCAAACCCCTTTTTGAAAACGTTTCGATCAAGTTCGGCGAGGGCTATCGCTACGGGCTGATCGGCGCCAATGGCTCTGGTAAATCGACCTTCATGAAAATCCTGGCCGGTGAACTCGAACCCACTGCCGGCAACATCTCGAAGGATCTGCACGAACGCATGGCCTATTTGCGCCAGGACCAGTTCGCCTTTGAAGCACAGCGTGTGATCGACGTGGTGATGATGGGTCACGAGCAGATGTGGGCCTGCATGCTCGAAAAGGACGCCATCTACGCCAACCCGGAGGCAAGCGAGGAAGACTATATGCACGCCGCCGACCTCGAAGCCAGATTCGCCGAGTATGGCGGCTACACGGCCGAAGCGCGCGCCGGCGAACTGCTGCTGGGCGTCGGCATCCCGGCCGCACAGCACTTTGGCCCGATGAGCGATGTCGCTCCCGGTTGGAAGCTGCGCGTCCTGTTGATCCAGGCGCTGTTTGCCGACCCGGACATTCTGTTGCTCGACGAACCGACCAACAACCTCGACATTGCCACCATCCGCTGGCTGGAAAACACGATCAACGAGCGCAATAGCACGATGGTCATCATTTCCCATGATCGACACTTCCTCAACCAGGTCTGTACGCATATGGCCGACCTGGATTACGGCAAGATCTCCGTCTATCCGGGTAACTACGATGACTTCATGGAAGCCTCGACACAGGCCCGCGAGCGCCAGCAGAGCGCCAACGCCAAGGCCAGGGAGCGCATCGCCGAACTGCAGAATTTCGTTCGCCGCTTCTCGGCCAACGCATCCAAGGCCAAACAGGCGACTTCCCGCCTGAAGCTGATCGACAAGCTGAAACCGGAAGATGTCAAACCTTCATCGCGCCAGTACCCGTGGATCCGCTTCGAGTTCGACGAGAAAGAAAAGCTGCACCGGCAGGCCGTCGAAATCCAGAACCTGAGCTTCGGCTATCACGACAGCGAGCGAAAGATCTTCAACAAGCTCGATCTGACGCTCAACGGCGGCGACCGTCTGGCCATCATCGGCGAAAACGGCGTCGGCAAGACCACCCTGCTGAAGTTGCTGATGGGCGAGTTGTCACCCCAGCGCGGCAGCATCAAATGGGCGGAAAAAGCCCGCCCCGGCTACTATGCGCAGGATCACGCCAACGAATTCAACAGCGACCTCAGCCTGACCGCCTGGATCACCGGCTATGCACGCAGCAGCGCCGGCGACGGCGATGACCTGTCGACGCTGGTCCGCGGCACGCTCGGACGCCTGCTGTTCTCGGGCAACGAAGTGCAGAAAGCGGTCAGGGTGATCTCGGGTGGCGAGCAGGGACGGATGATCTTCGGCAAACTGATGCTCATGCGACCGAACGTGCTGGTTCTCGACGAACCCACCAACCATCTCGACATGGAATCGATCGAGTCGCTCAATACTGCGCTCGAGAAGTTCAAGGGAACCTTGATTTTCGTCTCGCATGACCGCGAGTTCGTGTCATCGCTCGCCACCCGCATCCTCGAAGTACGTATCGACGGCAAGGTGATCAACTACCTCGGCAACTACGAAGAGTATCTTGCCAGCCAGGGCATCGCCTGAGAGCAGGCCAAAGAGTGTAAATTCACCACCTCTGACCCATGCCCACGAGGTATCGGGTAGACCGCTGACCGGCCCAACGGCCGATGCCGTGCGCCCGACCAGAACAACACGGAGAGCGCCATGCCGGAACTGAATTTCAAGGGAGCCTCTTGCAAAACTCACCCGGTGCCATTTGCTGCGCCGCAGCATTCGCTCTCCGGGAGCGATTTTTGTTGCGAGCGAAGCCTGTCGGGCTGAGCGGCTAACCTGATGGCATGGTTTTCTGAATCCGGTGCGAACCCCTTCCTGCACTCCTCGAGTGCACCGCGTTCAGAGAGTGGAGGCTGGGGGTC
>WBZT01001338.1_pt1 | contig 18148 bp, 20 predicted proteins | sample 5204241 | NCBI WGS metagenome assembly WBZT01 (sample SAMN12344358, study PRJNA552823) | activated sludge metagenome | biome: Activated sludge suspended growth; feature: Nitrification reactor; material: Wastewater; isolation source: activated sludge from nitrification reactor of wastewater...
CCGGAGTCCGGGCTGTGGGTCATAGGCCTATTCGTAGCCATCGAACTGCTCTTCAGCGGTTGGTCGACGATCTTTGTCGCCCTGGCGGCACGCCAGGCGGCCCTTCAAGAGACGGTCAGGGCGTAGGACGTAAGAGCGGAGCCGACTACGACCTGGGGTACTCAAGCCTGGGAATGGCTGCGCCCCAAACCCACGACGATGAAGGTCAGCACCAAGGGTATAGAGGGAAACCCCCCTAGGCCTTGGCGCGAGCAGTCAGCTTGGCGTGGATGGATTTCGCCACGCGGGTAACGAATTTGCAGGAGGCGTCGGTCACCGTCGTTGTGTCCGGGATAAAGGACGGCGCCGGAACTTCGCGGCCCAGATCATGCGAGGCCGACACCACCGGGGTGTACGCACCAGGGCCGATCGCTAAAGCCTCCATCTCGTAATTGCCATCCCAGTGACCAGCGACAACGCCAGAGGGCAGTGAGGCCGTTGCCATTCCGCCCTCCCCCCGCGGAGGAGGGAGTAATTTGTTGGCTCTACGCCCTGATGCGACAACCTTGGAGACTGCACATGTCTAGATCATTGCTCAACGCGCTGGGCGCTGCCAGCCTCCTGCTGGGGGGGCAGGCCCTCGCGGCCGAGGTCATCAAGGGGGAGGTCTTGGGCGGCGGCGCCCCCATCGCCGAGGCTACCGTGACCCTGTGGGCCGCGGGGGATGGGCCACCCAAGGAGTTGGATCGGACCCGCACCAATGCCGAGGGTCGCTTCGACCTCGGCGTGCATCACACCCACGGTGGGGATACCTCCCTCTATCTGGTCGCCCAGGGCGGTACGCCCGCGGCGAACCCCCACGCGAACAGGGCGGGCGAGGCCAATCCCGCCATCGCCCTGATGACGGTGCTGGGTGACAAGCCTGAGGCCAAGGTCGTCATCAACGAGATGACCACTATTGCCTCGGTGTGGACCCACAATCAGTTCATCGAGGGCACCGCGATCAAGGGCCAACCGCTGCAACTCAAGATCGCTGCGGGTAACGTGCCTAACTTGGTGGACCTTACAACGGGCGGGCTAGGCCCGGTGATTCAGGATCCGCTCAACAGTTCGCAGACGGCCACGCTGGCGACCCTCAATACGCTGGCCAATTTGCTAGCGGGCTGCATCACGCGGGTCCACGGCGACGCGTGCAATAGGCTCTTCGCCGTCGCCACGCCTCCGGCTGGCGTTGCGCCCACCGACACGCTGACGGCGGCCCAGAACATCGCACGCAACCCATCACATCAAGCCCAGAGTCTCTTCGCGCTGCTGGATGCCTTCTATCCCGTCCCCGCTGGAGAGAACTGGCGCCCGGTGCCCTTCATCCCTTATCTCAGCTTCGCGCCGAGCGCCTGGACCCTGTCCCTGGTCTATGCCGGCGGCGGATTGAACGCGCCGGGTGGCATCGCCATTGATGGCGAGGGCAACCTATGGGCGAACGACAACCTTTTAGGGGGTTCGCAGTCCACAATCTTCCGCAGCCTTGGCGGCGGGATTTCGAAGCTTGCGCCGAATGGCCGGCCTCTTTCACCGATGACGGTCGGGTATCGTGGTGGCGGTATCGATGGTCCCGGCTTCGGTATCGCCATTTCCGCCGATGACAAGGTGTGGACCACCAGTCTTGCCGGCAAAACGATCTCCGTCTTCGACCGCAACACAGGTAAACCACTTTCACCTGAGACCGGTTACAACTTCGGCGGAAAACTGGGCTCCATGCAGGGCATCATTACCACGCCGAATGGCGATGTCTGGGCGCTCGACAATGAACAAAGCCAGATCGTCCATCTGCCGAAGGGAGACGCCACACTGGGGCGCATCCTGGGCCGCACCCTGAACGACAAACCCCTAGATGGCATACTTCAGGTCAAAGGACCCTTCCACCTCGCCGTGGATCAGCAGGATCGGATCTGGGTCACCAATAGCGCCGCCGACACCGTGACACGCTTCCCGGCGAACAATCCGGGCGAAGCCGAGCAGATCAAAGTCGGGTTCGCCCCGCGGGCCATCGCCATCGATAGCCTCGGCAACGCCTGGGTTGCCAACACCCTCGGCCATCCCAGCACAAAGGAGATGCTGGCTTTGGTCGAGGAGAAGTTCGAAGCGAAGGTCGAGAACCTCGTTGAAAGCTCGCAATCACCGGCCGAGCGCATGGCCAAGCTGTGGATCGACCAGTTTGAACTTATGGAGAGGTATCCCGGCGGCGACGTTTCCATGGTGCAGCCGGATGGCACGGCCCTGCCCCCCTTTGATGGCGAGGGGAGCATCAAGGGGCCCTGGGGGATCGCCATCGACGGTGACGACAACGTATGGGTAGCCAATGCAACGGGGCACTCGGTCACGCAACTCTGTGGCGCGCGTCCCGAAAATTGCCCGCCCGAGGCAAAGATCGGCGACCCGATTTCACCGCCTGGCGGCTACATCGGCGGACTGCAAATCGTCACCGACGTTGCCATTGATCCCGCCGGTAACCTGTGGGTGGCGAACAACTGGGATATGCCCGAGCAAGGCTTCAAGGAAGTGCCGGAGCCGGCGCTAGCCACCCGCTTTGGCGGCAACGGCACCGTAGTCTTCTTCGGCCTGGCCAAGCCGGTCCGCACCCCGCTGATCGGCCCACCGCGCGCACCCTAGATGACGGTGAGAATACCCAGCTCTCGGCCTACTACAATTGAGACACGCCTAACGATGGCGTCGACCGTGCAAGCTGGAGGCGCTGGTGGCGCTCTGAACCCTGAGTCCCGCGGCAGCGGTAACAAAGCGTAACATTTAGAGTCTTGATATATTAGAATCCACTGATATACTAACTCTCAATCCAACCCCATTCCCCTTTAGGAGAAGAAAATGTTAGGTGTTATCGCTGCTATCGCTCTGGTCATCGGTGGTGTCTCAACCGGCGTCGTGGTCTCTGAAAATGACCAGCAGGCCATCGCCCAGTCCCAGGCCTCCGTGGTTACGGCCCAAACGGTTAAGAGCCAGGATCAGTTCTTTGGAAGCTGAGACAACGACTTCCACACCCTGTCAAAAAAGCCCCACTTCCGGGGCTTTTTTTTGCCCGGATAAGTGTCGCCTCACTCCTCCTGCCTGACCCGCAAAAAACTGGCGAAGCGGGGAATCCCCCTAGCCGTGCGCCCCTGGCATTTGAAGGTCACTAAAGTGCCCAGACTAGGCGGATCACGCCGCTGGGCATCGGTAAAGCCGGAACCCAGTCGAAAGCGGGTTCCATCGGCCTCCTCCACCAGAAGGGCACCCAGCATGCCCTGGAAGCGACCCTTCCCTGGCAGATGCCCCATCACGCGGGCCTCGGCGTCCAGGTAGGGCTTGACCTTCAGCAGGTCATCGGAGCGCCCGGCCCGATAGAGGGAATCCTCGCGATGCAACATCAGTCCCTCGCCTCCGGCGACAATGACCTCGTGCAGGCGTGTCATGAGACGGGCGTGGTCAGGAATTCGGAACTGCTCGATAAGAGCGAGATGGGGGCTGGGGGATGGCGTCAACAAGGCCCGCATGGCCACTAGCCTTTGCCCGAAAGTCCCTTCCTGGCCAGGCAGATCGAAGACCATGAAGCGCGCCTCACCCCAGGTGGCGGGGTCCGGCTCCCCCTGTCGCGCCGTCGCTGACATGCGCTCAAAGGTACCGCGCCCCATCCAGAGTTCGCCATCCAGCGGGGTCTTGGGGAATCCCACCAGAAACCAGGCCGGAACCTGGATCTGCCTGCCGCCCCGGCTGATCAGCCTTGCCCCGTCCCAACGGGCGCGCACCCCATCCAGCTTCTCGCTGACCCAATAGCGGTCGAGATCGATATCCGGATGGTAGCTATTCGCCAGCAGGAGGGCGGGCGTGCCAGCTTCAGTCGGAAGTGGTGGATCCGCGGCCCAGACCAGTGAACCGCCCTGAAGGCCCAGCCAACAAAGGGCAATCAGACCCAGAGCCCGCCCAGGACTTGCAGGTGGAGACCGGTGGGAGACACCGGCCACGACATCAATGGCCTTTCGGGGCCACGGCATCCGGCAGGACGATATTGAGTTCCAGAACCTCGCGGGTTTCGTCCTGCTCGTAGTTCACCGAGATGGAGTTCATGTCCACATCCACATACTTACGGATGACCTCCAGCAACTCCCGTTGCAGTTGCGGCAAATAGGAGGGCTGATTGCGCGTGGCGCGATCATGGGCCACCAGGATCTGCAGCCGTTCCTTGGCGATCGAGGCGGTGCCCTTGCGGCGGTGGGAACGGAATAAGTCGAGTAGACCCATGCCTTAACCCCCCAGCATCCGTCTGAAAAAGCCCTTCTTCTTGATTTCCAGGAAGCGGTGCGGCAGATCCTCGCCCAGATAGCGCGCCACGGCGTCGCTATAGGCCTGGCCAGCGTCGCTCTCGTTGTCCAGGATGACGGGGACGCCCGCGTTGGAGGCGGTCAGGACCGCCTTGGATTCCGGGACGACGCCCAGCAGGTCCAGGGATAATATCTCGCGCACGTCGCCAACGCTGAGCATCTCCCCCTTGGCGACCCGCTCCGGGGAGTAACGGGTCAGGAGCAGATACTCGCGAATGGGAGGCTCGTTTTTCTCGGCGCGGCGCGACCGGCTGGAAAGGATACCGAGCATGCGATCCGAATCACGTACCGAGGAGACCTCGGGATTGGTAACCACCACGGCATCGTCGGCGTAGTACATGGCCATGTAGGCCCCATGCTCGATCCCCGCCGGGGAGTCGCAGACGATGTAGTCGAAGCTCTTACCCAAGTCTTCCAGTACCTTGCCGACGCCTTCCTTGGTCAGGGCATCCTTGTCGCGTGTTTGGGAGGCGGGCAGGATATAGAGGGCATCACACCGCTTGTCACGGATCAGAGCCTGGTTGATATTCGACTCGCCATTGATGACGTTGATGAAGTCATAGACCACCCGCCGCTCGCACCCCATGATGAGATCGAGGTTGCGCAGGCCCACGTCAAAGTCGATGACCACGGTGCGATGGCCGCGCTGAGCCAAGCCCATGGCCAGCGCGGCGCTGGTGGTGGTCTTACCCACGCCACCCTTACCGGATGTAATTACGATAGTTCTCGCCAATGTCTCGCCCTCCCTTAGGCGCGGGGTTATCTCGTACGTGCGACGGATAAGATTAGTTATTGAATCCGCTCAGATTTTTTCAACGCGCAGCACATCCTGGTCGAGGAAGATCTGGACGGGAACGCCCTTGACCTCCTCCGGGATATTTTCGCTGATGCGATAATGACCAGCCACGGAGATGAGTTCGGCCTGGAGGTCCTGACAGAAAATGCGTGCGCTGGTATCACCCTTCATGCCGGCCATGGCCCGGCCGCGCAAAGGGCCATAGACGTGGATGTTGCCGTCCGCCATCAGCTCAGCGCCATTGCTCACCGGGGCTATGACCGAAAGATCGCCACCGGGGGCATAGACCCGCTGGCCAGAGCGCACCGGACGCGTGACCAGCCGCTGGCTGGCGGTCGGGGCCGCCTCCTCGGGAGCGGTTCGGGTTGCGGCCGGGCGGGAGGATGCCGGAGTGGCCGGTTCCCGCGGAGGCGGGGTCCGGCGCACAAAGGCATCACCCAGGATCGCCAGTTCCATGGCTTGGGCGGCCTCGTGCTGTTCCTCAGTACCGCCACGGATACCGACCGGAATCATGCCGAAGCCGCGCATCAAGCCGACCAGCAGGGGAAATTCCAGTTCACCGGAACCCTGGGTCAGTCCAGACAGGTCGATAACCACGGGGGTGTTGCGAAAAAAGTCCGGGGCCTGATCGACCTTGACACCCAATTGATCGGCCACGGCGTCCATATCAACGCCAAGGAGCCGAATCACGGGGAGGGTGAAGGTCGCGGCCTTGAGTTCGAAGAGCGGGGTTGGGCCTTGCGCCGCTGCTGCTGAATTAAACGCCATCGGGTCGAGGAGTTCCTTGGGCTCTGAAAACAACGCCAAGGCTGCCCCAAGGGCAGCCTTGAACAATCATCGCCAATCCTATCCGTTTGGGGCGGAGAGAAAAAGCGGTAAAGGCACCTGAGACCAGCCCAAGGCACCACTCCGGGATCAACCCGGTGGCCAACGCATGGGCCTTCCGCCCAGCAAATGCAAATGCAAATGAAAGACCGTCTGCCCCGCCGCGGCGTTGCAATTGATTACGGCCCGATACCCATCAGCGGCTATGCCTTCCTGTGCCGCCACCTTGCGCGCGGCGAGGAAGAGCTTACCGACGAGCTCCGCATCACCCTCCTCCAAATCGTTGAGGGTCCGAATTGGCTTGCGGGGGATGACCAAGACATGGGTAGGGGCCTGGGGATTCAGATCCCGAAAGGCCACCACATCCTCATCCTCGTAAAGGATATCCGCGGGAATCTCCCCGCGGGCGATTTTACCGAAAATGGTGTCCGACATCTCATCTCCCGAACTTGAAAGGCTTCGCATCAAAGCTCCTGGCGACCGGCAAAGGCATGCGCCAGGGTACCGCCATCCACGTATTCCAGCTCACCCCCCAAGGGCACGCCATGGGCGATACGGGTGGTAAGCACCCGGTGATCCCCCGCCAGACCCGCAATATATTGGGAGGTGGCACTGCCCTCCATGGTGGAGCTGACGGCCAAAATCAATTCCTTGACCCGACCCTCGGCGAGGCGCGCCTCCAAGATATCCAGGCCTAATTCCCCCGGTCCTATCCCATCCAGGGGGGAGAGGCGCCCACCGAGCACGAAATAGTGGCCTCGGTAGCCCGTCGCCTGCTCGATGGCAACCATGGACGAGGGATGCTCGATGATGCACAAGAGGCTCTGATCCCGGTCTGGGTTGGCGCACAGGCTACACAAAGCCTGCTCACTCAGGGTCCGGCAGCGGTCGCAGCGCTGCACCTTCTCCATGGCCTCGGCCATGATCCTGGCCAGATGCCGACCGCCATCCCTGTCCCTTTCCAGTAAATGGAAGGCCATGCGCTGGGCGGACTTGGGCCCCACGCCGGGCAGACACCGCAAGGCATCAACGAGTTGATTGAGTAGCGAACGGTTCGGCATAGTCGCGAGTTCTCAGCCTAAATCCTGGGTCCGGTTAGAAGGGCATCTTGAAACCGGGCGGCAAAGGGATGTTGCCCAGACCACTGGTAAGACTCGCCATGCCCTCCTGGGTCAATTCGGCCACCTTCTGCACGGCGCCGTTAATGGCTGCCGCGACGAGATCCTCCAGCATCTCCTTGTCGTCGGACAAAAGAGAGGAGTCGATCTCGACCCGCTTGACCTCGTGCCGACCCGTCATGGTGACCTTGACCATACCGCCACCCGACTCGCCGGTAACCTCTTCCCGTGCCAGCCGTTCCTGGGCCTGTTGCAGGTCTTCCTGCATCTTCTGGGCCTGTTTGAGAATATTTCCCAATCCACCTTTCACGCTTGATTCACCCCTATTTATCAGAAAAATTTATCAGAAAAAACTTATATCGAGGAATTTCGTATCCTGCGGCGATCCCGCCTAAGCCTGAGACCAACCACCCCAGGCTTAACCCGGAGGCCGGACACTGCCAGGCATGAGACGGGCGCTGAAGGTGTCGCGTAGAGCCAAGGCAACCGGGTCAAGGGCCATGGCCTCCTCCGCCGCCCGCTGGCGCTCCCGCCGGGCCCGGGCGCGCCGTTGGGAGGGTGTCTCGCCCTCGGGTTGCGCCACCTGGATCTCCAGACACAACCCCGCGCCCAGGACCGCCGCCAAGGCCGAGCACAAACGCTGTTCGGTGGTTGCCACCCGCAGCCGCTGAGAGGCCCGGTCCAGGATGAGCCGCAAACGCTGGCCATCCCAGTCCACCAGTTCGCAATTGCGCGCCAATTCGCTCGCCAGGCCACCCAGATCAAGCCCAGCTACCAGGGCGTGCCAATGCTCATTGTCCTGAAGAGGGGGAGCGACACCCCTGGTGGACTGGCGGGGGGCGGGCGGAGAGGCGATAGCCCGGCCTGAGGTTGAGGCTGGCTGGGGCGGGGCGGGAACTGCCAAAGCAGGCTGCTCGCCGGCTACAAAGGGTAGCGTCGCCAATTCCGTCTCCCAGTCCGACCAAAGATCCGGCGGCGGCTCCCCTTCCTGGGGGGGCAGGTCCGCCACAGGGGTGAACTGGGGGCGGGGCGGGGAGGACTTAGGCAGGGCCTTGGCCTCTGTGGCTTGCACGGCTGGGATAACGGTGCCCAAAACTGCTGGGCTGGCCGGTGTGGACAAGGGGGCCGATGGGGCTGCCAAAGGTTCTTGGGAGACAGCGCCCAGACCCGTAGCGGTGGCTCTTAATGGCACTTGGGCTGACTCTGCTGCCGGTGCCGCAGTTCTTGACCGAACCGAGCCGGGCTTGTCCATAGCAGTCGCCAAACGGGCGGCCGCCAGGGCGGCGCTCGCCGGAGACTCGCGACCCTGGACAGGGGAGGCAGCGTGCGAGGCCTCCGCTTTAGTGACGACCCTCAGGGGCGGCGCGCTGGCGGTCGCATCCAGACGCGTCTCCCCAGGCCGGCCCAGGGGTGCCTCACCTACCGGCGTCACCGATCGAGGAGGCATCGGGGCGCCCGGTCGCGTCTCGGCGCCATCCGCAACCGCGCTGACCGAGCCCGCACTTTCCACCGGCCGGAAGGCGAGCATTCGCAGCAGCACCATCTCCATGCCAGTGCGCGGGTCAGGGGCCAGAGGGAGATCTGCCTGCCCCAATAGAGCAATCTGGTAGAAGAGTTGGAGGTCTTCGGGAGCCAGGACCCGCGCCAGGGCCTCCAAGGTCTCTCGTTCCGGGTCGTCGGCAGCCAGGGTCGTCGGGACCTGTTGGAATAAGGCAATACGGTGCAGAAAACCCAACAGTTCTTGCAAGAGGCCGCCAAAATCCGGCGTCAATTCATGGATGCGCCCCACCTCGTCGAGCAGGCGGGCACCATCCCGGCTGGCCAGGGCGGAAATCAGATTCAGGCTCATGTCGCGCCCGACCGTGCCGAGCATGGCACGGATATCCTCGGCCCCCACCCGGCCGCCGCCAAAGGCAATGGCCTGATCCAGCAGACTCAGACCGTCGCGCATGCTTCCGTCCGCCGCCCGCGCCAGCAGGGCCAGGGCCTGATCCTCGTAAGGCAAACCCTCGACCTTCAGGATGTGGGCAAGCTGGGCGCTGATCTCCTCCGGCACCAGGCGCTTGAGGTTGAACTGAAGGCAGCGCGACAAGACGGTGACCGGCACCTTTTGCGGATCCGTGGTGGCAAGTAGGAATTTGACGTGGGGCGGTGGCTCCTCTAACGTCTTCAGCAAGGCGTTAAAGCTGCTAGTGGAAAACATGTGGACCTCGTCGATGAGGTACACCTTGAAGCGGCCCTTGACCGGAGCAAAGGGGACATTGTCCAGAAGCTCGCGAGTCTGATCGACCCGGGTACGAGAGGCCGCATCCACCTCGAGTAAGTCAACAAAACGCCCTTCATCAATCTCCCGGCAAGAAGGACACAGACAGCAAGGGGTAGAACTGACACCCGCCTCGCAGTTCAGGGCCTTGGCCAGGATGCGCGCCAGGGTGGTCTTACCGACACCCCGGGTGCCGGTGAAGAGATAGGCATGATGCAAACGGTCCTGATCCAGGGCATTGCCAAGCGCCCTCACCACATGGGCCTGTCCGACCATGTCCGCGAAGGACCGGGGGCGCCACTTGCGGGCCAAAACCTGATAGGACATGCGAGATGGATGAATACTTGCAATTGGCGATGGAGGATGCGGGAGTTTAACCCATGCCAGACGGCGGATCACGCCCTAACGCACATCAAGCCTGTGAAAATCGGGAGGAAGGGGGTCGGAGGCCGGCTGAGGGCGGCGGGCCCCGCCAGCCACACCCCGGCACACACACCCACCGCTGCGGCTGCTCCCTTCCAGGCCTGACCGGGTTCACGGTTTCGCGTTGCGAGGGGACCGACGGGTCCGCCATCGATTTCCAACCTGACCACAGCCAAGCCGGGCCGTCAAGCTAACAAAGCCCGGAGCGGAAGACAAGCAACAATTGCAGGTGCTTCAGTCTCCTGCCTCGCCGACTTAGGCGAGGTCATCGCGCTGGCAGACCTGATCCACATCCAGAAAATCGTAAAAGGACCTGGCGCAATGGCGATTCTGCACCATGCTTTAAGCAGTGACCTTGATCCGCCAGGGACCCCAGCCACCATGACACCGCACCTTCGCTACCCCGAACCCCCTCCGGATACCCAGGATAAGCTGAATCAACGGGTCGGGCGCCTGCATCTCTGGCTGCGCCAGGGCATTCAACGTGATCATGTGGACCAGATATTCGGCCGGGGGCGTAACTTCTTCCATATCGAGAACTGGTACTCGATCCACAGCCTGATGCGCCTGACCCTGCAACTGGCCGGCCTCTACGAGCGGGGCCGGCGCAACGCGGCGGATATCCAGGTCCGGTACAACCCAGTGAGAATCCCAGCCCTACCCAGGCCCTTTAACGGCTTGCGCCTGCTGCACCTGAGTGATATCCATCTCGATATGGACCCGAACATCTGTCAGGCCCTGATCACCAGGGTGGCAACCACCGCCCATGACCTCTGCGTCATCACCGGGGATTTTCGCGCCCGCACCCATGGTGACTACCTGCCCGCGATCGCCGCCATGGAACGACTGAGGCCTCACCTGACGGGTCCTGTCTATGGCGTCCTGGGTAACCACGATTTCATCGAAATGGTGCCAGGCCTGGAGGCCCTGGAGGTGCGGATCCTGCTCAATGAATCCTTGCCCCTGGAGCGGGAAGGGACCTGCCTCTATCTGGCGGGCATCGACGACCCCCATTATTACCAGGCGGACAACCTTGAAAAGGCCGCCGACGGCATCCCCTCCGGGGCCGTGGCCATCCTGCTCAGCCATTCACCGGAGATCTTCCGCCACGCCGCCCATGCCGGCTTCAAGCTGATGCTCTGCGGACACACCCATGGGGGCCAGATCTGTCTCCCCGGAGGTATTCCGCTGACCTACAACGCCCATTGTCCCCGCCACCTGGGCCTGGGGCCCTGGCGCTGGGGTGACATGCAGGGCTACACCTCTGCCGGGGCGGGTTCCTGCGTCGTCCCCGTGCGCTTCAACTGCCTGCCAGAAATCACGGTGCATCGGCTGGAGGGCGGTGAAGGGTGATGGCCAAGACCTAGCAGACTCTGCCCGCGTCATCAGTGAGCGCGATGACCACCAATCCTATCCATCACCGCCATCAGTACGGATGAAATGACAAAGGTCAGATGGAGGATGACGTACCAGAGAATCTTGTCGTTCGGGGTCTGCTGGGCATTCATGAAGATTTGCAGCAGATGGATGGAGGAGATGGCCACGATAGAGGCCGCCACCTTCAGCTTGAGGGCGGTGGCGTCCAGTTTGCCTAGCCACTCGAGTTTTTTGCCTTCGTCGACCAAGTCGATTTGGGAGACGAAATTCTCGTAACCCGAGAGCATAACCATAACCACCAGGCTGGCGACCAGCACCATATCGATCATGGCCAGCACCGCCAGCACCATATCCGCCTCCGGCATGGTCCAGACATGGAACAGCACGTGAACGGCCTCCTGGAAAAACTTGATACCGACCGCCACCATAGCCAGTGTCAGACCCAGGTAAATGGGGGCGAGTATCCAGCGGCTGGCGAAGAGGGATTTTTCGATCCAGCGTTCAAACATGGGCTTACCTGTTGAGTTAGGGCGAACGTCCAATTGGGCTTTCGATAGAGTTGAGGGGCAGCGCAGAGGCGAGTCCTGAAGACCGTCAAGGCTGATGTGATGGGCCCTGATCAGCACGCTTGACGCAACTCAGTCAGCGGCCTTCTTCTCCGGCGCCTTCTTGGGAGCCGAGTCGGAGGAGGTCTCGGGTTTGCTCGCCGAGCTCTTGGGCTCGGCACCGCCACTCGACTCCTTGCCACCCGTGTCATGCAGATTTTTCTTACCGCCCTTCTTGAAATCGGTCTCGTACCAGCCCACACCCTTGAGTCGAAAGCCCGCCGCGGAGATCAGCTTCTTGAGGGCGGGCTGACCGCAGGCGGGACAATTGACCAGGGGAGCATCACTGAGCTTTTGCAGGGCTTCCATCGCGTGGCCACAGTGTTCACAACGGTATTCGTAGAATGGCATCTTAAATCCTCGTACATCGCCAAAGGCTAGGGACGCGCGGATGTTAGGGGTTCTAGCCAGAAATTCAAGCAGTCATCTGGATCCTCCGCGGGTTGGCGCCGGCCGGATACTTTTCAAAAGTTACCCTCAGCCCCATTCCAAGGGAGGGGCCACCACCCGAGAAGGCCTGCCCCTGCTCACCCTTATCCTCCTCGAAACTATCCTCTTCGAAAGTTGGCAGCGCCAGATCCCGCGACTATGATCAAAGGGCGTTTGCAGCACTCTAACACCAGCCCTCTACCTTTAAATCGCAAAGGAATTCGCCATGAAAATTGTCTTCCAAGCCAGCCTGATCCCAGCCTTGATCCTGCTGGGTCTAGGCGAAACCGTGGCTGTCGCCCAACCAGCACCCACAAGCGCCGCCGCCTTACCGGACGCCGCCCTTAGCGAGCCGATGTCCCTGGATGAGCGCGAACTGGAACAGGCCATTCGCGAGGGTGAGACCACAGCCGCTAACCGGGCTGAGTGGGCCATTGCCCCAGCCCCCGGCGCCGACCGCCCCGCTCCGCCAACCCCCCCCGCTTATGCCCCCGTACCAACCGAGATCGCCGCGACGGCGCCCTCTGGTGACGCCTCCGGTGTGCCTCATATCAGTGGCGGGGTGGGATATGACGAGCGCGCCCGTATGGAAGCGGCTAAGTCCCAATACAACCTGCGGCTTCTGTTCGCGATCACCGGCTCGGGCGATTATTTATCCGCGGTCAAGGTGAAAATCCAGGACCCCAGGGGCAGGATCTTGCTTGACACCACGTCCAATGGCCCCTGGTTTTATGCCCAGTTACCCCCGGGCCCCTATGTCCTGACGCTTGATAACCAAGGCCAGATCCAGACGCGTAATATCAGGATCTCCCCCCAAGGGGCTACAGTCGAGAACGTCTACTGGACCGGACCCCTGAGCGCCCTACCCGAGGCGGGAGGCAACGATTGGGCCATACCATCCGCGGCAGTCCCACCCATGCCGCCCCGCATGAGCAGCAGCGGCATCCCCTATCTCAGCGGCGGTAGCGATCCCGACGAGAAGGCCCGCCTGGAGGCCAACAAATTCCCCTACAACCTGCGCCTCCTTTTCAAGGTCACGGGATCGGATAACAAGCCCATTTCCATTGGGGTCCGCATTCAGGAAGCCTCCAGCCAAAGGCTTCTGCTGGAGGCCGAGGCGACAGGTCCCCTCTTCTTTGCCAAGGTACCCCGAGGAGAGTATCTCGTGACCATCCATTTCGCCGGCCAGCAACATCAGCGAACCATGTCGGTTCCCGGTTCCGGTGCCGCCACCGCCACCTTCCAATGGAGTCGCTGAGGAACACCCAGGTTGCTCCCTCCCACTCCGAACCAACCACGACGAGCACTGCCGCTAACCGATGGGCCTTTCCATCGGTTACTGGCTTACGTGTCCCCCGGCCTAGGCTGCGGCGCGGAGGGTCTTGAGGGGCGGGCGGATGAGTAAGGGATAGATCGCCAGGGTTCCCGCAAGTCCGATAAAGAGGCCGGAGCCCAGGACGCCCACCAGCCAGAGCCTGTGGTTGAAGCTGAACGCCAGGCCAAAGAGGTGTTCAGCCAACAGCCAGCCGGTCAGTTCGGCGAAGAGGGAGGCCAGGATGCCGGCCAGGATGCCGGAGGCGGTGAACTCCACGGCGAGACTGGTCAGCAGGGCCCGGCGGCCGGCGCCCAGGGTGCGCAGAATGCCATGTTCGAGGCGGCGCTCCTCGAGACTGGCCTGGATGCCGGCAAACATGACCAGGAGCCCGGCGGCGAGGGTGAAGAGAAAGACATACTCTACCGCCAGTACCCCCCGTTCGATGACCTGGCGTACCTGATTGAGTATGGCATTGACGTCGAGGAGGGTAACGCTCGGGAAACGCCGCACCATGGCCGGGATCAGGGTCTCCTGGTCTTTGGACAGGTGGAAGCTGGTGATAAAGGTGGCGGGTTCGCCCCCCAGCAGGGCGGGCGACGAGACCACGAAGAAGTTGACGTTGAAGCTATCCCACTGCACCTTGCGCAAACTGGTGACTGGGGCGCTGATTTCACGCCCGGAGATCAGAAAGGTGATTTTGTCCCCCAGGGATATGCCGAGGGTCTTGGCAAGCCCCTCCTCCACCGAAAATTGCGGCGGTGCCTCGGCAACCGGCCACCAGTCGCCGGCGACAAGCTGGTTGTCGGATGGCAAGGCGACAGCCTGGCTCAGGTTGAACTCCCGTGCGGCCAACTGCTGAGCGCGGGGATTGGCATAGGCGGAGGGCTCCACTGCGTGCCCCTGGATAGCCACCAGCCGGCCCCGGATCATGGGGTAAAGCGCCGCCGGGCCAATGCCCGCCTCGGCCAGAAAGTCCTTCAGGGGCGCCACATCATCGGGCTGGACATTGATCAGAAAGTGATTGGGGGCCCCCGCCGGCAACCGCTCCTGCCAGGCCCGCAGCAGATCGACGCGCACCACCGCCAGCAAGAGCAGGGCCAGGATCCCCAGACCCAGGCCGGTGATATGCAGGACAGCCCCGCCGGGGCGACGGGTGAAGCCCGCGAGGCCCAGACGCCAGATCCCCCGGGCACGCCCGGCAAGTCCCGCCGCAAGCCGCACCAGGACCAAAACACTCAAGGCCAGGCTGGCGACTGCCCCCACCACTCCAGCCAGGAGCAGGCCGGCGAGCCGCGCATCACCCGCCTGCCAGAGGATGAGGAGCCCTATGGCCAGGACGGCGGCCGCTACGGCAAGCACGGCGGAGCCACGGGGCGGCCCCAGGTCGCGGCGTAAGGCTCGCAGGGGCGAGACCTGGACCAATTGCAGCAGCGGCGGCAGGGCAAAACCCAGGAGGGCGATAAGTCCCGTGGTGATACCGGTGAGAACAGGGGCCAGGGAGGGCCTTGGGAGATCGGCGGGGAACCAATCAGCGAGCAGGGCCATCAGCCCCAGCTGTCCTAGCCACCCCAGGAGGCAGCCCACCAGGCTGGCAAGGAGCCCGAACAAGACCAGCCGCAGCAAAAAGACGCGCCGCAGTAGGTGATGGGGCGCCCCAAGGCAGCGCAGGATGGCCACGGCGTCGATCTGACGTTCGACAAAACGATGGCTGGCCAGGGCGATGGCCGCCCCGGCGACCAGCAGGGTGACCAGGGTCGCCAGGTGGAGGAAACGCCCGGCACGCTCCACGGCGGAGGCGAATTCGGGGCGGGCGTCGGCACTATCCACCAGGCGCAACTGGGCCGGAAGGGGCTGAAGCTCCCGTCTAAAGCGCCTCAACGCCTGGGCATCCCCGGACACCAGCAAACGGTACTCGGCACGGCTGGCTCCCGAGATGAGGCCGGTGCCCGCCAGGTCGTCCAGGTTCATCATGACCCGGGGGGCCAGGGCGAAGAAGGCGCCGCCGCGATCGGGCTCCTCCCCCAGGATAGCGCCCAGGGGCAGGCGCGCGGCTCCTAACCCGACCTCCGCGCCCAACTCGGCATCAAGGAGCAGCAAGAGCCGGGATTCGACCCAGACCTGACCCGGGGGCGGTCCCGTCGTCACGGCCCGGTCGGGGGCCTCGAAGCCATCGCGCAACTTGAGCCGCCCACGCAAGGGGTAGGCAGCGTCCACGGCCTTGACCTCTACAAGTTGCGGCCCCTGCTCGCCCATGACGATGCTGCGAAAGGCGACAACCTGGGCCGTGGTGAGGCCCAGAGCCTCCGCCTGCTGGCGATAGGTGGCCGGCAGGGGGGTAGATGACTCCAGGAGGAGATCAGCGGCGATCAGGTCGCCGCCCTGGCGGGTCATGGCCTGCTCGACCCGGTCCGTGAAGAAGCCCACGGCGGTGATGGCGGCAACCGTGAGGATCAGGGCGGCGGCGAGCAGGTGCAGTTCGCCGCTGCGCCCATCCTGGCGGAGCAGCCGCAGGGCAATGCGCCAGGTCATCATGGGGTGGGCTCCAGGTGGCCGGCGGTCATGCGCAGCCGGCGGTCGCAGAGGGCGGCGAGCCGGGCATCGTGGGTGACCAGCACCAGGGCGGCGCCGGCCTGACGGCGCAGGTCGAGCAGCAGATCAATGATCTGGTCGCCGGTGGCCTGATCCAGGTTGCCGGTGGGTTCATCGGCAAAAAGCACCTGGGGACGGGGGGCATAGGCACGGGCGATGGCGACGCGCTGCTGTTCACCACCAGAAAGTTGCCGTGGATAATGGCGGGCGCGAGGGGTCAGGCCGACGCGCTCCAGGGCCTCGTCGGCGCGGCGGGGGGCGTCCGCCGCCCCGGTCAACTCCAGGGGCAGCAAGACGTTTTCGCGGGCCGTGAGGGTCGGCAGAAGCTGGAAGTTCTGGAAAACGAAACCGACCCGGCCACCCCGCAGGGCGGCGCGGCCATCCTCGTCGAGGCTGTCCAGAGACTGACCACAGAGCCACACGGACCCGGCGGAGGCATTATCGAGACCTGCCAGGAGCCCCAGCAGGGTGGACTTGCCGGACCCCGAGGCGCCGAGGATGGCGACGGCTTCCCCGGCCTGGATGTCCAGGTCGAGCCGTTCCAGGATGGTCAAGGCGCCGCCTGGGCCTGTAACATGTTTGGCCAATCCCACCGCTCTGGAAACGACCATCGCCTCGGGTGCTGACATGATCCCTCTACTCCTGCTGATTGGTTTGTGGTTGCCCGCCCTGGCCTGGGGCGAGGAACCGGCCCCCGCGTCTTCGGCCCCGGCCACCGCCCCGGCCATCCTGGTTCTAGGCGATAGCCTGAGCGCGGGCTATGGCCTGGACCCGAGGCAAGGCTGGGTGTGGCTCCTGGAGGAGCGCCTGCGGGAGTTGGGTCTGCCTCACCGCGTCGTTAACGCCAGCATCTCGGGGGAGACCACCGCCGGAGGGCGGACCCGGCTCCCGGCCCTCCTGGACCAATATCAGCCCAGGCTGCTGGTGATCGAACTGGGGGCCAACGACGGGCTGCGCGGGCTAGGATTCGGGGTCATCCGGGATAATCTGACGGCGATCATCCGGGCTGGGCGGGAGAGTGGCGCCCAGGTCCTGTTGAGCGCCATCCGCCTGCCGCCCAATTACGGTGCGGCCTACAACGACGTCTTTCAAGCTTTGTTCCAGGAGGTCGCCCAGGCCGAAGGAGTACCCCTGGTCCCGGATTTCCTGGCAGGCGTCGCCGAGGATCGCAGCCTCATGCAGGCCGATGGCTTGCATCCCACCGCTCAGGCCCAACCGCGGATCCTCGCCAACGTCTGGCCCCTGCTGGCACCCCTCCTGGTAGCGAGCCAGGGTGACACAGAACCCGACAAGGGCCGGTGAGTCAAAATGCGCGGCTGGCAATCGTCCGAGGGGACCTGGTGAACCCCGCTGGAACGACCTTGCCATCATTGTTTGACAGCTTTGGGGCATAGGCCAGGCTCAAAAAATGCCACACCTTAGCTCAAAGAGCTAAAATTCCGGTGGTGGTTCATCCGTACTCAAACTTGAAGGGTGTATTACGATGGAATGGGCAAATGTCATTAATAATCCCTACCTGAAAGATCTGCCGTTCAAGATCGAACTTAATAAATGGGGAAAAATTTTAATGAGCCCTGCCAGCAACAAGCATGGCAGCATCCAGTTTGAGGTTGGCTCGTATATCGACAGAAATAAAGGCAATGGCAAGATCATTATGGAGTGCTCGATTAAAACGAGCGATGGTATAAAGGTTGCGGACGTTGCCTGGGCATCCGACGAATTCATCGCGGCATTTGGGTACAACACACCCTATGGTAAAGCTCCAGAGATCTGTGTCGAGATAAATTCTCCATCAAACTCAAAAGCTGAACTTGAAGAAAAGATCCAACTTTATCTCGCCAGGGGAGCCAAAGAGGTATGGATCGTTGACGAAAACGGCGAAATATCGTATTTCTCGCATGAGGGTCCAATCCAGAAGAGCAGAGAAATCCAGGGTTGGACGAAGCCGCTACCGCGGCAGATGAGCTGACCCCCGATACTCTCCCAGCCGCCCGATCTCCGGGCGGTCGCGACCATCGCGACATTCCTGCTGGAGAGTATCCCCTTGAATTCTATCGAG
>WBZT01001339.1_pt1 | contig 18141 bp, 13 predicted proteins | sample 5204241 | NCBI WGS metagenome assembly WBZT01 (sample SAMN12344358, study PRJNA552823) | activated sludge metagenome | biome: Activated sludge suspended growth; feature: Nitrification reactor; material: Wastewater; isolation source: activated sludge from nitrification reactor of wastewater...
CTCGTTGCGGATGATGAGGGCCTCCCCTCCTGTTTGCCCAACCAGGCCGTTCACTTCGGCGTGTCCGATCTCTCCGTAGATGACGACCTGTCCGTTGTTCGCCACCACTTCTTCGTAACTGGAGCGAACGCGGTTCTGGAGTTTGAGTACAACGGGACAAGAAGCATCAATCAACTCGATGTTGTTTTGCAGCGCGATCTGATAGGTCTCCGGTGGTTCACCGTGCGCGCGGATCAGCACTTTGCAATCGTGCAGTTGCCGCAAGGTCTCATGGTCAATGATCTTCAGCCCTTTGGCTTTCAGCCGCTCGACCTCGACGTTATTGTGGACGATATCACCGAGGCAATAGAGTGAACCGGAACGATCCAGTTCATCTTCAGCCATCTGGATGGCGTAAACAACGCCAAAACAAAAGCCCGAATGCGGGTCTAAGGTGATTTTCATTCGAGAGGCAAAGGTACGAAAAAGCGCTCGAACCAGTTAACTGGTTCTCAAGCCGGTGATTGCACGGAGCGCTGCCGGACCAAGTCCAGCGCGATAGCCAGTTGCTCTTCCTGGTTGAGGTCGGAATTGTCGAGCACGATCGCGTCCTCCGCCTTCCGAAGCGGGCTTTCGGCCCGATGGGTATCGGTATGGTCACGGTCCTCGATGTTCTTGCTGACTTCGTCCATCGTCACCATGAAGCCCTTTTCGTTCAGTTCGTCGAACCGCCGTTTGGCACGCACTTCCGGTCGGGCCGTCATGAAAATCTTCAGCTCCGCATTCGGGAATACCGTAGTGCCGATATCCCGCCCATCCATGACGATCCCTTTATCGCGTCCATAGCCTTGTTGTTTCTTTACCATCCTCCGGCGAATGGCTGGAATGGCGCTGACCGGACTTACCAGATCCGAGATACGCAGGTCACGAATCTGTCGTTCCACGTTCAGCCCGTTCAGGTGAACTTCGGAAAGTTTCGTTTCAGGATTGACCTGAAAAGTGATCTTGATGTGATCGAGAAAACGATCCATCTCTTCGGCATTCATCGATTCCAACTGGGCGACCGTAAGGTCGTGTTGAATCATGAATAGCGTCACTGCCCGGTACATGGCGCCGGAGTCGATGTATCGATACCCCAAATGCCGGGCTAATGCCTTGGCCAGGGTGCTTTTTCCGCAGGAGGAAAAACCATCGATCGCGATAACTAGCTTTTCTGAGCCCACTTCAGGTTCTGAACGGATGGTATACCCCCCATTTCCTTTTAACGGATAGGCAGTCATGTTTCGGAAGGCAATTTAGGAAAATGGACGATGTCAAATGGCTGCAATGCCGGTCAATCCCTGCTTCGCCCTGAAAACGAATTCACTGAATTTTCGTGCGAAGATTGATTTCAATTGGATGAGCAGGAAACCTGGCAACATACAGCCATCCAACCATCAAACTAATATCGGCAAAGTCAAAGGAACGAAGAGCCTGGGCCTGGAAAATCAGTTAGTATCTCCGGCTTTTTTCGAAAATTCAGCCAGGTTCATGGTAATCGAGAAGTGGTCGGCGCCTCCGGCCTGATGGAAATTACCGCGTCCATACCCCAGTACGAACTTGGATATCTTCAGGCCGAAGCCGAACGAAAAGCCGACCGTTCCGGGCGCGGTATCAACTACGAGCTCGCGTCTCCGTTGGAAATTATAAGCGGCACGGAGGTGAAAATTCCTGGAGAGCAGGATCTCGGTACCGATGATGAAATGACGGGAGAGTTTGTTCCAAAAGTTGATCTTCTTCTGCTGTGCCTCGCCGGTCAGTGGATCAACACCGGATAAATCAAAGGGATCATTGTACGAAAGATCGAACTTCTGAAGATGCCGATAAGTGATATTGAACCGAAGCGGCGTATGCTTTAACCTTTTCGAAACTCCCAGCAACAATTCGATCGGCAGGGGTTCCGCATTACCCTTTACATAATAGTCGATCTGCGCGCCGGCATTCCGGGCCAGGATTGTGGCTGTCCAGTTGTTGACGGTGTCCAGATACGTGGCGCTGATGTCCACACCGATTCCGAAGGAATTATAGAGGTAATAATCGCTGTAAATGAATTTCATTCCGGCCCCTACGCTGAACAAGGGATTGTATTGGTAACCCCATCCGAGGTTCAGCGCGTAGTCCGCTGCCCGGAACGTACCCTCCTGATCGCCAAACACGTTTGTCTCCCGGAACTCCCCGTAGTTGGCGTAATGCATGTAGGCGAGGAATGTTCCCAGCTTACCGTAATCCCTGGCAAAAGCGGCGTTGCCGAATTTCACGCCATCGGGATACAAGACACCGCTCAACGCGAGTGAACGGTCCATGGAAGGATTGATGAGGGACGGCGCCTGCAGGGCGGTATTCAGGTCGTGGTCCTTCACGGTAATCAATGTTCCGCCCAGCGCGGCGATACGGGCCGAAGCCGGTACGTTCAGGAACTGGTAGACATAATTACCTCCGATCTGTGCATGGGCAGCAAGCGAAGTGAGGAGAATTGCCGGCAGGAAGAGCGATCGGATGGTCCGGTGCATACGAGGTAAATGTAGGAAATTGAACAGGAACGATTCAGCGACCGGAATATTGCACACAGCAGGTACTGTTTTTCATCCTACGGTGCAACGGGCTTCCACTCCATTGCCTCCCCGTTCCACCCACAGTTCGCGGCCTCCCAGCGCTTCAAGTGTTTTCCTGATCTGATCGGGTGTCCGGAGGTGCTTGTAGTAGTCCGTCAGGGAATCGTACGTGTCCAACCGTGCCCATTCTTCCTGCTGCACTTTGCTCAGTTCCGGAAAAACATTCATGAACGTGATGAGCGGTGAAACGCGTTTCAACAGCCAGGTCAGGGTCTTGCTATTCCGAAACCTCCAATGCCAGGGAAAGAAAAAGTTCACCATTCCGTCCACGATCTTTTTGGAAGTGGTCGGACGGAGGTGCTTCAACACCTGGCGGTACCAGGTAGCTGGATTGAAATAATAGTTGATGCGCCAGGGATAATGGTCGATCACCAGTAGCCCACCCGGCTTAGCCATCGCATACAAAGCAGCGATCGTCCGCTCCGAACTGGGCGTATGCTGAATGACCCCCAGGCAGATCACCACATCAAAGCTCTTCGGCGGAAAGGGCAGTTCATAGACACTTGCCTGCGCCAATTGATAGACTTTGTCGGCTCCCATGTTTTCCCGGTTGACCTCGACAGCATTGCTCAGATCGACCGAATGAACCTGTGCTCCCGCCGAGAGCAATAACTCCGTAAAGCGACCTGCTCCGCTGCCGACTTCCAGCACTTCCTTTCCACGGAGCTGATCAATGGGAAACCCCAGACAACGCTCCAGTCGGATCCTGGTGATCGGCGTTCCGCTATGACTGTCTAATTGGGTGCGCGCAAAGTTCTTCCATTGAAAGCCGAAGGCATCGGCATAGTTCTCGGCCGGTACGAAGCGGGGAATTCCATTAATAACAGGGAATCGCTCCCCGGAGGGAGAAACCAGAAAGTCCCCTTCAAGACGAAGCGTTTGTCGACTGGAAGGTGAAACAAAAGGAATCATACACGTACGCGAATAGCGGGGCGAATGTAGGGAATTTCAGGCCGAGCTTAGCCTGCCGTAGGTCCCCGGCACTCGCCCTGATCGCTTAACCGCCGGAGGGACCGTACGTACCCGGCAAGGGTATGTCCAGCAAACGCAAGAACACTCCTAACTGGGCGCGATGATGATACCAGTGATTCAGGCACCAGGTTCTGGCGACCTGTTCTTTGGGCAGTATGAAGTAAATGGTATCGCCGTTACGCATTGTCCAGTTGTCGGTCATCCGTTCATCCGGAAACTTTTCCAGGATACCTTTAGCGGCTGCCAGGTTTTTTTCGAGTATGCCGAGCAAATCGGCAGTATCCCGGGCTACATAGGGCTTGTAATCACTCTTTTGAAAATCGAGTTCATCGTCCTCCAGGGTATTTTTAAACCAGGACGGAATCTCCGCCACATGCGTAGCCAGTCGCCCGAGGCTCATGCTCTTCGGATGAGGTTTCCAGTCCGATTTATCCAAGGGGACTGCCTGCAAGATATTTCGGGTTGCGGCTGACTCTCTTTCCAATTCTTCCAGATATTTCTGTGCAATAGTCATGATTGTGATACTGTCGTTGGTGACACTGTCAATAAATGAAATTATTCATAATGCAGGAAATTTCTTTCGCATCATTTTCCAAAGTGATTGGAAAGCAATCAATGCACGAGCATCAAAAAACCGATCCGGGTGCTTCTACCTGATTTGATAGGCCATGAGCATTCAAATGTTCCTGGACTTTCGGTTAATTTGCCAGGCCAAAACATTGTTCCCTCCATCTTATGCATCTTCAATCAGCATCATCGACCCTGCAGCGACTTTTAACCCAATTTCTGTTGCTGCTTCCAACGATGGTATTTTCACAACCCTGCAATTTACAAGGAACCTATAAAATCGGTCCTGGGGGACAGTATCCGAGTCTGACGAACGCCATCGCCGACCTAATGAGTACCGGAGTTGGCGGGACCGTTACTCTTGAATTCAAAGCAAACTACACTGATTCGGTTGAAACCTTCCCGATTTTTATCGGAAACATCCCCTGTGTTTCGGCAGTGAACGAAGTAATAATCCGGCCGGAAGCAGGTGCAGGGCCAATACTCTTGCATTCATTCAGCAGTGTCCTGACCTTTTCCGGCGTCCAATTTGTCACGCTGGATGGTCGACCCGGAGGCAACGGAACGCAATCCGGACTCACCCTTCTGTGCAATGGTGCCGGCAGCGCGGCTGTCTTTACCAATGGCGCGTATGCCAACTGGATTCGTTACTGCAATCTGGAAGCTTCCAATTCGGGATCCACCAGCGGGGTGGTTTCATTTACCACAACAAACAGTTCCCTTGGGAACAACAATAATTGGATCAGTGATTGTTACATCAGCGGTCGCGGGACCAGCTTAAATGGGATCTATTCCAAAGGGACCGCGGGCAAGCCGAATCAATTCGGACGTATTGAAAACTCCCACATCACAGGATTCCTGGCCAAAGGCATCTGTTTCGAGGAGAACACGCGTCACTGGCAGATCATCAACAATGACATTTACCAGGAAAGTTCTGTCGTCTTTCAATTTGGACCGATTCATGGCATCTTCGTAAACGATACGCTCAGTGACGGTTTTACGATTACAGGAAATCACATTGGCGGGCAGGCACCCGCCTGCGGGGGAAACCCCTACAATGTCGTTGGCAGCTTCATTGGCGTACTCATGGCCACGGGTACAGACAATCTCACTATCATCGACAATAACGAAGTAGCCAACATCCATTGGCATAATCAGTTTTCACTTGAATACCTAGCCGGCATCCAGGTACTGGCAGGCAAGGTCCAGGTTGGCGGCCCTTCCGGCAACCTGATCGGCAGTCTAAATCGGAACGGCAGTATCGTAACAAGCTCCTACTATCTTACAGAACCCGAGATCTCCGGCATCCTGATCGGATATGAGATATTGCCAGGGACGATCGACACGGTGCGGGTGCTGAATAACCGTATCGGCGGGATCCGTTGCGAAACCGATTCCAACAATTATCTCCCCACCACCCTGCGTGGCATCTATTCCTTCCAGCAGAAAGCGGGCTGGATCGAGGTCCGGGACAACCACATCGGAAGTCCGAACCTGCAGAACAGTCTGGTGTCGGAAGGCACAACCGGCGATGTGATCGGCATCCACCTGGATGTAGCCTACCTTCCTGGTAACGTTCTAACCTTTGATTTCCACAACCGGATCGAAGGGAATGAAATCACGAACCTGGGCAGTTACAACAAAGGAATTCAGTTACGGGGTGGCGCTCCTGAATTGACGAATAATCACATCCATCATTTTTACTCCAATTATGTAGCGGGTTCAACTACCATTCCGAACAATACCGGCATCAACGCGATCGAATTGCGGCCAGGTAGCCGGTTCATCGGCAACCACCTGCACGACTTCTACACCATCGGCAACTTCAGCGGCAACAATACCGGAATCGGGATCGACCTAAGCCAGGGACTCGAGATCGCAGGGAATTTCATTCATCATTTTGAGGCAGAAGCACCTTATACACCTTCGCGTGGAATCGCCTACAACGAGACCATATCCAGCTACCCTCAATATGACCATTGGATTTACAACAACATGATCGCCTTGGGATTCGACAGTCTTGGCAACGAATTGACAACCCCTTTGGAAGCTTATGGGATCTATGGAGTGGTAGACAGCACCATCATTACCCACAATTCGATCTTTCTTGCCGGAACCGCCGACGGGAACTCTGCAGGAATCCGGGTAACGGAATCCGGAACGCACATGTCCCGGATCACCAACAACATCCTTGTAAACAAGAAAAACCAGGGAACACCTGGCAGCTTTTACTACGACAACAACATCACCCTCGATGCCGGTGTGACAGCCTCCGGAACTTTGTCGATCGATTACAACCTATGTGATTTGCGTGCTTCCGGTCGTTCCAATCTGTTACAGGATGCGAACCAATACTATCCGGATTTCGTTTCCATCCGCAACGCGACACCGTACGACGACCACAGCATCCTGGGCAATCCGAGCTTTCGAAACGCTCCCGGCACGAACCAATCCGTCGATCTGCACGTGAATTATCCCAGTCCGGCCGATGCCTCCGGAATACCGGAACCTTCTGTGCTCATTGACTACGATGGCGAAATCCGCAACCTGTTCACCCCGGTGGACATCGGAGCAGATGCGATCTCTTCCACCACAGGTGTTTCAGCAGGGCTAGGGGCTAACACCCGATTGCCCATGATCCTTGCACCCAATCCGGCAGGTGAAAACGTTTTTGTCCTTGATAGCGAAGGGAAATTGCAGGCAGCCTCGGTACGAATAATTGCAACGGATGGCAGGCTACTGGATCCCCGGCAAACCGGCTCATTCCCATCACTACAACTTGATCTCCGCGGGATTCCCGCAGGTTGTTACATCGTCAGTGCCACCGACGCGGAGGGTATCGAATATCGTAGTATCCTGATCAGGCGCTAGGCGCATCAGCTTTTCAATAGAGTTGTAAAATACCAGGCACCGGAGCCGTCATGAACCCTACAGGTATTAAAGTCTGCCTATAAGTCGGGGAGCTTCGGTATCCAGCGTACGCTCGAACAGGCAATCCTGTAATCTTGTTGTCCTGATCGCTTGATATCAATCACTCTTTGCTTACTAATGGTTTTGCACATTGGTTTCGCAAAAATTCCGACAAGTTTTTTTCTAAAAAAAACACCGGCTTCAGGGCCGGTGTTTTTTTACTGCTCACTTATCTGATCGCTGCTTGGGAGTATCTTCCTTCTTTGACGGCAACGTGCTCTTGGGTGGCGCTGACGGTTTTGATGATTTACCCGGGCGGACTGCAGGTTGTTTGGCCGGTTTAGCCGGACGAACTGCAGGCTGCTTCGCGGGTTGCGTCGGTTTCACGGCAGGTTGCTTTGACGGCCTTGCAGGTTCTGGTGTCGGCTTCACCGCAGGTTCCGTCGGACGAACCGATGGCTTTGTTTCCGGTCGAGTGACCGGCTTACGATCAGGCTCGCGATCCTTTATTACCGGCTTTGATTCCGGAGCCGGGCGGGCATCCGTCGGACGATCCTTGGACGGCACGACATTGATCGGCTTCGCGCCTGTACCAGGTCTGCCGATCGCAGGATTCTTTTCGACATCCAGGTTATGGCTTGGGAAGTTCGGTCGTTGCTCCGGGCGAGGCTCCGGCTTCGGGTTGTTATACGTCTGCTGATAGACGCCTTCCCGTTGGTAATTCGTGAATACGGGTGAAGTCCTTCGTTCTACGCGATAATGCCCGTACCAGGGTTCGAAGTGATGGTGGTGGGCCCGCCAATACCACCATCCATGCCAGTGGTGGCGGTAATACCAATGGTAATAATAGTGGTCCCAATAAAAAGGTTGCCAGGAAACCCACCATCCGGGATAATAGCCCCAATACCACGGGCTTCTCCACGGACGATAGGCAGGACCATACATGAACGTGATGATGACCCAGGAAGAGGGCGCCGGAGCGTAGGTCGGCTGTGAGTTGTAATAATTGTTCTCGGTATAGTAGTTATTGGTAACAACCGTGGTTCGTTCGCCCTGGTAGCCGGGGTTGGCTGTTTCCGTAGCGGTGGTTGCTTCAGCCGGTTCGAGGATATAGTTCTTACCGTACAAGTCCTCGTCACCGATCATCTGGATCTTGACATTGTCACCCTCCTTCTGCACAAAGATGACAGCGACATCCTGCGTTTCCTTTTCATTCAGGTCAACCTGGAGCACGATGGTATGGACATTCTCTTCCGGGCGGTCCACCACTTTGATATAGTCGACCTTTCCGTCATTGTTCAGATCAAGGTTGTTGATCTTACTGGTGTCCGCGTTCAAGGCCGATTCGAATGATTCGAGGGTCGGTGATTGGCGGAATACATCCAACACAGCCGCGAGGTTCAGGTTGTCACCCGGAAGACCCAGCCGCGCGGTACTATCCTGTTGAGCCAGGGCCATTGATGAAATGGCCATCGAGAAGAAGAACAACAGGCCGTGATAGAAACTCGAACTTTTCATGGTTCAGGTATTTTTAAGTGATGATGAGATGGACGGCTTGGATAATCAGCGTAATGCTACACATCCTAAGCAAAATTCTGAATGACAAGGATCAGGCCAGATTCTACTGAGCGACAGATTAAGGGTTCATGGTTTTCGATTCCATCAAATTTAAGGTAGGGTTTTCCACATTTTTTCACCTCCCACTAAAATGCACCCTGCTGAAAGTCGCGAATACTGGTGGCTTCCGGGGATTTTGGAATAGAAATGAATTAACAACGGTGTTAATAACGATTCGCCGGCGGAAACTTCCAACCGAATCGTATGTGCATTTTGAGGCGTAAACAACTGGTGAAATTTCTCTGAGCCCATTTAGTTCTGCCCGAAGAATTACTCACTCAAAACAACGACTCGATGATTCAACGAAACGTAAAGATCCTGCTAACGGCCTTGTTGGCAATGCTCCTCTCCGCATCCACCACCGCACAGATCGCGAATGTCAAAGGTCTCTACGTCAACTTCATCAATTCCTGGCTCGGCAATACGGTGGAGGAAGACAAGATCCTCGATTACTGCCAGGTGAACGGCTTCAATTACATCACCCTGTACGACCTGAACCTGCTGAACTGGTCGGCTACCCAAAAGACGCAACTCGCCGCTTTCATTACCAAGGCAAAGAACGTTTACGGCGTCCAGCAGATCGGCGCTTCCGGTGAAACATCGAACTTCTTTCGCAATTATATCGTCCCCTACAATACCGGAAGGACCAACGCCATCGAGCGATTCAATGTTTTCAATTTCGAATTCGAATTCTGGCTCACCGCCAGTATTGCCAGTTACTACGGCCCGGTTTACCTGACGCCGAACGGATTCACTTCCGACACCGCCGGGGCTTTCGCGTTCGCCCGACGGGAGTACGCCAGGATCGATTCCATGGCTACCGTTTACGGCATCCTGAATGAAATCTACCTTGGTTGGCCGAACACCGGACAGATGCAGCAACTGGTCACGTATTCCGACCGCATCCTCCTGCACGCCTACCGGCCTACCGATGTCGACGTCTATCCCTATACGCAAAGCCGTATCTACGACATTGTCAGCGCAGGACGGCCGGTGCAAATCATGCCGATCTTTTCCGCGGAGACCAGCTTCATGGGTCCCTGGCTTACGAACAATCCGATCACGAAACCCTATCAGACCTTTTCTTCCGGCTACGGTCTCGAATCGGCGAATGTCAAACAGCACGCGAACCTGCAGGGTTACCAATGGTTCCTGTATTCACTCATGCCGAAAACTTCGCTCGTGAACGCGTCGATCAGTACGAGTGGCCCAACCACCTTTTGCTCGGGAAGCAGCGTGATACTTACCGCCAGCACCGGTGCAACCTATTTGTGGAGTCCGGGCGGACAGACCACGCGTTCCATCACGGTCAACGCTGCCGGCTCCTACTCAGTAACCGTCACCGGAGCCGCCGGTAACAGCGCGACCTCCGCCCCTGTCGTGGTAACCGTTAACGCAGCACCCACGGCGCCTACGATTACGGCGAATGGGCCGACCAGCTTCTGCAGCGGCAGCAGTGTCATCCTGGTCGCGTCCGCAACGTCCAATTACCGCTGGTCGAATGGCGCCACTACACAAGCAATTTCGGTATCCTCGACCGGAAGCTATTCCGTCAGCACGACGAACAATTTATGTACGTCAACATCAACGCCGGTCACTGTGGTCGCTTCTCCCGTACCGGCAGTACCGACGATTTCCGTCATCGGTTCACCCAGTTTGTGTCCGGGAGCCACCGTTACCCTGACCAGTTCCGCTTCCAACGGGTATCTCTGGTCCAACGGCGCTACCACGCGTTCCATCGTGGTCAGCGCTGCCGGCACGTATAGTGTGCGTGCCTATTCCGGTCCTTCCTGCTACCGGGCTTCGGCAAACATTACGACGACTGCCCTGACCGGTCCTGCAACTCCTGTGATTTCCCTGCAAGGATCACCGCAGTTGAGTAATAGTCAGCCCACCGTAACGCTACGCTCCACCTCGGCAAACGGGTATGCATGGTCCAGCGGACAGACCACGCGTAACATCACCGTCAATTCACAAGGCAGTTACCGGGTCACTGCCATTGCAGCCAATGGTTGCAGGGCCACTTCCGCCCCGGTGATCGTTTCTGCGAATGGTTGTACCCCGCCCGCTGTTCCGGTCATTACCGTCAGTGGTTCCACCGTACTGATTCCCGGACAAACCGTGACTTTGACCAGCAGCGCCGCAGGCGGATGGCTGTGGTCGACCGGAGCAACGACGCAGTCGATCGTAGTATCCACTGCCGGAACCTATACCGTTCGCGCATACAACGCCGGGAGTTGCTTTTCCACTTCCAATCCTGTGACAGTGCTCCTGGTCAGTGCCCGTTTCAGTGCTGACCAGTCACAGCCATCGACACAGTCGGAGCCAGTGCTGTACCCGAATCCGGTGAAATCCTCCGCCCATCTGGAGTACACCGCATTTACAGAAGGAACTGCGCGTATACGCGTATTCGATCTGACGGGACGCCTCCAACTGGATCAGGAATTCCCGTCGGAGCCCGGCCTTAATCGCGTGGAGATCGACACGGATCCGCTCCCTGCAGGTTCTTATGTGCTGTTACTCAGTGGCGAACAAGAAAGATCGGTCCGAATGGTCGTTCAGGATTAATTGAACGCCCTTTTTGCGTAATTTCGCAGATTGCCGTTTTCTCCCGTAGCGGGAGGGCGTAGTCTGTATATGTCGAAGCACCGCGTACCCAAGGGCTTGCTGGAAATTTATGGCGCCCGGGTTCACAACCTGAAAAACATCGATGTCACCCTGCCGCGTGAACAGTTGGTGGTCATCACCGGACTGAGCGGAAGCGGGAAGTCATCGCTTGCCTTCGACACGATCTATGCGGAAGGTCAGCGTCGCTACCTGGAGAGTTTTTCCGCCTATGCCCGGCAGTTCCTGGGCAACATGGAACGGCCGGATGTCGACAAGATCAGCGGACTGAGCCCGGTCATCTCGATTGAGCAGAAGACCACGAACCTGAACCCACGTTCTACCGTTGGCACCATTACCGAGATCTACGACTTTCTTCGCCTGCTGTTCGCCCGTGCTTCGGAAGCATTCAGCTATGTGACGGGCGAGAAGATGATCCGCCTGAGTGATGAGCAGATCGTCGAATTGATTCAAAAGAAGTTTGACGGGCGCAAAGTGCTCCTGCTTTCACCCCTGGTCAAAGCACGTAAAGGACATTACCGGGAATTGTTCGAGCAATTGCAGCAGCAGGGCTATCTCCGTGTCCGTGCCGATGGCAAAGTGCTGGAATTGAAAAAAGGGCTGCAGCTCGACCGCTACAAAGTACACGATATCGAACTGGTCGTGGACCGTCTCGAGGTGAACGACGGCGCCACCAGTCGCTTAACGGAATCGCTGACGCTCGGCATGAAGTTGGGAAAAGGGTCTGTCATTCTCTTTGAACCGGACCAGGAGAAAGACCACTATTATTCCCGACACCTGATGTGCCCGACATCGGGCGTCAGTTACGACGAGCCGCAACCGAACACCTTCTCCTTCAACTCGCCCTATGGTGCCTGTCGCCGGTGCAACGGCCTCGGCACGATCAGCGAGGTTGACCTCAAGAGCATCATCCCCGACCCCAAGCAGACGATCAAAGGCGGAGGTATCATTCCGCTGGGACCGCAGAAAGACACCTGGATTTTCAAACAACTGATCGCGCTGGGAAGGAAGTATAATTTCAACCTGGGCACACCGATCGAGGAAATTCCCGAAGAGTCGATGAACATCATCCTCTACGGTTCCGACGATGTGTTGAATGTGGCCATGGATTACTCCAGCGGATCGACCTATCACCACAGCATTACCTGGGAAGGGATCGTCAATTTCATCATTGACCAGGACAACGAAAGCGCTTCGCCGTCGCTTCGCCGCTGGATACAAGGCTTCATGCAACAGGTCGAATGTCCCGAGTGTCACGGATCCCGACTCAAGAAAGAAGCGCTGTACTTCCGCATCGCGAACAAGAACATTTCCGAACTGGCGCATCTTGATATCCTGCAATTGAGCCGGTGGTTCGAGCGTCTGGAAGCGGATCTAAGTGCGCGCCAGAAGAAGATCGGTCACGAGGTCATCAAAGAGATCCGTAAACGGCTGAAGTTCCTGCTTGATGTCGGGCTCGATTACCTCACGCTGCACCGCTCCGCCCGGACACTCAGCGGCGGCGAATCGCAACGCATCCGACTGGCTACCCAGATCGGATCGCAATTGGTTGGGGTGCTGTACATCCTCGACGAACCGAGTATCGGCCTTCATCAACGCGACAATGTACGGTTGATACGGTCACTTCAGGACTTGCGAGATACCGGTAATACCGTGATCGTGGTTGAACACGATAAGGAAACCATCCTTGCGGCCGATCATATCCTGGATCTTGGTCCGGGTGCCGGCGTGCACGGCGGCCGCGTCGTTGCCGAAGGAACTCCTGAAAGTATTCTGCAACAGAGCAGTCTGACCGCCGACTACCTGAATGGCCGTCGTCAAATCGCGTTGCCGGAAAAGCCACGAAAAGGTAACGGCAAGCACCTTGAGCTGAAGGGAGCAACGGGCAACAATCTGAAAAAAGTCAGTGTCAGGATCCCCCTGGGGAAGCTGGTGGTTGTGACCGGCGTATCGGGCAGCGGAAAGTCGACGCTCATCAACGAGACCTTATATCCCATCCTGAACCAGCATTTTTTCAACGCGCTGCAGAAGCCGCTCCCCTACCAGAGCGTCAAAGGATTGGAGCATATCGACAAGGTCATTGAAATCGACCAATCGCCGATCGGGCGGACACCGCGTTCGAATCCCGCCACCTATACCGGAGTCTTTACCGACATCCGCAATCTGTTCGCTTCGCTTCCGGAAGCAGCAATTCGCGGCTACGCACCCGGACGGTTTTCCTTCAATGTAAAAGGAGGCCGCTGTGAGACCTGTCAGGGTGGTGGCATGCGGGTCATCGAGATGAACTTTCTTCCGGATGTTTACGTGGAATGCGAAACCTGTCATGGGAAACGCTACAACCGGGAAACACTGGAAATACGTTACCGGGGCAAGTCGATCAGCGATGTACTGGATATGAGTATCGAGCAGGCCGTCGACTTCTTTTCCAATCTTCCACACATCGTACACAAGATCAAGACGCTCCAGGAAGTCGGACTGGGTTACATCACGCTCGGACAACAGAGCACCACGCTATCGGGCGGGGAAGCACAGCGTGTCAAACTCGCTACTGAATTATCCAAGCGTGACACCGGCAATACATTTTACATCCTGGACGAACCGACGACCGGTTTGCACTTCGAAGATGTCCGCATTCTGCTGGAGGTACTGAACCGACTGGTAGAAAAAGGCAACAGCGTGCTGGTGATCGAACACAACATGGACGTGATCAAAGTAGCCGATCACATCATTGATCTCGGTCCGGAGGGCGGTGAGCGAGGCGGCACCATCATTTGTGAAGGCAATCCGCAGGAAGTGGCCAAATCGCAAGAGAGTGTGACCGCCCAGTTCCTGCGCAAGGAACTGGAAGAAATGGCCCAGCTGGCTGCAAGGCGTTGATCCGAGAACCGGCTGAACTTCCTTATTACAAGGCAATTTCGCCCCGGCAACCTTCTTTGTTCGCCATCGTATTAACAGGGCTAAACCCTCTCCCGCGGCGATTGTTACCTACAAACGCCTGTGTTGAACTAACGTATTTATTATGAATCTGGATGAATTAAAAATCAGGAAAGCTTTTTCGGACAAAGACTGGCAGGAAATCAAAGCATTTGATACCTGGCAGATCTTCAAGATCATGGCCGAATTCGTGGACGGATTCGAAAAGCTGAGCAAGATCGGGCCGTGTGTTTCCATCTTCGGTTCCGCCCGGACAAAACCGGAGCATCCCTACTACCAACTGGCAGAGGAGATCGCCTACAAACTCACGAAAGAAGGATACGGCATCATCACCGGTGGCGGACCCGGCATCATGGAAGCGGCCAATAAGGGAGCGCGTACTGCGGGCGGGAAATCCGTCGGGCTTAACATCGAACTGCCATTCGAACAAAGTTCCAATCCGTATATCGACCGGGACAAACTCATCACCTTCGATTACTTCTTTGTCCGGAAACTGATGTTCATCAAATACGCCCAGGGATTCGTCGTCTTGCCGGGAGGTTTCGGAACGATGGATGAACTCTTTGAGGCCTTGACCCTGATACAAACCAAAAAGATCGGTAAGTTCCCGATCGTACTGGTCGACAAGGACTACTGGCAGGGATTGATGGATTGGGTGACTAAAACCTTCATCAAGGAGGGCATGATCGATAAGAATGACATGAACCTGTTCAAGGTCGCCGATTCTGCGGATGAGGCGGTTCAGCATATCAATGAATTCTACTCGCGCTACCTGTTGAAACCCAACTTCTGAGTGCGATTTTTCAGTCGTAACGAAGGCCGTGAGATGCATTTCACGGCCTTTGGTTTTTAACATGGCGGGATGGATAACTGTAAGCAGACAAACCATCCGATTTGAGCTGAAAGCCAGTACTTTGATACGACGCAAAAGCGTATATCATGTTCAAACTGCTCAGCACCTTCCTCTCCGCCTCTGTTCTCTTCGTCTTATCCTATTTTTTCAGTCCGGAAGCGGGGCCACAGGTCAGCATTGACGCGCCGGCACAGATCCGTCCGGGTGAATCGGCGGAAGTCAGGCTGACCGTCGAAAAAGGTTCCATGACCGGTTTTGCCCGACTGCAAGTCTTTCTTCCGGAAGGACTGACGGCTGACGGCGGCGCCTTGCAGAACTCCCAGTTCCTGCACGAAGACAATTTCATCAAGTTCATCTGGATCGATCTGCCGACAGATTCGATATTCACGGTCAGTCTGTTCCTGCATGTTGCACCGGACGCACAGGGAACCAAATACCTGAACGGGTTCTTCTCTTATCTGGAAGAAGAAGTTTCCAAAAAAATCACCTTCCAGGAAACCGCGATCGAGATCAGCCCGAACGCAATGGCCACTACCCTTCCGAAACCCGATGTTACCCGTCGGATCATTGCCAACAATCCCGAAACCGGTTCCTATCGCGTTGAGCTTGACATCCGTCCCAACAGCGGACAACAATCGGCCCGTTTCATCGATCAGCTTCCGGCAGGATTCACGGCCGAAGCGATCGAGTCGAAGGGCGCGGAGTTCAGCCAGGATGCGGAAAAAGTGATCTTCCGTTGGACGGCACTCCCGCAGGATTCCCTGTTCACGATCAGTTATCAGGCGACAGGCCCCGTTACAGCCGGTGCCCCGGAAATTTCCGGTATGCTGGTTTTTGGAACCGAAGCCATCGACTTGAATGACGCCACCGCGGCCACGGATACCGAACCTGCCGACCTGATCGTGGAAGAACTGCTTGCTACCACAGCAGCGAAAGAAAGCAACCCGACAGCCTCATCAGCACCTGCCGACATTTCCGTTCCTGCGCCCCAAGCCGGATTGTACTTCACCGTTCAGGTCGCTGCCACGAACCGCAGTCCGAAGCGTGATAACGCCTGGTTCGAGAGCCGTTTTCACTTCAACCGCCAGGTCAGCCGAACCGAGCATGAGGGCTGGAACAAGTACCTGATCGGACAGTTTCCTTCCTATGAAGAAGCCCGTTCCGTTCGGGATAAGGCGCGTGGTGAAGTCACGGATGCCTTTGTGGTGGCTTACGATGAAAACGGGAACCGCATTCCCGTAGGCCAGGCCCTCAGCCGGAAACCCTTGAATCAGTAAGCAGTATAACAGGGATCATTCTACCCACTCCACTGGACATCGCCACCGGCCGGCACCTACGTGCATGCAATCCGACACCATGATCAAGAAAGTACTGCTACCGCTTCTCCTGCTTTTCAGTTGCTCACAAGTCGTCGTTGCGGATGAACCGAATCAGACGAGTACCGAGACCGAAAAAAGCCGTCCGGTACGTTTGCCGACACTGGGCATCAGTCATGGTGTGATGAGTTTCATCGGCGATATCGGTTACCATCGTTTCAATGAGCCGTTATGGAATCGTTCCGGTTTGCAATTCGACCTGCAGTATCCCCTCCTGCCCCGTTTCAGTGTTTCAGCCTTTCTTCTTTCCGGCCGTATCGGGTCGAATGATTATGTCCCGGAACGCCCGTTGAACTTCCGTGCATCCATCGTTTCGGAAGGCGTATTGTTGCGCTACGAATGGATCAGCAATAAAATGAACCAACAGATCCTCATCCCGTACATTACGGGCGGGATCGGTTACACCTTCTTCATGTCCAAAGCCGATCTGAAGGACGGCCAGGGACGCACGTATCACTACTGGAGCGACGGTTCCATCCGCGACCTCGCGGAAGATGCTCCGAATGCTGCGGATGCGGTCAGGATCTACCGGGATTATGACTACGAAACGGACCTGCGCGACGCCAACCTCGACGGTTTTGGGAAGTATCGCCCAGGCACATTGACGATACCAGCGGGAGCGGGTGTCCGGATGCGAATTTCCGGACGTTGCTCCATTCAACTGGGTACGATCCTTCACCTCTACCGGACCGATCTGTTGGAATCCGTCAACGCGGAAAGTGCCGGCAGCCGCAAAGGAAATTCGGATAACGACAAACTCGTCTTCACCTCAACGGGCTTTCGTTACGATTTCTCGGGTCCGCGGGAAAACAGTAAGAAGGCCAAAGGTTATCGGGTGCGGAAGGAGGACGTGAAGAACATCGACTTCAACGCTTTGTTGTCGGAAGACGCAGACGGGGACGGAGTACCGGATGTTCGGGATGATTCGGCCGCATCGCCGGAAGTTGCACGCAAGAACGTGGATGTGTCTGGCAAACCGGTGGATACTGATTATGACGGCATCCCCGATTACCGCGACAAAGAGCCGAACAGTGGCCGCGACGCGGTGGTAACGGAGGAAGGCATTACCATCACCCAACAAATGGTGGAAGAGAAATTCCGTCGCGACTCACTGGAAGCACTGCCTGCTGTTCGTGAATATCTACAGAGCTTTGACCGTCTGACACAGCGCAAGGCAGCGGCAGGTCAGCCGCCTCAGCCGCAAGACCGGACCTTTATCCCATCGCAGTATCTCCGACTCGACCGCGACCTGAACGGCACCATTTCACCGAATGAAGTAAGTGCAGCGATCGACGAGTACATGGAAGGCAAATCGCCGTATACGGTGGCGGAATTTTATCAGTTGATTGATTATTTCTTCGGTCAACGACGATAGGCGGTTGGCAGTAGGCAGTAGGCGGTAGGCGGTAGGCGGTAGGCAGTAGGCAGTAGGCAGTAGGCAGTTGGCAGTTGGCGGTAGGCGGTAGGCGGTTGGCGGTTGGCAGTAGGCGGTTGGCGGTTGGCGGTTGGCAGAGGAATACAGTATTCATCTGTAATAGTTAGAACTTCACCTGACAGACAGGGTTGGTTAAAAGTTATTTCCGGTCTGACGGATTTTTAAGGATCCGTCGCCCGGAATAACTTTTAACCGGTTGCTAATTTATCGAGCATTTTACTT
>WBZT01001342.1_pt1 | contig 18131 bp, 16 predicted proteins | sample 5204241 | NCBI WGS metagenome assembly WBZT01 (sample SAMN12344358, study PRJNA552823) | activated sludge metagenome | biome: Activated sludge suspended growth; feature: Nitrification reactor; material: Wastewater; isolation source: activated sludge from nitrification reactor of wastewater...
AATTGCAGCCCCCCGCCCCCTTGCCTGCACCGGCATAGCCAGTTTCCGCTACCATTCCGCAACCATTGGCTCCCGCTCCGTCAGCTCGTAACGAGCTGGCGTTGGGTGCTAACTGCCGTTTTTAGGAAGAACGATTACGCTCGAATCCGGGTCGCAAGCTGCGCCTACCTGGTGTTCGCCCTCCTGGAGCTCATCACGGTGCTACGGTATCCCCTTGCCGACGGGTGGACAGGGCCAGGGTTGTTGCTCGCCGCGGTCCTCCTCGGCCTCTTCCTGCTCGGCTTGATCGGGACACGCGTAAGCCTTAAGACCCGTACCATGCCTTGAGCAAAACGGACGGCACCTGCGGTCAGCCCGGAAGCCAGGCTTGATCTAATACCTGCCGCGCACTCCAGGGACAAGTATCGGGAAAATCCGATAATCCCGTCTCCTCGGCCACTTGAGCCGTGGCGTCATCCCAGACACCGGCCCACCAGTCCGGTTCGGTGAGCTTGGGGCCCAGGCTCGGAGTTTCCTCCAGGCGGCGGGCGATGCCTCGGCGCTGATTACGGATGGTAATCTGCCAGCTCGCGCCCCGCCGCCTGGGCTGCCGCTCCCACTTGAGGAGATGGGCCAGAAGGATGGCCATGCGGTTGGCCAGCTCTCGCTGTTCGCTCTTGCCCACGTCTTCAATCTCCTCGGCCAGGTGCGCGATATCCAAGAGGTCGAACCGGCCCTCGCGCAGCAGGCGTGCCTGTTCGCTGGACCAGGTGACCACGTCATCTTCGTAGCGTATGGCGGTTGTCATGGCCTCTTCCTCAAGGGCGATCATTTGGGTCACTGCTTTTGCTTGCTGTCGAGTATATTCGCTTACCTTGGCCGCGCGCCCAGCCTTTGCAAAACTCCGCTATAACCGTTTTCGTCCTCAACGACCATGCGCCTCGAAGATGCCCTGACCTTTAGCCTGCGGGCCCTGACGAGCCAGCCTGCCCGGACTTGGCTAACGTTGCTGGCCATGGGGCTGGGGACGGCGGCGGTGGTGGTGCTGAGTTCCCTGGGGGAGGGGGCGCGCGCCTATGTCACGGGCAAGTTCACCCAGCTCGGGACCCACCTGCTCATCGTCCTGCCGGGCCGAAACGAGACCACGGGCGGCCCGCCGCCCCTGATCGGTGGCACGGCCCAGGACCTGACCCTGGACGATGCCCTGGCCCTGCTGCGCTCGCCCCTGGTCGAACGGATCGCGCCCCTGAGCCTGGGCTCGGCCCCGGTCTCCCACGGCAACCGGGAGCGGGAGGCAAATATTGTCGGCACCACCGCTGATTTCCAGCCGGTGCGCCAGATCGAGTTGGCCCAGGGCCAGTTCCTGCCGCCGGGTGATCCCCGCCGGGGTCAGGCCGTTACTCTTCTGGGGGAGAAACTGGCCCAGGAGCTCTTCGACCAGCAGCCCCCCCTCGGCCAATGGGTACGCATCGGTGATCGTCGCTTCCGGGTCATCGGCCTGCTGCAAAGCGCTGGCTTCTCCCTGGGGGCCGATCTCGGCGACACGGCACTGATCCCGGTCGCCTCCGCCCAGGCCCTCTTCAATAGCCCCGCCCTCTTTCGCATCCTGATCCAGGCCCGCAGCCGTGCCGCCCTAGCCCCCGCCGGGGAGGCCATCCTGGCCATCCTGCGTGAACGCCACGAGGGCGAGGACGATGTCACCCTCATCACCCAGGACGCCCTGCTGGCCACCTTCGACAAGATCCTCAACGCCCTCACCCTGGCGGTGACGGGCATCGCCGCCATCAGCCTGCTGGTGGCGGGAGTGCTCATCATGAACGTCATGTTGGTGGCCGTCTCCCAGCGCACCCCGGAAATCGGCCTGCTCAAGGCCCTGGGGGCAGCCCAGGGGCAAATCCTCGCCCTCTTCCTCGCCGAGGCCCTGCTGCTGGCGCTGGCGGGGACGGCCCTGGGCATCCTGGTCGCCTATGGGGCCGTCGCCCTCTTCAATGCCCAGGTCCCAGCCTTCAGCCTGGTCACGCCCATCTGGGCGCCGCTCGCGGCGGCGGGGGTCTCCCTGGCCACCGGACTCCTCTTCGGCCTGCTACCGGCCCTGCGCGCGGCGCGCCTGGACCCGGTCGCGGCCCTCTCCGGGGGCTGAAGCCTTGCTCGCCCGGGACTATGCCCGTTTCAGTCTGACCGCCGTGGGCGCCTACCGCGCCCGCAGCCTGCTGACGGTGACGGGGATCGCCATTGGCATCGCCGCCGTGGTCCTGCTCACCGCCATCGGCGAGGGCATCCATCGCTTCGTCCTCGCCGAGTTCACCCAGTTCGGCACCCATTTGCTGACCATTGCCCCCGGCAAGGTCACCACCCTGGGTTTGTCGGGGGCCATCGTCAGCAATGTGCGCCCTCTGAGCCTGGAGGATGCCCAGGCCCTGAGCCGGTTACCAGGGGTGGAGGCCCTAGTGCCCGTGATCCAGGGCAATGCCGCCGTGGAGGGCAACGAGCGGACGCGCCGCACCCTGGTGCTGGGAGCAAGCAGCCAGGTGCCCCAGGTCTGGCGTATGCAGCCCGAACTGGGCCGCTTCCTGCCGGACGAAAGGGGGGGCGGAGGGCGGGCCCTGGCCGTGCTGGGCGCCAAGCTCAAGGCGGAGCTGTTCGGTACCGCCTCGCCCCTGGGGGCCCGCATCCGCATCGGGAGCGAGCCCTTTCGCGTCGTCGGGGTCATGGAGGCCAAAGGCCAGATGCTGGGCTTCGACCTGGACGATACCATCTTCATCCCGGTGGAGCGGGCCCTGGCCCTCTTCAATCGCGACAGCCTGATGGAGATTGACATTCTTTATGCCCCCGAGGCCAGCAGCGCGGCCATGGCGGAGCGGATCCGCCAGGCCCTCTTGAAGCGGCATGGCCACGAGGACTTCACCATAACCACCCAGGATCAGATGCTGGAGGTCGCCGGCTCGGTACTGAACGTCCTGACCCTGGCGGTCGGCGCCATCGGTGGCATTTCCCTGGCCGTCGGCGCCATCGGCATCCTGACCATCATGACTATCGCCGTCCGCGAGCGCCGCCGGGAGATCGGCCTGCTGCGGGCGCTGGGTGCCTCCCAACGCCAGGTGCTATGGCTTTTCCTGGGCGAGGCCCTGGTCATGGCCCTCCTCGGCGGTCTGGCCGGCCTCACCCTGGGCCTCGGCGGGGCCGGACTCATCGGGGCCCTGGTGCCGGCCCTGCCGACCCATATCGCCTGGCAATACGCCCTCGCCGCCGAGACCAGCGCGGGCCTCATCGGCCTGGTCGCCGGGGTTCTGCCCGCCCTGCGCGCGGCACGGCTCGATCCTATCCTGGCCCTGCGCGACGAATAACCCAATGCCCGTCAGGGCCAGCGGTCGCGGAGGTCGGGGCCCGGGCCACAATCAGGGCGGGGTGGACAGCATCCAGCGCCAAGCCCTCCTCCCCGGCACAAGCCTGCTCCTGGAGGACCATCCGGGCTGAAAATCGCCCATACCCGCCTCGGCACCATTTTGTCCGATGTTACAATGCGCCCAATTCAAGCATTCTGGGAGGAGAGATCCATGTCCGGTCATAGTAAGTGGGCCAATATCAAGCATCGCAAGGCGGCGCAGGACAAGAAGCGCGGCTCCATGTGGACCAAGCTGATCCGCGAAGTAACGGTAGCGGCGCGGGAGGGCGGCGCCGATCCGGGGATGAATCCCCGCCTGCGCCTGGCCATGGATAAGGCCTTCACCGCCAACATGCCCCGCGACACGGTGGAGCGGGCCATCAAGCGTGGGGCTGGGGGCAGCGAGGGTGAACAGTACGAGGAAATCCGTTACGAGGGCTATGGACCCGGCGGGGTGGCGGTGATGGTCGATTGCATGACCGATAACCGCAATCGTACCGCAGCCGACGTGCGTCATGCCTTCTCCAAGCATGGCGGTAACCTGGGTACCGGCGGCTCCGTGGCCTATCTCTTTACTAAACAGGGGGTCATCAGTTTCCCACCCGGCGTGGACGAGGACAGCCTCATGGAGGCGGCCTTGGAGGCGGGCGCCGAGGACGTGATCAGCCATGAGGACGGTTCTCTGGATATCATCATGACGCCCGAGGATTTCGGGATGGTGCGCGATGCCCTGACCATCGCCGGCTTCGCCCAAGGAGAGGGAGACGTGACCTATAACGCCTCGACCCAGGCCACCCTGGACGACCGCGATACGGTGGAAAAACTGCTCAAGATGATCGATGCCCTGGAGGACCTGGACGACGTCCAGGAGGTCTATTCCAACGCCGACATCCCCGATGCCATTCTGGCGGAACTGGAGGTCTGATCCTGGTCCCGCTGCCGCCCCGAGTCCATCCCCCAGACGCCGGGCCACCCCCCCTCCGCCACCGCATCCTGGGGATCGACCCCGGCTCCCGCAACACCGGTTTCGGGGTCATCGACTCAGATGGCATGCGAAGCCTGCGCATCGCCAGCGGCTGCATCCGGGTCGGTGACCAGCCCTGGCCGGAGCGGCTGGGGCTCATTTTCGACGCCGTCGCTCAAGTGGTGGCGGACTATGCCCCCCACGAGATGGCGGTGGAGCAACTCATCTTCGCCCGCGATCCCACCGCTGCCCTCAAGCTGGGTCAGGCCCGGGGCGCCGTGCTCTGCGCCGGTCTCAAGGGCGGCGTCCAGGTTCATGAATACAGCCCCAAGTCCGTCAAGCTGGCGGTAGTCGGCAGCGGTGGGGCGGAGAAGTCCCAGGTTCAGCACATGGTACGCATCCTGCTTTCACTGTCCGAGGCGCTGGCGGAGGATGAAGCTGACGCCTTGGCCCTGGCCATCTGCCATGCCCATTCCATGGGCATACCGGCGCGTCGGCGCGCCGCCGCCTCTTGGAGGGATTTTCGACCATGATCGGACGCTTACGCGGGGACATCATTGATAAGCGGCCACCCTGGCTGCTCCTGGACGTCAATGGGGTCGGCTACGAACTGGAGGCCCCCATGTCCACCTTCTATGACCTGCCCGCCGTGGGCGAGGCCGTCACCTTGGTGACCCACCTGGCAGTACGGGAGGACGCTCACACCCTCTACGGCTTTCTGCGCGAGGCCGACCGTGTCCTCTTCCGCGACCTGCTCAAGGTGACCGGCGTCGGGGCGCGCATGGCCCTGGCCATCCTCTCCGGCATGGATGCCCGCCGCTTCGCCCAGTGCGTCGAACAGGAGGACCACACCGCCTTGATGCGACTGCCCGGCATCGGCAAGAAGACCGCGGAGCGCCTGGTGATCGAGATGCGCGACCGTGTCGGGACCCTCGCGGCTGGACTGCCAGCGACCTCGACTCCCTCCCGGACGCCGGCGGAGGCGGCCCCCCTCAGCGACGCCATCGAGGCCCTGATTGCCCTGGGCTACCGGCCTCTGGACGCCAACCGCATGGCCCGGGCCGCCGATGACGGGGCCAGGACCTCCGAGGAGATCATTCGCGCGGCCCTGCGGGTGGTGGCATGAACCTTGACCCCCATGCCGCCCCATCGGAACAATCCCGATTTTCGTCCAACCTCTGGAAGCCTCTGCCATGACCCCCATCGACCGTGAGATCGTCCCCCTGCCGAGCATCCGCGAGGTCAAAGCCGGGAGCTTCATCTTCGCTCGCCCCAACGCCCTGCCCCCGAGCTTCTGCGATGAGGTAATCGCCCGTTTCGAGGCCCATCCGGAACAGCAGCACGAGGGGCGCATCGGCCAGGTGCAGGCCAAGGATCTCGGCATCAAGGCCACGACCGATCTGGTGGTGAGCGACAAGGCGGATTGGCAGGATGTGGACCAGATGTTCTTCCGCTCCCTGGCCGCCGCCCTACGCGAGTTTCGCGAGACCTATCCTTACTTCAAGGGGCCCTTCAAGGACATGGGTTATCAGGTCCAGCGTTATCAGGCGGGGGAGTACTATCACTGGCACATCGACGGCGGTAGCCATGAATTCAGCCAGCGCCAGCTCGTCGCCCTCTGGTATCTCAATGACGTGCCCGGCCCCGGCGGCGAGACCCAGTTCGCCTACCAGGATGTCAGCATCACCCCCGAGCGCGCCACCCTGGTTCTCTTCCCCCCCTTCTGGACCCACGAACACCGCGCCGCCCGCCTGGAGGTGGGGGTGAAATACATCGCCACCACCTGGGTGGTCTTCGCCTGAGGCGGGGATGATCTCCAGAGGCGGGCGTCGCGGTGGCCGGCGACAGGGTCAGAAAGTCACCCCGCCGGCACCGGTGGCAACAGATCGATTAGCCGTACGGGTTCGAGCCCCAGGCGGGCCCGGTAGATGATGCGGTAGGCCAGTACCCGCTCGACATAACCACGGGTCTCGGCGAAGGGGATGGTGACAATCCACAGATCCGCCTCGGTGCAGGTTTCAGGGAGCCAGCGGTCCACCCGGTGGGGTCCGGCATTATAGGCGGCGGTGGCCAGGGCCGGGTGGCCGAAGCGGTCCCGCATTTGGGCAAGATATGTGCTCCCCAGGGTGATGTTCCGTTCGGGTTCCAGAATGGCCCAGCGCCCCGGCGCCGGCTCGCCGGATGCGGCCGCCAGCTCCCGGGCGGTATCCGGCATGAGTTGCATGAGCCCCAAGGCCCCGGCCTGGGAGGCTACCGTGGGATTGAAGACACTCTCCTGGCGGATCACGCCATAGATCCAGTCCTCGGGCAGCCCCGTCTGCCAGGCCTGTTCCGCCACCAAGTCCCGATAAGCGAGGGGAAAGCGCAGCTCGAGGTCGTCCCAGTAGTCGGTGCGGGCCAGGGTAAAGATGGCCTGATCATGCCAACCCAGCTGAGCGGCCAAGGTGGCGGCGGCCTGGAGGTCGGGGGCCTCCAGGTCGCGGGTCAGGGTGCGCCACTCCCGGCGCATGTCAGCGTCCCTGCCTAGGCGCTGGAGTTCCCGAATCCGCTCCAGGGCGGGCAGGGCGGCAAGAAGGCGAACACGCTCAGGCGCGGCGGGGACCGGGCGCGAGCCCAGGTTGTAGGGGAGCCCGAGCCGATCCGCCGCCAGCAGGCCCCACAGGCTGCGCTGGTGAGCCGCGGCTGCGAAGCTCTCCCGAGCCGCCGCGTCCTGACCCAAGGCGATCTCGGCGCGCCCCTGCCAGTAGAGCCAACGGTTACGCTTCTCCATCTGGTCCGGCATGCGCCGCACCCACGCGGCGACCCGCACCCAATCCCGCTGGCCAATGGCCACCCGCAGCCTCCGCTCCTGAGCCTCCAGGTTTTCGGAACTGGCCGACATCCGGTCCCAGATCGCCAGCCCCCGGGGTCCATCGACCGGGATAAGGGCCTGTCCCACCGCGGCATGGGCACGGTCCCAAGCTCGAGGGTCCGGCTCCAGGGCAGCGCGGCTGGATTCCAGGGCGGCGGCGGCCTGCTCGGGCTGAATGCGGGCGAGCTTGACGATACCATCGGCGAGGATCGCCGCCGCCAAGGAGGGCGGGAGCGGGGTGGCACCCGCCGGGGTCCTGGGCTGAGCCCGGTTCTGAGCATTAGCCAGGGCATTCGGCGTGGGACTGGCCTGGGTGTCGGCCCCTGTCGGTTCGGGTAGGGGAGCCAGCACCAGAGCCGGGCGCGCCTGAACCGTCAACCACAGGTCGAGCCAGGACCGTTCCGACACCGGCAACCAGGTTCCCAGTTGACGGGCCAGCCCCGTCTCCCCGGCCTCCATGGCCAGCCGGATACGTTGCCAGACCAGCTCCGGGGTCAGGCCACCCTGGTCCCGCCAGGCCTCGAACAGGGGTTCGCAGACTGGAGGCTGGGCCTTTGGCTTCAGCCAGAGAGGTTCCAGCCGCGCGGCGAGTAGGCCCTGGTCCGGCGCTCCCGTCGCCATCAGGGCCCGCAGGTAGAGACACTGCCGCTCCACCGAGTCACCATCCTCCCGGTAAATGCGCACCAGATCCCTCCAGCGCCCGGCCTGGGCAAGGCGCTTGACATAGGCGGCGCGCAAACGCTCGGCCAGGGGGGTATCCGGAAACTCGGCCAGGAAGGTCTCGATGAGGGCATCCGGCGCCGCCTGGAGATCACCGAGCTCCGCAAAACGCAGGTAGGGATAGAGCGGATAGTCCCGGAGTTCGTCTCGCAGCGCATCGAAGGTGGGGTGGTCCCCGTTCTTCAGGGCCCGCTCGGCCCGCAGGAAGGCAGCGCGGTCGGCGGCACGGTCGGCATCCTGTCCCTGGGTGGTTGGCGACACCACAAAAGCCGTTATCAGCAGCAATAAGGCCTTGGGCCCCATCTTCAAAGCAAGGCGGGGCATCGGGATCTCCTCTGGCTTGGCATCAGGAGCATCTTCGACCGCAGCCATTAAGGTCTCAGCGAACAACCCCGGCACGGGAGGCATTCAAATCCCTTACCCGTCATGCCGTCTCCAAGGCGACATGCCCCTGATACCAGGCATAAGCATCCCTCAGCCCCTCCTCGAGCCCAATCGCGGCCTCCCATCCCAAGGCCTTGAGGCGCGACACGTCCAGCAGTTTGCGGGGGGTGCCGTTTGGCTTGCTGGGGTCGAAATACAGCCGCCCCTGGAAGCCGGTGACGCCGGCGATGGTCTCCGCCAGTTCACGGATGGTCACATCCGTGCCGCTGCCAACGTTGATATGGGACAGCATGGGCCGGGTGTGGGCCAGGTAGGCTGCTGGCTCCAGTTCCATGACATGGACGCAGGCGGCGGCCATGTCATCCACGTGGAGGAATTCACGCCGCGGGGTGCCGCTACCCCAGATGGTCACCTGGTCAGCGCCGGTTTGCACGGCCTCATGAAAGCGGCGCAACAGGGCGGGGATGACGTGGGAATTCTCCGGGTGATAGTTGTCGCCGGGGCCATAGAGGTTGGTGGGCATGACGCTGCGATAGTCGCGGCCATGCTGGCGGTTATAACTCTCGCATAACTTAATGCCGGCGATCTTGGCAATGGCATAGGGCTCGTTGGTGGGCTCGAGGGGGCCAGTGAGGAGCACATCCTCGGCCATAGGCTGGGGGGCAAGTTGGGGGTAGATACAGGAAGAGCCAAGAAAGAGGAGCTTTTGGACACCAAACTGATGGGCGGCATGAATCAGGTTGGCCTCGATCATCAGGTTTTGATAAATGAACTCCGCCGGAAAGGTGTTATTGGCGTAGATGCCGCCGACACGGGCCGCAGCCAAATAGACCTGGTCGATAGGGTGTTCGCTAAAGAAGCGATTGACCGCCCCCTGGTCCAGCAGATCCAACTGATCGTGACTGGCGGTCAGGAGGTTGCGGTAGCCCAGGGAATTCAGGCGGCGGACCAAAGCGGAGCCAACCATGCCGCGATGGCCGGCGATATACAGGAGTTGATCCACATGACGGGCCATGATCAATCCTCCACCGCAAGGGGCGTGTCATAGCCATGGGCCTTGAGGTGGGCATGCCGCTGGGCCATCTTGAGATCTTCGGCAACCATCTCGGCGCACATCTCGCGCACGGAAATCTCCGGCACCCAGCCGAGGCGCTCCTTGGCCTTGGTGGGATCGCCGAGCAGGGTCTCGACCTCGGCAGGGCGGAAGTAGCGCGGATCGACGCGGACGATGACATCGCCGGGCTGAATGGCCGGGGCCCGGTCCCCCTCGATGCGTTCGACGATGGCGTGTTCGTCCAGGCCCTCGCCAGCAAAGTCCAGGCTGATGCCTAGTTCCGCGGCGGACCAACGGACGAAATCCCTGACCCGATGTTGGACGCCCGTGGCGATGACGTAGTCCTCGGGCCGGTCCTGCTGGAGCATCAACCACTGCATACGCACATAGTCCTTGGCGTGACCCCAGTCACGCAGGGCGTTGAGGTTGCCCAGATAAAGGCAATGCTCCAGGCCTTGGGCGATGTTGGCGAGGCCCCGAGTAATCTTGCGGGTGACGAAGGTCTCGCCCCGGCGCGGACTCTCGTGGTTGAAGAGGATGCCATTGCAGGCGTACAGGCCATAGGCCTCGCGGTAATTGACGGTGATCCAGTAGGCGTAGAGCTTGGCGACGGCGTAGGGGCTGCGGGGATAGAAGGGGGTGGTCTCGCGCTGGGGGACTTCCTGGACCAGGCCGAACAGCTCGGAGGTGGAGGCCTGGTAGAAGCGGGTCCTTTTCTCCAGGCCCAAAAAGCGGATGGCCTCCAGCAGACGCAGGGTGCCCATGGCATCGACGTCGGCGGTGTATTCCGGGGACTCAAAGCTCACAGCGACGTGGCTCTGGGCGCCCAGGTTATAGACCTCGTCGGGCTTCACCTCGCGCAGGATGCGTGTCAGGTTGGAGGAGTCGGTCAGGTCGCCGTAGTGCAGCCGGAAACGGGGTTGATTGGCGTGGGGGTCCACATAGAGATGGTCCACGCGCTGGGTGTTGAAGGAAGAGGCACGGCGCTTGATACCGTAGACCTCATAGCCCTTGTCCAGCAGGAATTCCGCCAAGTAGGAGCCATCCTGACCGGTGATGCCGGTGATGAGGGCGCGTTGGGTCATGATCCTGTTTCCTGATCGAGTGGGGCAAGCCGTTAGCAGCGGCCTGAAAACCAGCGATAAGCAGCCGATGGTTCTATTAGCCTTCCAGCACTTGGAAAACGGGGGAAAACCATCCCCTCGCGTTATTGTTTACGCACCAGAGCCTAATTTGCCAGCAAGGCCCGGCAGGCGGCCGGCATGGGCGGGAAGGGCTTATCCCCGCCACCCTTTTTCGGCTTGAGAGCCTCCTTGGTGAACCACCAGGCCAGCTCGGTACCGCAGCCATCGCCAGCGGCAATGGGGGGCTGATCCTGGCAGGCAGGGCTGTCCTTGGGACACTTGAGGCGCACGTGGAAGTGGGCGTCATGACCCCGCCAGGGTCGGATCTTGCGCAGCCAGTGGCGATCGCCGGTTTCGTAATCGCACAGGGCCTGTTTGATGGCGGGATTGACAAAGATGCGCTCGACGCGGGCATCCTCGGCGGCGAGCTTGAGCAAATGGCGCTGCTCCTGACCCCAGAGCCAGTTCACCGCCAGGCCATCGGACCTGACCATGGTCGGCGGGGCGACGGATTCCGGGTATGCCCGGTTGGCCTGGGCGGGGGAATCGGCGAGTTGGAACCAGATATCCAGATCCAGGCCATTCTGATGACTGCGGTGGGAGGAGGACATGAGGCCGCCGCGCGGTTGGGAGAGATCGCCGATCATGACATAGCGACCGGTGCGCTGGGCCTGGTCGGCCCCAAGATCCCTAACGAAGGCCAGCGTGAGGGGATGGCCGTAATGGCGCAGGCGCTCGCGGCGAATCTGGACAAAACCCTCGCCCTGGGCCGGCAAGGAAGCCGCTCCGGCGAGGCAACCATTGGCGGCCTCACCAATGGCCTCGGGCGGACCCGGAGAGACGGAGCGGACCTCTGTCCAGGGACTGGCTTGGGCGGTGGGGCTCAAGGCCAAAAGTAACAAGAGGCCCGCACCCGCATTAACAATAATGGGTGTTCCCTTCATTCCCGCTTCACTCCGGCCTTAGGCAAAATAACCGTCTAGGCATGACCGATCAGTTCATCGACATGGGTGCTGACGCAGCGACCCAGGGCATTCAGCTCGTAGCCACCCTCCAGACAAGAGACGATGCGCTCATGGGCATGCTTGACCGCCAGATCGTGGAGATGACGGGTTATCCAGCCGAAATCGGAGGTGTGCAGGTTGAAGTGAGCCATGTCATCCTCGGCATGGCCATCGAAACCGGCGGAGATCATGATCAACTCGGGCGCGAAGGCGTCGAGCCGCGGCAGCCAATGCTGTGCCACCGCCGCCCGGTAGGTCGGTCCGTCGGTCAGCTTGGGCAAGGGCAGGTTGGCAATGTTGGGGGCATCGGTCTCCCAGGGGGTGCCGGGATAAAAGGGGTGCTGAAAGCTGGAGCAAAACAAGACCCGCTCGTCACCCTCGAAGATATCCTGGGTACCATTGCCATGGTGAACATCGAAGTCGATGATGGCGATGCGCTTGAGGCCATGCTCCGCCAGGGCGTGGGCGGCACCGACGGCGACATTATTGAAGAAACAGAAGCCCATCGAGCGCCTGCGTTCGGCGTGATGACCCGGCGGGCGGACACAGCAGAAGGCGGCGTGGTGCTTGTCGCTCATCACCAAATCAACCGCCATGATAGACGCACCGGCAGCGCGCAGGGCGGCGGGGAGGGTGCCGATGCTCATGGAGGTATCGCCATCGATCCAGGACAGCTGGCCATCGACCTGAGGGGCTGAGTTAAAGATGAGATCGATGTAATCCGGATCGTGAACCCGCAGCAACTGCTCCCGGGTGACCTCGGGGGCATCGTAGTGAGTAACCAGCATTTCCATGCCGGAGGCAATCATACGATCCGCGATGGCATAGAGCCGCTCCGGGCACTCCGGATGATGGGCGCCTGGCTTGTGCTCCTGACAGAGATGGTGACCGATAAAGGCGAGGTTCATGCTATTAGTCTCTCCCCGTTTGCGCTTGTCCCAACCTGGGGGCCTTGTCCCGTCGAGAAAAGCCTTAATAATAGTGTTAATAGTGCCCCTGTCCTAACGGGCAGGTCACATTATCAGGTATATTGATGACTCTTGGGATGCGGATTCCGGGAAATCAGGCTCCCAGCCGCCGCCCTTAAGCTTAGCCCGATCGCGACGCGCGATTCGACCTCTACCCTTTTATTTTCAAATAAATTAGCCAACCCCATAAAGGGACTCCAATCGTGAAGCTGTCAGACGTGGATCCGCTGTTCGTTCCCACCGGAGTGGCCGTATTCGGCGCCAGCGACAATCCGGAATCCATGGGAGGCTTGGTCTTCCGCAACGTGATCGAGGGCGGATTCAAGGGACCCTGCTTCGCCATTAATCCCAAATACGAGCAGGTCGCCGGCAAGCGCAGCTATGCCAGCCTGGAGGAGGTCGACAAACCTCTCGATCTGGCGCTGATCGCCACGCCCGCGGAGGCGATACCCGCCATCCTGGACCAATGCGGCGCCAAGGGGGTGCGCATGGCCGTCATCTATTCGGCAGGCTTCGCCGAGGCCGACGAGGCCGGCGCCCACCTGCAGGACAAGATCGTGGAGACGGCACGTCGCCATCGCATCCGCGTTCTCGGCCCCAACACCATGGGCATGCTCAGACCCCAGAACCGCCTCAACGCCACCTCCGGCGTCTCCACCAAGGCGGTAAGCGGCAACGTCGCCTTGGTGTCTCAGTCCGGTGCCGTTTGCAGCGCCATGCTGGACTGGTCGGTGCCGCGCCACATCGGCTTTTCCTCCATGATCTCCCTGGGCGCGGCGGCGGATGTGGACTTCGGTGATGTACTTGACTTCCTGGCCCTGGACGCCCACACCCAGTGCATCCTCCTCTATGTCGAGGGCATCCGCAATGCCCGCCGCTTCATGAGCGGCCTGCGCGCCGCGGCCCGGATCAAGCCGGTGATCGTGGTCAAGGCTGGCCGCATGGCAGCCGGCTCCCGCGCCGCCAAGTCCCATACCGGTGCCTGGGTTGGCTCCGCCGAGGTCTTTCGCGCCGTTATGGAACGAGCTGGTGCGGTCCAGGTTGATGCCCTGCACCAACTCTACGCCGCCGCCCACGTCTTTGGCTCCAACAAACGTCTGGGCGGTGACCGCATCGCCATCATCACCAATGGGGGTGGTCCTGGCGTGCTCGCCGCCGACCGTGCCGCGGAACTGGGCCTAACCCTGGCTACGCTTTCAGAACAGACCAACATCAAGCTGGGTGAGGTCCTGCCAACCTGCTGGTCCCATGGTAACCCGGTAGACGTCCTGGGCGAGACCACGGTGGACCGCTACGGCAAGGCGGTGGAACTCTGTCTGGCCGACAGCCATGTCGATGGAGTAGTGGCCATCCTGGCTCCCCTGTCCATGACCGACACCACGGGGGTGGCACAGCGCCTGGTCGAAATCGCCAAAATGAGCCGTAAGCCGGTGCTGGCCTGCTGGATGGGCGCGGGCCTGGTCGCTGAGGCCGTAGCCCTCTTCGCCCAGAACCGCGTGCCTCATTTCGAGAGCCCAGAACAGGCGGCGGAGGCCATGTCCTACCTGGCCAACTACCACCGCAATCAGAAGCTTTCCATGCAGTACCCCGGCCCCCTGTCCGAGCGCCGCAACCCGGATGTGGAGGGGGCACGCCTCATTATCGAGGGCGTGATGGCCCAGGGCCGCAAGACCCTGGGCATCGTCGAGGCCAAGGCCATCCTCTCCGCCTTCCGCATCCCCACCATGCAGGCGGTGGCGGCGCACTCCGCCAACGAGGCCCTGATGGCGGCCCAGGCCCTGGGCTTTCCGGTGGTGATGAAAATCAGCTCGCCGGATCTCACCTATAAATCTGACGTGGACGGGGTCAGGCTCAATATCCGCGATTCCCAGACGGTGCGCCGCATTTTCACCGAGTTGGTGGAACGGGCCAAGGCCATGCGACCCGAGGCACGCATCGAGGGCGTCACCGTGGAGCACATGGTCTCGACCCGTGCGGCCCGCGAACTCATGATCGGCGTCATGCGCGACCCTATTTTCGGCCCCATCATTAGTTTCGGCGCCGGTGGCATCGAGGTGGAGGTGCTGGAGGATCACGCCGTGGGCCTGCCGCCGCTCAATGACTTCATCATCGAAACCATGATTAACCATACCCGGGTCGCCCGGCTCATGGGGGCCTTCCGTCACATGCCGCCCATGAACCGCAAGGCCCTGGCGAAAATTTTGCAGCGCGTCTCGGAGATGGTCTGCGAGCTGCCAGAGATCATCTCTATGGAGGTTAACCCGTTAATTGGCAATGACAAGGAGGTCATTGCGGTGGACGCCCGCATTCAGGTCCAGTATCGGCCACCCCAGTTGCCGCCCTATGGTCACATGGCCATCCACCCCTATCCCGTCCATCTCATCGAGCGGGTGCAGATGCCCGACGGCACCGACCTGGTGATACGACCCATTCAGCCCGAAGATGCCCAGATGGTGCAAACCTTCGTGCGCGGCCTGTCGGAGCAAACCAAATATTACCGCTATATGCAGGCCATCAAGGAGCTGACACCGGAAATGCTGGTGCGCTTCACCCAGATCGACTACGACCGCGAGATGGCGCTGATTGGGGTCAAGGAGGGGGGTGATGGCGACGAAATGGCCGGCGTCGCGCGTTATTCCTCCCACCCGGGAGGCGAGACCTGCGAGTTCGCCATCGTCGTCGCCGACACCTGGCGGGACCGGGGTATCGGCGCCCGCCTCATGCGCTCCCTGATGCAGAATGCCCGTGACCGCGGATTCCGCAACATGGATGGCGAAGTGCTCACCGCCAATAGCCGCATGCTGGCCCTGATGCGCTCCCTCGGTTTCCGTATTGAACGCGATCGTCAGGACCCCGGGGTGCAATTAGTCGAAAAGGTGCTCTGATTTTGTCCCCCGGCCGGGGGGAAACGTTTAGAATCGCCTGCCCTGGCCGGAAATGCCACACTGTCATTGACCCACGCCAGCCCCAGCGGCTGAAGCATAATTCACCCAAGGAGATTCCTAAATGAGCAGAGATGTTGTCGTTTTGAGCGCGGTGCGCTCCCCCATCGGCACCTTTGGCGGGGCCCTGGCCGATTTCGAGGCCAGCGAGCTGGCCGGCATTGTGATGAAGGAAGCGGTCGCCCGCTCCGGAGTCGATCCCCACCTGATCAACTATGTGACCGTTGGCAACACCATGCCGACCGATTCCCGCTATGCCTACGTGGCCCGCGTCGCCTCCATCCAGGCCGGCCTATCCATGGAATCCGTCGCTATGCAGGTGTCGCGCCTGTGCGCCTCGGGCCTCCAGGGCATCGTCACGACCGCCCAGAACATCATGCTCGGCGACGCCGACTATGGTATCGGCGGCGGCGTCGAGGTCATGTCCAAGGGCGCTTACCTGCTGCCGGCCCTGCGTAACGGCGCCCGCATGGGCGACACCATGGCGGTCGATTCCATGGTCGCCGTGCTGACTGACCCCTTTGGCGTCGGCCACATGGGCATCACCGCCGAGAACCTGGCCGCCAAGCACGGCTTCTCGCGTGAGGAACAGGACGTCTTCGCCGTCGAATCCCAACGGCGCGCCGTGGCGGCCATCGCCGCCGGCCACTTCAAGTCCCAGATCCTGCCGATCGTCAAACAGACCCGCAAGGGCGAGGTGGTGTTCGATACCGACGAGCACCCGCGGCCCGGCACCACCCTGGAGGCCCTGGCCAAGATGAGGCCGGCCTTCAAGAAGGATGGCACCGTCACCGCCGGTAATGCCTCGGGTATCAATGACGGCGCTGCCTTCTTTGTGCTGGCCGCCGCCGATGTCGCCGCTCAGGCGGGCTTCAAGCCCATGGCCCGCCTCGTCTCTTACGCCGTGGCCGGCGTACCGAACGAGATCATGGGCGAGGGCCCGATCCCGGCGACGCGCCTGGCCCTCAAGAAGGCCGGCATGACCCTGAACCAAATGGATGTCATCGAATCCAACGAGGCCTTCGCTGCCCAGGCCCTCACCGTCGCCAAGGTCCTCGGCCTCGACCCCGCCAAAACCAATCCAAACGGTGGCGCCATCGCCCTCGGCCACCCGGTCGGCTGTTCCGGTGCCTTCATCGCCACCAAGGCCCTTTATGAGCTAGAGCGCATCGGTGGCCAGTACTGCCTGGTCACCATGTGTATCGGTGGCGGTCAGGGCATCGCGGCTATCTTTGAGCGGCTCTGATTCGCCACTCCCGACCCCAAAGAAATCTATTTCGCCTGAATCCGGTCAGGGCATCCTACCGTCCCTGAGCAACCCCGAGGTTTGATGGGGCCCACCGTACCGGCTTTAACCCGGTCCAGTGAGCCCCATTTCTTTTGCGCAAGGGCATCCCGGCTTCCCCCTGGGATATCGATCCTCTTGAACTAAATCAGCAACAGCCGCACTAAGCAGAATCATCACTTCATCACCTGGCCTAGCGAGGCTATTAACCATGAACGAACAAGAAAGAGGCATGATCGAGGCGCTGTTCCAACGCCTCCAACAGACGGAGTCCCAGATAGGCAAGCGCGATGCCGAGGCCGAGGCCCTGATCAACAGCCTCATGACCCGCCAGCACGCCGCCCCCTATCTTTTGTCTCAGGCGGTCCTGGTGCAGGAGCAGGGCCTGAAGAGCCTCCAGACCCGGATCGAGGATCTGGAACGTCAACTGGCCGAGCGCCCCCAGGGCGGTAGTGGTTTCCTGGGCGGACTTTTCGGAGGTGGTAGCCAGCCTGCCGCCCCCCCTCAACCTCCCCAAGCCAAGAGCGGCGGTTGGAGCAACAGCCCCACCGGGGCTCAGGGCCTGACCCGGGGCGGGGTTACCCCCTTCCAACAACAGCCCGGCGCCCAAGGAGGCGGCTTCATGGCTGGTGCCCTGCAAACCGCCATGGGCGTGGCCGGCGGCGTACTGCTCGGCAATGCGATCGGCAGCCTCTTCTCCAGCCCGGCTGAGGCGGCCACTCCAGCGGCGGCGGCCCATGAGGCGCCACCGGCACCCGCAGTAACCGACACTCCGGCCGACGAAGGGGGCGGTGGTTTCTTCGACAACTTCTTCAGTGGTGGCGACGAAGGGGGCGGCGGCGACGATAGCGGGTTTGATTGGTGATCGCCTTCGGAACTGATTTCCGATAGTCAAGATTTAATCTGGTCAGAGGGCCTTGATCATCGTTGCCATGTCTGGATCACTACCAGCTATTCTTACCAAGTAAGAGGAGAGTAAGACGATGCCAACCGTGACGGTTTCCGACAAGGGCCAAGTGGTCATCCCGGCGGAGTTTCGCCGCCGGCTGGGCATTGTCCCTGGTTGCCAGCTCGACTTCTCACTGGACGGGAATGCGATCCGCGCCGAGGTGCGGCGCCAGATTGCTCCTTCCAAAGCGGAAGACGGCTTTGGCATGTTGGTCTGCAAGCGGGCAGGGGAGCGGCGGCTGTCCGACTTCGACGTAGCCCAGGCGATGCGGGAAGCGAGTGATGATCGCCCTTGATACCAATATCCTCGCCCGTTTCTACGTGGATGACCCCAACGACCCTGAGGCTGCAAAACAACGGCCCATCGCCCGCCGGTTGGTAGTGGATTCGCCAAGGCTCTTCGTCCCCCTTAGGAGACACTGATTTATTACACCCTTACTGATTGCATGTGATATAATGCTTTCCATCTTCTCCCCCGACCGCGAATTGCCCCATGCCCCAGCAGATCTCCTTCGCCCAAGCCGAG
>WBZT01001345.1_pt1 | contig 18115 bp, 20 predicted proteins | sample 5204241 | NCBI WGS metagenome assembly WBZT01 (sample SAMN12344358, study PRJNA552823) | activated sludge metagenome | biome: Activated sludge suspended growth; feature: Nitrification reactor; material: Wastewater; isolation source: activated sludge from nitrification reactor of wastewater...
ATAGGCCACGCCACCCAGCACCGTGCCCCACACGGCGATGTGCTCGTTCCTGGAGGCGTTGGCGCGCTGGAACACGTCCTGCTGCGGGATGGAGCCGAAGCCCATGGTCAGCAGGCCGGAGATGAAGGCCACCATGGCCACCGCGTTCAGCTCGGGCCAGAAGCGGAATTTTTCGTTGGCGGCGGCGTGCTCGATGACCGGCGCCACGCCGCCGGTCATGTCGGCCACCAGCCAGGCGATGTAAAACAGTCCGACAACGATGACGATCATCTGGAAGAAGGTGGTCAGCGCCACCGACCACATGCCGCCGTAGAGGGTGTACATGAGCACGATGGCGGCGCCGATGAGGATGCCCTGGGCCTGGGTGATGGTTCCGTCGGAGAGCACGTTGAACACCAGGCCCAGGGCGGTGACCTGGGCCGACACCCAGCCCAGGTAGGACAGGGCGATGGCGATGCCGGTGATGACTTCCACGTTGCGGCCGTAGCGTTCCCGGTAGAAGTCGCCGATGGTGAGCAGGTTCATGCGGTACAGCTTGCGGGCGAAAAACAGGCCGAACAGCACCAGGCACAGGGAGGCGCCGAAGGGATCGGAGATCAGCCCGCCCAGGTCCTCCTCCAGGAAGGTGGCGGGGATGCCCAGCACCGTTTCCGCGCCGAACCAGGTGGCGAACACCATGGCCATGACGATGTGGAGGGGCAGGCTGCGGCCGGCGGCGATGTAGTCCCGGGCGTTGTGCACGCGGGTGGCGGCATACATGCCGATGCCCAGGGAGATGACCAGGTAGAGGATGACGAAGCCGAGGAGCATGGGCGGGTTCCTGTTTTTCTTGAGGCCCGCCTGGTTCGCGTCATTCCGGCGCGAGTCGGAATCCAGCAGGACGACGGACTGGATCCTGGCGCGCGCCGGGGTGACGGGACGCGCGGGCCACCGTTCGATTCAGCGCAACTTGATTTCCGTCCAGATGCGGTTGAGGACACGCCGGCTCTTTCGGTCCAGGTCACGCATCATCTCCAGCCGGTTCAAGGCGGCCGCATCAGGAAAAACGGCGCGATTATGCGCGATTTCCGGCCGGATGTAGGCCATGGCGGCCCGGTTCGGGTTGCCGGAGCCGATCAGGTTGGTCAGTTCCGCCGAGTTTTTCCCGTCCAGCATGAAGTCGATGAATGACTGCGCCAGTTCCGGATGGCGCCCGGTCTTGTGCAGGACCATGGAATCCAGCGCCAGCACCGCGCCCTCTTTCGGGATGGCGTAACCGATATGGAAGGGCCGGCCGGCGCCCTCGGCATCGGCCCTGGCCTGGAACATGTCGTTGGAATAGCCGTGCGCCAGCCAGATGTTGCCCACGGTCAGTTCCTTGATGTAGCTGGAGGCGTTGAACGCGGCCCAGTAGGGTTTTGCGCGCAGGATCAGGTCCCGGGCCCGTTTCCATGTGGCCTCGTCGGTGTCGTTCACCGAGTGGCCCAGGTAGCGCAGGGCGGCGGCCATCAGCTCGCGCTGGGAATCCAGCACCGTGACCCGGCCCTTGAGCTTCTCCAGGTAACGCGGCTCGAAGATCAGCGCCCAGGTATCGGTGGGCAGGCCCAGGGCCTGGAGCTTCTCCACGTTGTAGCCGAGCAGGGTCACCGTGTAGGCGTAGGGCACGGAATAGCGGTTGCCGGGATCGAAGAAGGCGTTCAGGAATTCCGGCTTGATGTTGCCCAGGCGGGTGAGCCGGGATTTGTCCAGGGGGCGCAACTGCTTCGAGCGGACCAGGGCCTCCACGGCGTTGCCGGTGGGCACGATGAGGTCGTAGCCGGAGGCGCCCGCCGCCAGCTTGGCCAGCATCTCCTCGTTGTCGGAGTAATAGTCCTGCGCCACCTTGCAGCGGCATTCCGCCTCGAAGCGGGCGATGGTCCGGTCGGAGATGTAGTTGTTCCAGTTGTAGAGGTGGAGGGTGTCGGCGGCCTGGGCGGGGAGGGTGAGCAGCAGGAGGGCGGCGGCTGTCGCGTATGCAAATGGTGTTCCCTCACCCCTGCCCCTCTCCCGGGGGGAGAGGGATGGGAACGCCCTTCCCCCCTCGGGGGAAGGGCCGGGGATGAGGGAGCGGCGCATCCAGCCCCACCAGCCCATCAGGCGCCTCCCTTCATGAAGCTTTTATCCAGCCGGGACGCCGCGACCACCAGCACCAGGGTGAGCAGCATGAGCAGGGTGGACACCGCGTTCACCTCCGGGGTCACCGCGATCTTGATCATGGAGTAGATCTGCAGGGGCAGGGTGGAGACGCCCACGCCGGCGGTGAAGAAGGTGATGACGAAATCGTCGATGGACAGGGTGAAGGCCATGAGGAAGCCCGCCACCACCGCCGGCAGGATCAGCGGGAAGGTGACCAGGCGGAAGGTGGCCCAGGGCGTGGCCCCCAGGTCCCGGGCCGCCTCGAAGATGCTCTCGTCCATGCCGGCCAGGCGGGCGCGCACGATGATGGCGACGAAGCCGATGGAAAAGGTGATGTGGGCCAGCACCACGGACAGCAATCCCAGGGTCAGGTGCAGCACCTGGATGAAGAACACCAGCAGGGACACCCCCAGCAGGATTTCCGGCATGGCCACCGGCGTGATCACCAGGAATGGCAGCCAGCGCGGCTGGTAGCGGTGGATGGCCAGGCCCGCCAGGGTGCCCAGGAAGGTGGCGCACAGGCTGGAGACCAGGGCGATGAACAGGGAGTTGCGCGCCGCCAGCAGCATCTCCCCATCGGCGGCCAGCACCCGGTACCACTCCAGGGTGAAGCCCACCCACTCGGCGTTGAGGCGGGAATCGTTGAAGGAATAGGCCACCACCACCACCAGGGGCAGGTAGAGGAAGGCGAAGGTGAAGCCGGCGGCCAGCTTCAGCCAGGCGGGCAGCCTACGCATGGGCGCGCCTCGGTTTTCCCGCCCAGCTCGCCAGCCAGGCCAGCCCCAGCACGCACACGGTGAGCACGATGGACAGGGTGGCGCCGAAGGGCCAGTCGCGCACCCCCAGGAACTGGTCCTTGATGAGGTTGCCGATGAGCATGTCCCGGGTGCCGCCCAGGATGTCGGGGATGGCGAACATGCCCAGCACCGGGATGAACACCAGGGCCGAGCCGGAAAACACCCCGGGCAGGGACAGGGGCCAGGTGACCCGCCAGAAGCGTTGCCAGGCATTGGCGCCCAGGTCCTGGGCCGCGTCCAGCAGCACCGGGTCATGCTTCTCCAGGTTGGTGTAGAGGGGCAGGATCATGAAGGGCAGGTGCACGTACACCATGCCCACCAGCACCGCGAAGGGGGAGAACAGCAGGCTCACCGGCCCCAGTCCGAACAGGGCCAGGAGCCCGTTCACCGCCTGGGCGAAGGCCGCCTGGGGGCCGAGGATGATCATCCAGGCGTAGACCCGGATCAGGAAGTTGCTGGCGAAGGGCAGGATCACCAGCAGCACCAGCAGATCCCGGTGCTTCCTGGGACCGCGGGCGATGAGCCAGGCCACCGGATAGGCCAGCACCAGGCAGATCAGGGTGGAGGCCGCCGCCACCACGAAGGAGCGCAGCAGGATTTCCGCGAACAGCCAGTCGCTGGCGAAGAACAGGTAGTTCTCCAGGGTGAGGCCGTGCTCGCCGCCGTCGCCCGGGTCCGCCAGGGGCGCCAGCCCGCCGAATTCTCCGGGATACTGGAAGGACGCCAGCACCACGATGAGGGCCGGCGCCAGGAAGAAGACCAGCAGGAACAGGGTGGGCGGTGCCGTGATGGCCCATTTCGCCGATATCTCCCCCCTTTGGAAAAGGGGGGGTGGGGGGGATTTAACGCTGGTTCCCTTATCCGAACGCCTCGGAAATCCCCCCTGCCTCCCTTTCCCAAAGGGGGGTGAAGGCCCGCGCCGCTCAATCCGGAACATAGTGCCCCGCCTCCCTGTCCCAGCTCACCCGCACCCGGTCGCCGATCTCGAAGAACCTGGCCCGGCCCGGCGCGTCGTTGGGACGCAGGGCGGAGAGCTCGAAGCCGTTGTCCAGGACGACCTGATAGGTGGTGACGTCGCCCACGTAAAGAAAGTCGCGCACCGTGCCGGGGAAATGGTTTTCTTCCCCCTGCCGTGAAGCCCTCATCCGGGGATAAAGGGGAGCGATAGGGATTTCGCCCCTGTCAGCCTGGTCTGCTGTCGCAGAAATCCCCCCCAGCCCCCCTTTTCCAAAGGGGGGAGCCTCGTCAGCGGCAAAGATGCGCACCTGTTCAGGCCGCAGGGCCAGCACGCCCCTGTCGCCCACGGCCTCCGAGGCGGGCGCGACGATCTCCCCCAGCCCCGCCGCTTGCAGCCGCAATTCGCCATCCCGCCGCTCGACCACCTGGACTTCCAGCAGGTTGCAGTTGCCGATGAAATCCGCCACGAAGCGATTGGCGGGAAAGCCGTAAATCCGGGAAGGCGCGTCAAGCTGCTCGATGCGCCCCTGGTTCATGACCGCGATGCGGTGGGACAGGGCCAGGGCCTCGGGCTGGGCGTGGGTGACGAACACGAAGGTGACGCCCACGTCCCGCTGCAGCTTGATCAGTTCCAGCTGCATCTCCTCGCGCAGCTTCAGGTCCAGGGCGCCCAGGGGCTCGTCCAGCAGCAGCAGGCGCGGCTTGTTGACCAGGCCCCGGGCCAGGGCCACCCGCTGCTTCTGGCCGCCGGAAATCTCGTGGGGATAGTGCCCGGCCAGCTCGGCCAGATGCACCTGCTCCAGGGTTTCGCCCACCCGGCGCTTCAGTTCCGCTTCCGCCACCTTCGCCATGCGCAGGGGAAAGGCCACGTTCTGGCCCACGGTGAGATGGGGAAACAGGGCGTAACTCTGGAACACGGTATGGATGGGGCGCTTTTCCGCCGGCGTGGCGGCCAGGTCGCGCCCATCCAGCAGAATCCGCCCCTCATCCGGGAGATCGAAGCCGGCGACCATGCGCAGGATGGTGGTCTTGCCGCAACCCGACGGCCCCAGCAGGGTGAAGAACTCGCCGCTCTCCACCGCGAAGCTGACGTTCTTCACCGCCTCGAAGTCGCCGAAGCGGCGGGTGATGCCGATGATCTCGAGAAGCGCCATGGTCTCCCTGCCATCCACGCGGGTCGATGCGGATGCCTGGTTACAGTATGGCCAACAACGCGGATAACGCCATGCCGCGCCATGCCGGACGACAGGGCGTGACCCCGTGGACGGGCATGGGCAAAGGACGCCATTGCGAACGGCTAGAATTCGCCAACCCCGTTTGCCCGCGCCCCGCGTTTATTCCTATAGCCATGGACGACCCCCGCACCGACGAGGCCCTCATGCTGGCCTACCGCGATGGCGACGCGGCGGCCTTCGAGGCGCTCTACGGCCGCTGGCGCGGCCGCCTGTACCGCTACCTGGCCCACCAGGCGGCGGACCGGGCGGACGAGCTGTTCCAGGACGTGTGGCTGAAGGTGGTGGGCGCCCGGACGGGCTACGAGGTCACCGCCCGGTTTTCCACCTGGCTGTTCCGCATCGCCCACAACCGCCTGATGGACCACTACCGCGCCCGGGGCCGGGCCATCGTCGACCTGTACGACGACCCGGAAGAGGATCCCGCCGAGCGAATGCCGGCGCCGGAGGCGGATTCCCCCCCGGCCCTGCTGGAGCGGCGGGAGTCCGCCCGGCGCATACTCGACGCCCTGGCCGAGTTGCCGGCGCCCCAGCGGGAAGCCTTCCTGCTGGCGGAGGAAGGGGGCATGACCCTGGAGCAAATCGCCCAGGCCACCGGGGTGGGGCGGGAGACCGCCAAGAGCCGCCTGCGCTACGCCCTGGAGCGGCTGCGCCGGCGTCTCGGGGCATGGAGGTGAACGGCATGCGGGACCAGCGGAACGAGGACATGGAACCAGGCGATCGCCAGATCGGCGAGGCCTATCGGGCGGCCCCCCAGCCCGAGCCGCCGCCGGCCCTGGACGCCTCCATCCTGGCCGCCGCCCGCCGGGCCGTGGCGCCCGCGCCGCGCCGGCGCCCGGCCTGGCTGGCCTGGGCCCTGCCCCTGTCCAGCACCGCCGTGCTGGTGCTGGGCATCACCCTGCTTTTTCAGATCCAGCGGCAAGTGCCCGAGGCCCTGGGCGAGGCTCCCCCGCCGGCGCCCCAGCGGGAATCGGCGCCCATGGCGTCGCCAGGCACCCCGGCCGACCTTGCCGGGGAAGCCGCGCCTGCCGCCAAGGCGACCGATGCCGCCAGCCCGCCCGGGACGGCGCGTGGGACCGGCCTGCCCACGGAAACCCGTTCCGCGTCCACCCCCGCCCCGGCGCCGGCCAGCCTGCCGCCGGCTGCCAGTCCGGAATCCGAGGCCGCAACCGAGGCTGCCGCCGAACCCCGTCCCTTCCCGGCCCCGGCGGCCTCGGCACCGCGACTCGAAGCGGCCCGCCCCGCCGCGCCGGCACCCGCAACCGCCGACTCCGCTTCCCGGCAGGCCGATCGGCTGGAGCGCGCCGCTCCCGCGGCCGCGCCGGCCCGGGAAGGCGCGCCCGCCTTCAGCCAGGGCTTGAGCAAGTTCAAGGCCGCCAGCCCGGCAGCCGAGAGCCCGGAGCAATGGGTCGAGAAAATCCGTCAATTGGTGCGCGAGGGACGGGGCGAGGAGGCGCGGAAAGCGCTGGAGGAATTGCGCGGGCGGTATCCGGACTACCCATTGCCGGACGATTTGCGGGCCATGCGCTGAGGGTGGCGGCCGGGTTCTATGCAGGCGGTACGACCACCATGGGCGTCACGCCCAGCCTCTTCGCGCGTCGGGCAAAACGCCGGTCATCAAAGCTCAGAAACGTCTCGCAATGGCTGCTGGCCAGCAGGTGCAGGGCATCGGCGAAATCCAGGCCGTCGGCGTGCCAAGCCAGGGCGTCGGCGACACGGGGCCATTCCTCGACGCTGACGTTGGGTAGGCCGAGCAGATGCTTGACCACCCGGACGAAGTCCTCGGCGGCGAAGCCATAGAAGGCCCGCAGTACCCGTTCCAGTTCCAGCATGACAGTCAGGGGTACGAACAGCCGGGGAGATTCGGCCACGATGCGGCGAGCGATGGGGCGTTGCCGGGAGGCTTCCGGATCGGCCGGGTCGTCCACGTAGAACCGGGCCAGGATGTTGGTGTCAAGGGCGATCATCGTCGTTTTCCCGCATGGCGGCGGCGACATCGAAATCGGCCAGCCGCCTTTCCCCGGGCCGCTCGCAGACCAACATGCCGAAGCCATCCTCGATCCTGGTGGGAGCGACTTGCCGCTTGATTTGGGCGCGAATGACCTGGCCTTCCAGGCTGAAATCCAACTGGCAGCCGGGGGTGATCCCCAGCCGACGGCGAATTTCAATGGGAATGACGACCTGACCTTTGTCCGAGACGGTAACAGTTTGCATGGGGGCGTCCTTTTCTTACTTGGTAAGAAACCAATAGCACGGAATGACTTGACATGGGTTTGCCCAGCCTTGTGCGAGGGAAACCAGGTTCCTCCCCCTCCCTCCCTTCCCCCTTCCCGCTTGCGGGAGCTTGGGCGGGGTTTGACGAAGCATCGCTTCGCCCCGCCGCTGAGCGATGCCCCTCCAGCGTTGGCGGGATGGGGTGGAGGGGGACATGCCGTCCAGATTGTGCATGCCAGTAAATCTCAGAAAAACGATAACCCCATTCCCTCGGTGCCGTCGTTTACGCGGATGTCCTTCCCCCAACTTCAAGGAGTTCATCATGCTGAAACGATTGCTTGCCCTCGCCCTCCTGGCCGCCAGCCTGCCCGTCCAGGCCGGGCGCCTGCTGGATCTGGAGATTGTCGACCGGGCCACCGGTCAGGCGCTGGAGGCCTACCGCCACCGGGGCCGGGACTGGGTGGCGGGCGACCCCGGCGAGCGCTACGCGGTGCGGCTGGTCAATCGCACCGGCCAGCGGGTGCTGGTGGTGCTGTCGGTGGACGGGGTGAACGCGGTGAGCGGCGAGACCGCCGCGCCCGACCAGTCCGGCTACGTGCTGGAGCCCTGGGAACGGGCCGAGATCGCCGGCTGGCGCAAGAGCCTGAGGGAGATCGCCCAGTTCTATTTCACCGCCCTGCCGGATTCCTACGCCGCCCGCACCGACCGGCCCGACAACGTGGGGGTGATCGGCGCGGCGGTGTTCCGGGAAAAGGCGCGGCCGCGGCCGGCGGCGCCCACCCTGAGCCAGTCGGCGCCTGCCGCCGGCAACGAGGCCCGTTCCGCCGAGGCGGCCGACGCGGCCGGCCCGGCCGCCGCGCCCGCCGCCAAGGCCATGCGCGAATCGGAACGCCTGGGTACCGGCCACGGCGAGCGGGAGTACGCGCCCACCCGCTATACCCGCTTCGAGCGGGCCGGCGGTGGGCCGGCCGAGGTGGTCAGCCTGCGCTACGACAGCCGCGACAACCTGGCGGCCCGGGGCGTGATTCCGGCGCCGCGCCCGTTCCGGCCGGAACCCCGGCCCTTCCCGGGGCCCTTCGTGCCGGACCCGCGCGGCTGATCGACCCGCTCAGGCGCCCAGCAGCTTGATGACCAGCAGCGCCGCCAGCAGCGCGGCGATGACGCCCAGCCAGCGGTTGCGGCCCTGCTGCTGGGCCAGCATGACGGCCAGGCTGGCTTCCAGTTTCTCCAGCCGGTCGGCGCGCAGGGCCTGGTGGGCCAGGCGCGGCAACTGGGGCAGCAGGGTGCCCCAGTAGGGCGTTTCCGCCTTGAAAGTGCGCAGCCAGCCGCGCCAGCCGAGCTGCTCGCTCATCCAGCGTTCCAGGAAGGGCTTGGCGGTGGACCAGAGGTCCAGTTCCGGGTCCAGTTGCCGGCCCAGGCCCTCGATGTTGAGCAGGGTCTTCTGCAGCATGACGAGCTGGGGCTGGATTTCCATGCCGAAGCGGCGGGAGGTCTGGAACAGGCGCAGCAGCACCTTGCCGAAGGCGATTTCCTTCAGGGGCCGGTCGAACACCGGTTCGCACACGGCGCGGATGGCGGCCTCGAATTCGTCGGCCCGGGTTTCCGGCGGCACCCAGCCCGCGTCCAGGTGGGCCTGGGCCACCTGCTTGTAGTCGCGCTGGAAGAAGGCCAGGAAATTGCGGGCCAGGTAGTTCTTGTCGCCCTCGTTGAGGGTGCCCATGATGCCGAAGTCCAGGGCGATGTACTGGCCCTGGTCGGTGACCAGCACGTTGCCCGGGTGCATGTCGGCGTGGAAGAAGCCGTCGCGGAAGACCTGGGTGAAGAAAATCTCCACCCCGGCCCGGGCCAGGCGCGGCACGTCCACCCCCGCCCGGCGCAAATCCTCCAGCTGGGAGATGGGGCGGCCGTCCATCCAGGTCATCACCATGACTTCCGGGGTGCAGTAGTCCCAGAACACCTCCGGCACCGCCAGCAAGGTCGAATCGGCGAAGTTGCGCCGGAGTTGCGAACAGTTGGCGGCTTCCCGCACCAGGTCCAGCTCGTCGTCCAGGTGCTTGGCGAATTCCGCCACCACCTCCCGGGGCTTGAGGCGCTTGCCGTCCCACCAGAGGCGCTCGATGAGGCCGGCCAGGGCATGCAGCAGCTGGACGTCGTGGCCGATGACGGTCTGGATGCCGGGGCGCAGCACCTTCACCGCCACGGCCTCGCCGCTGGTCAGGCGGGCCTTGTGCACCTGGGCCACCGAGGCGGAGGCCACCGGCGTGTTGTCGAACTCGGCGAACACCTCGGCCGCGTCGCGCCCGTAGGCCTGCTTGATCACCGCCAGGGCCTGGTCGCCGGGGATGGGGGGCACCCGGTCCTGGAGCTTGGTCAGTTCGTCGGCGATGTCCGGCGGGATCATGTCGCGCCGGGTGGACAGCATCTGGCCGAACTTGACGAAGATGGGGCCCAGGGATTCCAGGGCCAGGCGCAGGCGCTCGCCCCGGGGCCTGGACAGGTCGCGCCAGAAGAACAGGGCGCGCACCGTGACGCGCACCAGCCTGACCCGCTCGTGGCCGAGGAAGAACTCGTCCAGGCCAAAGCGGGCGGCGGTGAGGCAGATGCGCAGGAGGCGGAGGAGATACATCAGGCCTGGCGCCGGGCTTCGAGAAGTCTCAGGCGGGCATCGAGTCGGTCCGCCGCTTCGCGCAGGTCATCCACCTCGGCGATGAAGCCGCGCACGGCATGGGAGTCGGCCAGCATGGCCTGCTCGTACACCGCGTATTCGGCCAGGTTGCGGCCGGCGGATTCCATGGCTTTCTCGCGCCAGGGGCCGAGGCCGCGCAGGAAGCGGTCCACCCGGCTGGCGGCCATGTCGCCGAGCCAGGGGCGCAGGGCCAGCACCCAGTCGAACTCGGCCAGGGCGCCGGACAGGTCGGCGGCCAGCAGGCCGTCGCCCCGGACCCGGAACAGGTCCTTCATCTCGCCCCTGGCCAGCCAGAGGGGCAGGGCGGCGGGGTCCGGCGTGAGCATCAGCCTGGGTTCGGGCAGGGTTTCGTAGTCATGTTCGGTCACCGCGTCCACGCCCGCCGGCACGGCAAAGACGCCGCCCTCCGCCAGGGCCAGATCCAGATTCGCGCCGGGCAGGGCCAGGCGGATCACCTTGCCGGCGTGGCCGGCCAGGCGCGCCCTGGCCGAGGGCTGGGTGGCCAGGAGGGCGTTCAGGGCGGCGAGCAGGGGAGCGAGCGGCGATGGAGCGGGCATGGCCGGATTGTATTGCAAGCCCGATAATCCGGCCGAATCCAAGTGATCAGGAGCCCCATCCCATGCTCGTTCAAGGCGTGCCCACCCGCACCATCCGGCCCGTCGTCGAAGGCGGAAAGAATCAGGTCGAGATCATCGACCAGACCCGCCTGCCCCACGCCTTCGTCCTGCGCCGGCTCGCCACGCCGGAGGACGCCATGGAAGCCATCGCCGTCATGCGCGTGCGCGGCGCCCCCCTGATCGGCGCCACGGCGGCCTACGGCATGGCCCTGGCGGCGGACCGGGACGCCTCGGACGCGGGATTGGCGAAGGCGGGCGAGGGGCTCGTCGCCACCCGCCCAACGGCCGTCAACCTGGGCTGGGGCGTGGAACGCATGCTCGGGCGCTTGTTGCCCCTGCCCGTGAGCGAGCGCTCACCCGCGGCCTGGACGGAGGCCGCGACCCTGTGCCAGGAGGACGTCGAACAGAACCGGGCCATCGGCCGCCATGGCCTGGATCTGATCCGTGCCGCCACCAGGGGGGGCGCCGTGAACATCCTCACCCACTGCAACGCCGGCTGGCTGGCCACCGTGGACTGGGGCACCGCCCTGGCGCCGATCTTCTCCGCACGGGAGGCCGGCGTGCCCGTCCACGTCTGGGTGGACGAGACCCGGCCGCGCAACCAGGGCGCCAGCCTGACCGCCTGGGAACTGGCCCAGGCCGGCATCCCCCACACCGTCATCGCCGACAACGCCGGCGGCCACCTGATGCAGCACGGCAAGGTGGACCTGTGCATCGTCGGCACCGACCGGGTGGCGGCCAACGGCGACGTGGCCAACAAGATCGGCACCTATCTCAAGGCCCTGGCCGCCAACGACTGCGGCGTGCCGTTCTACGTGGCGGCGCCGGGGCCCAGCATCGATTTCCGCCTGGCCGAAGGCCGCGACATTCCCATCGAGGAGCGCGATGCCGGGGAGGTGGCCCGCATCCAGGGACTGGCCGAGGACGGCAGCCTGGCGAGCGTTCGCCTTGTCCCCGAGGGCAGCGCCTGCGCCAATCCGGCCTTCGACGTCACCCCGGCCCGCCTGGTGACGGGCCTGATCACCGAGCGGGGCGTGTGCGCCGCCGAACGGGCCGCCCTGGCCGCGCTTTTCCCGGAGCGTCGATGAAGCCCCCGCCCAACCTCTCCGATCTTCCCGCCCTGGTGGCCGAATTCGCCCGCCGCAGCGTGGCTGTCGGCCTGAACCAGGGCACATCCGGCAATGTGAGCGCCCGCTCACCTGAAGGCTTCCTGATCACGCCTTCCGGCCGGGACATGGCCGGGCTGGCGGCCGCCGACGTGGTGCCGGTGGACATGGACGGCCAGGCGCCGGAGGGGCTGAAGCCCTCCAGCGAATGGCGTTTCCACCGGGACATCTACGCCGCCTTTCCCCAGGCCCGGGCCATCGTCCACGCCCATTCCCCCTTCGCCGTGGCCCTGGCCTGCCTGCGCCGGGACATCCCCGCCTTCCACTACATGGTGGCCATGGCCGGCGGCCGGGACATCCGCTGCGCCCGCTATGCCACCTTCGGCACCCAGGCCCTGTCGGACGCGGTACTGGAAGCCCTGGGGGATCGCCGCGCCTGCCTGATGGCCAATCACGGCCTGGTGGCCTGGGGCGGCGGCCTTGCCGGCGCCCTGGCCCTGGCCGTGGAGGTGGAAGCCCTGAGCGGCCAGTACCTGCGCTGCCTCCAGGCGGGCGAGCCGGTGCTCCTGGGCGGCGCGGAAATGGCCGAGGTGCTGGAGAAGTTCAGGGATTACCGGAGCGAGGATTGATGCGCTGGCTGCTGGGCCTGGTCCTGGCCCTGGCGGCGCTGTTCTACCTGGTCACCGATCCCGGGCCCGCCATCAAGCGCCCGGCGCGAGTCAGCATGGCCGACCTGGACCGGGGCAAGGCCATCGTCGATTCCCTGGCACTGTCCCGCCTGCGGGAAGGCGAGGCCCGACAGGTCGCCCTTGCCGAGGCCGACCTGGACCGCGGGGTGAACGCCCTCGCCGCCCACCTTGCCCGGGGCAGCGCCAGAGCCGGCATCCGCCCCGACCGGCTGCGGGCGGAAGCCAGCCTGCCCCTCCCGGTCGCGGGCCGCTGGCTCAACCTGCGCCTGGACCTGGCGCCCGCCGGCGAGTTGCTGGCGCCCGCCGGCTTGCGCATCGGCGGCCTGAGCCTGCCGGCTTTCCTGGCGGACGACGTCCTCACCTGGGCGCTGGCACGCTCGCCGTTCTCCGTGGAACTGGCCGCCGCCCGGGAGTTGCTGGGCTCCGCCCGCCTGTCCGGGCAGACCCTGGTGCTCGGATTCACCTGGCGCAAGGCCGCCATGGCACGGCTCCTGGCGGGCAAGGCCGGGGGCTGGGCGGACGGCGCGGCGCGGGCGGCCTACCGGGCAAGACTGGCGGCCGTGGGAGGACGGGAGTTCGCCGTCCTGGTGGGCGAGGCCTTCGCCCTGGCGAAGGACCGCTCGCGCGCCGGGGATCCGGTGGCGGAAAACCGGGCGGCCCTGGCGGCCCTGGCGGAAGCCGCCATGGGCGGGCGCCTGCCGGGCGAGCGGGGGGGCGCGCCGGTGCCCGGGGTCTCCGGGGTGCGGCTGGGCGGCCGGGGGGACCTGGCCCAGCACTTCGCCCTTTCCGCCTGGCTCGCCGCCACCGGCGGCGAAGGCCTTTCCGACCTGGCGGGCTTGTACAAGGAACTCAAGGATGCCCAGGGCGGCAGCGGTTTTTCCTTCACCGACCTGGCGGCGGATCGGGCCGGTTCGCGCTTCGGCGAGGCGTGCACCCGCTCGCCGGCCTGGGCCGGGGCCCTCCAGTCGCGCCTGGCCGGGACCGGGAAATCCGGGCGGTTCTTTCCCGCCATCGGCGACTTGCCGGAATTCATGGCCCAGGCCGAGTTCCAGCGCCGATTCGGCGGGGTCGGCCAGCCGGCCTACCGGCGCATGGAGGCGGAAATCGAACGGCGCATCGCCGGGCTGGCGATCTACCGGGAGCCGCCGCGGGAGTGAGCCGCGTCCAGGCCGGCAAGGGCGGCGCCCTTGAGGCCGATGTCCGCATCCAGGATGACGTGTACCGGCACGCTGTGCATCCAGTCGGTGAAGCGGCCCTTGGCGCGGAACCCCTCCAGGAAGAGGCCGCTCCGCAGCAGGGGCAGCAGCTTGGGGGCGATGCCTCCCGCCAGGAAGACGCCGCCCGTCGCGCGCGCCGCCAGGGCCAGATCGCCCGCCGTCTGGCCGTAGATCGCCGCGAACAGCCGCAGGCAGCCCGTGGCGACAGGGTCCGCGCCGGCCAGGCCGGCCCGGCTGATGGCCTCGGCGGGGTGATCGGCGGCCAGCAGGGGACCGTCGGCCAGACCCGCCTCCGCCAGGCGGAAACGATACAGATCCACCAGGCCCGGCCCGGACAGGATGCGTTCCACCGAGGCGCGGCCATGGCGGGCGCGCAGGAAGGCCAGCAGGCGGTCCTGTTCCGCGCTGACGGGGGCGAAGCCGATGTGTCCGCCCTCCGAGACCAGCGGTCGGTAATGCTCGCCGTGCCGGACGCACAGGCTGACGCCCAGCCCGGTGCCGGCGCCCAGGGCGACCCGGGGCGAGCCGGGGTCCGCCTCGCCTTCCTGGAGCGGCGCGAGCAGGTCAGGCGTCAGGCTGTCCAGGCCCCAGCCCACGGCGGAGAAATCGTTGACCAGCAGCGCCCAGGGCAAACGCAAGCGGGTCGCCAGGACCTCGGCATCCACCGTCCAGTCCAGGTTGGTGAAGCTGACCCGGCGCCCGTCCGTGGGGCCGGCGACGGCCAGGCAGCAGGCCTCGCAACCGTCGTCCCGGCCCAGGAATGCCGCCAGGATGGCTTCCAGGCCGGGATGTTCCGCGTTGCGATAGCGGCCGACCCGCTCCAGTTCGACGCGGCCGCCTTCGGCCCGGGCGATGGCCAGGCGGCTGTGGGTGCCGCCGATATCGCCGCTCAATATCTTCATGACCACAGACGCCGTTCCGCCTTCAGGTAGTGGCCGCGCAGCCAGTGATCCAGGCTGAGCTTGCCCGGTCCGGACAGGATGAGGGGCAGGAACATCACCAGATAGATCAGGGGCAGCTTCCAGCCCCCCTCGGCGAGGGTATAGCCGTGGCCGGCGTGCACGGCGGCAATGGCCACCAGGGTGAGGAGGGACAGGGAGAGGGAGAAGAAGCGTGTGCCCAGACCCAGGACCAGGGCGATGGGGCCGATCAGTTCGAGCCAGGTGGCGATCTGCCAGTTGAGGTCCGCGGGCAGCAGGTTGAACGGAAAGGGAAACCGGTCCTGGATGGCGCCGAACCAGTTCCGGCCATGGAATTTTTCCACTCCGGCATCCCAGAATTCCCTGGCCAGCAGCAGCCTCAGGGCCAGGGGCGCGAGCCAGGAACCGGCCGTGTCCAGGCCGCCCAGCAGGGTGTTGAGACGTTCGGTGATGCGCTCCATGCTCACTCTCCGGCGCGGTCCTGATGGACCACGATAGCGTTGCGGCCATTCTGCTTGGCCTTGTAGCAGGCGGCATCCGCCGCCGCCAGGCATTCGTCCAGGCTGGCCCAGGCGGGCGGGACGTGGACCACGCCGATGCTGGCCCCCACCCGGTGGTCACGGCCCTCCCAGGTGAAATGCCAGTTGGCGATGCCGTCCCGGATCGCCCGCGCGATTCTTTCCGCCACGTCATGGGGGCAGGCCGTGAGCATGACGCCGAATTCGTCGCCGCCCAGGCGGGCCAGGAGGTCGCTGTCGCGGATGCGGGACAGCATCAGTCCGGCCAACTGCCGCAGCAGTTCGTCGCCGGCGGCATGCCCGGCGCTGTCGTTGACCCGCTTGAAGTAATCCAGGTCGATGAACAGCAGGGACATGGGCATGTCCCCGGCGCGCTTGCCGCCCAGGGCCCGGGTGACCCTTTCCCCGAAGGCGCGGCGGTTGTGCAGGCCGGTGAGGCTGTCGTGGTCCGCCTGCCAGCTCAGCTTGCGATTCAGTTCCCGCTCCTCGGTCACGTCGCGGAGCACCAGCACGCCCCCGGTGATGCGTCCTTCCTGATCGTGGATGGGCGAACAGCGGCCCTCCACCTCGAATTCCATGCCCTGGGCGGACAACAGGCTGGCGTTGCCGGGCAGATTGAGGGGCGCGCCGTTCCGGATATCCCCGGTGATGGCGGCGGTGAGATCTTCCCGGGTCTGGCGGTCGAACAGGCGCAGGACATCGCCGAGGGGCCTGCCCATGGCTTCCCGCGCGCTCAATCCCAGCAGTTGCTCCGCCGCCGGATTCAGGTAGCCGGTGCCCAGCCCGCTGTCGAACCGGACCACGCCATCGGCGATGGCCTGGAGCGTCACCTGGGCGCGCTCCTTCTCCTCGAACAGATCCTTTTCCAGTCGCCGGCTGAGGCGCACCACGAAGACCGCGATGCCGACGCCGACCAGCATGGCGGCGGCGGACAGGGCCATGGCCAGCATCTGGGCGCGATCGCGCGCCGCCAGCGCATCCCGTTGGGCGGCCTGGTTTTTCTCGCGCTGCATGTCCAGCAACCTGCTCCATCCCCGCATCATGCGTTTCTGGCGGGGAAGCAGTTCGTCGCGAATCTTGTCCCGCGCCGCGTCGACGGCGTCGCGACCCAGGAGATCGAAGATCTGGCCGGCGTGCTCTTCCACCCGGCGCAACTCGTCGCGGATCTCGTGCCACAACTCGAGTTCGTCGGCATCCAGGGGCAGGTCGAGGAAGCGATCGCGCACCTGGATGAAGGTCCCCGCCATGCGCGCGAAACGCATCATTTCCTCATCCCGCAGGAAGGGGTCATCCAGGCTGGATGCCAGGGCGAGGGATTGGTAGCGCGCCTGGTGGAGCGCATGCATGGTGGCGGCGAATTCGGCCTTCTGGTTGCGCTCGGAAACGATGGCGGTGAGCTGGTTGCTGAGATGGCGGATATGGGTGACACCGATGGCCGTGACCGCCAGCAGCAACAGGAGGATGACGCCGAAACCGGCGACCACCGGCACCAGGGCGGAGGGGGTTCTCACCTGAGATCCAGGGGCCGGGAGCGTGACGCCGGGAGGTCAGGCATGGGCGCGGGCGCGGGGGGGAAGTGGGTGTGACCGAGGTCACCCAACCCGGTTTTGGGAGGATGTTCCGGCATCGCGGGTCTCCTGGTCCATGGATTGGCAGGCATGCTGCTTGCCAACCGGCCTGGCGTCAATCGAGGATGTCCAGTTCCAGCAACTCATCGTTCAATCCCGTCCGATCATCGCTGAGAATCCGGATCACGCGATTTTCCATGGCGTACTCCCAGGGATGCCCGTGCTGGTCGGCCATGAGCGACGCCGGCGCGAGGAGTTCCAGGACCAGGGCGGGCGGGGATTCCAGGATTTCCACCACCACGCAGATCTCGCCCCGGTAACGCACACGCAGCCCGATCAGGGTGCGCAGGTGCGGCAGGGTGATGACCGGGTCGTTCATCGTCGCAGGCCTTCCAGCCATCGCCCATAGAGGCGCTCGGCGCAACGACGCAGGGCGGGCAGATGGTCCTGGCCGAGCGCCAGCATGCGTTCGGGGGTTTGCACGGCCGGGCCGCCGGCGGCGGCGATTTCCGCGGCGCCCGCCACGCACCATTCCCGGATCATGGCCGCCGTCATTTCCACATGGCATTGCAGGCCCAGGTGCTTGCCCAGGGCGTAGGCCTGGTTGGCGCAGTGGGCGTTCCCGAGGATGCGTGTGGCGCCGGGGGGGATGGAAAAGGTCTCGCCATGCCAGTGGAATGCCTGGAAGGCGGTGATGTCCCCGAACCAGTGGCGCGCCTGGGGGCTGTCCACCACCGCGACCTCGCCCCAGCCGATCTCCTTGACCGGGTTGGGGCCGACTTCTCCGCCCAGGGCCTTGGCGATCAACTGGCCACCCAGGCAATGCCCGAGAACCGGGATGTCCGTCGCCACCGCTTGCCGGATCAATTCGAGCACGGGAGGGATCCAGGGCAGATCGTCATTCACGCTCATGGGCCCGCCCATGAAAACCAGGCCGGAAAAGGCTTCCGGCGAGGCCGGGAGCGGGTCGCCGGCGTCGATGGCGATCAACCGCCAGGGCAGGTTTCCGCCTTCGAGGAACTCGGAAAAATGACCCGGACCCTCGGCGGGAGCATGACGGAAGATGGCGATGGGTTGCACGGTGCGCGCGTGAGAAACGGGTGGGATTGCGCGGGATTATGCCCGCGATATCGCCAAATTACCGATCCGCGCATGGACAGGATGGTTGTGGATCGGACGGGAATCCGGCTTCGGAAGGCGGAGCAGGGGCCCCGCCTGGCGGGGATGCGACCCCGGAGAAGATGCGATTTCGAGTCGCGGCTTAGGCTTGAAGAGTTTTGTCGCTCTCGATCAGCGCGTAGGCCGAGTGGTTGTGGATCGAGGAGAAATGCATTTTCGCAGGGCGGAGCAGGGGCCCCGCCTGGCGGGGATGCGACCCCGGAGAAGATGCGATTTCGAGTCGCGGCTTAGGCTTGAAGAGTTTTGTCGCTCTCGATCAGC
>WBZT01001347.1_pt1 | contig 18106 bp, 10 predicted proteins | sample 5204241 | NCBI WGS metagenome assembly WBZT01 (sample SAMN12344358, study PRJNA552823) | activated sludge metagenome | biome: Activated sludge suspended growth; feature: Nitrification reactor; material: Wastewater; isolation source: activated sludge from nitrification reactor of wastewater...
GGCCAAGAGAATCTTTTTCAGCGATAGCACCTTCCTCATCAGTTACCTGTGTCTGATATACAGATCCACGGAATGAGCGGAAGTCTGTTTTATCTTCACCGGAGAGCGGACGATACACATCCATCACCCATTCGGCCACGTTACCGGCCATGTTATAGATACCATAATCGTTCGGTACATAAGAGTATACCGGAGCTGTGATATCCGCATTATCATTCAGGCGACCAGAAACACCCATGTTATCACCACGTCCGCGCTTGAAGTTGGCCAGCATTTCGCCCTGCCATTTATCTTCAGAGTTACGCACACCGTGACCATTCCAGGGATACAGTTTACGTTCATTTACGTTCTCATAAACAGTATTTCCAATCAGAGAGAGGGCAGCGAATTCCCATTCCGCTTCGGTAGGCAGGCGGTACCTCGGGAGGAGGATACCATCTTCCATACGTACTTTACGGGTATCCACGTTGGGGTTCAGATCCACCAGTGGACTTTTTACCAGACCTTCATACTGACCGGCCAGATAAGCGTCGGTGTTGAAGTTATCTTCATTTACCTGAGCAGGGTTCACACGGAGAATTCCTTCACGAATAAGGATCTGTTCATTCACACGATCCGTTCTCCAGGCGCAATAATCATTACACTGCAGCCAGTTCACACCCACCACAGGATAATCCTGATAAGAAGGGTGACGGAGATATAATTCTACGTAAGGCTCGTTGAAAGCCAGACGATCGCGCCATACTAAAGTATCCGGCAATGCTTTCCGCTGTACTTCCGGATAATCTGTCCCGAACACACGACCCAGCCAATAGAGATATTCCAGCCAGTAGGTATTGGACACTTCCGTTTCATCCAGGTAATAAGAAGAAACCGTTACACGGCGAGGAATATTATCCCAGTCCTGCACGACATCCTGTTCGGTACGGCCCATCACGAAGGTTCCACCTTCGATCAGTACCAGACCCGGACCGGTTTCCTGTTCGAGGTAAGGAACGACTTCAAATCCGCCGTTTCTTTCATCGTTCATGTTCCAGCCGGTTGCACCCGATTTCGGATAATTGTTACAGGCGGCTGTAAAAACCATCATTCCCACTGCGAGGACGGGAAGGAAATGATTTTTAATCTTCATGTTTCTATTGTATTTGGGGTGACAAATATGCGAAATAACTAAAAACTGGGGCAGCTTATTGCACGGAAACGTTTCTTTTTCGGACGACATTCAAACTGAAGCCCGATACTGATTTCGTGCGATCCGCCGGTGGCATTACTTAAGGCTGAGACAGTTACATCATAACTATAGCCGAATTTAAAGATTCCTCTTTGCAATCCGACCAGTGCGATAAAGCTATCGCTTGACAGAAAATTATCTCCGCCGAAGTTACCACGATACCACAAACCACCTACAATCGGCGATTTGAGGATATACATACCTATATTTAATTGGTTAAACGATCCCTGTTGCTGGAACAGGATATTTGGTGAAATATACGTGCCTTCATCCCGGTTGATTCGCCCGCGGGAACGACCCGAATACGTATCCCCGATCGGAAGCATCGCCCCGGCATGCAGGGTATATTTACGCGGAAGTTTCGAAGTACCTTTTACAATAAACGCCTCATCCGGTTCTGTAAGGTGGTGAACCGCGAGTCCACCATATACTGTACTTGTATAACCGATCACTCCAGCGCTGAAATCCATGAAGTTACGGGTTTCGGTAGGGCGTAATTCGGTGGTCGGATACACAAAGCCATAACGGGGATCAATCATATCCCCGAAAGTTAACTTATTGAAGTCGAGTCTTTTCTGGACATAAGTTCCTTGCAAACCGAAGCGCATGGAAAATTTACGGTTCACGTTCAGCTGATAGGCATACATCGCGCTGATATTGGTAGTGGTGATGGTTCCTTCGCCGGCCCGGTCGTTCAAAAACAAAAGCCCTACACCGCCATTGATACCATCAAAATGCTGATCATAACCGGCGCTGGTGGTAACATAGGTTTCCTTCAGTGCAGGCCATTGATTACGGTAATTTATACTCACGCGCGGACAACGGTTAGAACCTGCAAAAGCCGGATTCAGATAGAGCGGATTCGCATAGAACTGCGTGAATTGAGGATCCTGCGCATCAGCCGCCAGGCTAAACACCATCATCAGGCACAGGAAAACGCGTTTGAGCATATTTCGATTATTTACTGTGATTTATACGCAGAACTTTATTTTTGTTTCAATTTCAGCGTAGGAGAACTGCAATATTTGCGGATCGACATCGTTGAATTAACTCTGCAGACCAAACTTCAAAGATGCAAATTCTGTTAGTAGCTACAGCACAAATGTAAATTTTTTTACAAATACCAAGGACCCAAACATCAATAAACCTTACGAAGCATGACGTCAACGCCTATACGTGATTTACGAATATCAAGGAAAAAAGTCTTCCTTTTTACCTGTTTTTTACTTTGCCAAACCTTTTTGGCGGTTGGCCAAAAACCAGAGACCATTCAGCTGGATTGGAAAACACCTGTTAAAACTGAGGCTGGAATCTACCGCTTGAACTTTGATGGGGCGAGATTTGAAACCGCCGATCCCGGCATGCCATTTTTCTATAAAACGTTGTCTGCCGCGAACTTAGACATCATCTTCACCCCCACCGGCACCCAACCTTTGAGTCCGGAGGAAGAGATGGCCCTGCCCGGCGACCCCGGCAACAGCTTTCTTTTCAGCTATGAGACCGTTTCAGAAAGAAAGTTACTGAGTACCCTGATCCGCATACGGCCGGTACGGAAAAATCCATCTACGGGTAAACATGAAAAGCTCATTTCCTTTCAACTTCAATATTCGGCAAACGGACGTAACTCTGAACAAAAAGTGGCCGGCATCAACAATTTCGCTACCCAATCAGTGCTGGCAAACGGAGATTGGTACAAGTTCGGTGTTACGGTCGATGGCATCTATAAAGTAACCGCCTCCCAACTACAGAATACCGGAATGGATCCCTCACAACTCAACACCGCTGCCATTCGTGTATTTGGAAACGGAGGAGGGCTGCTGCCGGTGCTGAACTCCGCGCCACGCAAAGACGACCTTCAGGAATGTGCCATTCAGGTATTCGATCTCAATCAGGACGGACAACTCAATGGCAATGACTATCTCTTATTCTACGGACAAGGTCAGCATCGGTGGACCTACAATTCGTCAGAAAAAAAATTCCTCCACACCACCAATCATTACAGCGACACCACCTATTACTTTATCTCCGGCAATGCCGGCGGATCACCCAAACGGATTAGCACCGTTGCCAGTCTCCCGTATTCACCCGCCGATCCGAATGTGACCACTTTTACGGATTACAGTTACTACGAAAAAGATGAAAGAAATTACATTAAATCCGGACGTCAATGGTATGGAGAGGTGTTTGATGTTATTCTCAACCAGAAATTCAACTTCTCATTTCCAAATATCGTTCCCGGTCCGGTGAAATTGCGATCCAGTGTAGTAGGACGAACAGTCACCGATTTTCCATCCTCCAGTCAGTTCACGGTTGAATGTAATTCCACACCGGTACTCACCCACACGATGGGCAATGTCTCCACCAACTACACTTCTGACTTTGGTCGCCCCTCCATCCTGAACGGGACTTTCAACAACACCTCCTCTGAGCTGGAAGTAGAATATACGTTTATACCCTATAACGCCACCGCCACAGGCTACCTGGATTATATCGAGCTGAACGTACAACGATATCTGCGATTTGGTGGCAACGAACTCCCCTTCCGTTATCTCGACACCACCGGACTCGGCGGAAACATCCGTTTCACCATCGGCAATGCCGGATCGGGACTAACGCTTTGGAACATCAGCGACCACAATAACGTCACCTCCCAGGACTACACGCTGCAAAACAACACCCTGGAATTTACCGCACCTGTCAGTGGGGGAGGACTTGCAGAATACTGGCTCTTTAATCAAAATGCATGTCTCACACCCACGTTTTCCGGCAAGGTCGCCAATCAAAATCTTCACGGACTTTCACAAGCCCAATACCTTATTATCACACATCCCACCTTCTTTAATGAAGCCCGGCGGCTGGCAGAATTTCACGAAGAAAATGATCAGCTCACCTCGCAGGTGGTATCTGTATTCGACATCTACAATGAATTTTCAAGCGGCGCACAGGACGCCACCGCCCTGCGGGATTTTATCCGCATGTTTTACGAACGTTCCACCTCTGCGGCTGACTTACCCAAATACGTACTATTGTTTGGTGATGGATCCTATGAATTAAAGTATCGTCTCTCCAACAACACCAACTTTATCCCCACCTATCAATCATTCGAATCCTTATCACTCATCGGCTCATACACTGCTGATGATTTTTACGGACTCATGGATCCCGCGGAAGGAGATTTTATCGGCACCGAACTGATGGATGTGGGCATCGGTCGTTTTCCTGTACGCACACCGGAAGAAGCCCGGGAGATGGTTGACAAAGTGGTGATCTACTCTACCGTAGGCACCATCAACGACCAGACTTATTGCGCCGGCACCAACAGCACCCGCTTAGGCGACTGGAGAAACATGGTCTGCTTTATCTCCGACGACCAGGACCTTAATCTCCATCAGCGTCAGAGCGAACGGATCACCAAAATCGTACAAAACAACTACCCCGCTTACAATATCGACAAGATCCTGATAGATGCCTACCAGCAGGTCTCTACCCCGGGCGGACAACGTTATCCGGAGGTAAACGACGCCATCACCAAACGGGTAGAAAAAGGAGCCCTGCTCATGAATTACACCGGTCATGGCGGAGAACTGGGATGGGCATCTGAATCGATCCTGAATAACGACATGATCAACAGCTGGAGGAACCTCAACAACATGCCGGCCTTTATCACCGCCACCTGCGAATTCAGCCGATACGATGACCCGCAGCGAACATCAGCAGGAGAATTTGTACTGCTGAACGCCTCCGGCGGAGGCATCTGTCTCTTCACCACTGTACGACTGGCCCTCGCATTCGACAATGAACTGATCAACTCCGACATGTTGCGGCACGTCTTCACGCCGGTTGCGGGAGAAATGCCCAGAGCCGGCGACATCATCCGTCTGTCCAAGCGCGACAATCCCGGCAACAGGAATGTCACCCTGCTGGGAGACCCTGCACTACGGCTGGCATATCCAAAACTGAATATATACACCACTTCTATTGAAGAAAGCGGAACCGGCACAGCACTCGACACCATCTCCGCCCTCAGCCGGGTAACGATCAAAGGAAAAGTAACGGATGGCGGAGGAAATCTCCTCACGAATTTCAATGGCGTTGTTTATCCCACCATTTACGACAAAGAAATCAAAGTTTACAATGTAGTAAACGACCAGACCGGCATCGACATCAGCTTACCGGACAGCTTCAACCTGCGTAAAAACATCCTCTACAAAGGCAAGGCCTCGGTCACCAACGGCGAGTTCACCTGCTCATTTATTGTCCCCAAAGACATCTCCTTTCAATACGGAAATGGCCGCATCAGTTACTACGCGCACAACGGAGAAGAGGATGCCATGGGATACGACCAGAATTTTATCATCGGCGGATTATCCGGTAACGGACTCAACGACCAAACGGGGCCGGCCATTCAGCTATTTATGAACGACGAAAACTTCGTATACGGAAGTATCACCAACAGCACACCCACAGTATATGCCGTATTGTTTGATTCCAGCGGCATAAATATGGTCGGAAACGGAATTGGCCACGACATCACCGCGATAATAGACAATAATCCCAAGCTGCTTTTCGTTCTCAACGACTTCTATGAATCAGACAAAGACTCCTACCAGCAGGGACGGGTACGATACCGGTTAGACGAACTCAGTGAAGGTCCCCATACGCTCACCTTCAAAGCCTGGGACATCAACAACAACTCATCGGATGCCACCACGGAGTTTGTGGTCAGTTCGTCCGCCGGCCTTGCGCTTGACCATGTACTGAACTATCCCAACCCGTTCACCACGAAAACGCAGTTCATGTTTGAGCATAACAAGCCCTGTACGGGGATGGCCATTCAGGTTCAGGTATTTACGGTTACCGGAAAGTTGGTAAAGACCCTCGACGCCTATCAGGTATGCGAAGGGTTCCGTAACACCCCGCTGGAATGGGACGGCAAGGACGATTTTGGAGATCAGCTGGCCCGGGGCGTTTACATTTATCGCCTGAGAATCAGGACGGCAGATGGAGAAACAGCCCAAAAAACCGAACGATTGGTATTGATTCGATAACACTGAAAACAGTAACAAAAACGATCCATATTTCGTTATATTTGCCATCCCTGTCCGGTACCCGGCTGTCAAAGCCTTGTCTAATCCGGCGAAATTCTTCTGTATGATGAACAAAAACATTAAAAAGCTCTTCCTGCTCCCTGCTCTTTTCGCATTACCTGCGGCAAACGTATTTGCGCAAAACACCAATTTGCTGGGACAAATCAACACCATTACTACGGCTGTTCCTTTTGTGATGATTTCACCGGAGGCCCGCGCTGGAGGTATGGGAGATTTAGGAGTTGCCTCAACGCCTGACGTAAATTCCATTCACTGGAATCCGGCGAAACTGGCTTTTACTGAAAAGAAGATGGCTGTTGGTATCAGCTACACCCCCTGGCTGCGTGCGCTGGTGAATGATATGTTCATCGCCTACCTTTCAGGTTATACCAAAATGAAAAACGACCAGGCAGTAGGAGCTTCGCTTCGTTATTTCTCACTGGGTAATATCACGTTCACCGACAACAACGGTAATACTATCCGTGATTTCAAACCAAACGAATTCGCTTTCGACCTCGCTTACTCACGCAAACTCAGCGAAAACTTCGCCGGTGGTATCGCGCTTCGCTTTATCCACTCCAATCTTACCGGTGGTACTCAGGTAGAAGGTCAGGACAGCAAAGCCGGAAATACCGTTGCTGCTGACGTTTCTGTATTTTACAAAAAGAAAATCGAAATCGGCGGTAAAGATGCCGACCTGATGGCTGGTGTTAACATTTCCAATATCGGTGCGAAGATTTCCTACACTGAATCCGGTGTAAAGAACTTTATCCCCACTAACCTCCGTTTAGGTCCGGGTTTGAATCTCCACCTCAATGAGTACAACGATCTTGCCTTCATGCTCGACATCAACAAACTGCTGGTGCCGACTCCTCCTATCTACACACAGGATACTGCCAACAGTGCTGACAATATCATTCTGTATGGACAAGATCCGGACGTAAGCGTTGCACAAGGTATCTTCCAGTCGTTCAGCGATGCGCCGAACGGTTTTAAAGAAGAGCTGCAGGAGTTCAATATCGCCTTTGGTATGGAATACTGGTACGATAAGCAGTTTGCTTTCCGCGCCGGCTATTTCTACGAAGACAAGCGTAAAGGAAACCGTAAATATTTCACCCTTGGTGCAGGCCTCCGTTATAACGTATTCGGTATCGATCTGGCGTATCTGATTCCTACCGATCAGCGCAATCCACTCGAGAACACGCTTCACTTCACCCTTACTTTCGACTTCGCGGCACTTGACGGCAGCGACGATAAAGCTGAAGAATAATTTCCGGCATGAAGATCAGGGTTGGTTTCGGGTTTGATGTACATCAGCTCACCGAAGGCCGCGACCTTATTTTAGGCGGAGTTCAGATTCCACATACTAAAGGTGCACTCGGACATTCAGATGCCGATGTGCTGATCCATGCCATCTGTGATGCTTTGTTAGGCGCAGCGGGTCTGAAAGACATTGGCTATTATTTCCCGGACACTTCTGCTGAATTCAAAGGCATCGACAGCAAAATATTATTGCAACGGGTCATGGATTTGCTTCAGGAACGCAACTACGTTGTAGGAAATGTAGATGCCTCGTTGATTTTAGAAAAACCGAAGATCAAGCCTTTCATCGATCAGATGCGAGAAACTCTTGCGCCCATTTTGAAGATCGAAACCGGCGACATCAGCATCAAGGCCACCACCAACGAAAAGATGGGCTACGTAGGACGCGAAGAAGGCGTAGCGGCCTATGCGGTGTGTTTGATCGAGAAACAGTGATCTTTTTTTCGGACTAAAAACCGGAACGCTTCAACTAATCCGCGAATAATTCGCATTGGCTTCATCAATCTTCCGCAATTGCTCCACTAGAACGGAATTAGAGGGAAGCATCAACTGTTCATCTTCTTTTAAAACATCGGAGGCTGCATTGCGGGCTACCTCCATTATTTTACGATCCTTCGCCAGGCTCGCGATATGCAGATTCACGACACCGCTTTGTTGGGTTCCGGCAATATCTCCCGGTCCGCGGAGTTCGAGATCCACTTCCGCGATTTTAAATCCATCGTTGGTATCGCACATCGTTTTCATGCGCAGCCTTGCATCGTTACCAAGTTTGTTACCGGTCATCAGAATACAATAACTCTGCTCGGCCCCACGTCCTACTCTTCCACGTAACTGATGCAATTGCGATAAACCAAACCGCTCAGCACTTTCAATAATCATCACGGATGCATTAGGAACATTCACTCCTACTTCAATCACCGTGGTGGCCACCATGATCTGCGATTTACCTTCTTTAAAGCGGTTCATCTCAAAATCCTTATCTGCCGGTTTCATGCGCCCATTCACGATACTCACCTGATATTGTGGCTGCGGAAATTCTCTGCAAATGGTATCATACCCTTCCATCAGGTTGGTATAATCCATTTTTTCCGATTCCTCAATGAGCGGATACACGATATATACCTGTCGCCCCTTTGCTATTTCCTGTTTGATAAATCCAAACACAGCCAGCCGGTGCGACTCCATGCGATGAATGGTTTGAATGGGTTTACGTCCCGGAGGCAATTCATCAATCACGGAAGTATCCAGATCGCCATACAATGTCATGGCCAGTGTACGAGGGATTGGAGTTGCTGTCATCACCAGCACGTGCGGCACAAATTCATCCTTCTGCCAGAGGCGGGCCCGTTGCTCCACACCAAACCGATGCTGTTCATCGATGACCACGAGTCCGAGATTTTGAAACTGTACTCTATCCTCAATCAAAGCATGTGTACCGATAAGAATCTGCAAACGTCCCGCTTCTAACTCCTCTAACAGAAACCGGCGGTGCGCGGTTTTTGTACTGCCGGTAAGCAAACCCACGCGGATGTCCATCTCCTTGAGTGCTTCTGTCACCGATTGAAAATGCTGCGATGCGAGAATTTCGGTGGGCGCCATCAGACAGGCCTGATAACCGCAATCGAGTACCATGAGCATACTCAGCAAGGCCACCATCGTTTTTCCCGAGCCCACATCACCCTGCAACAGACGGTTCATCTGCTTACCGGTGCCCATATCCGAACGGATTTCTTTCAGAACCCGTTTCTGCGCATTGGTAAGCTCAAAGGGAATATGTTCCTTATAAAAAGTATTGAAGAGCTCACCGATTTTATCCACCTGCTTTCCCTTGAGCACTATCTGCCGACCGATCTTAGCCCGCAGCAAACGCAGCTGCAGATAAAACAACTCTTCAAACTTCAGGCGCAGCACTGCACGCTGCAGCAACTGTTCATCTGCGGGCAGATGGATATTATACAAAGCCTCCCGCAGGTTCATCAGCTTATAACGGTGAAGGATATCCGCCGATAAGGTTTCGGGAAGATCATTGGGCAATCCCGCCACCAGACTCCGCATCAGCTTCTGCAAGGCTTTTGTATCGAGTCCCTTGGCCTTACATTTTTCAGTGGTGCTGTACACGCCGGTAAGCGAAGGACCTGAAAACTTTTCGGCTTTCGCCGCCTCCTCCATCTCCGGATGGATGATACTGAAACGTCCGTTGAAGAACCCCGGCTTACCGAATACGATATACTCTGTATTCTCTTTCACCGCTTCCCGTATCCATCGGATGCCCTGAAACCAGACCAGCTCCATCGTTCCGGTCTGATCACGGAACGTAGCCGACATACGGGTCACCCGTTTTCCGCCATGCAACTGAATGCGGGTGATGATACCTTTCAGCTGAACGTATGGTAAATCCTCATTGAGTTCGGCCACCGTCTGAAGTTTCGACTTATCGATATACCGGAACGGAAAATGACGGATGAAATCGCCGAAGGTAGCGATGCCCAGTTCTGACCGCATCAATTCAGCCCGCTGGGGTCCCACCCCTTTCAAGTACTCAATTGCCGTTTCCATAAACCGGTCGCGCTGCATGAAACAAAAATAAACAAGGCCAAAAAAAGAAATAAGAAATCATCAAAAAGAAATGAACGGACTTAAAACAGTGATAAAAAGAAAGGCCGCCCGAAGGCGGCCTCAGTACGTTTTAAAAACTACAATTATTGCACTTTTTTAACGTTCACAGCATTCAGGCCTTTACGACCTTCAATAACCTCGTAACTTACCAGGTCATGCTCACGGATTTTGTCAGTGAGGCCACTGTGGTGCACGAAGATTTCTTTGTTTGTTTCGTCTTCGAGAATGAAACCATATCCCTTGGCTTCATTGAAGAATTTTACTTTACCTGTTTTCATTGAAATGAATTAATTGACTATATCACAAATGTAGCTATAAAACGATTGCTTTAACAGCCTATTATCAATCTTTTCAACATTTCCATTAAAATATTCGCGGTGAATTTCAGGCAACTAACTTTGTGGGACCGGAAAAACCATCACCACATCATGGAAAAGACAATCAGCGGCCAATGGATCGATATTGAAAACAGATGCATCAAAAGGGGATATTTTACTATCAGTGATGGCCGGATTGAAAGCTTCACAGAAGCCACTGTAAATGAAAATCGTTTCATACTTCCGGGATTTACGGATGCACATATTCACATTGAAAGTTCGATGCTGGTGCCGTATGAATTCGCCCGCGTAGCACTTGGCCATGGCACTATAGCCACGATCAGTGATCCCCATGAAATCGCCAATGTGAATGGAGTAAAAGGCGTTCATTACATGCTGGAAAACGCCCATGATGCGAAACTCAAATTTCACTTTGGTGCGCCTTCCTGTGTACCGGCCACCAATTTCGAAAGCGCCGGTGCGGTACTGGGACCGGAAGAAGTTTTATCGTTATTGCAACGCGACGATATTTATTACCTGAGTGAGATGATGAACTATCCGGGCGTGCTGTTCAACGATCCCGATGTCATGAAGAAGATCGCTTATGCGCAGCAATGCAGGAAACCGGTTGACGGACATGCACCCGGATTACGCGGCGAAGAGGCAGCTCGTTATATCGCGGCCGGCATCAGCACCGATCATGAATGTTTCACGCTGGAAGAAGCACTCGATAAAATTCAGCACGGCATGAAGATTCTGATCCGCGAAGGATCTGCCGCACGGAATTTCAATGCCCTGCATCCTTTGCTGAAATCACATCCGGAGATGTGCATGTTTTGCTGCGACGACAAACATCCCGACGAACTGCTGGCCGGACATATCAACGTACACGTAGCACGAGCTGTTGCATTGGGCTATGATCTCTACGATGTGCTCTATGCCGCCTGCATTCATCCGAAGTATCACTACAACATGCGCCATGGTATTTTGCGCAACGGAGATCCCGCCGATTTTATCGTGGTTGACAATACGGCCGACTTCAAAGTACTGGAAACCTGGATCGACGGAGCTTGTGTTTATAAAGAAGGTCATTGCAATCTGCCACCCAAAGCCCATCCGCTCATCAATCAGTTTTCTGCTTACACCACCACGTCAGCCGATTTTGTTGTTAAAGCCGAAGGACAGCTCTTGCGGGTAATTGAAGTCTATGACGGACAACTCATCACCGGCGAACACCATCAACATGCCAAAAGAGAAAACGGAAACTGTGTAAGTGATCCCGCGAATGATATTCTGAAAATTGCGGTCGTAAACCGATACCGGCAGGAACAACCGGCGGTAGCCTTCATCAAAAATTTCGGGTTAGAAAGAGGAGCCATTGCGAGCAGTGTAGCTCACGACTCACACAATATTATCGTGGTGGGAGCAGATGATACGTCCATGGCGAAAGCGGTGAATCTGCTGATGCAGCACGAAGGCGGATTGAGTCTGGTAGATGGTGAAGAAGAAATCTGCATTGGCCTCCCGGTAGCCGGACTCATGAGCGACAAAGACTGCAAGACGATCGGACATGCTTACGCTGCCATTGATGAAAAAGCGAAACAGCTGGGCTCCTCCCTGCGCGCACCCTATATGAGTTTATCATTCATGGCCTTGCTAGTGATTCCCCAATTAAAGCTCAGCGACAAAGGCTTGTTTGACGGGAAGACGTTTCAGTTTACTTCGAATTTTGTGGGTTGAGGAGTATTGGATAGGGAGACGTTGTCGTTTAAGACGGGGAAATACTAGTTACCGGGCATTATCAATTTAAACCTGCCTGCCGGCATCCCGATACCTATCGGGAGCAGCGGCAGCAGCGATCACGCGGCGAGCGCAGCGGCGCGGGGAATAACATTTATAACTCTTAAAACATTTATAACTCTTATAACATTTTAACCCTTTAACACTTATAACCGTCCCCCGACGGCAACCTCGGTTTAGACAAGAAATTTCCCTAAATTTGATTGATGTTCCTCCGCTCCAACACCTTCACCTCTTCCGGCTCTACCTTGCTTGCTCCGTACAATACCGTCCACAAATTTGCGGCTATTGTTCTGGATGATGTGGAAAGGGTGGTTATTGGAGATAGTTCATTGGATGCGAGTGTGCAGCAGAATGTGTTTGAAAACTCCAATTTTGGTATCAGAGCCAGTAAATCCAGTTTTGAACTTTACAATAATACATTCCGTAACATCACTGAGTTGGATGGCGAAATTCTGGAAATTGATGGAAAGGGTTCTTGTGTGTATAGCAACTCGGCAAGCGATTTCAATGAACGAAGCATGATTGTGGGTAATAAGGATTATTACCTCCCGCCACCAGCTGAATCGCATAAAAATGTGTTTCATTCATCCGTGAGTGGGATAGTGAGCCGGGGTGAAATGAACCTGATGGTGTATAACAATGAATTTGGCTCCATTGCCTCCACGGATGATAAGATAGATCATTCCTGTGTCGGCATATTTCAAAATACAGGCAAAACCATTGATATCGGAAGAGAGAATTACTTTTATGATTATTCACACGGGATTCTGCTGAGTGGCTTTACCAACCAGACGGAAATCAATATCAGTAAAAACTCCTTCTACAATGGCTATTTAAACACACCAATGCGTAACTTTGATGGAACAGCCATTCGGTTAACCAATGCGCTGCCCATCCTGCGGATGAACAATGCAACCATCGCTGACAATGAAATCGGTATATGGGATGAGGTGAACAGCGATTATTACCAGCCCCGGATAGGTATCCATATTGCCAATACAGGTGGAGTGAAGATTGAAGAGAACGAAATCCGATTTAATCTGAATGTTGTTCCTGTGGATCTGTATCGGGGTATACGCCTGGAGGGATCGCCGGAATGCCTGATACGGGGAAATAGCATCGACAATCATCTCACAGGCGGATTGCCCGGATTCAATGGTATGTTAACGGGAGTGAGGGTAGATGTTTCTCCTTTTGCTGATATTAAATGCAACACCATCACAAATGTCGGGTACTGTATGGACTTTCAGGGCGAAAACTCCTATGTGCCTATGGCCGACAACTCAATGTACAGCTATAATCTGGGCATCAATCTGGGATTCCTGAGTGGCTCCACTACTTTCCCAACAAATATCGGCTGGCAACAAGGTAATCCTTCTACCGGGTTCGGCAATACCTGGAATGACCCGTCCACCGATAGAGCAGAAGGATTCCTTACACAAACTAGTCCAATCCCCTGGTACCATCACGACTCGGAGAATTTCGCCAACGATGAATGTCCGATGCCAAGTTCGGGAATACCAAATTTTACAATTATTCCTAGGGGTAATCGCACAGGTTACTTAGAATTCCCCTGTAATATTGATGACCCGATTTCAATGCAGGCCCGCGCTCTTGCCTTTTGCGATATTATTGCGGATACGGTACGATATGAAAACCCCAATGCTGAAGACATTCATTATGCCCGGCAAAATGCCATGTTTCGTTTTCTGAAAACGGATACTGCCCGGATTTATTCAGGCGAGGAGGAAGATGATGCTTATCTGGATTATTTCAATGAACTTAGTGTCACGAATCTGGGGAAATACTACTCAGTGATGGAATACACCAACGATGGGAAACCTGATCTGGCTCTTGAATTGATTCAAACCATCGAAGATACGTGCGTACAGGAAGAATATTTAAAAACAGCATTGATCATTGAGTTGAACTCTCTGGCCACCAACGAAGCTTATTCAGCGGAAGACTCATCGGTACTTCGTGAAATCGCATACGTTAATTCACTGAATGGTGGCCTCGCCACAAAATTAGCCCGTGCTATGCTTCAGGTAGAGGTTGAAGATGCCGGTAGTGGTGGCAGTCGTTTGATGAAAAAACCAACGATTGAAAATTATACCTATACACTACATCCCATTCCGGCAAAGGATTTCCTGATACTGACTACAAATAATACTGCATCATTTATCTACACTATATATGATGTGGTGGGAAGTAAAGTAAAAACCGGTGAACGAAATGCTGAACCCATTGATATTACTGCATTGGCACCGGGAGCCTATACAATCATTGTCGTTCCTGAAAACGACAAGCAGTATAGTTTGAAATTTATCAAGTTGAAATAGACATGATAAAGCGAAGGCCCCTCTGTTTGTTAATACTGATATTGATTTATCAGTTGGACACATATGCTCAATTCAGAAATAATAATTGGGTGTTTGGTGACAGTGCAGGAATTAATTTTAATAACGGTATTACCTATTTCAAAAGTGGGAGTGGATTTTTTAAAGGAACTGTTTCGATTTCTGACTCAAGTTCGCAACTTATTTTCTATGGTTCTTCAAGTAATTCAACAAATTCTCATACGGGTCAATTAAAAGAAGGGCAACTTTTTAATAAAGTTCACTTAGGAATGGCACAAGGCGATTCACTTGTTGGTTGCGAACTTTACCATGATATGATAATATTACCTAAATCAGTATTTGATAGTACATTCTATGTTTTCGTAGCTGGGGTAGTCTATCCAGACACTGGTCTTTGGGTAAATATTGTGGACATGAAACCGCAAGGTGGATTAGGCCAGGTGGTACAAAAGAATTTCCGATTTGAAACACATCCCGTGCAAGATATGCTGGCTGCGGTACGTCATGGCAATGGCAAAGACTGGTGGCTGGTAACACGCAGGTGGACCTATGCGCCAGGGTATGTTAAGAACAATGAATTTTGGGTGTATTTGGTAGACTCGGTGGGAATCCATCCACAGCCGATACAATTTGTAGGAACTTCGCATTATGATGGTGCTGGTGATATTAGTTTCAATGTTAAAGGGGATAAGATGGTACTATCAGGTTGGGGAAGTTATTTAGGCGTATTTGATTTTGATCGATGCTCGGGATTAATTTCCAATGAGGTAGTAGTTGAACAATTTGCACCACCGGCAAGTATTTTTAAAATGTATGGGAGTGCGGTATTTTCTCCTGATGGGAATCGTCTATATGCTATTTCAGCACAGGACATCTATAATCTAAACAGCAAAATTTACCAATTTGATTTGAACGCGTCAAACATTCCTAACTCAAGAGTGTTACTAGACACATTTCCCATTGAAGCAACCCCTGGTGGCATGGAGTTAGCGCCGGATGGTAAAATTTACATCACTTGTGTTTATGCTGGTCCAGGCTCCGGCTTTCCGTATCCTTCTACCTGCTGGAATTACATCAACGAAAACCTCTCGGTCATCAACCAACCCGACTCCCTCGGCTTCGCCTGCGATTTCCAGCCTTTCAGTTTTTCCCTCGGCGGTGCCCGTACCTACTATGGCCTCCCCAACAACCCCGATTACGAGCTGGGCGCCTGGGTGGGTAGTCCCTGTGATACGTTATCTGTGGGCCTCACCCCCGGCCCCGCAGAGGAGAGGGGAGCCTGGATACAAGCCTGGTATAACCACGAATGGAACATGATTCACGTGAATGCAGCGCAGTTGAAAGGGAAGAAAGGAATGTTGCGGTTGTTTGATATGGAAGGAAGAGTTGTTTTTGAAAAACCGGCGGCGGTGGTGGCGGGAGGATATTTTACGACGGAGATTTATATGAATGAAATTTCGGAGGGAGTTTATGTTGTCAACCTGGTCACGGACAGGGAGACGTTGTCGTTTAAGACCAGCAAATACTAGTTACAAGAGCATTTGTCGACTTAACCCTGCCTGCCGGCAGGCATCCCGATACCTATCGGGAGCGAGGAGCGCAAGGGAGGCGCAGTGAGCGCGGGGAGTAACATTTATAACTCTTACAACATTTATAACCCTTCTTATTATCGATGAAGAATAACGCCCAGTTGAAGATAAGTAGCGCCGCCCTTGAGGTTTTGGCGGTTTAGCGGAATATGGTAGCGGAAATCAAGACCGGAGAATACATCAACATTTGCATTGAGTCGTCGAATCAGTTTTATGCCGGCGCGTAAGGAGAAATAGTTCCAGGTTTCTTTGAGGTTGGATTCGTTTACGGTTACCTGATCATCAGGATTGTACTTACGGATGAGTCGGGTGGCGGTGCGGGAGTTGTATTCGAGTCCAGCGTAGGGAGACCACACCCAGGCACCATTTACGATGGCGTATTGTACCACCACCGGAATGGTGAGCACGGATACGCTGGCCGAATAACCAAGTTTTTCGCGGACCGCTTTTATTGAAAATGTACTGTCATAATCCCAGGTAAAATAACTGGTATCCGGTGTGACTATTTGTACCCATTGCGAGTCAACGGCCACATCGGTTTGTACACCTGTCGTGGTCCAGTCAAAGGCGATTTCGCGGCGGGTGAATTCGAGTCCGAGGTGCACCGAATAGCGCGGACTCATCTGATAACCCAACATCATCCCAAAGCCCATTCCGGTATGCACCTTTCGTTGAAAATCGAGTTGTTCATTCGCTGTGAGCAACGAAGTATAATTCACTTTCTCTAAAAATCCTGATCCATAAACGGAGATCAGTGTCGGGCTCAATTCATCTTCCTGCAACTTAGCGCCCTGTTTTCCGGAAGGGATCACCGAATCGACGAAGGTGACACGCGGTTCCGGCTGGAAAGTTCGTCCACGCATCGAAAGCAAGGCTTCCTGTTTTGATTCGGATGTTTGTGCAATAGAATGATGATCCGTAACGTCTGTAATCTCCGCATCGTCCACAAACTTCCCATCAGGTTGACCAATGCTATTTCCGGACTTTACCACCGCTGTTTTTCCGGTAAATGTATTTCGTTTCGATGGCTCATCGCCGGCTGACGACCGGCTTTTATTCTCTTCCAAACGGTACGCTATTGTTTCTCCGGAAGAGGCAGCAGCGTCGCCATGGGCTTTTCGCAGAGATGCCTTTCCCTTTGCACCAACTGATTTCTCATACCCATGAACGTTAGCCGACGCCTGATTTGTTTCTGCCTGTTTCGTTATGGTTGATTTATCTTGTCCGGCTATAGCAATAGTACTTCCGGAGAATATTGACGCGGAATCCACCGGCGCCACTTGCGAAAATTGTACTTCATCTGATGTTGCAGAAAATATTTTTTCCGGAGACCCTGTTGCAGAACCGGCTATTGTTCCAGCCTCTGCCACATTTTTAACTGGTTCATGAAATTGTATTGAACCCATAATCATCAACCCGATTGACAATACATCGGCGAAGAAAAATCCACGCAGCCAGCCCAGCCCTCTCCGGTTCTTCCGGTGGATGAGCTGATCCATCTCCTCCCACGAGAACGGAGCCTCCGCCTCAGCGTTCTCCAGACGCCCGGCAATTTTCCGGTCAAAATATTTCTCCTGTTCGTTCATGATCTCATTTTATGCAGTTTATCGGACAATGCCGTATCCGAGCCCAGAATTTTCTTTTGCAGCAAGACTCTTGCTTTCAGTAATTGCGTACGCGATGTGCTTTCAGTAATACCCAGCGATTGTGCAATTTCACGATGATCGAAACCCTCCAGCACGTAGAGGTTAAACACGGTACGGTATCCGCGGGGCAATTC
>WBZT01001127.1_pt2 | contig 18091 bp, 22 predicted proteins | sample 5204241 | NCBI WGS metagenome assembly WBZT01 (sample SAMN12344358, study PRJNA552823) | activated sludge metagenome | biome: Activated sludge suspended growth; feature: Nitrification reactor; material: Wastewater; isolation source: activated sludge from nitrification reactor of wastewater...
GAGTCCGCTGGATGGGTGAAGGCGGAGGACGGAAGAAGGGAGCGGGGAACTCAGGCGTGGTTCTGCTCGGCGTAATAGCGGTAGCGGTTGACGCGATACACCCAGGCGAGCACCTCGGCCACGGCGGCAAAGAATTGCGCCGGAATTTCGCCGCCCACCCGGGCGTGCTTGAAGAGCATCCGCGCAAGCGGTTTGTTTTCCATGATCGGCACCTGATGCCGTTGGGCCACTTCGCGAATCTTCTGCGCGTTCAGGCGGATGCCCTTGGCGACCACTTTCGGGGCGCGCATGGTTTTGCGGTCGTAGCGCAGCGCGATGGCGATATGCGTCGGGTTCGTGACGACGACATCGGCTTTGATGACTTCCGCGAGTTGTTTGGCCTTGCTCGTGGCGCGGCGGCGGCGGCGGGCGGCTTTCACCTGCGGATTGCCTTCGGAACTCTTGGCTTCTTCCTTCACTTCCTCCTTGGTCATCATCAGGTCGCGATGGGTGCGCCACCATTGGTAGCCGTAATCGGCGGCGGCGATGACGAGCAGGGCCAGGCTCACGCGCAGAAAAATGCGCAGGCTCACCTCCGCCAGAAACCCCGCCATGCGCCCGACGCTGACCGAGGTGGTGAAGATGGGATCGGTGAGCACGCTTTGCACTTCCGAGTAGGTCAGCGCGATCACCACCGTGAGTTTGACGACCGACACCAGCGTCGGCACCGCGCTGCGGAACGAGAACGTGCGTTTGAAACCTTCGACCGGATTCAGCCGCTCCCAATTGATGCTGAGGGCCTCCGAGGAAATGTTGAAACGATTCTGAATGGCGCTGGCCAGCACCCCGGCCAGCAGCGTGCCGCCGACGACCGGGCCAACGCACTTGAAGAGCACCAGGCTGCCGGCAACGCACTGCGCCTGGAGGGAGTTGGAGGTGAGTTGCGTGTCGTGGAGATGGCTCAGGGTCATCACCATGGTGCTGACGAGGCTGGCCCACATTTCCCGGCCGGCGAAGGTCAGCGCGGCCAGGCCGCCGAGCAGCACGCAGGCGGTTTGCACCTCGGGGCTGCGCGCAATCTGGCCTTTCTTTAACGCCTCCTCGAGTTTCTTCGGCGTCGGTTGCTCGGTCTTCTCGCCATGTTCTTCAGCCATGATGGGTCAGCGTTGGGGTGGGCGAGGTTTCACGATTTGATGCCGAGCATCTGCGCGAGGCGGAGCAAATCGTCGGGCAGGCGGTTGAGGTAGTTGATGACGTATTGCGCGGTGAGTTGCAGGGTGAAACCGAAGATCGCCAGCCCGGCGGCGATGCGGAAGGCGAAGCTCAATTGAAACACGTTCATCTGCGGCACGGCGCGGCTCAACACGCCGAAGATGACGGTGACCACGAAGGAAACCGCCAGCACGGGCGCGGCGATCTGGAGGGCGGTGACGAAGATTTTGCTCGAATGCTTCACCACGGTGGCGAACAGGTCGCCGTTCAAATGCGCCAGGCCCATCGGCAGCACGTCGTAGGTGCGGGCAAAGCCGATCAGGACCCAGTGATGCAAATCGAGCGAGAGCATCACGATGGCCGCGAGGAAGAACAAAATCGAGCCGGGAATCGGCGACGCCGCCTGGCTGAGCGGGTTCATGATGGTGCCGAGGTTCAAACCGATTTCGGTGGCGACGATGTTGCCCGCGAGATCGGCGGCGTAGAAAACCATGCGCGCGACGAAACCGAGCAGCGTACCGATGGCCACTTCCTGCGCCATGACGCCGATGATGCCGAACAGCGGGAGTTTCGTCAGCGCGAAGGCGGGTGTGTTCGGCGCCAGCAGCAAGGCGCTGAGCGCGGCCAGGGCGACGCGCATCCGCACCGGAAAGTTCGTGGCCGAGAAAAAGGGCAGCACCAGCAGGAACGCGCTGATCCGGAGAAAGATCAGCATCCAGTTCTGAAAATTGAGTTCCAGTGGCATCGGCAGCGAAGCGTGGCGCGCCGTTTCACTGTACCATCTGCGGCATTTTCTCGATCACCGCCGTGGTGAACTCGACGGCGGAGCGGATCATCCACGGCATCATCAGGAGCAGGACGCCAACGACCGCGAGCGCTTTGGGCACGAACGTGAGCGTTTGTTCGTGGATGGAGGTGACCGCTTGAAACAAGCTGACCGCCAGGCCGATGACCATCGCGGTGATGAGGAACGGCGCCGACAGAGCCAGCGCCTGGAAGATCATATTTTTCAACAGTTCAATCGCGAATTCCGGATTCATAGTCGTGTGCGTTTCCGCCAGGGCTTTGCGTAGCGATTCCGGTGCCGCAACCGGGCGCCGCCAGGCTACATGCCGAAACTGTTCACGATCGAACGGACCACGAGCGACCAGCCATCCACCAGCACGAACAACAGCAGCTTGAGCGGCAGCGAAAAGGTCGTCGGCGGCATCATCATCATGCCCATGCTCATCAGGACCGTCGCCACGACGAGGTCAATCAGGATGAACGGCACGAAGATGAGGAAGCCCATTTGAAACGCGGTGCGCAGTTCGCTGATGATGAAGCCCGGAATGACGACGCGCAGGGGCAATTCTTCCGGTTTGGTGGGCTGCATCCGCGCCATGGCGGCAAACAATTCCACGTCCTTGGGCCGCGCCTGCCGAAGCATGAAGTTCCGCACGTGCGCGGAGGCCTTATCAATGGCCTCGGGGCCGCTGATGGCTTTGGCCTGGTACGGCCCGAGCGCGTCGCGCTGGATTCCGTCCCACACGGGCGCCATGACGAAGAAGGTCATGAACAGCGAGAGGCCCACGATGATCTGGTTGGCGGGCGTGCCTTGCAATTGCAGCGCCGTGCGGACGAAAGAGAGCACGATCACGATGCGCGTGAAGCAGGTCATCAGCAGCAGAATGGACGGCGCCAACGAAAGCAGCGTGATGATCGCGAGCACCTTGATGCCCATGTCCACGTCCGGCGGACCGTTCGGCGTCGTGCCGCCCAGCGTGATTTGCAGCGGACCGAAATTGGCGCTCGTGTTGGTTTGAGCCGGCGCATTGAACGTCAGCCCGAGCAGGAGGAGCAGCGCGAGCCAGATCGCGGGAACCAGTTTTTGATTTTGCGCGGGCGGGTTCATTTGCCGCGAAGCATCTGAGTCAGGACCTGGCTGAACGCGACGGTCGGCGCGGGCGTTGGGGCGGTGGCGGCGGTTTCCTCGGCGGACGGCAGGTGCGTGACGAGGGAAACACCGGTGGGCGAGGAGGAAAGCAGAAAACGTTCGCGCTCGTAACCGACCACATACAGCGCCTGGCGACCGCCGAGCGACCGCACTTCCAAAACGTTCAGCTTCGGGGCCGAGCCGCGCTTGACGGCGAGGCGCTGCCAGTTCCGGAACAACCACACGCCGCCCAGGAACACGGCCAGGACGAAGAGCAGCGCGCCGAGCACCCGCAAGAGCGACAGCCCCGCATCCGGCAACGGTATAAGGGCCGGGACGCCATTCGTGCCTTCGGCCTGGACGCAGTGCGTCCAAGTCAGCGCCGCCAGGAGGGCGAGGTGCCGAAGGAGCGTCCGGCGGAGGGGGAGATTCATGGCGATCACCGCGAGGCTCAGGCGGGCAGCGGACTGCCGCCGATGACTTCGGTGATCTTCACGCCGAAGCGGTCCTCGATGACCACGACTTCGCCGTGCGCGATGAGCTTGCCGTTGATGCTCAACTCGACCGGAGCGTCGGCTTGTTTGTCGAGCTGGACCACGGAGCCGATGTTCAGTTGGAGCACTTCCTTCATCGGCAACTGGCAACTGCCCAGTTCGATGGTGAGGCTCACGGGAACGTCGAGAACCAGATTCAGGTTGGCAGGTTTGTCAGCGGTGGCGTTCATGCAGGGATCAATCAGTGACGGGACTGGTGAGTTCAACGGCCCAGCGACCGCCGCGCGTGCCGGGGCGGCCGATGAATTTTGGCATCTGGCTGAAACGCAATTGCACCTGCGAGGCGCAACGCGGATCAAGCATCAGCACATCGCCCTTTTGCAGGCGCGCGACATGGCCGGCGGAAAGCTTCAGACCCTGCCATTCGGCAATCACTGGCACGGGTACGTCGTCGAATTCCGGATTCCAGCGAGCCTTCTGCGTGCGGACGACGGGGCTTTCGCCCTCGGGCACGCCGCCGGCGGGGCAAAGCAGCCGCACCAGCGGTTCGATGGTGGTGTAGGGCAGGGCGAGGTAGAACGGCTCGGATTTTTCATTGAGCGTGACACTGGCGGAAAGCACCAGCATCGCCGCTTCGGCCGAGGACGTTTGGAGAAACTTGCTGTTGCTTTCGTGGCCGAGTAACGCGGGACGCAGATCGCGCATCTCCGGCCAGTGACTGCACCATTCGCTGAGCAGGATGGTGGAGACCTGGGTGGTGAGGGCGACTTCGATTTCGCTCAACTCGCGGCCCTGCTCGGGCATCGTCCCCGCGCCGCCCAGCAGGCGATCCACCAACGCCAGTCCGAGGCGCGGCGGAATCACGAGCAGGCCGACGCCCTTGAGCGGGTCCGCTTTGAACAGAGAGATGAAGGTGGGCGTGGGCAGGGCTTCGGTGAGCTTTTGGTAGCCGAGAATCTGGAGCTTGGTCACCGCCACGTTGATCTCCAGTCGCAGAAAACTGGCGAGCCGGCCCGCGAGGCCGCGCACGAATTGTTCGTGGCGCAAGCGGATGCGGCGCAGTTCGCTGGGCGCGAGAAACGCGGAATGCCGGAAGTCATGGTTCTTAATCGTGTCGCCCCGCCGCTCTTCGCGCACACCCTTGGCCGTCAGGACGGAAACCATCGTTGCCGGCGCGTCGGCGGCGGGGGCGGCGGGAGGGGTGGGTTGGCTCATGGCGGGGGCGCGGGGTTTTCCGGTTTACTGGATCGCGAACTCAGTCATGTAAATCTCCGAGACCATGGCGCTGCCGAGGATGTTGTTGAATCCGCTCATGAGTTCGGCGCGGATGAGGTTGCGCGCGCCCGGCTTTTCGAGATCGGCCAGCGTTTTCGTGGAAAGCGCGCCGCAGGCCATGTCGCGCAGTTGCGCGTCGTGTTCGGTGAGCTTTTCTTTGAAGCCCGCACTGGTGCTCACGAGCGACAGACTGACCAGCAGGTAACGCTGGCCCATCGTGCCGTTCACGTTCACCAGCAGCTTGGTCATGGGCACCGTTTCCTTGCGCGCGTTTTCGCCGTTCTCACCGGCGGCGTGTTCACCCTCGGCCGCGCTGGCCGTGAGGCCGAGACCTTTTTGCAGCTTCGGCAAGATGAGGAACATGGTCGTGGCATAGGCGAGCGCGGGCATGGCGACGACCGCGATGATGAGCGGCAGCCAGGCCTTGAGGCCGCCGCCGGCGGCGGGCGCGGCGGCCGTGCTGGCGGCCGCGGCTTCTTCGGGGGTCGAGGTGGAGGCTTCGATTCGATTGGCAGCCATAGGAATTAACGCTTCAGGTTGACGAGTTCCTGCAGCACTTCATCGCTGGTGGTGATGATGCGGGCGCTGGCTTGGAACGCGCGTTGGGTGGTGATCAGGTCGGAGAATTGTCCCGCCAGGTCCACGTTCGACATTTCGAGGTACTGGGCCTTGAGTTCGCCCAGGCCGCTGGACTTCGGCGCGGCCAGGGCCGCCAGGGGACCGGCATCCGTGATGCCCGAATACAGGTTGTTGCCTTCTTTGCGCAAGGCCTGCGGGTTGGCAAATTTTTGCAACAACACCTGGCCGCGGGTGATCTTGTTGGTGGACAGTTGCACCGAGATTTTACCGTCGGCCTCGAAGTTGTAACGGCTCATGGATTCCGCCGAGCCGTCGTTGTCAATCTTGATGTCGCCCAACGTCGTGAGGGCGCTGTCGGAATACCCCTGCACGCGCATCCCGAGTGACGTGACCAGGTAGCCGTCGTTACCCCGCGAAAAATCCCCGGCCCGGGTGGCGTAAAGTTGATTTGTGGCCGGGTCGCGCACCACGAAGAAACCGTCGCCACTGATGGCAAGGTCATTGGTGTTGGCGGTGTTGGTGATGGCGCCCTGATTGAACTGGCTGGTGATGCCGCTGGTGATCACGCCTGTGCCGATCTGCGAAGGCCCTATGGTCGAGGACCCTTGGACCAACTGGCTGAAGGAGTCGGCGAAATCAACGCGGGCGCTTTTGTAGCCGATGGTGTTGACGTTCGCGATGTTGTTGGCAATGACGTCCATCTTGCCTTGGAACTGTTGCATGGCGCTGACGCCGGAATTGAGGGAGCGAAGCATGGGAATTTGGTGGGTTGGGTCAGTTGAGCGCGGACCGGCCGGCGCGCGCCCGGAAACGGTTCGCTGGTTGGGGCATCCCTGCCTCGGTTGACGCGACTTGAGCCGTGCCGCGGTTGGTTGGTTTTCGCCCGTTCAGCGAACCGGCGTGGCGTTCGATCAAGGCGCGGGCAAAATCGAAGCGCGCGGTCGCCGGTTGCCGGTGGGGGGAGAAATTATTCATGCGCGGACCTGTCCTTTACGGCGTCGGCACCGGCGTTGGCGTGATGGTCAACACCTGCTCCAGCGGGTAAGCCTCGCCGTTGATCACGAGCTTCGGCACCCCGGCGTCCACCTTGACGCCTTCGACGACGCCAGCCGTCGCGGTATCTTGATCCAACTGGACTTGCACTGTTTCGCCGATCAGCGCGCTCGCTTGCAGGAGCTGTTGTTCTGTGCGCAATGCCGCCATGTCCGCCTGCATCGCCTTCGCTTGTTCGAGCGAACTGAACTGCGCCATCTGCGCGATGAAGTCTGAGTCCTTTTCCGGGTTCAGCGGGTCCTGCGAGGTGAGCTTGGTGAGCAACAGCCGGAGAAAATCCTGCTGGCCAAGCTGCTTGGTGGGCACGCGCTCGTTCTGACTGGCATTCCAGTCTATGGCGCTGGCCGAGTAATTGGAATTCACGGTTGACATAATCAGGCCCAAAGTTCCCAGTGCCCCGCCGGCGCGGAAGCCGGAGGACGGCGTTCGGAATTCGGATTTCGGAATTCGGATTTCAGATTTCGGATTTCAGATGGCTGCCTTCTGCTGGCTGCGTTGTGACTTCCGTTTTCCGGCCCCGCCGCGCTGCCGCCGACGGCGGGATCGCCCGTGAGCGCCGCGAGGCGGATGCCCCGGCTTTCAAGCTGTTGCTGCAATTCGGCCCAATGGCGGCTGAGAAAACTGAAATCACCTTGCTGCAATTCGGCGCGCACTTCCACGCCCTCCGCCACGCGACGCAAATCCAGGGAAATTTGCACGCCGTCCGTCGGCTTGATGACCACCTGGAGCGAACCGTCCGTTGAATGCTTCAATCGCAGCGCATGGGCGGCCACCATTTCCTGGGTGCGTTCCAGCGCGAGGTCGGGCGCGCTGGCAGTCGCGGGAGGAACGATGCCCGAAGCATGTTCGATCTCGACGCGATGATTTTCCGTGGCCGAGGAGCCGAGCAGATTGGGATTCCAATCTGGGTTTCCGGCCAATCGGGCAGGGCGGGGGGCCGGAGCAAGCGACGACCCGCCGTCAGCTTCCGCGGAAGCTCCCGGCAAGTTTTGCTCCCCGAGCTGGGAAAATTCGTTCTGTCTGATGCCCTTTTTCATCAACGCGTTATGTTTAGCAGTGGATGTGCCATCGGGTTTCGCGACGCCCGCCGTCTGCTCCGCCGCGCCAGCACTGGAGATTTCAGCCGGTCCGTCCGCCGCTGTCGCTGACTCCTCCGGCAATACCGAGAGTGACTCCGCCGCGGCTTCGGTTTCCTGCGGTGGCATGACGGTGGGCGGCAGCGAACGGAGGTCGGCGGTCGGACTCCCGACTTCTGATTGCTGATTGCTGGCTGCTGACTTCTGCCCTCCCGCCTCCTTCGCTTCCCAGCCCGGCGACGTGGTCTGGAGTTTGGCCTCGGTGGTGGTGGACGTTGGAGGCTGCGGGGAGAGCGTGATGGCCAGATCGCCTTCTGATTCACCCGTCACCCCAGCTTCGGGCGTCTCGGCCAAATCTTGAAAGCCAGCTACTCGATCCTCGTTCGCGGTCTGGCCGGCGTGACTCCCGCCGCAACACTCGTTTTCCCCTGGCTCGCTAGAGACCGCCCCGGAGCATTCCCCCGCCGGATCCATTTCCGCGCAAGCCCGGCTCTGCAACACGATCTCCCCCGGCGTCAAACCCCGGAGCGACGCCGATGCGCGATCGGATTCCGCCGCGCCATCCTTTTCCCGTTCCGTCGCGTCCGAGACCGCACCGGATTTTCTGGCGGATTCGAGCCGTTGCCGCGCCTGCGAACGCATGGCCCCATCTGCATTCCGCGTTCCCCGCTCCGCGCTCCGCGCCCCGCGCTCGGCGCGGCTGAACACCTCCGCAAACCCCCCGGCCATCGGCCCCGCGTTCCGAGTTGCGCGTTCCGAGTTGCGCGTTCCGCGTTCCGCGTTCTGCGTTCCGCGTTCCAAGATCGGCGGCTGAATGAAAGACATCACGAAGAAGTGGGGTTGGCGCCCTTGCCTGTTTCCTCCGGCACACTGCGCCGCATCAAGTCCAACAACGTGGCCGCGCGCTGCGCCTCCTCCTTGCCCGACTTGCTCAACGTATCGAGCATCTGACTGACCAACTCCGTCTTCATCTTGATCAACAACCGCACCACCTCCGCGTCCGTCATCGTGCCCAGCAACTTCACCGCCGTCTCCACGGGCATGGCCGTGAACAACTTGATCTCGCGGCGCAAATTCTCATCCTCCTGCGCCTTGAACCGCACCACATTCTTGTCAAACTCCGCCTGCAACAGCGCCACCGCCTGCGTGGCCACCGTGAGCTCCGCGCGATCCGCCTCGATGCGCGCCTGCAACTCCTGCAACTGCCCCTCCCGCGCCGCCAACTTCTCGCGCTCCTCCTTGAGCTCCGCCACCCACTGATCAAACTCCGGATTGCGAAACTTCCACGACGCATCGTTATTGGGCGAAGGAATCACCCGCGCGTGGCCGGGCGGACTGGCGGCGGCGCGAGCCGCGTGCGGCAACTTCAACAACGCCGTCATCGTGGCCAGATAAGCCACCGCCCCGAGCACGGCAGCGAACCAGGGAGCTTGAATAATGCGGATCATAAAATAGCCAGTAGTCAGTAGTCAGTAGTCAGTAGTCGGAACTCGGAACGCGGAACTCGGAACGCGGAACTCGGAACGCGGAACTCGGAACGCGGAAGTCAGACCTCCGGCCTCTGCCCTCTGCCCTCTGACTTCTGGCTTCACCCGCAGCCCCATTTCATCCAGCACCTTTTGCTCCGCGCGCTGCGCCGAGCGCTCGTGAGCCAACCGATGCCTATCGTGCAAACGCTCCAGCGCCTGACGGTCGCGGGCCGCCTCCGTGAGCTCCTGCAACGCGCGGTCGCGGGCGGAGCGGGCCGATTGCAATTCGGCGGCGCGCTCCTGTTGCCGCGTCTCGAGGGCCGCGCCCCAAGCCTGCGCCCGCCGCAACTCGGCTGCGACCGCGCCGCGGGCGATGGTGTGCGCGAGATTGCGCCATTGTTGCGCCAGCTCCTCCCGGGCGCGCTGCCAACGCACGCCCGCCAGATCGTGCGCGCGGATGGCCTCGGCATAGCGCTGCTGCGCCAGTTGCTCCTTCCGTTCGCGCAAGACACGCACAGATTGCAGAGAAAAGCGAAAAGGCTTCATGCGCCGAGTTCCGAGTTCCGAGTTCCGCGTTCCGAGTTCCGCGCTCCGATTTCCTCACCGTTGCGGTGCAGGTGCGGAATTATCGGTTGGCGCGTGCGGCGCTTGGAGTGCGCCCGTCCCGGGCGCAGCCAGGTGGCGCGTGCGGCAGGCTGGGGAACATTTCGGGCCGGCCCGGTAGCGGTGCGGTGCTGCGCCCGGGGACGGGCGCACTCCGGGGGGGCGGCAATTATTACGGCGTGCGGGTGCAAGGCGGTTCGCATGGCGGCGGGCTTTATTTGGGGGGCGTGGGTGGCGGCGGGTTGGGCGTGTTGAGCGTTTGCGAAAGCAGCGACCAGCTTTGGTCGGGGCGAAAGCCCTCGCCGACGCCCTGGCGGAGGAAGCGGTTGAGCGGATCGTGGAGCGTGATGGCGCGATCAATGACCGGGCTGCTCCCGGCGGGGTAAGCGCCGATGTTGATAAGGTCCGCGTTTTTGCGATACACGGCCAGATGTTCGCGGGCGGCGGCGGTGAGTTGGAGGCGAGCGGGCGGCAACAAATCGCGATTCAACCGGCTGACACTTTCCAGCACGTCAATGGCCGGGTAATGATTCTGGGTGGCCAGTTCGCGAGTGAGGACGATGTGGCCATCGAGAATCGAGCGCACGGCGTCGGCAATGGGATCGTTCATATCATCCGCCTCGACGAGGACGGTGAACAACCCGGTGATGGTGCCGTGCGGCCCGGTGCCAGCGCGTTCGAGTAATTGTGGCAAGAGGGAGAAAACGGAGGGCGTGTAACCGCGCGTGGCGGGTGGCTCGCCGACGGCGAGGCCGATCTCGCGTTGCGCCATCGCGAGCCGGGTCACGGAGTCCATCATCAGGAGAACGCTCAAGCCCTGGTCGCGGAAATACTCGGCAATCGCCATGGCAAGGAACGCGCCTTTGACGCGATGCAACGCGGGTTCGTTCGAGGTCGCCACGATGACGACGGATTTCTGGCGGCCGACTTCGTCGAGATCGCGTTCGAGGAATTCGCGGACTTCGCGCCCGCGTTCACCCACCAAGGCGATGACGTTGACGTCGGCTTCGGCGTGTGATGCCATCATGCCGAGGAGGGTGGATTTCCCCACGCCACTGCCGGCGAAGATGCCCAAACGTTGACCGCGGCCACAGGGAGTGAAGGTGTCAATCGCCTTGATGCCGGTATGAAAGACCCGGTCAATGCGCTGGCGACCGAGCGGGTGTGGTGGCAAGTGGTTCAATTCCACCGCGTGTTCCGTATGGAGGGGAGCAAGGCCGTCAATCGGATGGCCGAGCCCGTCCAGCACGCGGCCTTTAAGCGCCGGGCCGACCCCCATGCGCATCGGCGCGCCGGTGGCGATCACTTCGCTGCCGGGATGAATGCCGTGCAGTTCGCCAAGCGGCATCAGGAGCAAATGATGATTCCGAAAGCCCACGACTTCCGCGAGGGTGTAACCGTCGCGGCGCGCGCTTTGGATGCGGCAAACTTCGCCCACGGCGGCAATGGGCCCCTCGGATTCGATGACCAGTCCGATGACCTGCACGACGCGACCGCAAGTCTCGGTGACGCGGGTCCGGCGGACTCGCTGGAGCGCGAGATCAAAGCGGTTGGGAGAACAGGCAACGTTCGATCTCATGGGGCGAGCGATTCCTTGAGTTGGTCGAACTTGGTTTCCCGTCGGGCATCCAGCGTGCCGAAGCGGGTTTGCACGAGGCAGCCGCCCCGGGTGATTTCCGTGGAACTGACAAAGCGCAAGGGCCCGGCATCGGGCAGGGCCTGCAAGATGGGGGACTGGTGTTTGCGGAGCAGCGTGAGGTCCTCGGGATGCAACTGAATCGTGATTTCCGCCCCGTCTTCGACTTCGCCGACCGCTTCGCGCACGACCCGTTCCACGAGTTCCGTCGAGATTTCCATGCCGGCGACGATTTTCCGGGCCGCTTCCAGCGCCACCTGGAGGAGCTGCTGTTCCGTCTGCTGCACCACTTGGCCGACCGCCTCGCGGAGCGAGGTAAAGATGCCTTGCTGCAATTCCAGCAACTCGCCGCGTTGCTCGAGCAACTGGGCGCTCAACGCGCGCTCGCCTTCGAGCCGGCCGCGTTCGTAGGCCTCGCGCTCGCCTTTGCGGCGGGCGGCCTCGACGGCCAGCGAGGACAGCGGCGGGAGCAGCCGGACGTCTTGCAAAGGCGCATGGAACGTGATGGTTCTAGGCGGTGGCATATTCCTCGGCGCTGGCGTTCTCCTCGATTTCAATTTCGCCCTCGGCTTCGAGCTTGCGCACGCAATCAATGATGCGCATTTGCGCCGCTTCGATGTCCTTGAGTTTCATCGAACCCATGAACGTCATTTCTTCCTGTACGGTTTCGGCGGCCCGCCGGGAAATATTTCCCAGCAACAATTTCTTGATGGGTTCGCTGGCTTTCTTCAGGGCCACCGCCAGATCGCGCATGTCGGTTTCGCGCATGATGCGCTGAATGGCGGGAGACTGGAGGCGGATAAGGTCCTCGAAGGTGAACATCTTTTTACGGATGGCCTGGCAAAGCTCGGGGTTGCGTTCCTCGATGGTGCTGAGGAGGGTGCGGCTGATGTTTTTGTCCATCGCGTTGAGAATGTCGGCTGCGGGCGTGATGCCGCCGGTCTGGCTGAGGGCGCGGGTCTGCTTCACGCCGATCTTGGCGGTGAGGACTTCGACGACTTTCTCGGTGACCTCGATGGGGGTGGGTACCAACGTGGCGAGCCGTTCGATGATTTGATCCGCCTGCTCCGGGCGAAGAAGGGCGAAGATTTGCGCGGCCTTTTCCGGCGGGAGGTAACTGACCACAAAGGCAATCATCTGCGGCTGCTCGTCGCGGATGAGATTGAAAATACTGCGGGCATCCATCTCGATGATGGTCTGCATGGCGCCGACCGGCGCGCGGGTGGGTAGCACGCGGCCGAGGATGTCGCTGGCTTTGAAGGTGCCGACGGCACGCTCAAGGGTGTTGCGGGCCACGTCCAGGCCGGCGGAGACGGAGGTGCTGGCCGAGATGGCGACTTCGGAAAATTCCTCCAGGATACGCTGTTGCTGATCGCGTGTGATGAGGTTGAACAGCGCCATTTCGCGGGAAATGGATTCGATTTCCTTCGGCAGGAATTGTTTCAGGATCACCGAGGCGCTCTCCGGCCCCAGCATGACGAGCAGGGCGGCGAGTTTCTGGGTGCGGGAGAGTTCGCCGTTGCGGGCGGCGGTTTCAGCGGGGGCTTCAAGGGTGGCAGGCATGGTGAGGGCGTGGATTTCAGTTTTCCGAAGGGGTGCCTTTGTTCATCCATTCGCGGATGGCCTGGGTGAGGTTGGCGGGATTTTCCTTGATGAGACGGTTGAGGACTTCGACGTTGACCTTGGTGGTTTCGCCGGGCAGATGGCCGTTTCCGTTGCGCTGGTTCACAAGCTGGCCGACGGGCACGCCGAGGGGGATTTCCTGGACGGGGGTGCGTTTGAATTGGCGCATCAGGATGAGGAAGGCCAGGAGGCCGGCGGCGGGGAAGGCCAGGGTGCGGGCGAGTTCCCACCAGAATTCTTGTTTCTTTTGCTGGGTGAGTTCGGTGGTGATGTCGGTGGCGAACTGGTCATTGAAGGGCAATTCTTCGAGGGTGATGGTGTCGCTGCGTGTGCTCTCGGGTGTCTGCTGGATGCCCACGGCGTTGATGACGATGTTGCGGAGTTTTTGGAGTTCCTCCGGGGTGCGGGTGATGGGTTTGCGGTCTTTGCCGGTGCCTTCGAAGCGGGTGGCGATGGTCACGGCGGCACTCAGGTGTTTGATGCCGCCCGCGCTTTGCACGAGGCTGCTCGTGGATTTGCCAATTTCATACTCCATGGTGGAGAGGGTTTTGTGGTTCTTGGTGTTGGTCACCGGGGTGGCTGCGGTGGTGCTCGCGTTGGTGTCGGTGGCGGTGTTCGCGCTGATGCCGGCGGGGCCGCTGGCGCTGGTGGTGAGGGTGTCGTTGTTTTCGTCGTTTTTGGTCTGGGATTTAACGACCGAGCCATCGGGATCATATTTTTCCTCGGTGCGGGTGAGGGTGTCGAAGTTGATCTCGGCGGAGACGCGGACGAGGGCCTGACCGGGGCCGAGGACTTTTTCGAGCATGTCCTGGGCTTTGTGGGCGAGGTATTGTTCGAGGGTGCGCCGGGAGTTGAGTTGCGAGCCGGTGAGGCCGGTAAGGGTGTCGTTCTCAGGGTTGTCGGAGAGGGAGTTGCCCATGTTGTCCACTACGGAGACGTAGTTGGGTTTGAGGCCTTCCACGGAGTTGGCCACAAGGAAGCGGATGGAGTTGATGGTTTGGGGGGCGAGTTGGGTGTTGCCTTTCATGCGGAGAAAGACGGAGGCGGTGGGGTGTTTGTCTTTGTCGAGCAGGAGGCGGTTTTCGGGGAGGACGATCATGACGCGGGAGGATTCGATTTCGTCTAGCTGGCTGAGGGTGCGGGCGAGTTCGCCTTGCACGGCGCGGATGTAGTTGGCGCGTTGGACGAAGTCGGAGATGCCAAAGTTGGGTTTGTCGAAAATCTCGAAGCCGACGCCGTCGCCGCGGGGGATGCCTTTGCCGGCGAGTTGCATGCGCATGAGGTGGACTTTGTCGGCGGGGACGAGGATGGCGCTGCCGCCGGCGCTGATGTGGTAGGGGACTTTGGCGTCATCGAGGGCTTGGATGACTTTGGCGGATTCGGTGTCGGAGAGTTTGCCGTAGAGGAGGCTGTAGCTGGTGCGGCTGGACCAGTAGGCGAGGGCGCTGAGGCCGGCCACGAGGGCAAGGGTGGCGGTGAGGACGCTGACGCGTTGGTTGGTGCCGAGTTGTTTCCAGATTTCCCGGAGTTGGGCGAGGAGTTTGGAAAGGTTGTTCATTCAAAAGAGCTGAATGTTGAATGTTGAATGTTGAAAGTTGAAAGCTGAAGGCTGAAGGCTGCCTGGGTTGGGCGTGGGTTCATTTCAATTTTCTGCTTTCTGTGTTCTGTATTCATCGCGTCAGACCTGCATGCGCATGAGTTCCTGGTAGGATTCGAGGAGTTTGTTGCGGACTTCGACCATGAGTTGGAAGGAGACGTTGGCTTCTTCCATGGCGATGACGGTGTCGTGCAGGGATACGTCGCCGCCGCTTTGGAGGCGGGCGACGGCGTCGCCGGCGGCGTTTTGCTTGGTGTTGACGTCTTGGACGAAGCGGCCCAGGAGGGTGGAGAAGGTTTCGCCGGTGGGCGGGGTGGCCGCGATGCCGCCGGCTTTTTCGAGGTCGGCGGGGAGGGTGATTTCCGCCGGGCCCACGTCCGCGCGGGGGCGAATGCCGTAGGCGGTGAGGGCTTGCGGGGGGATGGCGGTGAGGGGTGACATGGGTTGGGGGCGCGGGGCGCACCGTCAGTGAAGTTGCTCAGCGTTTGCCGATGGCGAGGGTTTGCATGGCCAGGGTGCGGGCGTTGCGGACGACGGCGAGGTTGGCTTCGAAGGCGCGCGAGGCGGCGATGAGGTCGGCCATTTCTTCGTGGATGTTGACGTTGGGCATGGCGACCATGCCGCGGGCATCGGCGTCGGGGTGGCCGGGCAGGTGGACGAGTTGAAAGGGGCGTTGGTCTTTTTGGATGCGGGCGACGCGGACGGAGGCGGAGGTTTCGCCGCCGTGGAGGGCGTCTTGCAAGGCGGTTTCGAAGACGACGACTTTGCGTTGGTAGGGTTTGCCGTCCACGCCGCGGGTGACGTGGGCGTTCGCGATGTTCTCGCCGATGACGTCCAGGCGTGTGCGTTCGGCGCTGAGGGCGGCGCTGGTGGTATGGATGCCGGAGAGCAGGTCAATCATAGGCGTCAGGTGGGTTTGCCGTTGATGGCGAGTTTGAGCCGCATGAGGGAGCCGGTGATGAGTTGCGTTTGCAACGAGTGCGCGAGGACGTTTTTGTTCATCTCCAACAACTCGCTTTCCAGATTGACGGTGTTGCCGTCCGGGCCGACTGCGACGGCGCTGGTATCCACGGCGAGTTCCGGTTTCACGGAGCGGATGGACTGCGGATCACGCGAGGCGACCGCTCGTTCGAGGGCGGATGTGAAGGAGGGGGAAACGTCCACCCGTTTATAGCCGGGGGTTTCGAGGTTGGCTATGTTTTGCTGGATCGCGCGCTGGCGCAATTCGACCACGTCCAGCCCCGTCTTGGCGGCTAGGTAATTTGGTTGGTTGAACAAGGCCTCGATCATGTCGCTTCTTTCCCGGGTCTGTTTAGCAATGGCAGTACCAGCGCGGGAAAGCCTTGAATTCATTGGGAATTATCGAAGCCCGGCGGAATACCGGGAAATAATTTCCGAGCGACGACGAGGCTGGTAGGCAAGGCTTGTCAGGTATTAACTGACAAGGTTGAAACGACGTGCGGACTTTATGCGGCTGTCGGCGCCCGGGAAATGGGAATCGGCGGCTTTCGCTCCGCGCGCAGAATCCGCAGTTCGCAAATCAGGCGGAGGCGTCCTCGTGTTCGGCGCCGGCGGTGGTGCCATTGTACTCGTGCAATTTATTGCGGAGGGTGCGGATGCTGATGTCGAGAATCTTCGCCGCGTGCGTGCGGTTGCCGTTGCACTTTTCCAACGCAGCGAGGATGTGCTGCTTTTCCAGCTCGGCGAGGGAGTGAAAGGCATCGGCAGCCATCGGCCCGGCGGAACGCGCCGGCCCCGGGGGGCTGGCCATTTCACTGGCGGTCGGTTTCGGGGTGGCGGCCGCCGAAGCGGTTGAAAGCCCCAGATGTTCGGGTTGGAGCAGGCCGCCATCGCCGCCGAGAATCACCGCGCGCTCGATCACGTTCTGTAACTCGCGCACATTGCCGGGCCAGTGATGGCGTTTGAGTACGGCCCGGGCAGCCTCGGAGAAGCCGGTTACATCTACGCCGTGCTTGCGCGTGAAGCGGCGCATGAATTCATCAGCGAGGAACGGCACGTCCTCCGCCCGTTCGCGCAATGGCGGGACGGGAATCGGCACGACGTTGAGGCGGAAGTAAAGGTCCTGGCGAAATTCTTTCTTCTCGACGCTTTGTTCGAGATGGCGATTCGTGGTGGCCAGCACGCGCACGTCCACCTTGATGGTGCGGTTGCCGCCGACGCGTTCCAATTCCCGCTCCTGCAGCACGCGCAGCAACTTGGCCTGCACGGTCGGCGAGATTTCGCTGATCTCATCCAGCAGAATGGTGCCGCCATGCGCCAGTTCGAAACGGCCTTCGCGCTTGTTCATCGCGCCGGTGAACGAGCCTTTTTCGTGGCCGAAGAATTCACTTTCGATGAGGTTCTCGGGAATCGCGGCGCAGTTGACCTTGATGAACGGTGCGTTGGCGCGGTTGCTCTCGCGGTAAATGGCGCGGGCGACCAGTTCCTTGCCGGTGCCGCTTTCTCCCTGGATCAGCACCGTCGCTTGCGTGCGGGCGACCTTGCGGATGAGCTGGCGGAGATTCTCCATGGCCGGGCTGTTGCCGAGCAGTTCATAACCGGAATCTTCGTCCTGGCTCAGGAAACGGTTGACACGTAGGAGTTGCGTGAAGTCCTCGGCTTTTTTCAACGTCACGCCAATCTGCTCGGAGGAAAATGGTTTGATGAGGTAATCGAACGCCCCGTTCTTCATGCACTCGACGGCGGATTCCACGCTGCCGAAGCCGGTTGTCACGACACAAAGCGGTTTTTGCGGGCGCTGTTGGATGGCTTTCAACAGGTCGGTACCGTCGCCATCCGGGAGGCGGACGTCGAGAAAGATCAGGTCGAAATTGTCGCGGTTCAGGTAGTCCTGCGCTTCGGCGATGGTGGAAACGGCGGCGACGTCGTAGCGGCGGTTGCGCAGTTGGTGTTCGAGATTTTTACGGACGATCAAATCGTCTTCGAGCACGATGATTTTCTCGATTGCCATAATTCAGGAGGCGGTGTGGCGCGCGTAAAGCCGGGAAACAAAACCGGGTTGCTGGGCCGCCGCTGGGGGCAGGTGCCGCGCGGGCAACAAGCCAGCGCGCAGCAGGGCTTGTTGGTTCTCCCGGTCCAATTGAAGAATACGCACGATCATTTGCTGTAGCACCTCGAGTAACGCCTTGACCTCGGGGTGCTGGGAGCGCTCGGGCTGGCTCTTTTGCTGCCAAACCTTACGCCAGTTCTTAACCGAATCTAGTACTCCGTTTAGTCGGTCGAGCAAGTTTTTTCTCGTGTCGGAGAATTTCCCGAGGTCGAAGCGGGTGTTGCCAGTGACCGCCTGATGTTCCGCGACGGACAGCGAAAGCAGGTCTTCGCAAATTCTCACGAAGGAGCCAAGATCGCGGATCAACTGATCGGGTGTGGTGGTGGCGTTCATGGCGCTTTGTTCTCGGTCATGCTGGCAATCGCGGGCGCGTTGGTCGCGTGGCTCGCGTTGCGCGCAGCGTTTCGCGACAATCGCTCGCCTGAGGCAACCGTGCGCGCGCTCGGCATCCTCGTGCTCGCGTTCCTGATCGTGCTGACGCCACACTATCCCTGGTACTATCTGATCGCC